>ERZ724505.1676-NODE-1676-length-11768-cov-17.243405_pt1 | contig 11768 bp, 11 predicted proteins | sample MGYA00376038_ERZ724505 | MGnify/ENA primary metagenome ERZ724505 (study PRJEB28724, sample SAMN07190884) | wastewater metagenome | isolation source: effluent of sewage treatment plant in Hong Hong | place: Hong Kong | collected 2016-03-17 ... | reverse complement strand
GAAAGAGACATAAAAATCTTCAGCTACTTCTCTGGAGGTACATACTCTTGCTTGATGGGTATAAACTGGCCAATACTTACAATATGTGCTGTCAAGCGAGCTTCTATTCTTGTCTGGAGAAGTCGAGGTTTTCAGGAATAGAGGGAAATGGTTACACGTATTGTAAGTGGCTCAAGACTTTTATGAATAGAACAGAACACGTTATCTTTGCTCTCAAGCAATGAATCAAATCTTGGCACGAAGGATCTCTTCTCAAGGATGAAGCTACATATGACATGTATCATCCTACAAGAATCACTCTACAAGAACTCGAACAGCTTCGTCAAGCGACGAACAATCAAATACAGACTTTAATTTCTAACTACTTCTAATCATGAAAAAGCACAAGCACGAAGATCTTACCTTCGAAGAGTCACTCAAGCGCTCAAGTAAGAAAGAACTCCGCAAGATCTGCAAACACTTTCATCAAATGAATATCAATGCAGTAACTGAAAACTATCAGCTTGCTGAGATGGTACGAGGTCTTCAAGACAAGCTCGCAGAAGCTCAATCAACCATCAATCATAAGACAAGAATGTTAAAGTCTCTCGCAAAGTCTTAATATGATCAAAAAAGGAACCACTTCATCAAAAAAGAAAGCAGTCAAGACTCTTCCAAAAAAGGAGTCTGTTCCTGTAGTGAGTCCTATGATGCTTCCAAGTCATGCAAGACGCATAGATGATGGATCTATTATCGACATTCGTACTCCTCTCTGAGAGAAACCTAAAAACGCAAAGCTGCGCTATGATGTATCAGGATCTCAAGACATAGTTATTATTCCAAAGGAAGAGGAAGTTGAATGACTTACTCCAAAACAAGAACTCTTTTGTCAATACTATTGTATGAATGAAGAGACTCGCTTCAATGCTACTCAAAGTTATGCATTAGCATATGGCTATGATCTAGATGGAGCAAGTACTGAGGTCATTAGAGACGAACTTACTGATGAAATAGTAAAGAAGTCAGAGAGAAGTAGGCTTGAGAATATATGCTGAGCTGCAGGCAAAATGAATTTACGAAAAGCTAAGATTCAGGAAAGAATTACTCAACTTTTTAATCAATTAAAGCAAGATACAATTGTCGATCGAGAAATGATGAAGCTTATTCTTCAGAATGAAGACAATCGAGCTAAGCAAGATATGATTAAAGAGTACAATAAGCTTATGCAAAGAATTACAGATAAGACGAAAGATGAATCCGAATCAGATGTAGCAAAGGCAGAAGTCTATCGAACATTGCAAGATAAGATCAAAGCAATGCCAAAAGAAGAAGTTTCATCAATCATTCAAGATCTCTTAGCTTCAAAATAATATGGACAATCCTGCATTATTCATCATCTGAGTCTATCTTCTATCAATCTGAAATGTAGGTTGGGGATTATTATTCATTATTCTATCATACTAACATGAAAACTGATATCAATTCAAAGATGAGATGATCAAGTCAATAAGCTTGTCAGAAAAAGAGACTTGAGTATAATTGTCCTCATGATATACTCGAAAGATATTGAAGAGAATTTGAAGCAAAGAGCGACACTTCTTCTTAAAGCAAAGCTCGATCCAGAAGTACAGCAAGTAATCATGCGTCAATGCTATGATGATCCGCTGTTCTTTTTCAATATGTTTCTTTGGACATACAAACCAAAAGCAGTCTGAGATGAATGAGAACCTGAGGATCCAAATCTTCCTTTCATTACATACGAGTTCCAGGACGAATTCATTACAGATCTCATTTGGTGTATTGAAAATCAACAAGATAATGCAACAGAAAAGTCTCGTGAAATGTGATTCTCATGGCAAGTACTCTGAGTAGCAGTTTGGTGATTCCTTTTTAGATCATGGAGCTGACTTATTGGATCATACAAGGAGGATTATGTAGACAAGCAATGATCAATGGATTCTGCGTTCGAGCGTCTTCGATACATGCTTGATAGACTTCCTGATTGGATGAAAGCTTCTGATATTATTGCAAAATACTGTAGTATTTCAAGTAAGACAATCTGAGCAGAAATTGGTGGAGACTCCTGAGAAAACTTTGGTACATGAGGACGTCGTAAGTGGGTATTCATGGATGAGTTTGCATTATGGAGAGCAGATGAGAAAGCTTTTCGAAAGACAAAGGACGTTACAAACTGTCGTATCATTGGAGGAACTCCTGAAGGTCGATTCAATATCTATGGAAAGATCATGACAGGTCATCCAGATTTCAGTCATCTCAACATCAAAAAGTTCAGATTGCATTGGAAAAAACATCCACTCAAAACAGAAGCCTGGTATGAGGAGCAAAAAAAGAAGAGAACGAAGCTTGATGTCGCAAAAGAACTTAATATCTCCTATGATGATTCAGTCACAGGAGCTGTGTATCCTGACTTCAGAAATCTTGTACGCTTCAGACAGGTCGACTACAATCCAGAATACAGAACATATACATCATGGGACTTCGGTCGAGATTCAAATGCACTCATTATATGGCAAAAGGACTTCAAAACATGAAGAATCTATCAGCTTCGATCTATTCGTAAAGTATGATGGCATATCAAGAAGTTTGCAGCATTTTGTACATGAAAGCCAACTCAATGAGAAATCTATACTGAAGAGGAGCATGAATTCATCAATTGGGTAAGCGACACAATCAATAATCGCTATACAAATCACTTCTGAGATCCATATAACTGAGACTCAGTACAAACAAATGCAGTAGAATCAGTGAAAGATATCTTGAGATGACTTGGTATTCATCTTACTCTCAAATCAGGATCGACAGTAGAGTCTCGTATCAGAGATACTACTCTTGCTCTCAATCGAATGACATTCAATGAAGGTGATACAGATCTCATTCAATCAATGATTCAATCGCATTATCCTCAAGTGAAAGAGAATAGTCAGGCGACATCTGAACGAACAAAGCCAGTTCATGATGAAAATTCACACTTCAGAACATGTGTTGAATACTTCATAGACAATGAGCCTCGTACAGAAGGACTCATGAATCCAGAAGCTCCTAAGATCTTCATGAATAAAATGACAGGAAAAATAGAAGTAGTTCGTAAAAGAGCAAACAACTTTGGACTTGCTCAAAGATAACATTGACTTTATAGGAATTTTAGTAAACTAAAGGCATAATTATCAATCTTATACATCTATGAGTGATCACATTCTAACGCTAGATACAGCCAAAACATGGACTCCAGAACAATGGAAGACATTTGTTTTGCGTCGTCTTGTCAATATGAGAACAAAACGATGAGAAATGGAGAAGATTTGGGAGCTCTGTGATGCTCAAGTCAAGTCTGAATCATATTACGACAATGATGGAGTACTTAATGTGAATATTCCTCTTGAAAAGACGCTGAGAGAAATCTATATGGGTCGTACAGAAGGAAAAGTGAACTTCGATATCGTTCCAGATGGACAAGCAAATATCGAAGATCTTCAGCCATCAAAGTATGCAATGAACTTCTTTCTTGATGGTAATGGAAAAGATAACTTTTGGAAAGAAAATAAGGGTTTTCGAGAGAATAAATCAACATACTGAACAGGTATCTTCTTTACAGGAATGCGATCCTACAAAGATCTTCGCTTCACTCTCAAAGAGGAAGCTGATGTTACTGGAGAAGGAGAACTTTTCAATGAAGATAATTTCGAACAAAAAGAGCATGAGACTTGGTTTTTCTTTCCTCAAAACATTCATCCTCGCGACTTCTATATTGATGATGCTGCATATGGACAAAATGATCTTCAATATGCACAGGATTGTATCAGAAAAGAGAAAGTTTCTCGTATTGACTTCGAGCTTCGTTACAAAGAAAATAAGGCATTCATCAATATTCAAAGTGCTTTAGGAGAAGAAGGAGGAGCTGATATGATGCCAAAAAATGAAAATGATAAGTCCATTGATCAATCAGAATACATTCTTCATCACTATTATCATCGAGTTACGAAGAAGTATATCATTATCGTCAATGAAAAGCATATTATCTTCGAAGGTCGCTATCTCTATGAAGATGGCAAGCTTCCATTTGTAAGTGCTCAACACTACTCTCGTGATGATCGATTCTGGGGAGAAGGAATCTGTGAAAGAACTGCATGGCTCAAGGCATATCAGTCTGAAATATGGCAAGACATTCTCTCAGGAGCAGAAATGAATTCATCAGTCAATATTCTTACAGGGAATGATGATCAGATCTGACAAGATTGGACAGTCTGAGGTCGCTGAGTCAATATATGGCGATCGACATGAGGAGCTGAGAAAGTGCAACAAATTGGTACAACTATCAATCTTGGATACTATACAGCAGTCCTCGACAAACTCGATCAACTCTCAGCAGTCATCTCAGGTATCAATCCTCTCGAACAATTCGATCCAGGATCTGATAAGGTTGGAATCGTCGAAATCATGGAATCAAATAAGAGCGTCCGTAATAAATCAGTCGACGAAAACTACAATATTGCACTTGATGAAGCATTCACACACATGCTTTCTCGTATCAAGCAATTCGCTCCTGCACTTCTCAAGGTCGACAAAAAAGACTCTGAAGGCAAAGTTATCAAGACAATATTTCCTAAGATTCGCATTGAAAACTATGAAGTCAAGAAGGAAAAAGGAGGACAAGTCTTCGAAGAAGCAATCGGAAAGTATGGATACTTCGATCTCAAGCAAGATGTTGTTCAATGAGTAGGAGTAAAAGTAGTCACTCCTTCTACAAATTCAGTTCTTCCAATTCTTGAACGTCAAAAAGTCAATGAATACATTACGAATATTCAAAATCTTGCAAATGCCTTTGCACTTGATCAATCAGGAGAATTCCTCAACAAGCTTCGTGAACAAATCAATGTAGAAGATCTCGTCTGATGGATGTCTGATGCATATGGATATGATCGAAATGGCCTCAAAGCGAATTCTGAAAAAGATAAGATCTCAAAAGAAATTGCTAAGAAATACGAGGCTCTCAAAAATGCTTTATCAATTAACGAACCTACCGATGAAACAAATGCTATCGCGCCTACTGGAATGGATGCTGCTGCACCTTCCGCAATATCGCCGCTTGGATCAGAGATGTGATGATCTGCTGCAGCTCTCTCAGGAGCTTCAGTCTGAGCTTCAGATCAAGGAACAGCAGCTCCTATGATGTCAGCTTAACAATGAATCTCTCAAAGAAGATAATATCAAGCTTTGAAAGAATAATAAAATTCTTGTAGAAATAGCAGAAAACGCAGAAAAAGAGCTAAAAAGCCTACAAGAAAAGTTGACTAATATTGACAACAAGTATAATCTTATTGACTTCCCTAAGATGGCTCTGAAAGAAATTGATGAGCGCATGTCGACTTTTGATAAGACGACTGCTGAAGTACTTTGTGAATACCTTCGATACGATTCGTATCTTATCGTCAAGAATCTTGCAAAGATTGTCAATGATTGAAATGCATGAAATGCAATTGCATATCGAGACTGAGCTCTTTCTCGTAATGATGCTCTCATCGAAAAGCTTTCAAGTATGAAGACAATTGACTTCAAAGATCGCATAGCAGGGAAGGTTGATATGAAATGATCCAAAAAGGTAGGATAAAAGCATTTTACTCTTTTTTGCCTCAAAGTCAAATCAATTTGTCAAAATCTTATGAATTTCACAGAGATAAGCAGAAATGCTTGTCTCAATGAAAGCTATAAGCTTCCATAAAAGAGGAGTCACATCTAAACTTTTATGTTCTATATTCTAAACTCCATTACTATGGCAGAGGAAAACAAAGGAGAGGACGTCAATCTAAACTCCAACGGACAGGGAGACTGAACTTGAACTGAGGGCACTCAGGGAGATGGAAGTCAAAAGACTACATTCACGCTTGAAGAAGTTGAAGCGATGAAGAAAAAAATGCAGTCAGATTCTGAAAAATGAGTTCAAAAGTTGTTCGAACAACAAAAACTCTATGAAGCAGTTATCGACAGCGTAGCTAAGATCTCAGATGATCCAAAGCATCTCATCATACTCAGCGAAACTAAGCCAGAAGTAGTAAAGATGATTCTCGACAAGTATTACAATGGCCAAAAGCTAGAAGAATACGCGAAGGATATGTGAATCGAAATCGATCTCAATGATCCCGAGATAGTCAAAAAACGAATCGCTTCTGAAGCAGAACGAATTGCAAATGAAAGAGAAATCTCTAAGGAGAAGGAATCTTTTATCAAAGAATTCGAAATGATTGATGAAGAAAAAGAGCAATTTGAAGCGGCCTTTGCAGAAAGGATGCAGCTCAAATCTTTCAGTACTAAAGATCTTCGTAAGCATCTTGAAAAGGCTTATAGAGAAATTGACTCTGATTCGGAAGGTCGTAAAAAGCTCGAACAACAGGCAACTATTGGAAGAGCAATGTCGACAGGCGCTTGAAAAGATACTGGAACTCAGACCGATCCTATTAAAAAGAATCGTGAAGAAGCGAAAGGATTCTTGGCAAAGCACAAAATTCTTTAATTCCACGCTAACAATTATTCGTTATGCCTATTCGTCTCGCAGAACGTCAAGGAAATGAAGCATATACTCGTAAGGGTATTGGTGCAAACAACCTCGACCTCACAAATGGTGCTACATTCCTCAAGAGAGCAGGTAACGTCGTTTCACAAGCGACTGCTGCTACTGATCGTATTGTCGGTGTAAACATCACTGAAGCTCTTTTTGCTTCAAACAATGAATCAGTAGGTCTCAAGGAAGTGAAATATCTTCCAAAAGAAGTTTACGCACTCTATGAGTGTACAATTTCAGGTGGTACTATTACAGTAGCTGATGAAGGAAAGTTTTACAATCTTTCTGCTGCTGATACTGTAAATGGTACAACTGAAACAGCTGTCCCTTATTACGCCAATACTTCAGATGCTGGTGCAGCAGCTGATCCTGTCATTTCAATGCAACTCGAACTCGTGAAGTTCATCTCTGCTACGAAAGGATGGTTCCGTATTGTCAATCTTTAATTCCACGATAATCTTATTCGTCTTATGGCTGCAACTGATCTAGTTACACTCGACAATACCATTACCTTTGAAGGTTCTGGTCGTGCAGTCCTCGATTCACTTGTCGTCGAAACAATCGACCGCAATGATATTATGGAGGACCACAAGCAGTATACCTCAATGTTTGAGTATACTGATACAACTCTTATCTCTCCAGATCAGAAGTTCGGAACAAAGAGTGCTGGTAAAGGTCTTCAGGATGTAACTGAAACTGGCGTCAAAGCTCAACGCGACTTTACTTTTGGTCCAAAGAAAGGAGTTTACCAAAAGGAAATTGGCGAAAAATTCTCTTCAAGCTACCTCTTTACTCAATGGTCTCGTAAGGCTAAAACAATCTCTGGTGCCTCTGATGGTATCCAAGCAGAACTTGCTAGTATGGCTGAACAGACTATGGATCTCGTAAAGGGTTACGACATTCGTTATGCTGAAGAAATGGTAAAGGTTCTCACTCTTGGATTCTCAATCTCAACTGCTGAAGGACCTGGATCACCTACTCCAAAGGGACTTGCTCTCTTCTCTGCTTCACATACAATTGCTGCAGGTGGAACATTCTCAAATCTCGTTACTGGACCTTCTTATACATCAATCGCAGTCGGAACTACTCAGCTCCAAGCTGCAATCGATCGTCATAAGAACATGAAGGATGAAAACGGAAAGAAGATTGCTCAACCACGCAATGCTCCATACAAGCTTGTATGTAGTCGTGCTCGTGAAGTCTTCTGGAAACAAGTTCTCAATGAAGGATCAAACTTCTCAGGTCAAGGTTCAAATGCTAATCAAGTCAATCAATTCAATTTCAAGGGAAATCTTGTACAAATTGAAGTATGTGATCTTCTTGGAGATCTTGACTACAATGGTGTTACTATTGGATCTGATGACATGTGGTTCCTCATCAATCCAACTATGATGAAGAAAACGAAGGCGCTTCGTACATATCGTCTCTATGAACCACGCATCAAGCAGTGGGAAAATGACGAGACTGACGAAATGAATACCTCAATTCGTGCAATCATTGGTTGTGATCATCACGGTGCAGAATACTGTGTTGTTGGATGTTCGTCTTAATTGATGACTACAGACTAAAGAAGGACAAGAGAAATCTTGTCTTTTTTTATTTGCAATTTTAGAAAAATCACTATAATGAAGTCAACATTTTTTATTCTTTTCTTTTTTATATGGGAAAAACAATTTTTTCAGGCCTTCGTTTTGTAGATCTTCTCAAGCATGATCCTCAGGCAGCATTCCAATATCGTCTTGATCATACAGGTGAACCAATTCCAGAAGAATATGGCAAAATCAAGCTTGATACTTTTCCAAATAATAAAGTTGATACTGATGAAGCACTTGATCCTACTCCTCTTCCAACAGATGGAACTCCAGTAGTGACTCAAGCAGAATTCAAGCCAGTTGATCTTACAAAAGAAGATCGCAAGACTTATACTGAAGAAGACTTTCGAAAACTTCTCAAAGACAACAACATCAAATTTTTTGCAGGAGCAAAAGTAGATAAGCTTGCTGAGCTCTGCATTGCTAACAAACTCATCTAATTATGGCAATCATATATGGAGACATCAAGAATAGAGTGTGGGGACTGCTTGGACAAAAGAGTGATTCTACTTCATTCTCTCCAACAATAGTTGGGGATGCGATAAATAATCGCATTCTCGACTTTTTGCGTTGAAAGATTACATCACTCCTCGATCCAAACAAGATCTATTCAACAGGAAGACTTTGGCTTCGAGAAGGATCAACTTACATACGAACTACCTATAATACTGCATTGACTCAGCAAATCAATATAGGAGACACTACTATTTACTGCAATACTACCAATCTTTCGACAAGTTGATGGATTGAAATAGGAGGTGAACAGATTTCATATACTGGAAAAACAACAACTACTCTTACAGGCTGTTCTGCAGCTCAAGCAACTCATGCAAGTGGAGTCACTGTAGTACAACTCTATACAATGCCTTCAAATTTCGAAAAGCCTCTTGCTGTCTATTATATCAGCGAAAATGGCGGAAGAATTGCTGAAATTCCTCTTGATGAAGGATCTCAATATGTCTACTACGCAATTCTCAAGAAAAGTACTACAAATCTTATTCGAGTGACATGACTTGATCCAAATACGCTTATTGAAATTGAATACTCGAAATCATATACTCCAATGGTAAATGATTCTGATGTATGTATTCTTCCAGATCACTATGGAGATACAGTCATTGGATATCTAGTAGCAGGAGAACTCGGACTTGACAAAGGTATTCCAAATGCACAAAATCATCTCATTCGAGCTTATGCAAATCTTCAAAACTGTTATCAGTATTTCAATAGTGAATCTTGAAAGCCTGTAACTTCTATCAAGCCAAAATCTTATAACTTTAGCTCTCTTCGCCGATGAAGGACTACCCGATAAAATGATTCTGATCCAAGCTCATGGTAAAATCAAGGAGTATCAATAATATTCCAGATCAATATCTTGAATGGGCACAGAATGTACGCATCTATGATGGAGGCATAGGACCTCGAAAATGAAAAAGACTTCTCCTCAATTCTACCTTAGGAACTGTGAATCGAGGAGGTTTTTCTATGAATAGCAAATTATATCAAATTGCAAATTCAAAGATCTATGAAATCAATACTTTGACAGGAGCTCAGACTGAAAAGGCTACACTTTGATACGATGCTCTCACTGATATTCTTGTCTATTGAAATACGATTGCAGTGATTGTATCAGTAGGACAAACTCCAAAGATCTTCAATGGAACTACAGTAACAGATATTACAACAGTACCTGCTTCTACTACAGGAATTCTTGAGTATTGTCGTAATTTTTCATTCATTACAAAAGATAATATTCTCTATATTTCTCGACCAATTACAGCAGCGAATCCAGAATATGCATATGATTGGACAGGATCTGGAAGTCAAAATATCACATACGATTCAAAAGTAGCAGGACTCAAGTCTACTATGAATGGACTCTATGTTTTTCTTGACAACAAAGTTGAATATCTTGGAGCAAATGCACTTCAAAATGTATCAGGAGCTGCTACATTCATTTCTACTCCTCTTGGAGAAGGTGCTGCACCTATTTCAAATCTCGTTATTGCTGCATCTGGAGATAAGATCTTCTATATATCGAAGAATCTTCAAATTCAGACGGTGAATTTCGTTCAAGGAGCGACGAATCCATCGATTGGTGAACTCTCAGCGCGACCTGTCGTTTGAGTACGCGAATTACTCAAGGACATAGATCCAAATCAACCAAATGCATTCGCTTTTTATAATGAAAATGACAAAACAATTCAATTTCATGTAAGAAGTACGAAATCTCTCTTCAATGACTATGTGATTGTGTATGATCTTGTCAATGATACTTTCTCAATTGATGTTGGAAAATATTACAACTATATCATCAAACATGGAAGCGATTACTATGGATACTCAGACATCAATACTTCTGTCTTTCAAGATGATGTAGGATATTCAGATGCAGGATCTCCAATCTCAACAAAACTACGCACTTGACCTTATAATGCAAACAGCTTAAAACAGAAGATGTTTTGAGGCATTTTTACGTCCTGATCTATTTGATTTCTGACCGAGATTACATATACTGCAAATATAGATGGCGATACTATTTTTCAAGAAGATGTAATTGGAAATCAATTATTTCCTGAAGGAATAGGTGAACTCTCAGGAGGTGAACTCTCAGGAGAGCCAGTTGCTTGAGACTTAATTTATGTGCCTGATCGACAAATCTTTGATCGAATTGCTGATGAATGACGAATTTATGCAACTGGTACACGTATTCAAATAGAAATGACATGTACAAGTCTTGTTCAAGATTGGATCATTGATATGCTTTGATTCATGTATGAGCCTACAAATTATATAGACACTAACAATAAATTCTAATTATGGCAGTATTTCTTCAATCAAATTCCAAGTTTTACATCAAAGAAAACTTTACTCCTTCTCTTTGAGTAGGTGGTACTTTTCAAATCTCAGGAGATCTTGAAGATAATTCAGAGATCGAATCTGGATGAATAAATACTTTTGTTGTCATTAAAAATGAATCGCAACTTGAGCGATTTTCAGTTACTCTTGCAGGCGGAATTGCTACTATTGTAAAAAGAGGATTGAAGAAAGATTGAGTGACAGAAGATACGAATCTTCGAAAAATATGGGGAGAAGGATCTATTGGATATATCACTCCAGCTCCACCTGACTTTATTGCAACAGGAAAACTCGATACTGCAGGAGGACTCAGAAATACAATGGGAACATCTCAAAATATATGAGCAACTAATGGTAGTCCGAATATTACCGTAGTAGATACAACTGGTTGGAGTAATGGAGCAACAATTACATGAACATGAATACCTTGAGGAACTACAATCGTATCATTTGTTCCAAATACAAGTGCCGTTCTATCGGAAAACTATACTTGAGTTACTGGAACTGTTAGTGTACAAGTATGAATAAGATATTCGATTGAGATTGATTCAGCAGGTAATGAAATTAAAAAAGCAATTATCAATGGCTCATCTATTAGTCCTACTGAAACTATTCGTAAAAGAAAAGCTGATGGGACTTATGAAGAAATTGCATATTCATTGATCAAGAGCGACATTTCTTCATATGTGACAACTAATATGGTGTTCACAAGAACCGCCATTCTTGGTGAAGATTTATCTGCAATCACATATCAGCCAGTAGTA
>ERZ724505.1675-NODE-1675-length-11769-cov-5.411047_pt1 | contig 11769 bp, 21 predicted proteins | sample MGYA00376038_ERZ724505 | MGnify/ENA primary metagenome ERZ724505 (study PRJEB28724, sample SAMN07190884) | wastewater metagenome | isolation source: effluent of sewage treatment plant in Hong Hong | place: Hong Kong | collected 2016-03-17 ... | reverse complement strand
ACAAATTCGGCGGGACTTCCGAGGTAGCGAAGCTCTGCGACGTAAAACCTCCGTCAGTTTCTGAATGGCGAATCAATGGGATTCCTCCAGCGCGCTTGATGTACCTGAAATTGCTGCGCCCAGAAGTTTTTTCCAAAGACAAAGAAGAAAGGGAGTCCTAAATGGCCGAGGACGATCTCGTCGTTGAGCTGCGCGGCAACTGTCCGCGCGAGGTGGTCGATGTACTCGACGCCGTTTCCCAAGCCAAGCGGATCAGCCGCATGGAACTGGTGAATCGGATTCTGTGCGAGTGGCGTGATCAGAAGGTCCATGAGTCAGTTCTAGTGCATCGCGTCACGCGGACCAACGGAAGCGTCACGGAGTCGGACGGAGTGCGCCGGAAATGAGATACCTGTCCCTCTTCTCCGGCATCGAAGCCGCCACTGTTGCATGGCACCCGCTTGGGTGGGAATGCGTTGGCGTTGCCGAGATTGAGCCATTCCCTTGTGCCGTTCTGGCGCATCACTACCCAGACGTTCCGAACCTCGGCAGCGTCACTGACATCACCGAGGAGCAGATCGCTGCGCTCGGACATATCGACCTGGTGGTCTTCGGATCGCCTTGCCAAGACCTCTCTGTCGCCGGTCACCGGAAAGGACTCATCAATGCAGATGGAACTGTTACTCGAAGCGGACTGTTCTTCACCGCCGTCAATATCGCCCGTTGGTCTGGTGCCAGATTCTGGCTATGGGAAAACGTGCCCGGTGCCTTTAGTTCCAACAAGGGTCGGGATTTTGCAGCAGTGGTTGAGTTCATGGCAGGTCTGGACGAAGTTCCCGTTCCCGCCAAAGGGTGGGGAACCGAAGGCGTCGCAGTGGGTGACAACGGCCTCTTGGAGTGGGGGGTACTTGACGCGCAATGGTTCGGAGTGGCGCAGCGGCGCCGTCGCGTGTTCGCTCTCCTCGACTCTGGAGACTGGTCCAGTCGACCGCCGATTCTTCTTGAGCCAGAAAGCCTGCGCGGGGATTCTGCGCCGCGCCGAGAAGCGGGGCAAGAAGTTGCCGGAAGCACTGCGCCGTGCTTTGGAATCCGTAGTGCAAACACCGGAAGCAATGGGTGCGGAATAAGCGAGGAGCTGACGCATACGATTGATAGAGCGCAGCCGCACGCTGTTGCGCACACACACACGCACGCATGGCCCGCTGAATGTGCCCCAACCCTTGCGCCCACTATGGAGACAAGCGGTGGCTTGAGAACCAGCACATCAATTCAGGAGCCGGACTGTTCGTCTATGGCGCGTTGCCTTGTAACGAAAACGCGAATTGATTTTGAAACCGAAAACTTTGTGGTGAGCAAATGAACGATACGGAATTGATTGCCTTCGACACCACGCAGATCACCAGTCCGCAGAACGGCTGCAACCCGCAGTACGGTGATCCTTGCCATCCGCTTGCGCGTGGGAGTCATGCGCCGGCCGTCGCCTTTGCCCAAAACAGCCGCGACGAAGTGCGCTTGATGGGCGGCGACGGTCAGATCGTCGGTGCGCTGGCGGCCGAGCCGGGGATGAAGCAGACGTGCTATGTGGCGCAAACGGTATCGCTTCGTGGAAGAGAAGTGGGCGGAACAGCGGAGCTTGGCGGAGAGGTTCAAAACTGCCTGCGCGCATCTTCTGGAGGTGGAGATAAACCGCATGTCTTGGCTCCTGTGGCTATTGGGTGGTCGGAGGAACTAACTCCAGGAGTCGAAGTAGCCGGAACGATACAACGTGGCGGAGACGGTGGTCGCCACGACGGCGTGATGACTTCTGCCATGCAAGTCAGACGCCTGGTTCCAGAAGAGTGTGAGGCACTTCAAGGTTTCCCTCGTGGATATACGAATATCCCCTGGAGGAGTAAGCCAACTTCACCGGATGGTCCGCGCTACAAGGCGCTCGGGAATAGCTTCGCAGTCCCGGTTGTTCGCTGGATAGGCGAAAGGATTAAAGCAGTCGTGGAGATCAGCAATGGGTGAGATTCGCGCCTATTCCAAACGGCAGAGGTGGTCGGATGACGAGATCGCCGTGCTTATTGAGCGATACGCCACGACGACGCGAGGAGAACTAAAGCTCCTATTTCCGACGAGGGACATTCGATCCATCGAGTGCAAAGCAAACGGCCTCGGGATTGTGAGGCAGAAGGCCGCTCCGCGCACTCCGGAAGAGATCAGGAAATCGAAGCGCGACGGTATGGCCCGACTACGAGAGAAAGACCCACAGGCCGCACGAGACAAGCGCAGCGTATGGCACGCAGCAAACCGCGACAAGCAAACGGCGAAGATGCGTGAATACTACGCTCGCCGGTTCTTTTGGGGGCGCGCGAACAAGCTGCGCGGAGATAGCCGGGCGACGTTCAAGGAGCTTGCCTCGATGTGGAAAGCACAGCGAGGCTTGTGCGCCATCACCGGTCGCCGGCTCGACAGAACAGCGCAACTCGACCATATCCTGCCGCGCGCACGCGGAGGAGGCGACGAGGCGGCAAATCTCCGTTGGGTGTGTGAAGCCGCGAACCTGGCAAAGCGCGACATGACCGATAGCGAATTTGTCGCGCTTTGCGCTGAAGCAATGCACTGGATTGGTCGCCAGATCGAGAAGGCGGTGCAGCAATGACCACTTCCTCGCACCCGAACCACATCGCTATGTACCGCGACCAGACAGCCAAAGACCGGCACCCCGACATTCAGACATTCACGATCAAGTGCGCGAGCTGCGGTGACTACCGCCCGAAGCGCGGGGCAAAACTCGTCGACGGCAAGCGCGTCTGCGCTCGCTGCTGCTCGGAGGATTGACATGCTGACCCTTGCCACCGAAACATCGATCGACTCCTATCACGCCCACGTTGGAAGCGGTAAGGCCAGCGCCCAGCGGACGCGAATCATCGAATTCATCCGCGCGAATCGCCGGTTCCATGCGGATTGGTCCATCGGAGAAATCGCCGCGGGGCTGCGCATGGAGCGCTCGACGGTGAGCGCCAGGCTCAACGAGATGCTGAAGGCCGGCGATCTGGTCGAGCAGCCGAAGCGCGCCGATCGCCAGACCGGTATCCGCATCCGGCCGGTGGCGATCAATCCACAGCAGTGGGAGCTGTTCGCGTGAGGCCTTTCAGACTTACGGCAGCGGCTCCGAAAGAGCACGACGTTCAGGACGCGGTGATGACAGCCTGTGAGCGCCACCCGTTCGTGGCATGGGTTGGTCGCTTCAATTCTGGAACGATGAAGATTGGCGGTCGCTTCATCAAGTTCAACAGCGTCAAGGGATTTTCTGACCTTGCCGGCCAGCTCAAGGACGGTCGCTTCTTCGCGATCGAGTGCAAGCACCCGGTGACCGGAAAACTCTCCGACGACCAGAAGAAGTTCCTGGCCACCGTCGAATCAAACAACGGCATCGCCATCGTCGCCAGCTCGGCCGACGTTGTTTGGCCGGTGCTCGAACAACTTCGCAAGGACAGCAAACATGCCAGCAAAAAAACATCCTGAAGGTGAAAAACACAATCGCCTAACAATTGTTGAGTACGCATATACAAAAAATAAGCGTAGGCATTTTAGGTGTGCGTGCGAGTGCGGGAATGTCGTGATTGTTTCTTTGGCAAACGTTTTAAAAGGAACAACTCGTTCATGCGGATGTTTTCGTTCAGAGCTTAATTCGAAGCGATGTGCAAGTCGAAACCTATCTCATGGAATGAGAAACACAAGCATCTATCACACATGGGATTCCATGAAGCAGCGGTGCTTCAACAAGAATAGCCGTCCATACAAAAACTATGGCGGAAGGGGGATTTCAGTATGCGACCGGTGGATGTCGTTTGAAAATTTTTACGCTGACATGGGAGAGCGTCCTGAAGGCGCAGAGCTGGACAGGATAAATAACAACGGGAATTACGAACCTGGGAACTGCCGTTGGACAACTCGTTCGGAGAATATCAAAAACAGCAGGGCGCGTCAGCGCGACTCACAAGGGCGAATTACAGGTCAGGTAATTGAGAAGACGTGGATCGATATTAGTGGCGTGTTGCGCGGCCAGACGGCGCAAAAACAAATCCCCGCTTCATCGGCGCGCTAACGCCTCGGCGGGGATCTGACAACCGGGAGGAATCATGCCACGAGAGAAAGACATTTGGCAACAGGCTCAAGCCCAGGCCAAGCAGGTGAAGAAGTTGAAGACGAAGGCGGCAAAGAGTCGGCAGGTTGTTCTGCTGTGCGAGACCTGGAAGAAGGCATTGAGGGGTAATCGTGGCTAAAACATCGGCGGTAATTGATACAAAGCTGGCCTTGTCGAATCTTCGGAGAGGGCTTCCGCTTTGCCTGTCTATGGCGATCTCTGAATCTCTTCAGATGATGGATTGCGGAAAGATCGAGCTGGCAAGAAGGAACCTTGAGGAAGCCCTTCTTCATGCGAACGCCGTTAGCCCTGAAGTAGTTGAGTTTGTAGGGGTTTCTGCTGTTCGTGATGGTGGGAAGGGGTTCTGATCATGAACTACTACTCATTCCACATTGGAGATTTTTCAGCTCACACGCGGCACCTGTCGCTTCTTGAGGAGCTTGCCTATCGCCGGCTGCTTGATGCCTATTACCTTGCTGAACGTCCGTTCAACGGATGTTCAACGGACGTTGCCAGAGAGATCGGAATGATCGATCAACTACCTGCGGTTGAGTACGTCTTGGAGAAGTTTTTCATCCTCTCCGATGGCGTGTATCGCAACAAGCGGTGCGATGCGGAAATCGCCAAATACGCAGACAAAAAAGAAAAGGCCTCGAACGCTGGTCGAGCATCCGCTGAACGTCGGTTGAACGTCCGTTCAACGTCCGTTGAAAAAAATCCAACGTCCGTTGAAATATTGGCAACGGACGTGCAACCAACCAATAACCAAGAACCAATAACCAAGAACCAAGTAGGTAAACCTATTTCGTCGGATGCTGTCGCATCCTTGCCGACAAGATCCGAAAAGGCGCCGACGAGGTTTGCTGAATTCTGGGCTACCTGGCCGCGATCAGATCGCAAGACGGCGAAGGCGAAGTGCGAGGAGCGCTGGCGGAAGCTGAAGCTCGATCTGGTTGCTGACACCATCCTTGCACACGTTGCTGCCTGCAAGCAGTCGCAGAACTGGCTTGACGGGTATGACCCGGCGCCCTTGCGATACATCGGCGAACGTCGGTGGGAAGACGGCGAGCTGCCTGTCGCTGGATACTCTGCCTCGGATCTTGAGGTGTTCGAGAAGTACAACGCGACCCTTGCCTCTGCCGGATGGCCGGAGGTGTCGACGGATGTTTTCTCGTCTGAGCGCGCTTCGTCCGTGTCGCAATTCCTCGGGTTTAGTCAGCGAGAGAACTGGGTCGATGCGTACTTCGGGTGGATGGGTGAGAACCTTCAGCCTCGGCCTGGCTACGGATTTGACTGGGTGATCCGTAAGGACACGTTCCTCCGGGCCAAGGAAGGCAATTTCTCGGCACTGAAGGACGCAGCATGATCGACATCGCTCGCCTTCACAGCCCCGAGTCGGAGCAGTCCGTCATCGGCGCGCTGCTGCTTGATCCTGCCTGCGCTGATCGCCTCGGCGCTCTTCGCCCTGACCACTGCTACAGCGAAGCGAACCGGCTGATTCTGGCGCGGATCATCAGCATGATCTCGGCCGGTAGGCAGGTCGATGTGCTGACGGTCGCCGAGGAGCTGGACGCGGATGGACTGTCGGATCTCACCGGCGGTCTGGCCTACCTTGGCGACATCGTTACGCACACGCCTACCGCGAGGAACGTCGGGCGTTACGCAGAGATCATCGTCGGGAAGTCGCTTGAGCGTCAGTTGCTCGGTGCTGCCGACACGATTCGCGAGACAGTTGCCGGATCTGGAACGACGCGCGACAAGCTGATGTCGGCGCAGTCGGCCGTGATGGGGATCACCGAGTCGGTAGCGTCGAAGGTTCCGCAGGACATTCGCGAGGTGCTGTCTGCCGCGGTGTCTGCAATCGAGGAGCGCCGCGAGAAGAAGTCCGTGGTGACACCGACTGGGTTCGAGTCCGTCGACCATGCGCTTTCCGGAGGTATGCGCCCGGGTAACGTCGTGATCGTTGCCGGTCGCCCGGGGATGGGCAAGACCAGCTTCGCGACGAATATCGCTTTCAACATCGCTGCAGATGGCAAGACGGCGCTGATTCTGTCGATGGAGATGTCTGCACAGGAGCTTGCCGATCGCCTGATCGCGCACGCGGGATCTGTGCCGCTGGCCGAGGTTCTAGCCGGGAACATGGAAGGCGAGACGGGTGACCGGATCATGGTCGGCGTTCAGCGTCTGGCCGAGTTGCCGATCGTGATCGACGACCAGGGTGGGCTGACGCTGTTCGAACTGGCCAGTAAGGCGAGATCCGTAAAGCGTCGCAAGGGAAGCCTCGGCGTGATCGTGGTCGATTACCTGCAGCTGATGAACGGCGAAGGGGATAGCCGGAATTCCCAGATCGAGGCGATCTCGCGCGGCATCAAGGCGCTGGCCAAAGAGTTGTCCGTCCCGATCATTCTGCTGTCGCAGCTCAACCGGTCTTGCGAGTCGCGCACGAACCGCCGGCCGGTGGCTTCTGACCTTCGCGAATCCGGTGCCATCGAGCAGGACGCCGACGTGATCGCGATGGTCTATCGCGACGAGATCTACAACGAGGACAGCCCGGACAAGGGAACTGCCGAGATCGGGATCATCAAGAACCGGCAGGGCGCACCGGGAACCGTTCGCCTTTCCTACATCGGGAAATACACGCGATTCGCCAACCTGGCGCACGACTGGAGGCCGCAGGAGGCTGCGCCGCAAACGACGTTCAAGCGGAGGGGCCGCGGTGACTTCTGATCTTTTTTCAAGGCTGTCGGTGGTCAAGGCTGGTGCTGACAAGTCAGCGCAGGACCGAGAGAACTACAAGGCCTATGTCGCTGATCGCGTCGAGCATGGCGGTTGGTCTGCGGAGGATGTGGCTGAGTACCGGGAACAGGTGGGCCGGATCATGGCCAGCGGATCTGATGACGAGAAAGCTGCGGCCAGTGAATTCTGGGCGAGCAAGCGAGTGGCCCCGTCCGGTGTTGGTGCCAATGAACGAATCCGCGCACGGATTGAACAGGACAAGAAGGAGGCGGCATGAAGAAGACGCTGATCATCACCGGAGAGCTGGCGCGCAAGGCTGCGTGCCGAGAGATCATGGCTGCGCCTGAAGGCCACGTCATGCGCATCACCGAGCCCGTGAAGAAGCGGATTCAGGAGGAGCGCTACCACGCCATGATCGGCGACATCGCGCTGCAGTGCGAATTCATGGGCAAGCGCTGGGACAAGGAAGACTGGAAGCGACTGCTGATCGACGCCTTTGCCAAGGCTATGCGCGACGCTGGTACGCCGCTGCATCACGACGGCAGGGTGGTTCCCAGTCTCGACGGTGAGCGCGTCGTGCAGCTCGGCATCCAGTCGCGTGACTTCTGGGTGAAGGAAGCATCGGAGTTCATCGAGTACCTGTTCGCCTACGGTGCCGAGGCTGGGGTCGTCTGGAGCGACCCGATGGAGCAGGCCGCATGAGAACAGAAAAAAATGGCCGCATGGGGCGTCCGAGAGAAGGAAAGATGGTTCCTTGCAAGGTGTGCGGCAAAGAGGTGTATCGATCCCCGTCTCAGCTATCAAAATCTTTTTGCAGTTTGGAATGCAGGGACAAGGCTGTCAGATCGAAGCGGGTCAATGAAGAAAACGGAACGGCGAAATGTTCAAAATGCAAAGAGTGGAAGCCGGTAAGTGAATTCGTAAAGGGAGTGAATGGAAGGCCTCACTCGTACTGCCTCCTCTGCAGCAGAAAGTGGTTTGAAGATAGAAGAAGGAAAAATGGGGTGCCGCCTAAGAGGGTTTCTAACGAGGAGTCTATCGCTCGAAGGAAGGCATATAAGCGTGAGCACAACAGGATCTCAGTTCACAACAGAAGGGCCGCAGGGAAGATGCCTGGCAGGTTCGATATAGGAAGGATGTTGTGCGAGCAGGACGCAAGGTGTGCTTATTGCGGAGATTTGTTGAGCAATGGTTATCACATCGACCACAAAACCCCTGTTTCTAGAGGTGGCACAAACGGACCTGAAAACCTTCACTTGACTTGCGCGAAATGCAACTTGAGAAAAGGGACGATGACACACGAAGAGTTTTTAGTTTCAAAGAAAAAGCGGGTTTATCGAAAAGTTGATGCCATTGGCCGTGTTCTTTGATGGGGGAGCGTATGGGGATAAGGCTGAGTGAGAGGGTAGAGGCAATTATCGCGGTCGAGATCGAGGAGTCGGTCGACATCGCGCTGCGCGCCTGGGCGAGATGGATGAGCAGTTCAAGTCACCTGCAGGAGCTGACCTACCCGGCGGTGAGCCCGTGCTTCGCCACCGGCGGGATCAACTGCTGGGACGATCTGGAAGACGCCGGCGACGGTTACCGGGTGACGACGCTCGACGCGATCATCGACAGCCTGGAGATCACCCAGCGCTCGGCGATCTACAACCGCTATCTGGCCAGTTTGTTCCGCGGTCGCCCGGGCACGCTGGAAGAGGCGCTGTCCAACGCGGTCTGGGAGATCAAGAAGAAGATGTTCGAGAAGGGATTGCTATGACCAAGTATTTTCCAGTGGCAGAGAACAGCGAGATTTGTCTTAGAGCAGCACGGATCTATGAAATGAGAGACAAGCTCCGGGTGGCGTTCGAATTCTCGGATCGCGAAAAGTTCGAGGCATGGGTGCGTATTGGCCGGTGGATCAAGACGGGGAGGGTGATGCCGTGACCGACGACCTGTTCAAAGGCCTTCTGGCCTACAACGAGGCGCTGGTCAAGAACCGAGTCCGCGCGGCGAAGATCTCGATCGCGCACCAGTGCCGGAAGGCGAACGAAGCAATCACCTATCGTCTCGGTGGGTTGTACTGGCAGCGCGAGCAGAACCGGCTCATGCGGGCGATGCTCGAGCACATGGAGATGATCAACAATCCCCGCATTGTCATCAACGAGGACGGCTCTCGCATTTGGCTGGTGGCGTGAAACAAAAAAGCCCGGACACCTGACGAGCAGGGCCGGGCAACGGGGGTTTAGTGCTGGCAGATCGTCAGCGTGCTGCTGCAGACGAATCCGAGGTAGTGGTTCAGCGGGCCGAGCCGATAGACCTCGACCAGGATGCCGCTGGGGCAGATGTCCGTCCTGAAGCTGTGGCGGACCTGCCCGGGTTGCAGGGTGCGGTGGTCGATGACGGCGAGGCCGGGGGCGAAGGGTTGGGTGCTCATTCTGCCTCCTGCTTATTGACGGCGTCGCACACCACGTCCCAGAGCTTGTCGAGGACGATCTTCAGGTCGGCGTTGATGCGCGCCGCCTGTTCGCTGCTCTTGATAATGTCAGTCACGCCGGCCTGCGACGTCTGGTGCCCGCCGTACTGATATACCTCGGCCGCCTTCTTGAGCGCGTAGGCCTGTACGAACAGGTCACGGACGACCCACCACTCTTTGTCGGTGATCTTCGTGTCGCTGAAGAGCTGGGAAGCGGAGTACAAAACACTGCCGCCAACCTTCGGATAGAGCAGGGATTCGAAGTGAAAGTGGCAGTTGCGGTTGCCGAGGTATCCAAACCCCCAGTACCAGTCGCATTCCCACTTGTGCTTTTCGAGCCAGATGACTTCTCCGGCCGCGAAGACTTGGTCGTACGGCAGGTCGGCCTTCAGGCGACCGAGACGAATTTTGTTGAAATCTTGTGCCATGATGTTTCTCCGTTGTAACCCGTAGGTGCGGGCGAGGTTGGTTGGACTCCTCGTGGCAGCGCACTCGGTGAATGCGCTGCGGCTAGGGGTCAGACCGGGTTGGTCAGGGGTGTTTGAATCCACTCAGGCGACGACACCGGAGGCGTTTCGCTGCGAACCGGCATGACGACGAACACGGCGCGCTCGATGCGGGCGAAGCCGGCGTTGGTTCCGTTGTGCGCCACGACGTAGCCGTTCTCCTCTCCGAGCAGGGTGCAGGCCTTCTGCACGCGGACCAGATACTCCGGGTTGAAGACGGCGAACTCGCCGCTGGCCTTTTCGGGGATCACGCGGCGGAAGTCCGGGAACTTGCCGTCGATCTCTTTCACGATCGTGGTCGTGCCGGCCGTCGTGATGCGGATCTCGCGCAGGCTGTCGGAAACCAGGTCGCCCGGGGCGAAGTCGAATTGCACGATCGGGAAGTTGCGCTTTCCGATCTTCAGCTTCTCGAGAACCTCGCGCGGCACGATGATGCTGGCCGGCTCGAATTTGCCGTCGACCTTGATGACCGATAGCGTGTGACCATCGCAGCCGACGACCCGGGCGCCGTTCGGGCCGGTCTCGATGTAGATGCTGTTCAGGTAGTAGCGGATGTCGCCCGTAGCGGCGAAGAGCAGGGATGCCTTGATGTCGGCGATGTTCAGTTCGAATTGCATGGCCAGCGGCCGGAACTTGCCGGTGTCGCGGATGACTTCGTTCGACACGCGGGTGACTGCTTTTTCGAGTTTGGTGGCCATGTTTTTCTCCAGGTTTTTGCCCGTACTGGGGCGGGGTATTGGGCCGGGCCTCTCACCCGGTCGGCCGGTACTAGCGGCTCGTTCTTGGTCGTGTAGCGCAGGCCTGTGGCGGCACTATCGTGACCCGTCTGCGTTCGGTGATTGCTCACCTCGAAGCAGGCTCTTTTCGTGTGCGCCGTCGCGCAGGGACAAAGCCGAGCAGGCTTAACTTGGCTGCTTCGAGGTGGGTAATTCCACCTTGGTCTCTGTCGCCTCGCCGGCTACCGTTCGCCGGGTCTTCGGGTCTGCCGAGCACTGGCACCGCTGTTCTGGTGTGGTTTCTCGTTCAGGGTGATGCCAGTATAGCTACCACTACACGTCGTGTCAAGAAATATTTTCAAAAGAGTTTTTGCAAGGGCTTCAGCAGAGTGCTATAGTTACCCGTAACATTAAAGGAGTACCGATGGAACTGAGCAGAACCCAGCGGGCGCTCGCCTATCTGCGCGATCACCCAGAGATGACGGTCTATGCCGTGGCGCTGATGCACGACATCACGCCGACGACTCTCTATACGACCCTGAAGCGCGAGCGTGACTCGGCGAACAAGAACCGGTGCCAGTGCTGCGGGCAGGTTGTTCGACAGGGTTTCGTCATCGACCACGCCAAGACGGCCGACGCTGAGAGGGCCAGGATCGTCGCGGCGCTGCGGGCGAAGGGCGAGACCACCGCCACCTGTTCGGCGATGGCCGACGCGATCGAGAAAATGGCTTGACTCGCGTTTTTGTTCCGTAGTAGCATTCCTGCGGGGCATTGCGCTCTGAAATCGGATGGCCTTCGGGCTGGCCGTTTTCGTCTATACGCATGGAAGTCTGGCTGAATAGAATCGGTCATTGGAATCCAATCACGCTCTGTCGGCGCCGGCACCGTGATGATTCCTTAATCCCGATGATCAGATCGGGTCGCTCCCGGAACAGCTTCCAGCCGTATAGGTGAATGCGCAGGAGTCCGTAAGTGAGGACGGGTGTTGCATACAAATTGACCTTCCCGAATGGCAAGGTTTATGTCGGCATTACGCGAGAAACGCTGAAGCGAAGAGTTCAGCGACACATCTCATATGCCAGAGCAGGTAAGTGTTTCGCGCTTTCTGCTGCAATTCGTAAACACGGGGAAGACTCTTTTGTTGCTGAGGTTGTTGGCTATGGAACTTGGGACGAATTAAAGGAAATAGAGATTCGTCTGATAGCCGAATACCGCGCCCAAGGTGTTGGCGGGTACAACATGACC
>ERZ724505.1674-NODE-1674-length-11774-cov-8.130216_pt1 | contig 11774 bp, 28 predicted proteins | sample MGYA00376038_ERZ724505 | MGnify/ENA primary metagenome ERZ724505 (study PRJEB28724, sample SAMN07190884) | wastewater metagenome | isolation source: effluent of sewage treatment plant in Hong Hong | place: Hong Kong | collected 2016-03-17 ... | reverse complement strand
CGAGCGCCTTGAGGGCCGACTCAAGCTCCACCACCGACGAGGTGCGCGAGCCCACCGCCTTCTTGGCAGCTTCGACCGCCACAAGCCATGCGCGCACAGCCTGCACGCTGCCCTGCGATACAGCCGCGGGGACTCGCCGGATGCGCTCCCCGATCTGCAAAGCCAACTCAGCCTTGCGTGCTGCGATGAGCGGCCGCTTGTCTGGGATCGTGATCTGAGCCTTGGGCTTCTTGGGCGCTTCGCCCACCCAGTCCATCTGCATGGCGTTCATTGGGTTGCTCCTTGTGTGAGTTGCCAGAGCCGCTCGGTGCGGCCAGACCTGGTTGCGCGCTCTCCTGGCGCAAGGTCAACCAGGCCCTGCGTTTTCAGCTCGGGAAGCCGCTTCCTTGCTGTGTAAGCCTCCATCCCGGCGGCGTCGGCGATCTCCTCGGCCCCCAGCGGGCGCTTCGCCTCGATGAGGGCGGTGAGGACGGCGTACTGCTGGCTGCGCGCCAGGCCATCAGCCATGACGGCAGCCTCAAACGAGGTGCCGGGGTCAGTCCTGCGCACGCGGCGCACAGCTTCGGTCGGGATCATTCGCGCACCTTTGCGGCTGGGTGATGCTTCGCAAGCACCGGGGTCTGACGGCGGACAAGCGCACGCGGTGAGCGCTTGAGCTTCACGGCGTACTTGATGGGGCGAATCCCTGCCGCCTCCGCCATGGCGTAGACGATCACGTTCTCCCAAAGGGAGTGGTCGATCAGCAACTGGTCGGCGTAGCGATTCCGCGTGGCCAGCAGCTCGGCCACCCCGCGCCGGTACTCGACGCACGGGATCAAGGACTCCAGCATCGGCCGGACCTCGGGCTGCACATCGCCCTTGAGCCCGGCTGCGGCCTCATAGGCGTCGTCCACGAGCGGCGCCAGCGCATCAACCTCCTGCGCGGAAGCGCCGCGAGGTTTGCGCCAGCACGCCAGCATCGCGGCCATGCTCAGCTCCGCCAGCGCCAGGCTGGGCTCGTCCGTCGTCACGGCCTGATCCATTCGTACCCCTTCAGCTTCCCGTCGAAGTTGTCATGCACCCGCACGTCGCCGGCCCGAACCATCTTGGCCAGAGCTGCGCCGATCTCCTTGTGCTCGAACCCAGTGGCAGCCCTCATCTGAGGCGTGGTCACCGGCAGGCGCCTGGCGACCAGGAGGCGAGAAAGCCTCCAGCGCACGCGCTTGCCATCGATCCTGGGCTTGCCGACATGAGGCAGCACGCCAGCGGGAGCCCGCCCGAACAGCGGACCCAGCAGCGGGTGCGCCAGCTCCTTGTCCTCACTCATGCCCATGGCTTGCAGTATACCTGCCGGGTTGACGTGTAGCAAGAAAAAACGGCCCAGCGCACTGACGCCGGGCCGCAACACAACGTGGAGGTTCTGCGCCTAAGCGCCACACGATTCTGCTCTGAATTCGCCGGCCGTCAAGCCGAATACCCGACTGCTTTGTGTGGCTATTTAACCCCTTTAGGGGTTGTCCGTCCGTCTACCTTTGCGGTTGACTTCGGTTTGCTTCGGTGTCACAGTTCGACCCCATCGACGGGGCCAACGTTGCAACAACGACCCCACGAGACCAGCGCGAAAGCAGCGCTCAACAAGATGCCGACCGAGTAAGCCCCTACGGACTTGTGACCGTGGCAGGCCCAGGCGGGGACCGGGAAGACGCCAGCAGCGCCAAGCGCTGGCCGACCGCGAGGGTGGAGGGTCACTGAGCCCGGGACATCAGGACAAGCGAGCTGGAACCACTACGTGCTGTGGGATACGCCAGCCGCGCTGCACCACCAGGGGTCTGGTCGGGACGCAGCGCAAGGGGTTTTACCCCGCAGGGCATGAGGTGCCTTGCGGAGTGCAACCAAGGAGACGACATGCAAGCCCTACTCCTCGATACCCGCAACGACAAGCACTTCGTCGGCAACAACTACGTTGAGCTGGCCGTGGCCACCGGCCGCGTCACGTTCGACCTCGATGCCCGGACCTGCACCGTGCAGCACAGCAGCCACCCGCACCTCTGCGTCAACCCCACCAGCCACACCATGAGCTGGGGCGATAGCTGGGGCCGCGACGAGATGCTGAAAGACATGGCCAAGGATGCTGTGGCCTACCTGGTCCGCTGCTGCCAATTCGCCCTTTACCGACAGGAGGCATGACTATGCCCACCACCAAGGAAGTCGAGCGCCGCATTGCCGGAGAGCGCGCCGTGATCCGCAAGGCTATCCGCCTGCTCAAGAGCAAGGGCTGGCGGCCGGTGCGGGTATGGGACGGCGAGCGCAACACCCACACCACCAGCGAAGCCGAGGTGATAGATGCCGTGTTCTCGGTGGACGAGAGCCGGGTGCGCTTCGAGCACCTGAACCACGCCGGGACCCACTGCTTCTGCGTGGTGCTCGGAAACAGCCCCGGCGAGTGCATCCACGACGCAAGCCAGGGCGAGGGCTGGGATGACGCCATGGAGCTGGTGTGGGGCCACCTGGCCACGGTGGCAGAACGGGAGGCCGCATGAAGATCCGCCCCGAGCACCTGGCCCACATCCGTGAGGTCATCGCGCCGTTCGATACGGACTTCCACCGCAGCCGCTACGCCGCCGCCGGACTCAGCGACGAGCGCTACCGATGGGATTTGCTGCGCTACAGCCTCAAGCAGCACAACCCCGAGCAGCCGTCAACGCAGTGGATCTGCGACGTGCTGTACCCCTACCTGAACGACAGCCACATCGACACCGCGCTGCGCCATCTGGTGCAGCCACTGGCAAGGGAGGCGGAATGCGCAGCCTGATCGCCTGAGATAACCGGCCCGCTTCAGCGGGTCCGGTTGATCGAAAAGTTAGGTTTCACTTTTTGATTGAGCATATGCAAAAACATCTTGACATCGTTTGATTGTGCATATACAATGAAGTCACAGTAACCAAACAGCGGAGCAAATCATGGTCAAGAACAGCAAGCAAGTGTGGCAAGTGGGCGAAACGGTGAAGGTCGGATTCATGAGCCTGCGGATTCTGGCGAAGGTTGCAACTCCTGGGAACTACCTGCCAGATCAGTACGCACTGACCGACAAGACGGGCGAACGGTTCTATCGGTTCATCCCTCATAACGGCCTGGAGCGGTGCGACTCTCTGCAAGAAGCTATGGTGCCAGCGTGACCGAAACGAAGCGAGGAGGCGCCGGAAGGGGTCAGGGGCGAAAGCCCTTGGCGAAGACTGGCGAGCTGATGAAGTCTCGCCCGGTACGGATGACCGACGAGGAGTGGGAGAAGTGCAAGCGACTCGGCGGGGCGGCTTGGGTGCGGGCGAAGATCAAGGCTGCCCGTGAAACCTAACGCCCGGTATCGCTCACTGCCATCGCCGGCCAACCGAGCCCGGCTGCAGGCCTATCTGCACAAGCACCCGATGGCTGTCTGCATGGCCACCCCCGAGGAACTGCAGTTCCTGCGGGCTCACGAGTTCAACACTTGAGGACACCCTATGCGAGACCACCTCATCGCCGCCTACCTGGACTACCGCAACAACTACCTCAGCGTCCAGACCTGGGCAGAACACAACGGGCTGACCTGGGTAGAGGGCGAGCAGCTCCTCATCCTGGCCCGCTGCGTGTTTGACCACCCCCACCCCGACGCCTGAGCCCGATGAACAAGCATCTGCCAAAAGCGCCAAGGCACCCGGCCAAGCCTCTTTACCTGCCAGCCGCAGAGGCGGATGCCGCCCTCATTGCTTCCGCCTGGAAAGAGCGCGGCCTGCAAGCAGCCCTGGATGCCCTGTTCATGTGGCAATGGTTGAACGACCCGTGCCTATGGGAAATGTCGGCCATGAAGGCGCGAGTTCTCACCCTGGCATCCACCCCCGACGCCTGATTGCAGCGTCATGCCCGGCTTGCTGGGCATGCCAGTGCAACCACGAGGAGAACGACATGGCACGCATTCCCCGTCGCTACCACAGGATCAGTAGCTGGCGAGGCTACTGGATTCCAGGCCCAGCCGTGGCTGGCGCCAGTGACACCGGCCCCTGGCGCGACAGCCAATGCCCAACACCGATGGTGAAGGACGAGATCCGCCGCTTCCAGCGCGAATGCCTGCGCCCCGCCGGCATCAAGAGCCGCACCCGCTTCGGCGGCAGCTCGAACGTGTTCTGTGGCAAGCGCTGGGTGTGCGTGTCGGCCGAGGACTGGATGCGCGCCAAGGACCTTGCAGACGCCTGGCTGCAGAACAACGAGTCCACGACCCGCTTCATCCACAACGCCTTCTAGGAGGGTACATGAACAGCCCCGCACAGCCCGCCACCCCAGAGCAGATCCAAGCCGCCCGCGACCTCTACGCCAGCGACGAGATCCAGATCGATGACGACGCCACCGTCAGCCCAGCCCCGCACAACCCGAGCTTTGGCTATTGGGTTCAGGCGTGGGTGTGGGTGCCGGCAGACGAGGAGAGCAAATGACCTTCTACGCAGCCCTCAGCGGCAACGACATCGTGAGCCACCGCAAGAAGCTCAACGCCACCACGTTGACCGGCGCCAAGCGCGAGGCAACACGCACCATGGGTGGCGGCTTCCGCCACCACCAGCTCGTGGTCGGCGTGCTGGTGAACGAGGGCACCCACTACGAGTACGGCGAGCCGCGAGCCTCCCGCTACCTGAGCGAGCGCCGCTGGCGCAAAGACGGCCCGAACCCTTGACCCCAGCCCATAGCCCTGCGTGCAGGGCCTTGGAGTGGCGTCAACGAAAAGGAGCACACCATGGGACGTTCTGTTTCCACCCCCGCCGGCACGGTCTACACCTCCTACGCAACGCTGGAGGCGGACGCCTTCTACTGCGGCAACTGCGGCGAGACATTCAACCGGCACGCCGACAGCATGGCGAAGGACGGCGACCCCGAGTTCGATGACAGCCTGCCTGCCGACGAGCAGGAGTCTGTGCGCCGCTGCCCACACTGCGGCGAGCATAAGGATGGCACCCACGACCAGCGCGAGTTTGCGCTGCAAGACGCATTCGACTACGGCCTTGAAGACTTCCAGCGCCAAATCCTGGAAGCCTTCCCCAGCGCCTCAGCCTGCGACTCATGGCTCGACAGCGAAGACCACGCCATCGCCGAGAACCGCTTCGCCTACTTCGGCGTGTCCGAATACTGCGGGCTGGTCGCTATGTGGGTGGCCGAGAAGGATGCCGACTACGACCAATCTGAGGGCTGGGAGGCGCTCCGCGACCACTGGCTCAGCCAGGTGCAGCAGCGCTTCCGCAAGGCTGCCGATGGCTGCTTCGGTCGGGCGCTCTACAAGCAGGGCACGTTCAGCAACGGCGAGGCCTTCTTCCAACCCATGAACGGCCAGCAGCAGGGCGCCATGGGGCTGGGCTACTCAAGCAAGGAGGGCTGGCTCTGAGCTGATCTGGAGTCAACCCCAACGATCACCCGTAACCCACGGAGGTACACATGGCACTCACGCCGCGAATCTACATTAGCACCTACAACGCCTACAACAGCGGCAGCCTGCACGGCGCCTGGATCGACCTGGAGGAATGCGGCGACGCCGAGACGTTCTGGGCCAAGATCCACGAAGTCCACGCCAAAGAGCTTGCCGAGCGCGGTGAGATCGAACCCATGTTCCAGGACTGGGAGGACATCCCCGACCGCTTCATCAGCGAGTCCAGCCTGAGCACTGATGTGTGGGACGAATGGGTCGCCCTTGACGATGACGACCGCGAGCTGCTGGAGGTGTACCTGGATCACATCGACCAGAGCGGGACGCTGGAGCAGGCGCAGGAAACCTTCGCAGGCAAGTTCAGCAGCGAGGCGGACTGGGCCGAACAGTTCTGGGAGGACGCGGGCTACATCAGCGAGGTCCCCGAGAACCTGCGCTTCTACATCGACTACGAGAAGTACGCCAGGGACTGCCGCCTAAACGGCGACGTGAACTTCGTCGAGCACGAGGGTGATGTCTGGGTGTTCAACAACCACTGAGGATGGGGCATGAAGATCAAAACCTCAGAGTTGACCGGCGCCGCGCTGGATTGGGCTGTGGCGAAGTGCGAAGGGTTTACCGAGTACGACCCACTCACCGAGAAGATGCTGCCTCCGCGTCGAGAGTACGGCTGGGTTTCGCTCTCCGAGTGCCACTTCTCCACCGATTGGGCGCAAGGCGGCCCGATCATCGAGCGGGAGCGGATTGTGGTGGGGCCGCACGCCCTATCGACATACTCGGCGCGCATCTGCTGGGACGCTGCGCTTCAGTGGCTCGCCCCCACTCCACTCATCGCCGGCATGCGCTGCTACGTCGCCTCCAAACTGGGTCACGAGGTCGAGGTGCCGGAGGGGCTGCTGTGATGCGCCTCCCAGAACTGCGCCAACCACGCATCACCGCCCAGGCCTTCAACCTGCGGGCTCACGACAGTCGCAACGACTGGCTGCGGGTTGACGACCGCGCCTTGCTCCAGCGCATCAAGCGACAACAACGCGAGGGTGTCGAGTGGAAGGTCGTGCCGTGGCAGCGCAACCTGTTTGGCGTCCATCGCTCCTACCTCGCCATGTGCGAGGACGGCAGCCTCTACGCCATCTTCCTCAGCCGCCCCGATAGGGCGTGAGCCCGCCGCCCACATTGGCCAGCAACGCCACCAGCACGATACCCAGCGCACTCAGCAGCAGGCATAACACCTGGTGATGCCAGCGCCCGTGGTCGAGCCGAAGGCGTCGCGCCGCGCCAACAGAGGCGGCGTGCCCGCCCACAAGCAGGAGCGATCCCAGCGCGAACCCGGGCAGCACCGCAAAGGCCGCGCCCACCAGTACCTGCACAACGCTTGAGCCCACAGCATGCAGCCCAAGCGCGGCGGACGCAAAAAGCACAACGCCAGCAACAAGCGCCGAGGGCAGCCCCGCCGCCCTGCACGCCCTGCTGGCCAGTGACCACACCGTCCACCACCGATCATCCATGGGGAGATTCTCACATGCCCGTCACAGCACTCCTGGGCCGACAGGTGAACTTCACCTACGAGGCCCGCCTGGAACCCATCCAAGCCGTGCCCGGCCGGCACAGCCTGTCCGTGGTGTCCATTCACTATGCCGCCCGCCGGCCAGGCCCCCAGCGCAAGCTGCAGGTCAGCGTCACCCGCAACGAGCTGATCGAGCTGCACCGCGAGTTGGGCCACTACCTCAACACCCACAGAGAGGACTGATGCTCCACATTGCCTACGACCCGCGCTGCGTGGCACCGACCACTGGGTACTCCCCATCCGCCAGCAAGCCGGCGCTCGTGCTCCAGGACTGGCGCGATGCTGGCCTGCCCATCCGGCTCCACGCCGCCGCACCGGCCACCGCCTCAGACCTGTACCTCGCCCACCACGTTGACTATGCCCGGGGCGTGATGCACCTGGACATCGACAACGGGCACGGCAACCGCAGCCGAGAGGTTGCCGACTCCCTGCCCTGGACCGTGGGCGCCATGCTCACCGCAGCACGCACCGCCCTGCAGCTCGGCAAGCCCGTCTGCGCCCCGGTCTCCGGCTTTCACCATGCCGGCTTTGATTTTGGCGGCGGCTTCTGCACCTTCAACGGCCTGGCCGTGGCGGCGTTCTCTGCGCTGCAGGACAAGCTCTGCGACGAGGTGTGGATCCTCGACTTCGACCACCACTGGGGCAACGGCACCCACGACTGCCTGGGCCACTCCCCCGCATGGATGCGCCGACACATCCGTCACTACACCGTGGGCCGCATGGGCTATGGCCCCAAAGACGGCGCCGCCGCCCTGGCCTACGTCAAGCGCGCCGCACAAGACCTCACCAACTCAGCGCTGGGCCGCGCCTTGGTGCTGTACCAGGCCGGCGCAGATATGCACATCGACGACCCGCTCGGCGGCTGCCTCACAACCGAGCAGCTGCTGGAGCGCGACCACATCGTGTTCCGTGCCTGCAAAGAGGCTGGCGTACCCATTGCCTGGAACCTGGCCGGGGGCTACCAAGTCGAGCCCGATGGCTCCATCCCGGCCGTCCTGGAGATCCACCGCAACACCGCAAAGGCAAGCCTCGAATGAAGCACCATGTTGTCAGCCAGGTCGGCAGCCGGTGGGTCGTCTCAGCCGTGGAGGCAGTGCCTATGGTCGGCGTCAGCACCACCACGCTCTCCACCCACGCCACCCAGACCCAGGCACTGGTCGCCGCCGCCAAGCTGGACGGCCGGCGCCCACCCCGGCTGGTGCCAAGCGACGACTTCAGGGCCGCCACACTCGGCTCCAGCAGCACACTGCGCGTCGAAGACGCCGCGCGCAGAGTAGCCGTCCTCGGCCAGGCATGGCAGCGCGTCGCCGACGAGTCCGGCGTGAGCACCGCATCGATCTCGGCCTTCCTGCACAAGCATGGGCTGCGCTGACGCTTGCGTTAGTCAACCATGCGGGTATACTGTTGCCCAACGCAAGGTTGGCGCCATGCGATTTAGAGCCCACAAGCTCTTGCTTCTCACCGTCCTCCTTGGGGGACTCGGCGCCAACCGGAGGGAAGCAAGGCCTTGTGGGCTTTTTGCATTTCCGGCGTCGAAAGAGAAAAGCCATGGGTCATCCACGGGCTCATCGCTTTTCTCTTTCTTCGGATCTTGGGCTTTCCTGAATCGACAGGGTGCTCCCCGTAAGGGGGGTAGGGGGGGATTTGAGGTTCTCCCGCTTCTTTCTCTTTTCCCGACCATGCGAAAGGGATCCATGACAGAGCTTGAAGAACTACGTTCCAGGGTATCCATCCTGGAGACACAGGTGCAGGAGCTTCTCTCCAAGGCACCGAAGCTCAAGACCCGAGCCGTCACTTGGGATGAACTCCTGGACTCTGGCATGAGCGGCGATGTCGCCACCGACCTCATCGCCTACCGTCGCCAGCTCAAGGCCCCGCTGACGCCCACCGCCTGGGCCGGCATCCAGCGCGAGGTGACCAAGGCCAACATGGACCTGGACTCGGCCGCCACCCTCATGATGGCCCGCGGCTGGCGCGGCTTCATGGCGAGCTGGGTGAAGCCCGAGGACCGGACGATGACCACACGATCTGCAGACCAGGCGTTCATCAGCCGGCTGCGCCACTCAAGGACCGAATGATGGCCCGCACCTATCTCATCGAGCGGACCTGCCCCAAGACGGGGTTCCGGGAAACCGCCCAGTACACCGGCCCGAAACGCTACCGGCCGAAGGGTTGGCGCATCGTCAGGGAAATGCCATGACACCCACCAAAAGCATCACCCTGATCCCGAGGCCTGATGCCCCGCACATCGTCGTTGCCGTCGCCGCAGGTGAAGCGCCGCTGTGCAACGCATCGGATGCGGGTGTGCACAAAGGGACCAAGCCCATCAAGCCCAAGCAGGTCGATGGGCTGGTTTTCACCAGTCAGTGCGCCTACTGCCACGCCCTACTTGGGAGGGATGAGCGCGCCTGGCTGAAACACGTTCGGTCTGAGCAGTCCGGCAGACCTGGTGGTGCAGCATGACCCCCGCCGACTACGAACCCTTCGCCATCGCCCTGCGCCGCTGCTTCATCGCCTGCAGCGGCGGCCAAAAGGAGCCCAGCCCCGACCTCGTGGACCTGTTCTTCGAGAGCTTCAAGCACCATCCCCTGGACGTACTGCTGCGCTGCCTCAAGGCCCACACCCTGGACCCGGAGCGCGGCAAGTTCGTGCCCCGGCCTGCCGACCTCGTGGCCGGCCTGCAACAGTTTGATGGCCACCCATCAGCCGATGAGGCCTGGGCCATGAGCCTAGCCGCCGCAGACGAGCGGGCCACCATCGTGTGGACGATGCCCATGGCCATGGCCTGGGACATCGCCCGGCACGCTTACTGGGACAACCGCGTGGCCGCCGCGCTGGCCTTCAAGGAGGCCTACAAGGCGGAGGTGCAGCGCCACCGCAACGCCGGGCAGCCAGCCAAATGGATCGTGTGCCTTGGGTTTGACAAGGCAAGCACCAAACATGCCATCGAACAGGCCCTGGCCAAGGGCCTCATCACCAACGAGTCTCTGAGCCATGAACAGAGGGCGCTACTGGCCCCGCCTCCGTCAGAGCGGCTGCTCGGGATCGCTGGCGCAGCAGCGCAACCACTTGGAGGGCAGCTCACCCAGTGAGCCACCAGTGCAGCAAAATCAGCGGCGGGAGTGAACAACTATGAAAACGATTTTCAAAGGCGAAGTCCAACTGCTCGGCTGGAGCGACACACACAATGGCGGGGCAAAGCTCATCCTGCAGCTCAGCGATCCAGCCGACCTGGAGCCCTTCAAGCACCTGACCAGCAAGCATGGCAAGGTTGCTGGCCAGATCTTGGGCGCCGTCATCGTCGTCCCGGAGGATGAGCCCGAGCCCAAGCGAAGCCAGGAGCCCACGCCTGAGCCGCAGCCGAAGGGTGGCGCACTGGCCCAGCTTGCTGGCATGTGGTGCCGCAACATCGTGTTCCAGGAGTGGCTCAAGGCGAACTTCCAGGCCGAGCAGCGCATGGCCTCAGAAGCGTTGGCCGAACCCGACGCCTACGAGCTGGCGCGAGAGACGGTCCTGGTCATCACGCATCTGCCCAGGCTGTCGTGGCTGGATGCGAACGGCTGCGAGGGCGAGGTGGCGAACTTCCACCAGCTCATCCGCGAGCCATTCGCTGCCTACTTGAGCACCAGGAACGCCGCGCCCACCTGACCATCCAGGTAGGCCTGCGTCATCCGCGCCGCCAGCTCGGCGTCGCGGGCCAGGAAAACGGCATACCCGTCCTTGACCAGCGCATCAATCTCGACGCGCTGCTCCGGTGACGGGTATCCGCCTTGCGACTTGAACTCGATCCAGAGCCCACAAGCTCCGCCACGGGGGATCGGGAGCATGACATCCAACACCCCGGCCCGGACGCCCTCTGCCTTGAGCTTGCCGGCCACCGCCTTGGAGCGGGCGCCGCCGTTGGGGATGGCAAACGCCCGGCGAGCCTCCGAGTGCATCCGCGCCCAGTCGAAGTAGGCGCGCTGAATCTGGTGCTCGCTCAGGCGTTGCACTTGCGCGAACGGCGCTGGCGGCCCTCAAGCCATGTATGTCGGACGCCCTCGAAAGTCACGCGAGAGTCCGCCTTCAGCAGGCGGTCCAGCATGTCCATGCTGGGCGCGGCGTTGCCGCTGGCAATCTTCTCCAGGTAGGCGTGCGATGTCCGCACCTTGGATGCCACCTGGTCCCGCTCCACCATGGGTAGTCCGAACCAGTAGTCGTGGAATGACAACAAATTGCTACTCATCCCCGGAGGGTCGCAGACCGCCGCACGAATGTCCCGTGTGGTATACCTATACGGGAGAGACCCATGACGATTTACGACACCAGACGCGACAACCTGCGCCGACTCATCGGGTCGGAACGTGGCGCCATGTCGGCCTTTGCCGCCAAGGCTGGCATGACCAAACAACAGGTCAGTCACATCATCGGCAGCCGGCCCATCAAGAACATCGGCCACGAGCTGGCCCGCCGCATCGAGCAGGCCTACGCCATCCCCATCGGCAACCTCGACCGCAGCGAGGAGGCCCGACCCATGCCGCCCGACGCCATCGAGATCCCCACGCTCCAGGAGGCGGCTGACCTCCCAGCCTATGCGGATGGGGCCGGCGTCAAGCGCGTCACCGTCAGCAGGCAGTGACTCCTCTCCAATGTGGCGATCCCGCCCGACCATGCGGCCATCATCACTGTCTTCGGGGATGCCATGGCGCCGACACTGCTTGACGGCGACGTGGCCATCGTTGACCGCAGCGCCACGCGCATCGACAGGGACGGCATCTATGTCGTGGCCAGACTCGCCGAGATCTACATCCT
>ERZ724505.1673-NODE-1673-length-11781-cov-8.306754_pt1 | contig 11781 bp, 15 predicted proteins | sample MGYA00376038_ERZ724505 | MGnify/ENA primary metagenome ERZ724505 (study PRJEB28724, sample SAMN07190884) | wastewater metagenome | isolation source: effluent of sewage treatment plant in Hong Hong | place: Hong Kong | collected 2016-03-17 ... | reverse complement strand
GCCTCGACGAAACGCCGCTCCATGTCGATGGCGCGTTCCCTGCTTCCGACCCCGTTGAGGGCAAGCGTCGCGGCGAGCTTGAGCGCCACGCACTCGGCGAACGCCGCGTCGAACGACGAGACGACCTCGTTGCGGAAGACGTAGCGGATCGAGCACGACGAGTCCGGAGTGATGAGCACCCGGCCCTCGATCCTCCAGTCGTCGGCTGAGCACTCCATGACCCTGATGCAGTCGGACGGAAGCTGGTACTGGTAGACGGTGGCGTCGTCGATCTGGATGGGCTGCGAAGCGAGCTGGTTGAGGTCGTACCGCTTCGTCGCGCAGTTCCAGTGATGGAGCCTCAGGACGTAGTCGCGGTCGGACGGGTAGGCGTCACCGCAGGCGGTGGCGAGCGGGCTGGTGTCGTCGGGCGACATGAGGCGCTTCGCCCCGAGATGGGCGAGTGCCTTGTTGTACAGCTCGGTGATGCTGTTCATAAATCCCCTCCGCACCGGCTTCCCGGTGGGAGGGGGGACTCACGACGTCAGTCTTGCACGTAGATGATGTCGATGTAGGCGCGCCCCGAGCTGGGGAGCGCCGCGGCGCCGATCGTCATGAAGACGAGGGTGTCGCTCGTGTAGGGGGCGTCGGCACCCACGACGGCCGTGGCGTCGGTGGCCCCGACCGATGCGATCTGCGGCGGAATGAACGCCGCAGCCGCCAGCGTTGCCGCGAGACGGAACTTGTCGTCGTCTGCCGCGTCGCCGATCTTGACGGTGGCGGTGCCGCCGTGCGTCGCGCTCATGTTCGCGAAGCATCCGATGACGCGCGCCCCCTTGGGGATGATGCCGAGGTTGATGATGTCTCCGGACGCCTGCGACGCGAACGTGTAGGTGGCCCGAAGCGTGCGGATTCGCCCGCCCCGAAGGTACGCCGGGAGGCGGGTCGGGGGGGAGGCGATGGAAAGGCCGTATTCGTATGAATTGGTGGTGGTCATTGCTCAGGGCTCCTTGGATCAGGTGTCGCTGACGGCGGCGGTCTCTTGGCAGTCGATCTGCACGACGGCGACCTCCTGCGTGCGGATGGCGCCGATGTCGATCTTCGAGTAGACCTGCACGGCGTTGTTCTTGCCCGGCATCCGGTCGATGGTGTGGGTCGGAGCCTGGTTCATCGCGAACTCGATCGCCGACTTGTGGAACGCCCAGTTCGCCCGCACGGTGGTCGAGCCGGAGATGAATCCGACGCGGGTGCAGGGGTAGAACGTGAAGCCCATCCACTTCATGATCGAGCCCTCGACGAGCGACTTCACGGCGTTGTAGTCGTTGCTGCCGACCTTGGTCGTCGCGAGGAGGTTCGTGAGGGAGAGCGGGTGAACCGCGAGGCACAGGCCGTCCTCGGGCATGTCGGCCGCGAGAAGCTTCGTGCGGGCACGGATGAGCTTCGTCGTGGTGAGGCCGGTGCCGGTGTCGCTGCTGCCGTCCGACGCCACGGTGGCGTCGGCGCGGAGCCGCTGCGTTGACGGGAACGACGTGCTCCCGCTGGTGATGAGTTCGCCGGTGGGTACCGATGCGTTCATCGCCGCGATGATGACATCGTCGATCGTGCGGCCCTCGGCGAAGCCGAACGCCTGCGTGATCTTCGCCGTCGGGTCGTTGAGGACGCGGGCAACGTCTTCCTCGGAAATGAGGTCGGCGTTGACGTAGGGAACACAGACGCCGTGACGCCGCGCGAACGGCGTGTCGGTGTACTCGGTGTCGGTCGCTCGGCCGGTGAGCTGGCGCATCGTCGTCGCTCCGAGCTGTTCGTATGTCCAGCTCTTGCCCTCGATCTTGCCCTTGTTGCTGACCGCCCCGAGAAGCTTCGAGCCCATCTGCTGGGCGATGTGATGAATCGTGTCGCCCCACTTGATGACTTGGTGGGTCGTGATCTGTTCAGACATGGGGATACTCCCACAGTTGCGTTTGGCTACTGCGGCTGCGCTCCCCGGATTTCCGGACGCGGACCTTGCGAACTCGCTCGCATGCGCGGGCCGGTTGCGGCCTCAGACGGACCCTGAGCGGGCTACCCGTCGTCCGATATGAAAACAAACAGGGACGCCGCGGTCAAGCGAGCGCCCCTGTTTGCCGGGAAGATCGTGGTCAGGACTTGCCGTGGGCGATGGCGTAGAGCTCGTCCAGTTCCTTGACGAGGAAGGCGTGTTCCGGGTGGGAGGAATCGTAATACCGCTTGGCGAACGACGGGTCGGCCCGCAGGGCTGCGATCTTGGCAAGCGCCTCGGGCGGGGTGGCGACCGGCTTGTAGGAGGTGCCACGGCCGATGATCTGGTCAGTGGCGACGGCCTTTCCGACGTTGGCGAGAAGCTCGATGATTGCCGGGTTGTTGGCGATGAGAGGGTTCGAGAGGATCGCCGTCCTGTCCTCATCGCTGGCGGCGAACTTGAGCGCCTCCTTCGCCAGACCCATGCGCTCGTTCTTCGCAGGCCCGAAGCGACGGTCAAGCTCGGCCGACGCCGCCTTGATGGACTCCTGCTGCTGCTCGTAGTAGCTGGCCTGCGCCTGCGACTGCATGTCGGCGTAGTGGGCGATGACGGCCGCGGCCTGCCGCTTGTTGAGACCCTCGGCCCGCGCCTTCTCGAAGAACGCCTTGGTCATCGCCTCGTCGAGCTGGATTCCTTCGGGGAGCTTCTCGGGCACCGCGTATCCGGTGATGTCCTTCGGCCGTCCGGATGCGTCGTAGAAGGCGTCCCAGTCGGCCTGCGACCATCCCTCCTGCGGCTTCTGGATCTTGTCGACGCCGATGAGCTTCTGCGCGCCGACGAGGCTCTTGGCAAGTTCGCTCACGTCCTTGCCCTTGTACCCGGCGATGGTCTTGTCGCCTTGGAGTTCGGGCGGAAGCGAATCGAACCAATGCGGTGCTGCCTGCGGCGCGGTCGCCGCCGTCGTTGCCGTTCCTGCCGGGGCCTGAGTGTCAGTGGTCGTCGTGGTCATGCCTGAATCATACCGAGAGCCTCCCGCCCCGCGACGCCCAAGCCTCGCGGATCTGCTCGACGCGGGCGATGACGCCTTCCCTTCCCGGCTTCCCTTCCATCACCCATTCGTGGACGGATGCCCACTCAGACGGCTGGAAGCACTGTGTGCAGCGATCAAGCGACGGCGGCGGCGACCGAAGGAGCATCCGGCACAGGTCGCCGCTCCACCACGTCACGACTTCGCGGGACCGTCGCGACGCGAGCTCGTCCACGGCCTCCCGCAGGCATCGGCCGTCACCTGGCACGGCGATGACGGAGAACCCGAGGTCGGCCAGCGATGCGGCGTCAAGAATCCCGGCCGCGACCATCACGCCGGTCTTTCTCGGCGTTGCGGTCATGGCGATGCCGCGCCCGTCAACCCTGTACGCGCCGCTGAGGTTGACCGAGTAGAAGCCGCCTATGACACCGTCGGAGTGGGCCGGAAACCTGACGGCATCGCCGTCGACGACCCCACCGAAGCGCTGCAGTGTGGATGTCTCGACGCCCATCACGGCGGCGTGCCGGTGGAAGTCGCCACTCGCACGCCGCACTATCTCGTTCCATCGCCCGTCCGGTTCGGTCATCGGTCGTCTCCTGATCTGGTAGTCGGATGTCGAAAAGCACCAACGCTCCCCGGTGTGGAGGTTGAACCTGCACGACGTGGACGACCCGCAGACAAGGCACCGCCTTGCGCTATCGACGGTCTTCCACATTGCGAGCCCTCCTCTGCGCGATGAGGCGGTCAAGGAGCGATGCTGCCGCGTTCCTGCTCTCGGGGCACGGTACGCCGAAGCTCTTGACGAAGTTCTCCATCGCCCGAGACGGCCTGCCCGACTTGATGCGGTGGACGTAGTCCTTCCAGAATCCGCGAAGCTCGTGGTCGCCTGCGCCGTCGACCGGGTATTTCTGCTGGGTGAGACGCGCGATCTGTTTCGGAGTCAGCGAGAAGTTCCCTCGCTCGCCGAGCTGCACCGGGTTCTCGCCACGTTGCGGAGCGCGGTACTGGCCGCGCGTCGTCACGAGGAGCTTCGGCCTGCTCGCCTCCTTGATCCGCTCGATCTCCTCCTCCTGCTCCTTCGCCATCCTCTTCGCCTTCGCGATGGCCTCGCGCGCCGTCATCAGCCTGCCCTCGCGCCTGACCTCGGCAAGGCACCGCCTGTCCCGCTCGCTCAGCGGCTCGCCAGCAAGGGCCTCGTCTGGATGGACGAGGTCATGACGATCGGAAACGTCGGTGAAGTCGAGAAACACGAAGTCGGGCTTGCCGCTGGCAGCGATCGCCGCCTTCCTCGCCTCCGGACCCGCATGTCCGTCGACGGTTCCGGCGAGCGGTCGCGTGCCGCGGCCCATCCGCTGCATGAAACGGGGCCACGATCCTGTGGGAGCCCCGTTCACGACAAGCGAGCATGGTGGATGGTCAAGCCCTCTGGTTGCGATGTTCACGTTCACGAAGAACTGGAATCCGCCGCGCTTCCACTCTGCGATCATCGCCGACCGCTTCCTGTCCTCGGTCTTGCATGACGCTGCGAACGCCGAACCATCCCGGTGGTCGTTGATCTTGTCGGCGATCGCCTCGGCCTGCGCGATGTCCTGCGCGAAGATGATCGTCGGTCGCGAGTCGGCGATCCGGAGCGTCTCCCCGACCAGTTCTAGAACGGCCTTGTCGGTGCCGACCCGCTTCGACACCTGCCCCTGGTTCATCGACTCGCCCTTGCCGCGAACGTCGGCGAGGTTCACCTCCGTCCAGACGCGAACGAGCTGCGTCGGCTCGATGAGCCACCCGTCCTCGATCGCCTCGGGAAGCCGATACTCGAACGCGAGCGTCTCGAACGCCCCTTCGAGACTCACCTTGTCGCGGCGGTTCGGGGTGGCCGTGACGCCGAGCACCTTGGCTTCCTTGAAGTGGTCGTAGATGTCGCGGTAGCTGTCGGCGATGCCGAGGTCGGCCTCGTCGACGACGATCAGCCCGAACTCGTCGCTTCGGTACTTGCCGAGTCTCTTGCGGACACTGGGCACGCAGCCGACTGTGCCCTTGAACCAGTTGGACCGGCTTCCGTGGCGGTCTCCCATCTCCATCGACCACTGGAGCCCGGTCGCCCTCTCGACGCGTGCGTGCGTCTGCTCGACCAGCTCGACGCGGTCGGCGAGGATGAGCACCCGCTTCTGTGCCATGCGGGATATGGCGCAGAAGATCTCCGTCTTGCCCGTCCCGGTCGGGCTGACGGCGAGGCACGAACGCGACTCGCGCAGCGCCGGGACGATGCCGATGTTGTCGCGCCATGCCGTTCGCCCGCCGTTGATGCAGACGTGCTGGAAGTCGCGGAGACTGATCGACACGGCTCATCCCTCCGTGAGAAGCGGACCCTTCTGCTTCTCCTTGAGCGCGTCGTGCTTGAACCGGGGCAGCCATCCGCAGCCCTTGCAGTATTCGCACTGGCCGATCGACCCGTTCTGCCCCGGAGAGTCGATGCAGCGGAGGCATCTCGCGTGCGGTCGCCCGGCCTTGAGGTGCTCGCCGATGCGCTTGCAGTCCTGCTCGACGCCGCGGCAGTCGAGCCACCTTGCCGCGTCGCTGGTCGAGAGCGTCGACTTCACGGCCTTGACCGATTCCCGAAGGTGAACGAGCACGGCGTCGATGGCGGCGTTGGCCGCGTCGGCGGTGGCGTAGACGGCCTCGCGCGGCGGGAGCGACTCCGCGATCGCCTGCGACTCCGTGGGCTCGCCGGTGACTTCCCGGTCGGCCTCGGCGATGACGCGGGCGTTGACGCGCCTGGCGTCCCCACCGACGTTCTCGACGGCCTTGGCGAAGACCTCGGCCACGTCGCCCTTCGCGGCCTTGAGGGCCTTGGCGGCGCGGACGGTCGGGACGGGCACGACATCGTGCACCTCGGCGGCGGCGATGAGCTGGTTGGCCCACGCGGCGGTCAGGGAGACGGGGTGGACCTCGCGGAGATACCGCTCCCACGTTCCGTACATGCGGTAGAGACGCTTGGTGCGGATCTCGTGGAGGCACTTGCCGACCTCGACGAACCCGGCCATGTGGTTGCGGATGCGATCTTCGAGAGCGTTGAGGGTCGCGGCCTCGTCCACGTTGAGCGGCTCGTCATCGTGGATCTCGCCCTCGACGAATGTGGTTGTCTCTCGGCTCAAAACCCTGCCTCCTCGTCTTGGTCGGGCGACGCCGCCGGTTGCTGCGGGGCAGGCTTCGGTTTGACCATCGGGGCCTCGACGTGGTACCCGAACGCGGTGCCGTCACGCATCTCCGCCACCGCGTCTTGGCAAGCCTTCTGGAACTCCGGCGAGGTCGTCTTTCCGCCCTTGACGCCCTTGGCCTTGAGGTACGCCTTGGTGAGTTCCATCGTCTGGTCAGGGTCACACCCGGTCCACTCCTGAACGAGCTGGCACAGCGTCGTCAGGTTGTGGACAGTCGGAGTTTGTGCGATAGCACCGTTAGCAGTGCTATCGGTTTTATCCGGACGTTGCTGAGGCACCTCGCGGACGGTCTTTTGCGGGGTCTCGTCTCCGTCACCAGCCTCCGCCTCAGCGTTCTTGATCTCTTCCCGAAGGTAGAGGTTGCCGCATTCGAGAGGGAACGCGCGTCGCAGGGCCGATGCCTCGGCGCACTTGTCGATCCACGTGCGCGGCATCTTGCGGGACATGAGTCCCTTCTCGCTGAACAGCTCGTCCCAGATCGCGACGCCGGGGAACGAGCATCGGACGCCCTGCACCATGCGGTAGACGTGCGTGCGGCACGCGATGAGCGAGCCATTCGCGTCGTACTCGGGCTCGAAGTCGTCCATCCCAGCGAACGCACCCGTGCGGTGCGCACCGACGCGCATCATGTCGATCGACGTGATCCACGTCAGCGTCGCCTGCTTCGACTCCCGGTCGAAGAACTTCATCGGGATCATCTGATTGCGGAGAGGATGGGCGCCGTAGCGCCTGCACAGGTCGATCCCGCCGTCGCACTCCGCGTCTGTCAGCGCCTTGTTGCCAAGGGTCTTGTCCTGCCACTTCGCCCTGATCGCGGCGACCTCGGCGTCACTGAAGTTGATGAGAAACTCGGTCATGTCGTGAGTCCTTTCAGCCGCCCGAGGCGGCAAGGTCGAATCGGTCACACCACTGCTCGGCCGGGCAGAGGTGGCAGCCGACCGGGTCGGCATTGGTCGGGAAGTGCCCAGCTCGCATCATCCGGATGCGGTCGGCGATCTCGCGCTCGACGCGGGACTCGGCGGTGCGCGCGTGGTTCACCCATCGCACCACCTTGTCCATCGGGCGGGCGTCGCCCTTCTTGAGTTCGACAAGCTCGCCGGTCTCGTGGTCGACCCACGATGTCGCCCGCAGCACCGGACGCAGGTAGCTGGCGTGGACCCACGCGAGCATCGCATCGCCTGGCCGATACCACTGGCCGTTCGGATACTGGACCTGCCCGCGCCGGCACCCGAGCCAGTACACCGCGAGCTGGAGGTTGCGGGTCAGGTAGGCGTGCGTCGGGGCATCCTCCCGCCACTTCGTGTCGGCGACGACGTAGCGCCCGGTTCGCTTCTGGCGAAGCAGGATGTCGATGTGCGACGCGATAGGCTGGGCGACCCCGTCGACCTCGATCTCGAAGCGGATGGGTAGCTCGCACCCTACGACGGTCGGATACTCGCCGCCTCCGAGGTGCTTCATGCACTCGTCCCAGCGGGCAAGGGCCTGCCCGACGTGCGCGACGATCTCGGGGATGGCACGCTCGGCGCCTTCGCTGAGCCTCTGCCCGTCCGACTCGCACTTGAGGCGAACGTCCGTCAGGGCCTCCCCGGCGGCGACATCGTGGGGCACGTCGTCGCAGAGGATGAGTTCGGTCGACCTGGCGAACACGAGGCCGCGCAGCGTCGCCTGCGGGATCTCCGGCGACTGCTCGCCGTTCCAGCGGTGCAGCGTGCAGCGCATGCACTTCGCGGTGAGGTCTCCGGTATGCACGTCGCGATCGGGGGAGAGGACGGTGAGCCGCATGGAGACACCATACCCGATCCTACTGCGAAGTCAAGCGGTCACTCGATCGAACCGAAGATCATGTGCATGAGCGCGGTTCCCCACAGCCAGCATCCCCACCATGACGGGTGGACGCCGTCCTGGAGGACGTTCAGCCACTGGTTGCGGCTGGCGTGGTACATCATCTCGGGAGTGAATCGGTCGGCGAACCACTGGCGGGTGTCGAGGAAGACGACCTGCCGGTTGCTGAGCGCGATGCTGCGGTAGATGTCCGCGACGGTCGTGTACCACGCGCTGCCCGACTTCGTGCCTCCGACGGTCTCCCACGGCGACGACAGGACGATCAGCCCGCGCGGCAGGCCCGCGGCGTCCCACCCGTCGTTGCACCGCTGGATGCGGGCGAGGATGTGCTCGCGGATGAGCGCCGAGTCGATGCTTCCGGAGTGCCACTCGGCGGTCGAATGGTTCTCGCCGATGTGCATGAAGATGACATTGATCGGCCGGTCGACGTTGGTGTTGAGCGCCGCGGCCATCTGCGCGACGGTCGCCCCGTCGACCATCGTCATGATCTGGTCGCCGCTGACGCTGATGTTGTCTACGTAGAGGCCGTCCGTGTTGCCGGTGTCCTCGATGATCGTCCCGTAGAGGATCAGCGAATTGCCGTTCTGGTTTCCGATGTTGTTGTCGTATGCGCAGGTGATCCGGAAGCAGCCGGTCCAATCGGAGTTTCCGGCCTGTGCGAGGTACGTTCCGGCGGTTCCCGCCGACGCGCCGTCCTCCATCTTCGTTCCGGGAGCGAGCGTGCCGAATCCGAAGAACTGGTAGTGCAGCGGATTGGCCGAGCGTCCCGGCTCGTTCTCGACGGTGCCGAAGGGGCTGCTCACCGACGACTGCAGCACCGAGCCCCAGCTCACCTGCGTCGTCGGGGTCGCCTCGGCCGTCAGCGGTGACAGGCTCGCGGTGTTCACGGCGGTTGCCGGCGCACCGCTCGCGTTGTCAAGACCCTCGCGGGTCTGGTACTTCATGTTGCTCGACGTGATCGCGTTGGCGTGGCTCATGTGGACCATGCCGAGGCGAATCGAATCGTTGTTCGTCAGCCAGTCCCCGGACGCCCACACGGTCCCGAACGCCTGGCACAGGCCCATCGGCCCGAGGTTGATGTACTGGAACGCTGGGTAGTTCGGGATGCCCGTGTAGGCGTACTTGTAGGCGAAGCGAGGCTGGACACTGACGATGCCGGAAAGCACCTCGGTCGTCGCGAACGTGCTTGACGTCGTGTAGCTGGTCAGGGTGGCATTGGCGCCGGCCGCGGCGTTGATGCCGACGAACGGCATGGACTGAGCCTCTCCGAAGTTGGAGAGCCCCGCGCCGCCGATGTCGATGTTCCACTTGGACAGGAGACCGCTGGAGGCGGCCTGCTGTCGACCGATGAACCATCCTGCCCACCCGTTGGGTGGCCGGAAAGACATTGCCAGCGCGGCCGGAAGGCGGTTGGGGGCCTGCTGCGAACTGATCGAGTCGCCCCACACCAGCATGTTCGTGGCCGTGTGGAGCTGGTCGCGCAGGGACTCTACGTTGACGCCGTATCGAGTCTCGCGCGAGACGACGGGTGAGGCCGGCGAAAGGCCGGAAGCAAGCAGGAAGCCCGAAAACATGCTCATGGTTCACCTCGCGGACGAAACGATGGTCAGGTCATCGACGAACGTGAACGTGATCGAGCCGTCGCTCACGACGACGACCTTGATGACGGGGAACCACAGCATCGAGACGGCCCGCAGGCAGCTCGTGGCGGCGGTCGAGTTCGCGAGGAGGTTGTACGCCTCAAGGGAGCTGAGGTCGTCGGTGAGCGGGTATCCCTCCTCCGATGCGTCGTCAGTGGTGAAGCCGAGGAGGTAAATCTTGTCGCGCGCAGGGTCGATGGCCCCGCTCGTGCTGACATTGAGCCCGACGATGACCCGTCCAGACGCGCTCGGCGGGATCTTGAGCGCCTCCGACATCTCGGACGGGTTCGGGGTGACGGCGTCGCTGGCGGCGAACGCGGCCCTACGGTGTCCATACCCAAGTTCGGTTGCCATGGCTGTTGCTCCTGCGTTGGCGGGAGTCTAGCACAGCCTCAGCCCTCCGAAATCCCCTTCGCCTACCGCCAGGCTTGGTAACAGGCACCGAGGGATCCGCCATGGTGATGGTCGCTGAACGACTCTTGCTCCCCGATCCACCCATTCCAGCCATGTCGGGACCAGCGTGCTAGGTGGGCATCCATCACCATCGCCTTGATGAGCACGGCCTCAGCGATGTCGTCGGGGATGGGCATGAGCACGCCGACATCCACACGGAGTTCGCTTCGGATGTGCAGGCTCTCCGGCAACGCCCCCGGCGAGACGCGGCGGATGTCGGCGGCGATGTCAGTCAGGGTGGTTGTCATTGTGCTCCTTCCAGACGGCGTGCGTCAGCAGCATGTGCATCATGCAGTTCAGTTCGTCGTCGGTCGGGGGTCGGTCCATCGTGACCGTCTGGATCAGTTCGGACCCGACGTGGACCTCGATGTACCACTTGAACAGCCGAGGCTCGTGCCAGAAGTAGCACCGGGACTCGATGCCGTGCATTGTCGGTCCCTTGCGTTCGGCAATATCGGCGGGACTAGGCATTGGTGAGTTCCTTCGTGAAGGTGCGTCCGTCTGTCGTGACCCAGCGTGAACCACATACACAGCAACTGCTTGTGGATTTCTCGCCGCACCACTGGAACGTTACCGTTGGTCCTCCGCAGCATGTGTGCTTAGTTGCATAGTGGCGGTCGTAGACCTGTCTTCCGTGGTTTGCGAAGTGCTGCCATATCGCGTCGATCCTCGCGGGTGTCACCTCTTCGTCGGCCTCGTCACCGCCGTAGTAGACCGTGCATCCTGGGAACCTTCGCTTGATCCACTCGATCGCCGCGTAGATTTGGGGCCACGGCCCTCGCGAGTAGCAGGGGCTGTAGTACCGCCACGGGTTGTCGATGACGATGCGGGTAGATGCAGCGATCTCTTCGCATTCGTCCGTACTCCAGTCCTTCGGCTTACGCACGGCCATGTGCTGTCCGAGCGCTTCGCACAGTTCCCACGTCAGGCGAGCCATCTCGTCTGCGGAGAGAACCCGGCCGATCTCTGCCTCGATTGCTGCGTCAACTCCCATTGGTAGTCTCCTTGTCGATGCGTTCGGCGTTGGCTTGCCAGGCGAGCCAGTCGGCGACGGAGCACGACCGCAATATCCTGTTGTTGCCAACGAACTCGATAGGCTTGTCCTCAAGCTCGGGAGGCAACGAGGTCAGAACAAGTCGTTGCTCCCCGGTCTCGCGGTGTCGCCACAGGCTGTCGACGGGCGGGAGTTGGTCAGCGCTCATCGCTTGCCCTCCGTCTCTGCCTGTCGAGTCGCACGTTCGTGCTCCTCGCAGGCCCGCCGCAGGCAACGCAGCAGCGACAGCGTGGTGGTGCCGGGTTCGATTATCCACTCCGACCCGTCAACGAGCGTGTTCAGGTATGTCTGCATTAGTAACGGGCTTGGCATGTACTGCCACCCCCTCCGCACGATCTCGTTGTGGGCGGCGAGGTGGAACAACGCATCTAGCAGGAATCGGTGTTTGCCGACTCGGTCGGAAATGAACACGCGGTTGGTGGTGTACCACCCCGCTTCACCGAAGCGGATGTCATCGCTCACTTTTCCCGTTGCGGTGTACCCGATCCCCGGCAGCCACCCCCGTTCCGCGAGGGCACGGGCTTCGGTGAGGAGGTCAGTGTCCATCGGTCTTCTCCTTCGCTTCGGTCGGGGCGAGGTCGTTGTGGGCGTCCACT
>ERZ724505.1672-NODE-1672-length-11797-cov-26.793476_pt1 | contig 11797 bp, 11 predicted proteins | sample MGYA00376038_ERZ724505 | MGnify/ENA primary metagenome ERZ724505 (study PRJEB28724, sample SAMN07190884) | wastewater metagenome | isolation source: effluent of sewage treatment plant in Hong Hong | place: Hong Kong | collected 2016-03-17 ... | reverse complement strand
CGGATGTGCCGAGCAATACGCGATTGTGGATAATCGCTCAATCCTGCGCGGCGCTGGACAATCAGACGCCGATGCCATGGATTGATCGCCTGCTGGACGCTGAAACGGTGCATAGGATCGCCTGATGCAAGCCTCTGCATTCGGCCGGGGGAAGGCCGCCCCCGTCCATCTTCTGGACAAGAAAATCACGCTGCAGTCTCCGACGATCACGCGCGACGAGGCCGGCGGCGAAGTCGTGGCGTGGGCCGATGTGGCCACCGTATGGGCGTACATCAACCCTTTATCCGGCCACGAGCTGGCCAATGCTCAGGCCGCATTCGCCGAGGTCACGCACCTGATCATCGTGCGCTGGCAATCGGCGTTCTCCGACCCGCAGGCAACGGCAAAAATGCGCATCGTCTATGCCGGCAGGCGCTTCGCCATCGGCTCGGCAGTGGATATCGACATGGCGCACCAGTTCCTAGCGATTTCGGCGCAGGAAGGGCTGAGCGATGGATAATAGCATGATCGATTTTGACACATCCGGCATATTTGCAGAGCTTGAGCAGTTCAAGGGGCATATCAAAGCGCCGCTGATCCGGACCGGCAGTGCTGCAGCAGCTCGCGTGCTCTACGAGGAAGCTCGCCGGCGCTGCCCGGTCAAAACCGGGCTGCTGAAATCTTCAATCTACCGAGTGCTTTCCGAGTCAGAAAGCAAGCCTGGTCGAGTCGTCTATCACGTGTCATGGAATGTCCGAAAGGCGCCGCACGGCCATTTCATCGAATTCGGCACCAGCAAGGCGGCGGCCCGGCCATTCCTCCGCCCCGCCTACGAGTCCGCCAAGGCTGAGGCCATCGCCGCTGGAATCGAAGCCATGAGGCAGAAAATCCAAGATGACGGTTGAATCAGCCATTTTCGACGCGCTGACCGGGCTGGTGTCCGGCCGCGTTTATCCCGACGTGGCGCCGGCCGGAGTTGCGCGGCCGTACCTCGTGTTCCAGCAGGTCGGCGGCGAGTCGGCGCAATACCTCGACAGCACGCTGCCGAGTCGCAAAAACGGCCGCTTCCAGATAGCCGTCTGGGGCGATTCGCGAACATCTGTTGCTGCGCTCGCGCTATTGGCAGAGCAGGCAATCGCCACGTCTGCCGCATTCCAGGCAGCTCCGATCGGCGCGCCAGTGGGAGATTACGAGAGCGACACGAAGCTCTACGGAGCACGGCAAGATTTTTCGATCTGGTCCGCCAGATAAATTTCACCGGCCGCAAGGCCAAACAAGCAAGCCGCCTCCGGGTGGCTTTTTTTGCACGACCGAAACGCCGTGAGGCGCCGGGGGCCGGGAAAGCCGGCCCATTGACCAAAGGAGCATCACCATGTCTGCACAACTTCCGGACGGCGCTACCGTCCTCATTGCCACCACTTACGGGTCGGCAAAAACCGTCTCTGCCGTCACCAACGCAAGCCCGGCCGTCGCCACATCGACGGCGCACGGCCTGAGCAATGGCGCCCTCGTGCTCGTTGCGTCCGGCTGGTCGCGACTCAATGCGCGGGTTCTTCGCCTCTCGTCAGTGGCAACCAACACAGCATCGTTCGAAGGGTTCGACTCGTCGAGCACGTCTGTTTTTACCCCAGGCGGCGGAATCGGCACGATGACCGAAATCACGGCACTGACGCAGATCAGCCAAATCATGGGATTCGAGACATCCGGCGGCGATCAGCAGTTCGTCAACTACAGCTTCCTAGAGCAGGATTTCGAGACTCAACTGCCGACGATTACCAGCGCGCAGTCGATCAAGATCACCATCGCCGACGACCCGAGCCTGGCCGGGTACATCGCCCTCAAGGCGGCCGGCGAAGCGCGCGCAACCCGCGCACTCAAGCTGCTGCTCAAGGACGGATCCTTCGTGCTCTACAACGGCGTGGTCAGCTTCAACGAAACGCCGACCGTCACCAAGGGAGCAATCATGACCGTCAGCGCAACCTTCAGCCTCACCGGCCGCCCGGTTCGCTACGCCAGCTAATCCACGCCGGATTTCATCCCGCCGGGTCGCTACCGGCGGCCTTTTTCTTTTCAGGACGCACAAAAATGGCAAAGAAACTCATCCTCGCGGCATCGCCGACGTTCAAATCCAAGGTGGCAATCCCCATTCCAGGCGGATCGCCAGTGCTTGTGGAATTCACCTTCAAGCACCGGCAGAAGGACGATCTTTTCACGTGGGCGCAAAATTTGGCCGGCATGGAAGATGTGGATCTGGTCAAGGACGTTGCCAGCGGCTGGGATCTTGACGACGAATTCAATGATGCCAACATCACAGCGCTGACGCAGACCTACTGCGGATCTGCGCGCGCCATCCTGGACAAGTACTTTGCGGAGCAGACCGGCGCCAAGTTGGGAAACTAACCGCGATCGGCGCTGCGCTCTATCCGAGGAAGCGCGACGAAAAAAAACTTGAGGCGTTCGGGCTTTGCGCTGCTGACTACGATGGTGATCCTGTCGAGGTATGGCCGGAGCATGTCCGCGCGCTGGAGATTTTTCAGCGTTTGCGAACGCAGTGGCGGCACGGGTATAGCGGGCCGACAGGATTGGACTATTCCGCTGTCTATCCGATGGTCGACAGAGCAGCGAAGACTGCAGACGAGTGGGATTTGCTACTGCTCGAAATACAGCAAATCGAGATTGGCGCGCTCAACGAAATGCACACGAAGGACGACGAATGAGCAGCACGACAATCGGCAAGGCGCAAATCGAGGTAGCGGTAGACGCCTCGGGCGTCGACGTGGGCGTCAGCAGTGCGAAACGCAGCCTCGCCGGACTGGCCGATGCCGCAGCGCAAGCCGGCGCACGGGGAAAGCGTGGCGTAACGTCGATCGGAGAAGGCGGCGACGACGCTGCGCGAAAGGTGGAGCAATCCACAAAGTCGATCATCTCTTCCATTCAGATCGCAACGGCGGCGATGGAGGCTGGCAGCAAGTCAAACGCCAGCTACTTCAAATCGCTCGCCAGCCAGCAGGGCGTCGATGCGAATGTATTCAAGCCATACCTCGACCAGCTTGATGCTGCAAAGGCAAAGCAAGACGCTGTAATTCGATCCAACGCGCTCGCAGAAAATTCGTTTAAATCCCTCTCCAGCGCAATCTCCGGGGTCAGCGGATCAGTTGACCGCATCAACTCGTCTGTCGACCAGATGGACACGAGATCTTGGTCAGAGAAAATATCCGGATCGATTTCCAAAGGATTTTCTGACGGAGAATCTAGGGCAAACAGCGCCATTGACAGCATTGCAAGCTACGCGGAAAGCAAGCTTGTAATTGCGGGAGTCGCCATTGCAACGGGCGTTTCCGCAGTCGCCCTGTCCGCTCTGTACGGGGCGTACAGAGTTGTCGGCGAGTTTGCCTCTTTCGCATCGTCCATGCTCACCGGCGAGAAGTACACCAACAAAACAATCGATGACGTGGTTGCGCTGACTAAAGAGGTTTCGTCGTTGCAGCGAAGCCTTGTCCTGTCGGCTGACGGGGCATCGGCGCTCAACGAGGCATTGACGGCCGCAGGCATCGGAAACAGTGCCTACGTATCGACACTGGAAGCGGCTACCGTCGCGGTTCGCACAAATTCGGAAGAGCTTGACCGACTAGGCGTGAAATACCAGTCGGCAAACGGCGAGCTATTGTCTCAACAGGAAATCCTGTCGAACGTCAAAGCGGCGCTTGATGCCTACGCAGAAGGCTACGACCGAACCGCAGCGGCTGCAGCCATTGGCGTAGGCAGTTACAAGGCGATTTCCGACGCGATCTCTATCACGACCGAAAAGACCGATGCTGCGCGGCAGAAGCTGATGGATTATCACTTGATCGTTGGTGATGGAACGAAGGAGGCGGCGAGAGAATACGAAAAGTCAATGGCGGTATTCAACCGCGAAAGCGAGTTGATGGCGCAGGGGCTGAAAAAAGCCGTTGCGGACGGGATGATGCCGGTATTGACGGAGCTTGCCATTTATTTCAAGGACGGATTCCCGCAGGTTGTGACCATTTTCCGTCAGTCTATCGCTACTGTTGTATCGTACATGTACGGGCTCAAAGACACAGCGGTAGATGTTGCAGAGCGAGTGTCAGCGTCATTCAGCGCAATGGCGGGCGTTGTTTCGCGCATCGGACAGGCGATCTCAAAGGCCGCCAAAACAGACATGGCCGGCGCGTGGAGCGATATTGCTGCAATCCCTGAAGACGTAAAGAACAAATGGGAGCAATCGAACAAGGCCATTGCCGATAATGCGATCAAAAGCGCGGAGCTGTGGGCCACGTCGAGAAAGAGAGCCATCGCTCTCGCTTTGGGGGCGGATAGCTTTGATGTCGGCGATGCGCCGAATGCGAAAAGTGGCTGGAAGAAATGGACGCCAAAAGGTGGGGGCGGTGGATCGTCATCCGGCGGGACAAGCCAGGAAGTCACCGAGTACAACAAGCTGTCTGAAGCGATCCAGAAATACGTCGCACAGATCGAAGCCGAGCTAGCCGGAGAGCAGAAGCTGACCGAGGCGCAAAAGCTCGGCGTGGAAGTCCGGCGCAAGCTCAGCGCGGCGCATCAGGCTGATCTGTCCGCCAGTCTCGAGAAAGCTCGCAGCCTGGAAATTGCCATCGAACTCCAGAAGCTCGCACGGCAAGCTGAAGAAGAAGCGGCGAAGGCGATCCAGGCGCGCGCGGATAAGCTGCGCTCAGGCGCCGAGGCCATCGTTGCGGACACCATCAAGATCCGCGAGCACACAGCAGAGATCGGCTTGTCGGCCTCGGCAATCGACAACCTCAAAGCTGCGCGCGATGCCGACACGCTGGCGACCATGCAGAATGAACTGGCTCTGCTCGACGCCACCGGCCAATGCACGGCGTACAGCGAAGCTTTGCGCGATAACATCGCTGCGCTGGGCGAGCGATCCGATGCGCTGCAAGCAGATGCGTTAGCACAGGCCAGCGCAGACGCTGCCAAGAAAGCCCAAGAGGACTGGAAAAAGACATCCGCGACGATTGAGCAATCGCTGACGGATGCCCTCATGCGAGGATTCGAGGGCGGCAAGGATCTGGCGAAAAATCTCAGGGATACCGTCGTCAACATGTTCAAAACGATGGTCCTGCGCCCGGTCATCCAGGCCACAGTCACCGGCGGCATGGAGTCGCTTGGGCTTGGCGGAGCGCAGCAGGGCCAGCAGACTGTTGGCGCACAACTGCAGAATGCCAATTCTCTGATCAGCGGAGTGAACAACGTATTCAACGTCGGTTCCATGCTCGCCGGCGGGTATGGCGCGCTACCCGGAACGCTCACGGCATCCAACGTCGTCGGCGCATTCGGCGGCGATGCGCTCGGCACGCTGATCGCCACAAATCCGCAATGGACAGCGGCGGCAGCATCGGCTGCCGAGGGCGCAGTGGCCGCATCGGCGGCTGCCGAGGGGGCCGCTGCCGCGGCCGTTGCCGCAGAGGGCGCCGCGGCCACTTTCGGAAGCGCTGCCGCAGCGGCAATCCCTTATGTCGGCTGGGTCGTCGCTGCCGCCGGCGTGCTCTACTCAATTTTTGGCGGAGACGGGCCAGGGAAATCGCAGGGGGCGGCGGCATACACTTCGCTGTCCGGCGGAAAGATCGGCCAGACGGACATCGGCGAGGGCCCGGCTGACAAATACGCATCCGGGTATCAGGTTCCTCTGAACAGCATCAACGCGGCATTCCTCGGCGCAATCGATGCGCTTGGCACGGCGCTCGGCCGGCAGCAAACGGTCAATCTCACGTCGGCGATCAAAGCGCGCGGCGATGGCAAGCAGTACGGCGGACTCAGCTACTCGATCAACGGCGGCCAGCAGCGGGATTTCGCCTGGTCCTACGACGAAGGCGACCAGCAGGCGACTGCCGAACTCGCGGCCAAGGCGCTCTCCGAAGTGCTGGTCGAGGCGATCAAAGCGTCCTCATTTGGCGAGGACATCACGCGACTGTTCGACGGCCTTACAAGCCCGGAATCGACCCTGCAAATGGTGCAAGCCGTCGTTGCCCTGAGCAAGGTGTCTGACCAGCTCAATGAAGCCTGGGGCCTGACTGTCGATCAAGCCGCGACCGTTGCGAGACTGACTGCAGATGGCACAGAACAGGGGAGAATTGCCGCTACGGCCGCCGTTGCTCAGGCCGCACTCGCCAAAAAAGCCATCAGCACCAGCCTGGTTGAAGCCTACGAATCAATCTCGGAGCCATTCCGCGCTGTCGTCGGCCGGCAGCTTCCTCTGTCGCTCAAAGCCTATGACGAGGCGCTCAAGGGTGTTGACAAGACGACACATGCCGGCATTGAGGCGTTTTCGCGCCTGTTCGCGCTGCGCGGAAATCTCACGGCATTTGTTGCGGCGATCGATAGCATTCGAGGCGGTCTTAATGCCGCCATCGAGGATTTCCGCACGCCGGAAGATCGCATTGCTCGCCGTCAAACGGCGCTTTATGACGCCGCAAATGATGCCGGGATTGCGCTGCCATCGTCATACAGTGCGCTGGTTTCGCTTGCCGATGGCATAGACTACACGACCGAAGCCGGGCTGCATCTCGCCATGACACTGCCGGCTGTCGTGTCAGCATTCAAAAGTCTCCAGGAGGCCTCGGCGCCGATCATCGACGAACGCAAAACGCTGCAGTCGCAACTCGATGATCTGACGCTGACATCAGCGCAGTTGCTCGAACGGCAACGGGATGCGCTCGACGCCAGCAACCGCGCGCTGTTTGACCAGATCCAGGCGGCCAACGCCGCCAAGCGCGTCGCCGACGAACGGGCCGGTCTGCAGGAGCAACTTGACGCGCTGACGCTTACCTCGACGCAACTGCTGGAGCGGCAGCGGGCCGCGCTCGATGCCAGCAATCAGTCGTTGTTCGATCAGATCCAGGCGGCCAACGCCGCCAAGCGCGTCGCCGACGAACGGGCCGGTCTGCAGGAGCAACTTGACGCGCTGACGCTTACCTCGACGCAACTGCTGGAGCGGCAGCGGGCCGCGCTCGATGCCAGCAATCAGTCGTTGTTCGATCAGATCCAGGCGGCTACAGAAGACAAACGAGTTGCCGACGAACGCCAGCGCCTGCAGGATCAACTCGATCAGGCGATTGGTGATACCGCAGCTTTGCGGCAGCGCGAGCTTGAAGCGCTCGACCCGAGCAACCGCGCGTTGCAGTTGCGAATCTATGCGCTGGCCGACGAGAAGGCCGCGCGCGAGGCCGATGCTGCAGCAGCGCAGCGTGCGCGTGACGGACTGCAGAGTGCCTACAATCAGCGGCTGTCGGACGCTCGAAGCCGATTGCAGTCGGCCTACCAAGCGGAATCCTCCGCACTGGAGGCATTGACCGACCGCCTGAGCGGATTCGCGCAGGCAGCGCGATCGCTTCTCGACGACCTCTATTACGGCGCCAGCTCGCCGCTGTCCAGCCATGAGCAGTTTGCCCGCGCGCAATCCGGGCTGGCCGGCGTGATCTCTCGCGTTCGGGCAGCCGATTCAAGCGCGCTGCCTGAACTGCAGACCTTCCTTGATTTGTCGAAGTCGAACAGCGCCACATTTGTCGACTACGCCAGGGATTTCGCGCAAGTATCAGGCACACTGATTGAATCGGCGGCGTCGGCGGAGGCACAAGCCGGTCTGGCGAAACAACAGCTCGCGCAGCTCAAAAAGCTCACCGATGGCGTGCTCGGCGTGGATTCGTCGGTGCTGTCCGTCGCCGAAGCGATTGCCGAGCTGAACGCCGTGACCGAGGGCGGGCTGCTCGGCGTCGTCGAAGCGGTCGCGAGCGCGGCGGACTCCAGCGCAGCCACCATTGCCGCTGCGCTGGCGAGCAGCCGACTCCCCGTGTCGACGACCTCGATTCAGACTTCCGCCGGGCAGGCGGAGCAGCCCGCATATGCCGACAATTACACCTGGCAACTCGCTTATCCGGGGGCTATCTGGCTTGAGGCATACGACGAAGCCAACAAAGCGGTCAATCAAGCCATGCTCAGCGAGCACTACGGCGGCCGTATGGTAGACGACGCTTACCGGGCCGAGATATTCCGGTCTTACGGGGTTCCAGGCTACGCCAGCGGCGGATATTTCGGCGGCGGGTTGCGATTGGTCGGAGAGAACGGCCCTGAAATCGAGGCGACTGGGCCGGCACGCATCTGGAATGCATCCGAAACGCGCGCAATGCTGGGCGGCGGCGAGATGGCGGCAGAAATCAGGGCATTGCGGGCTGAAGTTGCTGCCCTGCGCGCCGAGTCCAGCGCAGAAAATCGCGCCATTGCCTCGTCGGCTGTGAAGACGGCGAGATTGCTCGAGCGCGCCATGCCGGACGGTGACGCGATCGCCACCAGGGAGGCCGCATGATCACGCAAACTGCCAAAGTGATCGCTCCGACGACGGTCACGGACGCGATGCTGACATCCAGCACCGCACCGGAGACCGATTACGCGGCCTATGCCGGCGGCACGACCTACGCACTCGGCGCGCATGTCATCCTTGCCAGCACGCACAGGATTTACGAGAGCCTGCAGAACGGCAATACCGGGCACTCGCCAGAGCTTGCGGCGTCCTCCACGTGGTGGCTGGACATCGGCCCGACGAATCGCTGGGCCATGTTTGATGATGTCGTCGGCACATCGACCGCGCTCGCATCGCCGCTTACCGTCGTCCTCAGACCTGGGCCAATTTCAGGCATTGCGCTCATGGAGATTGTCGGCGCATCAGTATCGGTGACGCTCAAAGACGCGCCTGGCGGGACAACGATCTACTCGGCAACGGTGAATCTTGACGATACCGTGGTGGACAGCTTCTACGATTGGTTCTTCAACCCATACGTCAATCGATCAAGCGTAATTCTGACCGATTTGCCTTGGCATTATTTCGATCCTGAACTGACCATATCAATCACAGGAACAGGAACGGTTTCCTGCGGCGTATGCAAATTCGGCGAGTCGATCGGCATCGGTGGAACAACTACCGGAGCAACGGCAGGAATCATCGATTACAGCGTCAAAACGGTTGACGTTTTCGGGCGCACATCCGTCACTCGGCGCGCATTTTCCAAGCGTGCCAGCATCCAGATTGTCGCCGACAAAGCCGATCTGGATCGCATATTTGCGCGATTGTCTGCGTTGCGAGCGACTCCGGCTGTCTGGATAGCGACCGAGGCCGCTGGATTTTCTCCGCTGCTGATCTATGGATTTTTCAAGGATTTTTCCATAGAGGTTGCATACTCGGTAATCGTTTATTGCTCACTCGAAATCGAAGGGCTTATTTGATGGCAATCACCGCGCTCCCCTCGCTCGACCGCACCAGTCCGACATTCCGGACGAGTGTCGACACATTTTTCGCATCCCAGTTGCCAGCGTTTGTATCAGAGGCCAACGCGTTGCAGACGGACGTCAACGCCAAGCAGGTGGCTGCGGCCACCAGCGAGACCAATGCTGCCAATTCGGCGAGCAGCGCGGCAACGCAGGTTACGCTGGCAACGACTCAAGCCGGTATCGCAACGACGCAAGCCGGGCTAGCGGCGGCCAGTGCATCCAGCGCGGTCAACGCGCCGGGAACGTCGGCGACCAGCACCAGCTCAGTCACGATTGAAACCGGCAGCAAAGCCTTCACCATTCAGACTGGAAAGGCGTTTTCTGTCGGGCAATTTGTGATCGTCGCGGATGCCTCGGCCCCTGCAAACTATATGGCCGGGCAGATCACGGCGCACAATTCCGGGATCGGATCGCTGAACGTCAATGTGACGAGCATTTCCGGGTCTGGCACCCTGTCCGACTGGGTAATCAGCCTGTCGGCCGCGGGCGGACCACCTGTCCCCAATTCTGCCTCGGCAATCGCCGCTTACAACACCCTGTACCCACTATGAAGGACTCGAGATGACCGCCAACGTCACCCCCATTTTCCCGCTTACACCCAACGTCGGCGCGCTGAACGCCATCGTGTCGACGGCCATGACATCTTCCAAAGCTTTCGACGGCACAGAGGCGACTGGCACCGCCATGGCGCTGTGCTTCACGGCTGGCTCAAACGGCGCGCGAGTCGATTTCCTGCGCGTCAAACATGCCTCGACGAACGGCGCCGCGCCATCCGGCACGACCAACGCCACTGTGCTCCATCTGTTCATGAACAACGGGTCGGCCAACACCACCGCAGGAAACAACCAGTTCATCGGCGCCGTCGCCGTCGCGGCGAAGGCCATCACGACGACGGCCGAGATGCCCGAATACCGCCTTCCCCTAGATATTTCCATTCCTGCCGGGTATCGGCTCTATGCCGGCCTGACGACGGCGATCGGCGGCACTAACTGCGCCCTCGCGATCAGCGCACAGGGAGGAGATTACTGATGTTCCCCGCATTCGTGGGCATGCCGGCCAAACCGGCTGGTTCGCAGGTATTCCGGATCTCAGGGAATTTTTTGGTCCCGAAGGCGAACTTTTTTATCGTCGATGTGTGGGGGGGAGGCGGCAGTGGGGAAGCTCATCCGAGTGCGGCTGGGGGCGGCGGCGGCGGCGCGCGGCACCGTGTGCTGATTTCAAAGGAAGTCCTCCGTCCGGGGATGCTCATGCCGGTTGTCATCGGCGCTGGTGGGGCTGCGGTCGGTGGCGGCGCAATACCCGGAAATGCGGGCGGGAAATCCTCGTTCGGATCGCTAGAGCGGGGATGCTTGGTAGAAGCCTATGGTGGTGGTGGAGGGGCGTCCGGCGTCGGTGGCGGCGGTGGTGGGATCGCATCCGCAGGGGATACTGGCGGGAAAGGCGGGCGCCCCCATGCGTACTCCAGCGGCGTCGCAGTGTCAGGATTCACCCACGATGCCACCAGCGATTTCGGCGGCGCTGCCGGCGCGCAGGATAGCGGTGAAACGGTCGTCTCCGGCAATGCTGTGTGGGGCGGCGGCGGCGGCGGATCTGGTAACGTGACCTATTCCAAAGGCGGCAGCAGCCTGTACGGTGCGGGGGGGGGAGGCGGACAAAATGCTGGTCAGGAAGGCGGACGATCCGGTTCGTATGCAGTCGGCGGCAACACTAGCAACACTCCGGTAGATGGCATATCTGGCGCGCTGCTCGGCGGCTCTGGGTGTGGGGGGAAAGCGGGGTCCGGATCCAATGCCGTCGACGGAGGATTCCCCGGCGGCGGCGGCGGCGGTTCGGGATCTTCATTCACGTCCGGCAAGGGCGGCGATGGACAAGTGATTATCTACTGGTGGTGAACATGAAAAATGCGCTCATTGAAAACGGCCGGGTGACGAATGTCATTCTCGGCAGCTCTCCGGGCTATGTCCCGGTACCGGATAGTGTCGCCATCGGAGATGAGTTTGATGGCGAGAATTTCTCGCGTCCGACGCCGGCGGCAACCGTGCCGCTTGTAGTCACGATGCGTCAGGCCCGACTGGCACTTCTCGGGGGCGGGCTACTGCAGACAGTGAATGATGCTGTTGCTGCGGCCGGCGGCGTGGCCGCCATAGAATGGGAATATGCGCAGGAAGTCCGGCGCGACTGGCCGACGCTGATTGCTCTGCAGGGCGCAATCGGCTTGTCTGACGCGCAGATCGATGCGCTGTTTGTTGCGGCCGCGGCATTGTGATTCCAGATGGGTGCGAAATGGGAGAAACTGAAGATGTGATCGAGCGCGACGGCGATAGGCGGAAGTCCTGGCAGGGGGAGGCGGCGGTACTGCACGGAAGGCTAGACAGAATCGAAGATCTGGCCAGAGACACGCAGGATCTCGCGCGGGCGACACACGATACGGTGGTGGCCCACGTGGCCGAGGAGCGCGAGACCAAGGCGGCCATCGATGAGCTGATCCTGCTGTGGCGCGGCA
>ERZ724505.1671-NODE-1671-length-11810-cov-4.413866_pt1 | contig 11810 bp, 30 predicted proteins | sample MGYA00376038_ERZ724505 | MGnify/ENA primary metagenome ERZ724505 (study PRJEB28724, sample SAMN07190884) | wastewater metagenome | isolation source: effluent of sewage treatment plant in Hong Hong | place: Hong Kong | collected 2016-03-17 ... | reverse complement strand
GGACACACACCATGACCAGCAAGAGCGTGCGGATCAACGAGGCGACCGAGCAGCCCTACACGTGGCGGGACTTCGCCGCCTGCCAGGGCATCCCGACTGACTGGTTCTACCCGGACGACGAGGACGACGACCTCGAGCCCAACGCCATGAAGTACGGGGAGCGCCTGAAGATGCTGCGCCCCGGCTGCCAGGACTGCCTCGTGTTCTCCGAGTGCCGCCTCGCCTCCGTCGCCGAGCTCGGTGGCATGTGGGCCGGGGTGAGCGAGCGGAAGCGCATGACCATGCGGCTCAAGCACTACCGGGAGTGGGACGTCACGGCCCTGCTCGAGGCCAGCCACGAGGCGCTCCGCCTCATGGACTCCGGGCTGCTGTGGGACGAGGCGCTCGCCGCTGTCGGCATCGAGGACACCCCGTTCCTCCACGAGTGGGCCGAGGGCGCACCCCGCAAGGCCGGGCGGAAGCCGGCCACCCCCAAGACCGAGACCGAGGAGGTCGCAGCATGAACGTCTGGATCCTGTCCGGTGTCGCCGTCGCCTGGTTCGTGGGCACGTGCGTCTACACCACCGTCCGCACCCTGCTCGCTGCCCGTGACGGGAGTGAGTACCTGTGAAGCAGCCCTCCGCCGCCACCCTCACGGAGTACGCCGCCGCCCTCGAGTGGGCGGTCCACCAGGAGCGTGAGCGCATCCTCAAGGAGGTGCTCGCCCTCCCCGGTGTGAAGCTGGTCGAGCGTGACGCCGTGGTGCGGGTGATCCGCTGATGTCCCACGTGACCCGCCGCATCCGGACCGCCCGCCGGAACGCAGCCCAGCCCATCGTCCTGTTCCCCGACCCGACCGGCCTGGACGCCAACTACATCCGGCGCTGGCTGGCCCACGACCTCGGACGCACCGTCTCCGTGATTGTGAGGCGGGCATGAGCCGCAACCGTATCGACATCGACCGGGTGGCCGAGCTCGCATGGCTCGGCTGTATCGGCAGCATGACGCTCGCCATGCTCGCCATCGCCTACCGGGTGATGTTCGGGTGAGCGCGCACAAGCGACCGCCGCTCGTCAGCCACGCCTGCCTCCCGGGCGCCGGGGTGCCGGGTGTGTGCGACCGCTGCGAGGCGGAGCTGCCGAATGGCAGGAAGCGGTGGTGCTCGGACGAGTGCTCCGCCCACTACTACCGGCACCACATCTGGCAGTACGCCCGCAAGGCTGCGCTCCGCCGGGACAAGCACGCGTGCGTGAACGGGTGCGCGCGTGACTACGTGACGGCGCTCGAGGTCGATCACATCAGGGCAGCGAAGGGCGCTCACTCCAAGCACGCCTGCGTCCACCACCTCGACAACCTCCGCACCCTGTGTCGCCCCTGCCACGTGGCACGCACCGCCGAGCAGCGGAGGGCATCGTGAAGCACACCACCACCGAATCCCTGAGTGGCAAGTACCGGGTCACCGAATCCGGGTGTTGGGAATGGCTCGGCTACGTCAACCCGAACGGTTACGTCTCTATGCGGGTGGAAGGGAAGCGCACCACGGCGCATCGCGCCTTCTACAGCCTGCTCGTCGGCCCCATTCCCGACGGCTACCACCTCGACCACCTGTGCCGCAACCGGAGGTGCGTCAACCCCGAGCACCTCGAGCCCGTGACCCCGGCGGAGAACAACCGCCGCAAGGTCGAGCTCATCACTCACTGCCCGAGCGGGCACGAATACACGGAGGAGAACACCTACCGCTGGCGCAAGCGGCCCAACGCCCGGCATTGCCGGACCTGCCTGAACGGAGGACGCAATGCGGCACAGGCTGACTGAGGTTCGGGCAGTCGTGAACCTCCTCGAGCAGGAGCACGACGACGTGGAGGCGCTCGCCCAAGCGTTGCTCGACCTGCTGCTCGACATCAAGTGGAAGCGCGGCGCCTACATCGCCATCCGCCGGCTCCGTGTAGAGGGCGAACACCCGTGGCCGGACTTCCTGGCACACGGCCCGTACCCCACCCGCAAGCAGGCGGAGCTCGACATCGGGCGACGCATCACCGCCAAGTCGCCCGGCGAGTACGCGTACTTCGCTCTCGTGACTGACCTCGACGCAACCGACGAGCCCGACCCCGACCTCTGGACCCTGTTCGACACCGAAGGAGCCCCCGATGCCTGACACCACGACCGTCCCGATCACGTACGGCACCGACCCCTCGCCGTGGCTCGGTGAGCTGTGGCTGTGCCCCGACTGCGGGCGCACCCTCCGCCGGCCCCCGAACCGCAACGCCGCCGGCGACAGGTTCCACGCCTTCCGCTGCCACTCCCCCCTCGTCCGTGCCCGCCTCACCCTGATCAAGGAGACCACCCCGTGAAGCACCTGCTCTGGCTCGACCTCGAGACCACCGGCCTCGACAAGGACAACGACCTCATCCTCGAGATCGGGCTCGTCGTCACCGAAGGACTCGACCGGGTGATGGACGAGGAGTCCATCGTGATCGACCACGGTGCAGTCCACCTCCACCCCGACGTGCTGAACATGCACCTCGAGAACGGACTGCTTCAGGACATCGGCAAGCGCGGCGTCACGCCGGCCGAGGCGTACGTCCAGGCTACCCGGTTCATCGACGGCTGGTTCCCCAACCACGACGAGCAGATCATCGTGGGTGGCAGCGGCATCGACCGCTTCGACCTGCCGTTCATCCGGGCCGCAGCGTGGCCGCTGTCCAGCATGAGCGACGGCTTCCACTACGGCACCCTCGACACGTCCGGCCTGAAGCGCATCGCCAAGCTGGCCGGGCACGACATCGCCGGTCGTGGCGGTGCCACGCACCGGGCGGTCGAGGATGCGACCGACTCCTTTCACCTGGCGCAGACGTTCGCCAAGCTGCTTCAGCCGGTGATCCTGTGAACGTCCTCGGCCTCGAGGTTCAAGACATCGAGGACAACACGGTCGTCACGGACGTGACGCTACTGATCCAGGGCCTCACACCGGACGGGGAACGCACCCTGTTCCTGCGCTCCACCGTCACGGACATGGTAACCAGGCTCGGCGCCGTCACGATTCTCCACACCCGCCTCGTGGCTGAGGTCAACGAGTCGTTCGACAACGAGGAGATGTGAGGTCGCCCCGCACGGTGCGGGAGCTCCACGCCCGCATCCGTGAGCACGGGTACGAGATCGAACAAGGACGCCGCCACCTCAAGGTCAAGACACAGGACGGGGGAACGGTCGCCACCATGAGCGCGACCGCCTCCGACCACCGTGCTGTCCTCAACATGTGGAGCACGTTCCGCCGGGCAGCCGGCATCACGGCCTGACCCTAGACAGCAGGAAGCCCCGCCCCTCAGAAGGGCGGGGCCGACTGCGTTCAGCGGGTCCGCACACGGATCCCGGTCGTCGCTCACGACTTCTCGATCTCGTCCGCTGCTGCCCGCAGCGCAGCCGTGATGTCGCAGCGATCCCCGAGCGCCGGCGCACACGCACCCGTGAGGAGCACCACGTGGTTGTGCGTCCGCTGGGCGTAGGCCCGCACCTTCTTGGCTGCCATCCTCCGCATCGCCACGTCGATCTCCTCCTCGCTCCACAGGTGAAGGCCCGGCTTGCCCTCTGCGTTGAGCGTCAGGAGCGCCGCCCCGGTGACCACCAGGCTCGAGGCGATCGCGCCGGCAGGCGCGTACTTGTCGTCGCTCACCGATGCCCCGCCCACGTGATCGCCTCGCCGGCAAGCCTCGAGCGCAGCCGCTCGAGCACCCGGCCCACCCGCATCCGGGCAGCGTCCTCCGAGCAGCCCACCTTCTCCCCGACCTCACGCAGCGTCAGGTCGTCGCCGTACCGCAGCGCCAGCAGGGCACGGTCGTCCTTGCGGAGCGAATGGAACCCGGCCTGCGCGTCCGACAGGGACGCCAGCACGAGGCCGGACTCGTCAGCCTGACCGATCTCCGACCAGTCGTCGTGCGTCAGCACGTACCGGAGGAGCTCCTCGATCTGCTCGGTGCTGTACCCGTTCTCCTCGGGGCCGCCGGTCCTCACGTCGTGCTCCTTCCGCGCGTACTTGCGGGCCTCCCGGGCAAGCGCCACGCGGAGCTTGTTCTCGCCGTGCTTCCCCTCACCACGCCACCGCTCGAGGTGCCGGCCGTTGCGGCACAGCCACTCGAGGAGCTGGGCCACGATGTCCTCGGTGTCCACGAGCGGCCACGCACGGCCGACGTACCGGCCGACCTTCTGCGCCGAGTCGATCTCGTGGGGGAGCGGCTCGACCGGCCAGGTCCGGGGCGTCACGTCGCCACGGGGACGTTGCTGATGCCGTACAGCCGCTGCGTGTCCCGCTGCCACGACCCGCACTTCCGGCACCGGTACTGCTGGAAGGCCGACTGCTTGGTGCGGGCGACGCCACGCTTCTCGAGCGTGTACCCGCAGCCCTTGTCGCACGCCGGGCGGTCCGTGTCCCCGTCGAACAGGGGGATGGACGGGTGCCCGATGTACGGCTTGAGGTGGCGGTACAGCTTCTTGGTCAGCCGCACGTCGCCCACGTTGTAGCGGCGCATCGTGTCCCACGCCTTCGGGTCGCCCTCGAGGCACTTCACCCACAGCGAGTGACCCTCGTGCGACACCTTGTGCGAGCCGAGCAACTGCCCGGCCACGTAGTCCAGCTTGTTCGACTGGAACGCGAAGTGCTTCCGCACCTCGAGCATCAGGTCGATCGGCACGCTCGGCTTCAGCGGAGGGTAACCGCCCTCGAGGAGCTCACGACGCACGTGCTTCAGGTCGAACTTCTTCCCGTTCCACGTCACGGTTGCGTCCGCCTCCGAGAGGCGGTCGTACAGGGCGTCACGCATGACACCCGTGCCGTCGTGGTACTCGCTGAAGAACTCGACGCCGGGCTCGTCGTCCCACGCCCACGCGAACGACAGCACACGGGAGGGCTCGAGGAGCTGGGCGAGGGAGACGTTCGCACCCCACAGGGTCCAGACGTGGGCCGTGGCCGGCGAGGTCTCGATGTCGAAGATGCCGACCTTCACGACTTCTCCTTCGGGGTCGTGCCGACGAGGAACACGACCGTGACCTCGGGGTCGTTGAGCGCGGACCCGATGGCGTCGAGCAGGTCGGGGGTGGCCGGGATGCGGAAGTCGCTGCTGCCGTCGTCGTAGACGGTCATAGACGGGATGGTCCCGAACGCCAGCGGCGTGAAGCTGCCCGCGGGTGCCGTCTCGCCGCTCACTCGGCCACCTCCACAGTGACCTTGCCCTCAGCCACGAGGCGGGCGAGGCGACGGATCTTCTTGCGGAGGCGCCGCTCCTGCGCCGGCGTCGGGTTGGCCCGACCCTTGCTGCGCTGGTGGCACGGGGCGCTGTGCTTCAGCGCGTGCTCGATCGGGTTCTTCATCACGACGGCGCTCACTCGAACACACCTCCGTTGCTGGTCTCCTGGCGGGCGCGCACCTTCGCGTGAACCTGCGCGTACCCGGCGATGTCGAGCGCGTTGTCCACCTTGTCGCCGCCCCCGATGCGGGACGCCTTGTCCAGCACCATGAGGATCGACACGTCCTGCGGGCGCACAATCACCTCGTGCTCGTCGTTCACGCGCGTCAGGTACGCCGACCACATGGCAGCGGTCGCGGTGTGGTGGGTGATGGGGTGGCCGTACGTGCGCTGCCGATCCGAGTTGACGATCCGGTCGGCCTCCTTCAGGAGCTCCGAGTCGGCCACGGCCCAGGTGGTGAGCGGCTCCGGCCCGGACGGCACGACCGTGAGGGTGGCCAGCTTCGGCTCGTCCTCGATGCGCTCGAGGTTGTCGTTGTAGACCCACGGGTCGTACAGGGCGCCGTCGATCTGCACCTTGGTGCCGCAGCCCTCGCCGTGGTGGCGAATGGCCGTAACGGTGCCGAACTGGCCGACGCGGTGCGGGTTGTGGAACGTCGGGCCGGCGATGTACCGAACCCGGTCCCCGACCTTCAGCCCGGCAGGCTCCGCCTGCGGCACCGGGTAGACGAAGCGGGCGAGCGCAGCGATCAGCCGCTCACGGTTCGTCTCGTGAACCTCGAACGTGGACTTGAGGACAAAGCCGTCCTCGACCTCCGCCGCGGCCACCATCGACAGGATCCCGTGGCCGAGCGCCGCACCGACGGCCACCTCGAGCACCGCACCCGGAGACTTCTCCCACCCGGGCAGCACCACGATCGTGTCGCAGTCCTGAAGGATCGAGCGCAGGTCGTGGCGCAGGTACACGTCGAACGGCAGCGTCGTGTTCCCGTCGTACGCCTCCGCCGGGTTGACCACGGCGAACCCGCGCGCGCGGAGCGCCTGCGCCGCACGGTGGAACGCCGGGTAGTTCCAGTCCGGGTGCCCCGTCATGGGGCCGGACAGGTACATCGCCTTCCTGATCGTGCTCCTGCTCACAGTCCAGCCCTCTCGAGGTAAGTGATAGCGTTGGTCAGAGTTGCAATCGACTCGCGGAGGAGGCCGATCGCCATGTTGCAGTTCCCGCACAGCATTCCCCGCACCGTCCCTGTCTCGTGGTCGTGGTCAACGTGCAGCCAGTCACCCTCGGGCTTGTCCTGGCAGATGGCGCACTTGCCGTCTTGCGCCTCACGCAGCGCGATCTCCTGCTCGAGGGTGATCCCGTACTTCCGGCGGAGGTAGCCGTCCCGAACCTTGTCCGGGTTGGCCCGAGACCAGCGGGCCGAGATAGCCGCCACCTTCTCGGGGTTCTCCCGACTCCACCTCCTGCTCCGCTCGAGGCGGCACGGGCGACACTCGCCGCTCTTGTAGCGGTCCGCCGCCCCGCACTTCACGCAAGGCCGCACAGGTCCGCCAACCCATCGACACCGTGAGACAGGTAGTAGTCCGTCACATCTGCGCCGTCAGGCAGCCGAAGCACAACCGCCTGCGGGAGATCCCGCGCGATCTGCTTCCCGAGATCCCTGCCGGCGTCGTCGCCGTCCGCGAACACCAGCACCCGGGTGAACGCACGGAACATCCGGGGGTAGTGCTTCTGCCCGGACCACACCTGAGCGCCAGGCACACCAACAGCCGGGAGGCCGAGGTGGTGGTGGACGATCAGCGTGTCGAGCTCTCCCTCACACACCGCCACGGTGGTCGTGTCCGTGGCGAGCGCCGAAGCGTTGAACATCCGGGGCGGGTGGCCCGGCAGCGTGAGGTACTTGCCGTGCCCCGCGTCCTTACAGGAGTGCGCCTCGAGGCAGCGGAACCGGATGTCAACCGGACCCGCCTCCGTGAGGTACGGGATCGCCAGCCGGCCAGCCATCTGCTCGTGACCGAGCAGCGGGTTGACCACCACCCCGAGGCGCGCACGACCGGCGATCTCCCCGGTGATGCCACGCGCCAGGAGGTAGTCCTTGGCCTCGAGCACGGACGCCTGGTAGTAGGCGGTCGCGTTTTCGAGCTGCTCGCGCTGCGGGACGGACAGGCTCACGCCGCGGGACCGCCGTTGCGGGCGATGGCAGCGTTGGCCCAGAACATGGCCTCCTCGAGCTTCGTGATGGCGAGCGCCTTCTCACGACCCTCGGGCAGGTAGTCGTCGTACGTCTCCGCGAGGTGCTTCGTCTCCTCGCGTACGTCCTCGTGTGCCTCCCGCGTGCGGTCGTCCTTCGGCGGGTGGAAGTCGAACCGATGCGCCAGGTCGTCCTTCACTTGCGTCCCCTCCGTCCCGGCGGCTTGTAGCCGCGCTTCGTGCCGGCCACCCGGCCGGTCTTGTGGTCTGTTGCGTTCGGGTCGGCCTCGAGCCGGTCACCCAGCACGAGCGCCTCCCTGAAGGTGATGCGCTCCCGGTACATCAGGAGGTCGTACACGTCGCCCTTGACGCCGCAGGCGTGGCAGTTGAACCGGCCGATGTCCGTGTTCACCGACGCCGAGGCGGTCGAGTCGTCGTGGTAGGGGCAGCGCACCGGGCGCCAGCCCGTCCGCTCCGCCACGTCCACGCCGTGCTGCGAGAGAACGGCAGCGATCGAGGGGCGCGTGTGCTGGTCGGTCACCGCGGGTCGCCGTACCCGGCGTCACGCAGGAGGTTGGCGCCGTCCTCGAGACGGAGCACCATCACCCACGAGCCGACGTTGCCCTCGCCCTGGCCGTTGAGCCGGATCACCCCGAGGCCGAGCGTGCCCTCCGTGTGGCGCTCGTTGAGCTGACGCATCAGCCCCGGGAGGTCGAGCCCGGTACGTGCCTTCACCTCGATGTCCACACCGACGATGCCGGTCACGTCCGTGCCCGACCGTCCCGCGCCCGTGGACTCCGCGTGCGGGAAGCCGTTGGCCTTGAGGTACTCGGCCACCACCTTCTGCGTGCGGTAGCCGCGGTGCTTGCGGGACTGAGAGGTCACGCCTGCGACACCACGGTCTGACGAGCGGCCTTCAGACCCTCGAGCCGGCCAGTCAGGAGACGCTTCTCCCAGCGGGTGTCCGCCACGGCGACGAGGTTCTCGAGGTGGGCGATCTGCGCGTCGATGCCGTCACGGGCGTACTTGATGGCGAGGGTCGCGCCCTCGCGGCGACCGTCCGCGCGCTGCTTCGCGTCCGCCAGGATGATGCCCTCGCTGCGGCCAGCGGCCACGCCCGAATGCCAGCCCTTGAAGTACGCCTCCGTCGCGGTCGCGCGGAGGTTCTCCTTGGTGGTGATCATGCTGCTGCTCCCCTGAGCTCGAAGATGTTCATGCGGGCACCGTCGAAACCGAGCCAGATACACGACCGACCCGACGGGTCGGCCTTGCCGTAACGGTTCTTCACCGATGCGATGGCGAGGAAGGTGTCGTACGCGGCGATCGTGAGCACGAGCGCCGGGAGGCGGGAGTCCTTGCCGAGGATCGCGGACCGCGGGGGTGCGCTATTCTCCGCCACCGGCACCGCCTCGGATGCGTGGTGCAGCACCACCACGGCGGCGCCCGTGTCACGCGCCAGGAACTTCAGCTCCTTCAGCGTGCGACGAATGGATGCCCACTCGTCCTCACCGTCAGCGACATCCACCAGGTTGTCGATCACGATGAGCACGGGCGCCTGCCCGTGGATCTCCTCGTACGCCGCCACCTCGAGGTCGATGTCCTCGAGCGTCGGCGCACCGTCGAAGCACCAGCGGATGTGCCGGGCCGATCCGAGAACGTCGCTTCCCCACGACGGATCCCGCATCATGCGTTCCTCGACGGCTTCCTGCGTCTCGCCTGTGATCATGGACGCGAGGCGAACCCCCATCGTCCATGCCGCGGTGTCAGCGCAGAAGTAGAGCGTCGGCACCCCGAGCCGTACGGCGGTGGCGAGAGCGAACGTGCTCTTGCCGGAGCCGGGCTGGCCGGCGATCACCGTCAACTCGGCGGAGCGGATGTCACCACCCAGGGCCGTGAGCCCGGGCCACACGGACGGCAACGGCTGCCCTCCGGTGTCGCCCTGCCCGAGAGCCTGAGTGATCAGCACCTACTCGCCCTTCTGCTTCGCGGTCTTGCCGGTACGGAGCTGCCCCTTGGCGCGGAGCTTCTCCCGCTTCTCCCCGTTCGTGACGAGGGACGGATCCTGCTTGTTCGGGCAGGACATCGGACCCGGCATCAGCGCACCCCCACGGTGGAGAACAGGACGATGCCGACCACCAGGACGGCGAGGAACCCCGCCGACCACAGGTCGTCCTCGAGCCGGGCGAGAGCCGCCCGCGTGCCCGAGGTCACCGGCTGAACACCGGCTTACACTGGCTGTTCCGGTCAGGCGACGGGCAGAAGAAGCCGGAGTACGGCTTGCCCGAGGTCTTGGACACGCCCTGCTTCCAGACCATCGCGCCGTGCGCGCACGTCTGACCGCCCGGCCCCGCGCCCTGGGCCGGCGCCGGACCCTGCGCCCACGCCGGGGGCGGACCCTGCTGCTCGTGCTGCGCGAACCCGCCGGGCTGGACGTTGCCCTGACCGGGCTGACCCCAGCCGGAGGTCGGCGCCTGCGCGTTGGGGATCTGCTGCGCCGGGGGCGCCGCGACGGAGGACGCGTTGTACGCCGCCTTCAGCACGCCGTCGAGCGCCGCGAGCACCGGGGCGAGCGACTCGAGGGCAGCGATCTCCCGACCGAGCTCGTCCGGGTTGTCGGCGTACAGGTTGATCAGGGCGTCCCCGGCCTTGAAGTTGACCTGGATCTTGGTGTTGTCGGGTGCGGGCACCGCGGGTTCTCCTTGTGTCAGGTTGCGTTGGGAGCGAAGTCGTCAGCGGCGAATCCGCCCTTGGCGAAGCAGGCGTACGCGTATCCGCACACACCGCAGAGGGTCGAGGCCGGGTTCGCCACGTAGGCGCCCGTCTCGCGCGCGATCTTGAACGGAGCGACGATCCGCTCGAGGTAGGCCGGGGTGTAGATGTCGAGCGGCACCGGCTCGGTGTGCTCGCCCTTCCGGGCCATCCAGTAGCAGCCGGCATCGACGGGGACGCCGAGCGTCTCCTCCACCAGCACCTTGTACCAGCCGAGCTGCGACGGGTCGGACGGAGCACGGCTGCCGGTCTTGATGTCGGTCACGATGATGGACGCACCGACGACGAACAGACGGTCGATGTAGGCGAGGATCGGTAGTCCACCGATCTCGGCCTGAACCTTCAGCTCGATGGCCGGCGTGCCGTTCGGCGTTGTGTAGAGTTGCCATCCGGTCTCACGACGCCACGCGATGTACCGCTCGCACATGGCGGGACCGTTCTTCAGCCACCAGTCCCTGTCCTGCCCTTTGGAGGCACGGAAGGGGAGATCGGCTGCGGGCCGATCGGCGATGGCCTTCTCGAGCTCGACCTCGAACATCGAGGGGATGTCGTCCTCGAAGCCGTCGGTGTCGTCGGTCAGGTCTGCCAGGTCGAACTTCTCCGTGACGGAGTGAACCGCGGTGCCTCCGAAGCTCCACCACGCGCCCTGCTCAGGGGCGTGGACGACCTTGTTGAGGCGGTACTTCTCACCGCAGGAGGTGAAGGACGAGACGGCCGAGTAGGAGGTGTGCTTGGGCCGGGGCTGGATGTCGATGTCCTGCTCGGTGCCCATCGTGTCCTCCGTCTAGGTGAGAGCCGCTGTCCTCGCGTCCTCGAGGATGAAGGCAACACTACACACGTGGGTGGGGAGGGTCACGCCGTCATTGTCAACGGGTGTCGCCCGCATGGAGTAACCTACCCCGGCGGGGCACACCTCCCACACGCACTCGTACAGGTTCCCGCCGGGCAGGTCGGCCGGCTTCACACGCTCCGGGCGGGGCCACATCGTCCTAGGTTGCGTTCGCGCTCGCGCGCGTTCATAGGGTTCAGAGTTGTTCTTAGAGAAGAAGAAAGGGCGAGCCTAGGCCGGCTCGCCCTATCCTCTAGAAGGTCTTGTATCTCTAGTGTAACGCGCGCGTGCGCGCTGTCACTCCGCGATTTCGTCTAGCCGCAGGGTGCGGACACGAATCGGGATCTCAAGTTCCAGTCAACATGGCACCTTGACGGTTAGAGCGAAGTTGCATTACGCTGCCTTCGACACCGCAACATGCCACTACGAACAAGGAGACGTGATGTCTGACCTCGACCTCGACGCCATCGAAGCCCGCGCCAAAGTAGCGTCTGCGGGGCGTCTGAACTGGCAGGGCATCGATGCGCTGCGGTCGCTCGTGGAGTCCGACGTCCCCGCCCTCGTCGCCCTCGTGCGCGCGAAGGAATCGTGGATCGACGGCGCGAAGGTCGACATGGCCGCACTGGAGGAGGCCGCCGCCAAGGCGACCACGTGGCACATGGAGGCGCTGGACGACCTCGCGGCCTGCGTGGCCGAGCGCGACGAGGCCCGCGCCGAGGTGGAGCGGCTGACCGCAGACGCGGGCAAGCGCCTGTCGTGGGCGATCTTCGCCGTCCGCGACCACGACGCCTACGCGCAGCCGTTCG
>ERZ724505.1670-NODE-1670-length-11812-cov-28.600153_pt1 | contig 11812 bp, 23 predicted proteins | sample MGYA00376038_ERZ724505 | MGnify/ENA primary metagenome ERZ724505 (study PRJEB28724, sample SAMN07190884) | wastewater metagenome | isolation source: effluent of sewage treatment plant in Hong Hong | place: Hong Kong | collected 2016-03-17 ... | reverse complement strand
TCTCCGGGCTGATGCTGCGCGACTCGTCGCCGTTGTCCGGCGTGTAGTTGAAGTAGTGCGGCGGGCCGCAGCAGTTGCATCCGAGGTCGCCCGCGGACTGTCCGGTGACGCGCTCCCACTCGGCGATGCCCTCGGCGGCGGACGGCACGTGCTTGGCGGCCGTCGTGGCGAGCGCGCCGAGCCAGCGGTCGCCGGTCTTGGCGCGCTGGATCAGCGGATCGAGCGAGGAGTTCCGAGCGCCCCAATGGACGGTCCAGCCCGCCTCAGCCAGCGCCTCCCAGGCCGCGTCGTCCAGCCACCAGCCGCCGCCGCTGTTGTTGGAGTCGTACTCCAGCAGCCCGCCGCGAGTGCGGGCCGGGAGCGTCTCCTCGCGCAGGACGAGATCGGTGGTCATCGCGCCGTCACCACCCCCACCTCCAGCCCAGGCGAGAGCGGGAGCAGGTGCGCGAGGGCGCGGATCAGGTCGTTGGCGTGGACGCCGGTGGAGCCCTCGACGGTCCACGTGCGCGCCGAGGCGTCGCCGTCCACCGCCGTCGCCGTCTCGCGGCCGCACTCCACGAACACGAAGCCGTCAGCGGCGCTGAGGCGCAGCGCGCGGCCCGTCTCGTTCGGCGCGTCGTAGTCCGGCACGAACACGGCCGGGGCCGTCTCGGGGTAGGTGCTCGGCTCGTCGGTGGCCGTCTCCTCCAGCCACTCGGTGAGCGCTGCGACCGCGCGGCCGACGTCGGTGCGGTTGAGGATCACGTCGGTGGCGTTCCCGGCAGAGTAGCCGCGGAACGAGACGCAGGCGTCGGGTCCGGGCACGTCGCCGCTGATGACCAGGTAGTCGTCGCGGACCTCGTCGTCGCGGAGTCGGATCAGATCAGGCATGTGGATAGCTCCCTTCGTTCAGGTGTTGGGCCAGCGCTCGACGCCGATGACGACGCCGTAGCCGGACTGGAGGCTGCGCCAGGATCGCGCGCCGGAGCGCCACGACCAGGCGACGGCGCGGTGTCCGATGCGGACCAGCGCCCAGAGGCCGTAGGCGTAGCTCACGCGAGCGCCGCCACGATCAGGACCAGAACCGTAGCATAGATCACGAGCGCGATCAAGCTGGCCCAGCCCGGAGGGTTGAACTCGCGCACGCGGCCGTGCTTCTCGTACAACGGATAGGCGTCTCGGCTCATGTCGTTCCTTCCGTCCCGCGCGAAGCGATCTCGTCTGCGAGACATCGCGCCTTCGCAAGCTCGCCGCGCAGAAACTCGGCCTCCCGCTCCGCCGTCGCGAGATCATCCCGCAGGTGGTCGCGGTCAGCTTCCAGCGCGTCGTATGCCTCAGCGCGCACCGCGAGAAACGGGCGCTTCGGGCCGGTCGTGTTCCACACCGACAAGCGTTCAACGGTCATCGTCTACCTCCAGCGTCGTAGGAGAACTTCTAAGCGCTTCGTTCTGCCCGTGCGGCGAAGCCGGAGGCGAGCCAGTCGAACCATCCGGTCCTGTGTCGGGTGGTGAAGGGGCGGCCCCACGAACCGCAGCCACGGCCGCCGCGATAGCAGCGGCAGCAGCGCCGCGAGCGATGAACTCCGAGTCCGCGTACTCGCCTGTCCACGCCTTGCCATACGCGCGTTCGTTGAACGCGAGCTTGTCGTGAAGCAGCGGGATCATCACTGCCTCGGCAGCGGCCACGGCCTCGTCGCTCGTCAGCCGATTGTCCACGTCCGGTGCGGGTTCGGGGTCGCCCATCGGGTCGTATGCCGGGTGACCGGGCGGATGCGGTGCGGGTTCGGGTGGTGAAGGGTACACGGCCTCACGGATGCCCCGCCCATCGCAGCCGGGGCACGTCCCGAATGGATCGGAGGCCCGTAGGTTGCCGTTGCGGTCGCCGCTCCCGCCGCACGCCGGACAGGTTACGTTCATGCGGATAGCTCCTCTCGGTCGGTGTCCAGTAGCTCGGCTTCGAGCCGGGCGATCTTGGCGTAGTCCACGCCGGTGCCCTCGGCGGCCGCGTCGATCTCGGCGACGGCCGTGGCCGCAACCTGGGCCTGCCGCTGGCGGCGGCCGTGGATCATCCCGTCGATCACGGCGTCGATGAAGTCGTTGCGCGTCGTGCGGTCGCGGTGAAGGCGGCCCAGGCCGAGCCCCTCGGCCGAGACGGCCAGGCAGCGCGCGGCCTCCTCGTCGTCGGGCTCGGTGATGTGCTGGTCGAAGGCGTCCAGGTACTCGCGGGCGAAGCCGCGCAGCGGGTCGGGCTTCTCCACGTCGCCGATCTCCACGGCCTCGTCCAGCCAGCCCTCGCGGGCGCACCGCAGGACGGCCTGCGCGCGGTCCACGACCCCCAGCTTCGAGTAGGCGTGGTGGATGTGCGTGCGGATCGTGCTGACCGACAGCCCGGAGGCGAGGGCCATCTGCTTGTACGTCAGGCCGAGCGCCAGTTGCCGGATCACGCCGTACTCGCTCGGCGACAGCGGGCAGCCGGTCGGCACGTCTACCGCCATCGCGGGCTTGCGCGGCGCGCGACGGCGCGGGGTTCGGGGGGCGTCGGAGCCCAGGGCTCCCCACTTGGTCATCGCGGTCCCTCCGTCACCACGTCCGCGACGTAGTGGCCCTCAGCGTCCCGCACCGGCGTGAACACGAAGTCGCGCACCGGCGCATCAGCCTGGAGTTCGCGGACGCGGAACTGCCGCGGGCCGTGGAACTTGAGCCACGCCTCGGCCGCCTTGATCGGGTCGGGCCACTCGCCGTCGAACGTGACGACGACGATGCCCTGGTCCGAGAACACGTCGCTGACCGCGAACCGGCGCGGGGCGGGGCGCTCGGATAGCTCCAGCCGCGCAGCGCCCTCCGCCACCGTGGCGGCGCGCGAGCCCGGCACGTCGCGCGGAGCAGGGCTCAGGTTCGGCTCGGACGCCTTCATCCTGCCGGTAATGGTGCCGACGAACGCCTCGGCCGTCTCCTGCACCGGGTCGGCGGGCACGAACGCCTCGTCGTCCAGGCGGCGCAGATCTGCTGGGGTCGCTGGGGTCACTCGGCCACCCCGATCTTGGTCAGGGCCCGCGGCTCGTAGCCGTTCAGGTCGCCCGCCTTGTAGGAGTTGCCGTAGTCGGCCAGCACCTTGACCGGCACGTAGCGGTCGGGGTTCGACGTGACGTGCTCGGACGAGACGACGGCGACGAAGCCGGAGGAGTGCTGAACGATGTCGCCCAGCTTGAAGCCTCCGGGGATCACGTCGTCGCGGTTCCACCGCTCCAGCGCGTTGATCAGCCAGCGCCGGTCGTCAGCTTCCAGGCAGACGTACTCGTGGCCGTCGCGGACGCCGGTGTTGCGGATCTCCAGCACGGCCGTGTCCTGCGGGCGGCTGGAGTCGCGGCGCACGGTGATCTCGCGCAGGCCGCTGCTGTCGCGCTTGCGGACGGGCTCGACGCCGGGCATCAGGCGTCGCCCTCCACGTCGTCGTCCTCGACCGCGCCGAGGGCTCGGGCGAGGGCGCGCTTGCTCGTGGCGGCGGCGACGTTCAGGTTGTCGCGCTCGGCCACGGCCGTGCCGTAGCTGAGCAGGCCGCTGACCTCGCGGCCGTCGCGGTCCACGACGCAGTAGCTCTCGCCGTGCGAGGCGATGTCGAACCGGCGCGCGTCGGTGGGCTTGGTCACGAGGGAGCGTTGCTTGATGGTCATGTTGATGGGCCTCCTTCTTGGTCGATGTCGATGAACAGCATCAGCATGGCGTCGAGCGATGCTGCGGCCGCGTCCGGCAGGACGAAGCACTCGGGCGGGGTGATGAACTTGCGGCCGGTGTCCAGCAGGACCGCCTCCCACTCGTCCCGGTCGGGCGCGGGGTGGTTCAGGCGGCAAATGAGGACAAGATCCTCCGGGTTGTGATCCGGCCGCACGAAGCCGTAGGTGCGGCCGCCGAACACGGCGATGGTGGCGCTGTACGTCATGGCGACCTCCTCTCAAGCTAGAAGATGATGACCCCGGCCCGGTGATCGCGGCCGGGCCGGGGTCCGTGCTGCGGCTAGATGTAGATGCCGCAGAAGGTGCAGTAGCCGTCCTCGACATCGGCGGCGTCGCAGCACTCGGGGCACTCGCCCTCGACGCTCACGTCGTCGGGGTCGTAGCTCGGCAGGAACGCCGTGTCGTACTCGACGGCCTCCGCCTTGACCACCTTGTAGCGGCTCACGCGGACCTTCTGCGCGTCGCAGTCGGTCGGAACGGAGACGACATCGCGCGGGTTCACGTGGACCTCCAGCAGCGCGGAGCGCGCGTAGCCCTTCGCGTAGGCGTAGGTGCCGACGTGGAGGCCGGTGGAGCAGCCCTGAGACGGGTCGTGGTTGACGTATGAGCGGGCGATCTCGATGATGCCACCGATGGGGTTCGGCACGTGGCCGTTGACGGCCTCGCCGTTCACGATGCCCGGCCCGGTGTGGCACGAGACGAGGTTGCCCTGGGCGTCGGACGTGACGCCCTTGTAGGCCACGAAGTCGCCGTCCGGCGTGATCGTGAAGTCGCGGTCGCGCAGCCAGTCGAAAAGCTGCGAGCGCGAGTGCTCGGTCGGGTTCTGCTGGACCTTCTCCATGAACAGCACGAGCGGGTTCCAGTCTTCGGTGCCCTCGTCCAGCAGGCGGACGATCTGGCGGCTGAGGGTGGAGTCGATCTCGTCGCCGTCGAAGTAGACGTGGCCGTTCGACACGCTCACGCGGTCGCTGACCTTCTTGAAGTAGCGGGCCGCCGCCACGCTCGCGTCGAACAGGTCGAGCACGTCGTCGCCCGCCTCCAGCCCGGCCTTGATGTCGGCGTAGGCCGGGTGGTCGTTGTTGGCGACCTTCGGGCCGACCTCGGGGTAGAACGCGGTGACGGTTGCGGTGTCGCCGTTGCTGATGATCTGGTAGGGCACCTGGGTCATGTCAGACCTCCTTCGTTTCGGCGGCGTACACCGCATTGACGTACTGGATGATGTGGTCCGCCTGGACGTTACCGTAGGACGGCACGTGTGTCAAGAGCGGATAGCTGATGAGCCCGTCCGTCACCGGCTTGAGCCGCGACTCGACGCCCATGCTGCCGAGCAGGCGGTCGTACTTGCGCAGCGTGGCGAGGACGGCGGGCTCCTTGACGTCGCCCGCGTGGATGTTCACGGCGCGCTTGAGCGCCGGGTCGCGCACCTGGTCGGGGCGCAGGCGGCGCAGGCACGGGCTCCGAGCGTAGCGCTCCACGATGCCCGCGTAGCGCGCGTCGGCGTCGGTCAGCTTGATCGCCTCGTAGCGGTCCTTGAGGAACGCCAGGGCGTGCTGAGCGGTCGGGAAGTCGCGCTTGAACTTGTCCACGCGCGTGACCGGCAGGAGCGCCAGCGTGATCTTCTCGTCGCCGATGATCTGGCGGATCTGTGGCACCAGGTGGTTGCTCGTGGTCGTGTTCAGCCAGAGGACCGGCTTGCTGGTGTCGATGTCCTTCGCCTCCAGCTTGTCCGTGCGGGTGCCGTTGACGACGGCCTTGTAGGAGCCCTTCGGGCGCGAGTTATAGCTCGGGCCGACGCTCGACTTGGCGCGCTCCAGCTTGATCGCCGCGACCGTCTCCCACTTGACCACCTTCGCCGGGTCAAACAGGTCGGCCGCGCCGGGCAGACCGGCCGGGCTCAGCACGTAGTGGCGCACGTCGAGCCCCTGCTGCTCGACGTAGGCGTTCAGCTTCTTCTTGTGGCTGATCGAGAAGTTGGCCGCGTCGTAGCCCGTGACGAACAGCGCGTTGAGCACGTAGTCTGCGTTGAACTCGGCGACCCGGCTTGAGCGGCTCATGCCCCAGCCGGTCGAGCGCTCGGTGATCGTGAAGCGCGTCCCGTCCGGTGCCTTGAAGGTGTCGGGCATCGGGCGGCCGCCCCAGGTCAGCGGGCTCGACGTGTCGCGGCGCTTGTCGTGCCAGCGGCGGGCGACGGCGAGCGCCTCGCGGGCGGTCGGTGCCTGACGCACGAGCGTCTGGATCGCCTTGTCGATGTTGGCGAGGTACTCGGCCTCCAGCGACTCGATCACGTCGGTGGTCCGCTGCGTGTCGCGCAGACCCTCGCGGCTCGGCTGGAAAGCGACCGCGCCGATGGGCACGGTGGCGACCAGGCCGTAGCCCCAGCCGACGCGCAGGTTCGGCCACGTGACCGGGTAGGGCACGTTGCCCATGACGATCTTGTCGTCGCCGCCCTGGACGAGCAGCAGACGGTCGGTGACGGCGAGCCCGTCGATGACCTCGGGTGCCTCGCCGTCGAGCAGGACGGTGCCGGGCTGCCAGTAGGAGAACAGGTCCTTCGCCTTAGCGGCGAAGCCGGAGTACCGCTTGGCCGGGACCTGGACCGTGACGCCGTTGTGCTCGGTCGTGGGCTCGGTCGAGACGACATCCATCGTGCCGCCGCCCTCCTCGGCGCGCCGGACGCTCACGGTCGCCTTGATGCCGTCCTTGACGGCGATCAGGGTGAAGGCGTCGGCGTAGGCCAGCGGGCTCTTACAGCCCAGGCCGAGCGAGCCGACCTGATCGTTCGTCTCGCGCTTCGTGGACGCGCCGTACTGCGAGAAGATGTTGCGGATGTCCTCGACGGAGAGGCCGACGCCGTAGTCCTTGATCGTCAGGACGGACGCGAGTTCGGTCGGGGTGTGGACCTCGACGGGGCGCGTGACACCGGCCGCGACGTGTGCGTCGAGCGCGTTCGTCGTGACCTCGCGCAGCACGGCCATTTCCCGGTCGCCGTACAGGTTGGTCATCACGTCCATCAGGTGGTCGGCCGCGTCGGCCGCGATGGTCATGCGGATCGACTCGTCCGGGGTGATGTTGCCCGCGAGGGCGATGCTGTCCTTCTCTGCGATCATCTGGAGAGGCTCCTCTCTCTACTGGCTTACTTGATGAAGTCATCCTAGCACACTACGCGGCTGCGTTGTGTGCGATCCGTCACACTTCGGTGAAGGGCACGGCGAGGCGCTGGCCGTCCGACGCCTCCACGATCACGACCGCGCTCGGGCCGGTGCCTGCGTGGACGACGCGCTCGCCGTGGGCGGTGATGTCGCCGACGTAGACGACGTTTGGGCTCGTGCGCTTCATGCCGCGGCGCAGTGCTCGGGGAACAGCGACTCGATCTCGGTGTCGAGCGCGCGGGCGAGCGCGGCCGCGATGTCCAGCCGCGGCTGGCGCATCCCGCACTCGTAGAACGACACCGCGACCGTCGAGCACCCGGCGCGCTCGGCGAGCCCGGCCTGGGTGAGCCCGGCCGCGCGGCGGGTGAGGGCCAGTTGCGTGTACGGTTGCATCAGGATAGCTCCCTTCGTAGGTGGTCAAAGACAAGTGTAGCACACCACGCCTCATCCGAAAGGATGATCTTTCGCTTATACGTTCGTTCGCGGCGCGGTTCCGGCCGATTCTGGCGCGTCGGCGCTCACTTCTGGCCCGTACTGGTACGAAAGTGGGTCGGCCCGAAACGGCACCCTTCGGCCCACTTCCCGGCCCGCAGGCCCAGCGTTCAAGCCAAACGGCCTCGGCGGGAAGTGGTACGAAAGTGGGGTGTTCAGTAGTTTCCCGCAAATCAGGCACCCTCCGTACCACCAAGCCTCGGCACCCTCCGAAAACCCCAGCAAACGCCCACGATTTCGCTGTACGTGATCGCGTACACGCGAATGGCAAAGTGAACGCTACGCTTCCTGAACAGCGAGACAGCGCGTCGCTGGGCCGCTCGCGGTCCCGCGTCCGGTGTGCGATGGCCAGGACTACGTTCACTTCCAGGGCTCCCGCTGAGTGACCCCAGGATCACGAGGAGGAGCCGCCGCTAGGATCAGGGTGGCCGCTTGCGCGGCCAGGGGCGCTAGGGTCGCTGACGCGCGCCCGGCCAGAAGTAGGGCGCGGACCGCGCCTCGGAGCGCGAGCCTATGTCGGGACGCTGGCCTACGTAGGGTCGCTGGGGAGGCTGGGGTCACTGTGCCGACTCCGGCAGGTCTGCACCCTCGCGGAACCCATCGAACACCGGGTGCCGGGGTCGGTCCTTCACGCCGATGGCGAAGTAGCGGTAGCGGATCGTGCGCCCGACTAGCGCCTCGGGGTCGGCCCACAGCGCTTCCCGTTCTGCCGCGTCGAACCCGGAGCCGCACCCGAACTCGACGCCGGTGTAGCGGTCGCGCACGATCAGCTTTCCGAGCCTGCCCTTGCCGACGAGCCCTGCCTTAGCCGTCGAGCGCGCCGTGCGGCCTAGCTCGTTCGTGAACCCCTCGTTCGCGTTGTGCTCTTCCTCAGCGTAGCCCACCACGACTGCCTCGCTGTCCGAGAATCGCTTGACCTTGAGAAGCTGCCCCTGGTTGGCCGTGGCGCGGCCGTACTTGTAGAGCCCGTGCGGGTCGCGCAGGATGACGCCCTCGTGGCCCACGGCCAGGAGGTCGGCCTCGTGGGCGGATAGCTCGTCTGCGCTCTCGATCATGCGCGTCGGCACCGTGAACACCGGCAGGCCCGTATGGTCGTACCGCTCGATGATCTGCGCGAGGAAGTGCGCGCGGGCGAAGTACGGCCGCGGGTCGTTGTGCAGGTCGAAGGCGTGGAACGCCCAGGGCTCGTCCGTCTTGTCGGGTGCCATGACGAAGCTGACCGTGCGCCGGTAGGCGTCGGGGTGCGTCGGGTCGCCGACGATGATCTCGCCGTCGAGCCCGTCGAACTCTGCGCAGGCCAGCGCGGCCTGGATCTCGCGGTTCGGGATCGGCTTGAGCGTGCGGCTCAGCAGCATGTCGCCCACAAGCGCGGCTCGGATGCCGTCCAGCTTCGGCTGGGCGAGCACCGGATAGCTGATCTTGTCGGGGTCGGCCTTCGCGGCCAGCATCGGGCGAAAGTCGCTCATGCATTCTCCTCTTCGTCGGGCTCGTCCGTGACCTCGCCGCGCTCGCGCGCCGCTTGGATAAGATCGTCCACGTAGTCGGCCTGGTTGGCCTCGTCGGTGGCCGTGAAGCCCCCCGACGGTCCCGGCCCGTGAACCATCCTGCGGATATGCGCCAGCTTCGCGGTGGCGCGGGATAGCTCGGTCATGCGGTTGCCTCCTCTGCTCGGATCTCGGCACGGCGCAGCACGTGGTTGCGCACGTCGGTCAGTACGTCAAAGTCGGGGTGCTCGGCCTGCGCCCGCTCGGGCCGGGATAGCTCGCGCTCCGCATATTCCAGCTTGGCGCGGTCGGCCGGAGCCACGAACGGGCGCAGGAAGTCGGCGTAGTCGGCGTCGAATGTCATGCGCGGGCCTCCGCGTACTCCACGGACCCCTTCGTGCCCGGCTCGACCTCGAACCGCGACGGCACGTAGTTGCCCCAGTAGTCCCGGTGCCCGACAGGCCCGAGGATAGCTCGGCCGTCCTCGATGGCGGCCATGCAGGCGCGCCCCACGGACCCCTCCAGCTTCCAGGCGGTGCCGGTGTCGATCAGGTCTTGGATGTCCAGGTCCATCATGTCCCTCCTCGTATTCGATGATGAGGCCATCCTAGCACGTCTGGCGCTGTCGTTGTGTGCGATCCGTCACACATCAGCCGCACCAGACCCAGCCGCGCAGGGTCCGATGGTAGCCGTTGACGATCAGGCGCTTGCCTGCGAAGGCGAGCGCGTCCACGCGCGGAGCGGCGAACTCTCAGCGGCCACGGGTGGCGGCGAGGTCGCTGATGCCGAACGGGCAGACGCTCGCCGGGATGGCCGTGACGCCGCCGTAGGCGGGCACGGTGAAGGTGTAGGCGGGTGCCTCCCGCCAGGACCAGTCCTGCCACGTCGCCGCCCCGGCCGAGGCCGGGACGACGAGGGCGAGGAGGAGCCCGAGCACGAGGGCGCGCATCAGACGATCACCGGGTTGCGCTTCGGGCCATCGGCGGGCCAGTCCGGATCGTTCGCCGAGCGGACGGCGTGGAAGGCCACGCGCTGCCCGTTGACGCAGGTGCGCTGCCCGCGCTTGAACCGCGGGTCATCGAAGGCCGACCAGGTGTCGTGCGCGGCCTGGTAGTCGAGCGGGTCGGAGACGCGATGCTTGACGCGGGACTTGCCCGCGATGGTCACGGCGTAGACGATGTGGCGCTCCTGGCTCATGCTGCGAACCTCCTCGGATCGGGTGCGGTGGCGTACTTCTCGGCCCTGCGACGCTTGCGGTCGAGGGTGGTCTGGCGAGCGGTCGAGGACCGCTTGCGGTCGCGGCTGACGGACCGCATCTTACGGGGCGCATCGGGGCGCATTATGGTAGCCTCCTCGGGCTAGAGAACCGACCGCAGGACGCGGTGGATCAAGGAGTAGATGATGTATGACCAAACGTTCATGTCGTGAAACTACAGCCCGAACCTAAAGGCCAGCTAAGCGGAGCCTAAGTGTTACCTAAAGGTTCGGGATAGCTGGACTAGGTTTGTCCGGGCACGCGATCCTAGCGCCCAACCTAAAGCCCACCTAAATGCTTGGATAGCTCGACTTGTCCGCGCGCGATCCTACCGCGTCACCTAAAGCCCAACTAAAGTCACCCTAAAGATTCTGCCCGTCGAGGTTTTAGGTTCCCTTTAGGTTCGCTTTAGGTTCTCGCCGTAGTCTGGCGACATGATCACTTCTATGACATTGACCGGATCGCCCGCCGCTGAGGATCGCGCGGCTCGTGGCATCATCTCATGCAACCCGCGCGAGGCGGCCACCCTCGCAGCGATGCGGCGGCGCATCCGCTCGGCGTTCGAGTCTGCCACGGCCGCTGACCTCGCCGCGGGGCTCGAATGGTACGGCCGCGCCGAGCGCGCCGCGGCCGACATCGCGCCGCATGACCCGGACATGGGCGCGGCCGTTATCGCGGCGCTGAGCCCGCGTAACCGCTGGACCGTCAATGTCGCGCAAGCGGCGCGCGTAGTGCTCGCGGCCGCTTGCGGGTTCGATTGCCCAGCCGTATCGACCGGCGGGAACCGTGAAAAGGCTTGGCGCATCGCGCTCGGCGAGTCGCCCGCGGCGATCCTCCGCGGCCCAAAGGTGCGCGCGTTTTTCGCCAATATCACGGGAGACGATGACGCCGTGACCGTTGACGTATGGGCAGCTCGTGCCGCTGAGGGTTTGAGCCGCACCGATGCGCCGTCCGGCCGCCGCTATGCACTCATCGCCCGCGCATACCGTGACGTTGCCAAATCGCTCGACGTGCCGCCGCGGCACGTCCAAGCGGCCGTGTGGGTTCACGTGCGCGGATCGGCGGCCTAGCATGATCGTCCGGGCTGAGAATCTGCAAGCGGGCGACGTTGGACCGTGGGGCTCGACCGTCGTTGACGTGCGGCCGTCGCACTATGACCGTGACCGCGTGCTGATCACGTGGACGGGTGGCGCGGGCCCGGGTTTGCGCGGCGCGCGGCCGGAGGATCACCGCGTCACGGTCCGCGGCCGGACCGATCACGTGCGCATTGACCGACCCGGACCGACCCGGACGGCCGCACGCGCCGACATCACCGCGGCCGGACCGATGGCGGCCCCGCCGACCGTGCCGGACCGGATTGGCGGACGGCCGTTCACGACGGCCGCTGAGGATCGGCTTGCCGCACTGCACGCCCTCGCCGACTCGGTCGCCGTGCGAACCCGCGCCGACCGACTAGCCGCGCACGCGACCGCCATCGCGCGGCTTGATGCGCGCGACATCCTGACCGGCGGCCGTTGGACCGGCGATTGAATCCTTTGCCAAACCTTTGCCAAACCTTTGCCAAACCTTTGCCAAACCCGGTCTAGGGTGGCATCCATGATCTACGTTACTTTCCACCGTATCGATGGCTCGCGGTTCATTCGTCGTTACCGCGGCGCGTTGGATATCGACGCGATCATCGCGGCCGCGCGACGCTACCGCGACGCGCACGGTTACGGCTCGT
>ERZ724505.1668-NODE-1668-length-11824-cov-5.081485_pt1 | contig 11824 bp, 10 predicted proteins | sample MGYA00376038_ERZ724505 | MGnify/ENA primary metagenome ERZ724505 (study PRJEB28724, sample SAMN07190884) | wastewater metagenome | isolation source: effluent of sewage treatment plant in Hong Hong | place: Hong Kong | collected 2016-03-17 ... | reverse complement strand
TTAATGGTTTTCATGCCGCCTCGTCATGGAAAATCAGAACTTACTTCTCGGCGTTTTCCTGCATGGTTACTTGGCAGGAATCCAAAGACACGAATCATTGCCACATCATACGCTGCCGAACTTGCTTCATCATTTAACCGAGACATTCAAAGAATTATTGATGATTCAAAATTCCAATCACTATTTCCTGATGTTTATTTGAATGGTTCAAACGTTCGCACGACAAAAAGTTGGTTAAGAAACAACGATATTTTTGAAATTGTAAATCATGGTGGATATTACCGATGCGCCGGAGTAGGTGGAGCAATCACTGGTCTTGGGGGTGATTTTCTTATCCTAGATGACCCTTATAAAAATTATGAAGAGGGTTCTAGTTTAACAATGAGAAGAAAAGTTTGGGAGTGGTACACTTCCACATTCTACACTCGTCAGGAAAAAAACGCCGGTATTCTCATTATTCAAACTCGTTGGCATGAAGATGATTTATCTGGATCATTGATCGAATTGATGAAAAAAGGTGGTGATGAGTTTGCCGATCAATGGGAAATCGTAAACTTCCCAGCCATACTTGAAAATGAAAATGAAAATGATCCAAGGCAAATCGGTGAGGTTCTTTGGGAAAATAAATACGATTTGAAATGGATGAATAAAACCAAAGTAAATTTGGGTACGTTTCAATTTTCTGCACTTTATCAACAGAATCCTAAACCTGACGAGGGAACAATTGTTAATCTTAAATGGTTAAGAACTTGGCATCATCTTCCAGATAAATTCGATGAAATAATTCAATCGTGGGATATGAGCTTCGGTTCAACTTCTGAAACGGCATCATTTGTTGTCGGTGGGGTTTACGGAAGAAAAGATGCAAACATTTATTTGATTGATCAAGTTCGTGGTCAATGGTCTTTTACTGAAACGGTACGGCAGTTCGAGTTGCTGTCAAAACGATACCCAAAAGCAATAAGAAAACTGGTGGAGAAAAAAGCAAACGGTGCGGCCGTAATTGACACGCTGAAGGACAAAATTCAAGGCATCGTTCCTATCGAACCAGAAGGTTCAAAAGAATCTCGCCTGATGGCTTGTCAGCCGCTTTACGAAGCCGGAAATATTCTTTACCCTGACGATAGGATTCATCCTTGGGTGGTTGAACATAAAGCCGAAATGGTTGGATTTCCAAATGCAAAACATAACGATAGGGTTGATACTGAATCGCAAGCATTAAATTATTATACACTTCACCGGAGCGGTGAGTTTACCGAGGACATGGCAAGGCTGGAAAATTCTGGTTTTGAAAATCGAAAGTTGGAATGGTAGGGTTTATTTATGGGATTACTGGACTTCATTACAAAAAAAGTTGGGGCAACGAATCAACAGACACCAGAAGACATTGAAAAATCAAAACGTGTTGTCGGTGGGGTTGAAGTAAAAACGATTGAAGTCGGTACAAGCGGAACCGAAATTTTCTCAGGATACCTTTCAGAAGAATACTTGCAAGAGCTTACTGGAAAGGACTGGATGGATAAAATTGATATGATGAGGCGTTCTGACCCGAACATCAAAATGGTGTTGGGTGCTTTGAAGTCTCCAATCAAATCAGCAAACTGTTATGTAACGATTTCAGAAAAAGTTCCTGAAGCGGATCAGGACTTGGCAGAAATGCAAAAGTTAATTGTTGAAAAAGCATTGTTTCACGACATTGACGTTTCATTTACAAAGCTCGTTGGTGAAGTTTTAACCAGTTTAGATTTCGGTTATTCTCTTTTTGATATTACTCACCAAGTAAAAACGCGACCAGAAATTGGAACGTACAACACTCTAAAATGTATATCATACCGCTCTCAAAGAACTATCGAGCGATGGAACATTGTAGACGGTCGACTTAAGACTGTTTTGCAGATTTCAAATGGCGATCTTGGTTCTTTTGTGAACATGGATGCTCAATTTCTTTTACACTTTTGTCCTGAGCAAGAAGGTGACAACTATGAAGGCGTGGCGATTGTTCGACCGATGTACGGAAATTGGCTTCGCAAAAATCAATTCCTTCGTTACTTGGCTGCTGGGATAGAAAAATACGCAATTCCTACTCCGGTCTTGACGGTTCCTAAAGGTGCTGAAAACTCGCCCGAATACAAAGCAGCAAAAGAAGCGTTAAAATGCTACGTTTCAGGACAAGCGAATTATTTAATTTTGCCTGAAGGCTGGAAGCTCGAATTTAATAACGTCACGTTTGATTCTGATAAGCTGAGAGCGACGATTGATTTCGAGAACAAAGAAATGGTAAATGCCATTCTTGCATCGTTCCTTTTGCTTGGTCAGAATGGAGCGGGTTCGCTTGCGTTGTCCGGTACGCTTTCGGACTTCTATTCTCAAACGATTACTTACATTGCCGATCACATTACAGAGCAATTCCAGCGTAAAATTATCGACCAGCTTATCAGAATGAACATGGGCGATGTGCCTGTTTATGTTTCATTAAAGTTTGATTCGCTTGAGGAAAAAGCTGACCAATCTTGGGCAAACATGATCAAGACGCTTAAGGATTCTGGATTGATTTCAACCGATAAAGAGCTTGAGGATTTTGTACGAGAAAAATATAAACTTCCTGTGAAGTCTGAAGAAGTGACCGCCCAACCACAACCAGATGGGACTCAACCACCAACCACACCAACCACTCTGGCTGAAAAAAAAAAGACAAAAGTACAAAGCGCAGAAGCAAACTTAATTCGTGACACTTCTGCTGAGTACGCAATCGCAGGAAAAAAATTCCTAAAGTCTTTTGCAAATAAATACATCAAGGCGGTTTTGTCTGCTAAGAGTAAAGCAAACTCAGCGAACGAAATCAAAGCTCCTGTGAATGCAAATGTTCCTTCGCTTGATTCGTACACCAAAACTCTCAAAGCTATTGGTTATAAAAACGCAATCGAAGCGAATCAAATTCAGGAAAAGAAATTCCGTAAGACCAAAAAGAAGTTGGCTGAATTTAATCTTGCGAACACAAAATTCAATCGCGTTGATAACGCATCCGAAGAATTACTTGATGCTTTGAAAATTTTGGACAAAGCAGTTACTCCTCAAGAAATTGAAGATGCAATTTATATTGTTGGTCGTGTATCCGACAAAGTAAGTTTGATTTTTGCTGACTACCTTTCATTTGAACAAAAGCAAAAGATTGATGCAAAAGCGCAGGTTTTAAGCGACACGCAAAAACAAGACACCATTAAGCCAATCGACTTCCAATACCAATCAAGCCTTGATTATGCTGACGACGATCAGCTTGAAAAAGATATGATGGATGCTGCTGATAAGTATACCGACGGATCGGCAATCGATGCAGCAAGTGACGTTCAAGCGTCCAAGTCAACGAACGATGCCCTTTTAGATGCGGCAAATGAATGGTCAGATGAGACTGGAGATTCAATCGTTTCTTATACGTTTGTTGCCATTGATGATGATGTTACGACGGAACTTTGCAGCGAGTTGAACGATCATACTTTCGATGCAAATGACCCTGAAGTTTTTAAATATTCGCCGCCGCTTCATTTCAACTGCCGCTCTTATATGCAAGTGAACACAGCGAGCATGAAAGATAATCCGGAAATATCCCCACCAGTAAAGCTGTCAAAAAAAGCACAAGGTCAATTGCAATTTTCTGAAGTGTCAAAAAAAACCAAGTTGACCAAGAAACGAAAGAAGGTAACCTAATAATGATGAAATCACAGAGTGGCTACAACTTACACGTCACCAAGTTCATTTTGCAAGATGGGCTTCAATCAATCAGCGCGGAGAATCGTCTTCGTAAAATGCAAATTCTGCGAACCGGAACATTTACTGACCCCCGTTATGGTAAATTCGAGATCACTAAAAAAATGTTGGATGAAATGGTGTCGAATTTTAAAGCTGGTGTTCGTGGTGTGATTCCCGCGCTCGACTACAAACATGAGTCGGATGATATTGCTGCGGGGTGGTTTAAAAATCTTTCTGTTGAAAAAACAGGCAACGACTACGAACTTTTTGGCGAAATTGAAATGACTCCAAAGGGCGAAAAGGTGCTTGCTGACAAAGAGTTTGGTTATGTGTCTGCTGACTTCGATACGAACTACAAAGATAACGAATCTCAAGCGGTTCACGGATGCGTACTTTTGGGAGCGGGCTTGACAAATCGTCCGGTTATCAAAAGAATGGAAAGTGTAATTCAGTTGTCTGAAAAACCAAAAGACCCCGTTGGTGAGAAAATTTCAAAACTGATCAAAGAGGGTAAATCACAGGAACAAGCGGTAGCAATCGCGCTTGAAATGCAACGCGAAGGCAAACTGGCTGAAGGAGAAAATGCGATGGATGAAAAAATGAAAGAAATGGAAGCGAAGTGTGCTGACCTTGAAGCGAAGCTCGCCGAGTCTCAAAAGCAATGCGCTGACTTGCAAAAGCAAATCGATGCAGCAAAAGGAACTGAAACTCCTGCAGAAGAATCTGCTGAAGCTGTAAAAGAAATGCAAACTCAGCTTTCCGAAGCAAAAACAAAACTTGCTGACACTGAAGCGAAGTTGAAAGAAGCAGAAGGAAAAATCACTACTGCTGAAAAAACAACCGAGTTCACAAAACTTCTTTCTGAAGGAAAAGCTGTCGAAGCGCAGCGCGAATCTTTCATGAAGGGCGACATGGCTGACTTTATTGCAAAGTCTGTTCCAGTAAAGCTCTCTGAAACTGGCTCACGCGAAATTCCTGTAAATCCTGAAGTGAAGGATGCAGAAGCAAAAATTCTTGAACTTGCTGACAAGCTGGTACAGGAAAAAAAGATCAGTAAATCGGCTGCGATTTCTGAAGTGTTGAAAACAAACAAACAACTCGCAGAAAAAAGCGGTTGGTAATCAAAGGAGAAAATAAATGTCTGCTACATATTTGGCACCAAAAATTCTAGCATTCAAAGCCGAGAGCGATCTCAGCACTCACCAAAACAAACTCGTGAAAATGGGTTCAACGAATGACCTCGTTGACGTTTGTGGTAACGCTGACAAACCGTGCGGAGTTTTGATGAATGCACCTAAAGCGGGTGAAATTTGCGAAGTCGCAGTTCAGGGCGGCGCAAAAGTAAAAGTCGCTTCCACCGTTACTCGTCAGGAGTCTTGTGCTTCAGGCGCGGCTGGTGTTGGTCGTACTGCGGTTGCTGGCGAATGGGCAATCGGAACTTTTCAAGATAACGGTGTGACTGGTGACGTTGTTCCAGTAATCATCGATCTCCACCAACTTGATTCTTAATTGAGAGGAAAATAAAACGATGAGTCAAACTAAAGCAATGGTAAATAAGCTGCTCACGAACGTTTCAAACGGTTTGTTCCCTACAGGGTACATCGCCGACAAGATTCTTCCTGAGCTTATGTCCAAGCAAAAAACCGGTATCCTTGGCGAGTACGGTTTCGGTCATCTTCGTCGCTCCGATGACCTTATCGGCGGTGAAGCAATGGCGAAACGTGTTGCGGCACTTCAGCGTAAAGCTGATAAGTTCTACAACATCGAAACCCACGCACTCGAAGGCGTAGTTACTCCCGATGACTACTCCAACGTGGAACAGCCATTCGATGCAGAGAGTGATGAAACAACTTCCCTTACTCATTTGATTCTTACCAACAAAGAGTTCGCGGCAGTTGATCAGATGTTTAACGCATCTGTAATCACTCAAAATAGTTCTCCAACTAACAAGTTTGATAACTATTCTTCCAGCGACCCGTTGGCTGAGTTCCAAAAAGCTCAGAACCAAATTCTGGATTCTGTTGGTATGTCTGCAAACGCTGCGATTATCTCTAAAAAGACTTTCAATGCGTTGAAATACCATCCAGCAATTCTTGATGTACTCGGTTTCAAGTACAACCAAATCGGCTTGTTGACTGAAGCTGACATTGCGAAAGCAATGGACGTGAGTGAATTGATCATCGCAGACGCTGTTTATAACAGCTCTAAAGAAGGTCAATCTGATTCTCTGGCTCAAATCTGGACAGATAACATTTTGTTCTACATCAAGCCATCTTCTGCAGCGAAGTACCAAGTTTCTCTTGGTTACAAAATGAAGTTGAGTGGTCGTGAAGGTCGTGAAGTTTTCAAATACGACATTAACAACCCACCAAATTCTACCGGAATTATCGTTCAGGATTCTTACCAGTTTAAGATCGTGAACGACAAGGCTGGTTACTTGCTCACTGACGTATTGACCTAATGATTAGTTGAAACGAACCCCACTCGATCTAATGGGTTGGGTGGGGTTTTTTTATAGGAGAGGGAAATGGGTTACTGCGTACAAGCTGACATTGTAAATGAATTTCCGGCACTGACTTTTTCAGCAACATCGAAAGTTACTACGACCGCACTTGCCGATTGGATTGACCAAGAATCGGCTTACATTGATTCAAGAATCGCACTTCGTTATGTTGTTCCGGTTACAGCAGGAAATGATGCGCTCAAAGTTTTAAAACGAATTTGTATTTTCCGCGTAAGCGAGCGCGTAAAGAATGCCATCGAAGTAAAGGCAAATGTTTCTCAAGCAGATAGCGAACAAAAGTATACTCAAAACTATGTTCGCACTCCTAATGCAGACCTAAAGGATATTGCAGAAGGAAAAATGGTTCTGATTGGCGCAACACTTGTGAGCTCTACTGGCTCCGTTTCTTCTTTTGAAGCTGGAACTGATAGCGAAGATTGCCACGTATTTAAAACGGACGAACAGCAATGGTAGTGAAATATACGATAAACAGCGAGGAGTTTGATAAAGCGGTAAAGGATGCATTAAAAAACATCACCGACCTCACTCCAGCTTTTATTCAAATTTCACGCGAGTTTTATAAAACACAGCGAGCGATTTTTTCACTAAAGAGTGCGGGAAAATACGTTGACTTTGTTGGTAAGAAAATTGCTCAGACTTGGCAAGAGCCAGGTCGACCAGACAAACGTACACGAAACGGAACCTATACAGCCTATCAATGGCATAAAGAAAAAGAAAATGGATTAAAAAAAGGTTATCCACTTCTCAAATATACCGGAACGCTGGAAAAATCTTTAACCAATCCAAACGATCCAAACACGATCAACGTGATTACTAAAAAGAGTATTGTGATGGGTACGTCGGTCGAGTATGGTGTTTATCATAACAGCGACGAGCCAAGAAAATCGAATTTGCCAATGCGACCGTTTTTATTTTTAGACCCTTCGACCACTATTTGGGCTGGCAATCAGCAGTTTAGCCGCAGAAATGAAGCGTGGGTAAAAGCAATCGAAGTCTACACTCGTCGGGCAATGGGAGAATTGAATGGCTAGAGTAGACGTTGAAATAATATTTAAAAAAATGTTCGATCACTTCAAGGCGAATCTGAATACAGAAATTGTCGCACTGAATACAGAAAAAGCTGATTCACTTACTTTGGAGCAAATTGATTCCGCGGCATGGATTGAAGGCTCGCTGAACGAAACAGTCAAAAACTTCAACACCTTTGTACTTTATTACGTTGAAAATTATGATGGAACAATGCAAGGAAACTCCATCAGTAAAAACATTTCCATTGAGTTCGATATTTTGATTTCGCAAAAAGAGGACTTTTTGGATTACACTAGACTCCTGCGGTATCATCGCGTTTTAGAAGACGTGGCGAAAAAAGCATGGGATAATGTAGGAAAAGGATTCGACAGGGCGACGATCTCCCTTTTGACTCCGATCGATGTAAAGCTGTTTGATTCTGCTTATTGGCACAAAGTGGTCGGGGTTAGAATTGAATTTAACTTGGTAAACTAGGAGGAAAAATAAAATGGGTCTTTCAAATCCACGCACAATTTTTGGTGTGCATTCAGTATCACCTTACAGTCGAGTCGACGGTATGCCTTTCGGTATGGCGCGAGTCGTACAGGGTTCAACTTTCAGTCTTGAAGGTGCAACAATCGAACTCAAGGGCGGTTCAAATAAATTCACTTGGCAGATCGAAGATGGCGATATTGATGCCTCTTTGAAGTTCACCGTTTCCGAATATCCAAACTGGTTGTTTGAATTGTTCGGCGGTAAAGCACCAACTCAAGGAGCTGCGGAATCTTCTGGTAACGTAGGAACAATCGCAAACGTGAAAGGAACTTCAGTTGTAAACGCGGCTGGTATTTTGGCTGCTGGTACACCGACAACCCCTGCTGACTTCAAGCGAGCGATCATCGTATTGAAAGCAACCGCAGTTGATCAGATCAAAATCTATGCAATGTCTGACGTAGATTTCGGTCGTGGAACTGATGCGAGTTTCAGTGACGACAGCTTGTTGATCGACACTTGGACAGGCATTACTTCAGGCTCTACTCACTTGATTGCAAACTTCGGCGTGACTCTTACCGCAGGAGCTTCGGCAACCGCGATGACGATTGGCGACACTGCGAAGTTTGAGCTTCGTCCAATCAACACTCTTAACCGCTCTGTGGTTATCGGTGGAATCGCAGACGAGTTTCCTGAGTTTGGTTGCGTAATTTACGCGCAAAAATCCGGCTCCGGTGCGATCTTTGAAATCGATGCATTCAAAATGAAGAACATCGGTTTGGGATTGGGTGCAGAACGTAAGCAATTCGGTCAATCCGAATACACCGCGAAAGCTTCTTACGATTCAGCAAAAGGCGGTCTGTGTAAGATCACCGAAGTAGAATAAAGTTAGCCATCCCCTTTCGACTGAGGATACTAGCGGATTCTCAGTAAGATGGTTGCCTGAACGCCTCGCAATGTTGTCAGCTTTGCGGGGCGTTTTTTATTGAAGCGGAATGTGCTTCCATATCTCATTACCGAGTTCAGGATTTTTGTATTGCAGAGTCGGATGGCACCAACATTTTTCATCAGCAGAATGTCTCATTTCTTCTCCATCTGGAATAATGTGAAAAAAGCTTATTTCGTCAGGATAATCCAAGTCTTCATCTATTATTTTTTTTATGCTCATTTTTTGGTCGCTTAAAGTTTTCAATGCAATGGCGAAAAAACTCGCTCATGTTCCCATTAAAATAAAACATTGCACGATGCTTTATGATGTGAGCCGTTTCATTGCTTACCCTGAATCGCAGCGTTGTATTTTTACTGCTTGAACTTTTTTTCCTCATGTGGCTACACTATCACCATGTCAAACAAAGTTACAAGATCAAGCGTACTTTTTAAAAATGTTGGTAAGCCAATTTTTCTAAACTTTCAAACTATTGAGGACGAGGAATGGATACGCGACAGATACCCTGAAGGATTGATGAAAGAAATTTCAGAGCAAAACGTCGATGCTATTTTGGAAGTATTTTGGCGTTTGATGGATAACGATGGAAAAAGGCTTATCCGTGATGCAAAGATCGTTCGCTGGGAAGGTTTGCAGGAAGTTCAAATGGATTTTGCTGACCACGTTGCGAAGTTGAAAGCAATCGTTGGCGGCGGTAAAGACGAGGAAATGACAACAATCATTAAGGCACTTTTTGAAACACAACAAAAGTCCGACGTCGATCATGTAGCTACAGAAAAAAAAAGTCCTCAGGCGGTCGCCCGCTAAATGATAACGAACTTGCTGACCTTTTAGCGTATGAATACGGACTTACGCCCGACAAATACAAGAAATTAACTCGTCGCGAAGTGCAGGGTTTGCTTGATGGTTTAGCGTCAAGAAAATCAGGCTATCAAGATTCCGAAGCTCCAGTTACTATTGAATCAAATCCTTCGGTGGATGAAAAAATTAAGAAACTGAACGAGGCAAGATTCCGTGGCAGATAAAAACGCGATTACGATTACGATTTCGGGTGAAACAAAAGACCTTGAAAAAGCGTTACAGAACGCGGTGAACGGTCTGAATAAAGTTACTCAAGCCGCGACCGATCAAAACAAGCAAATGTCGAAAGGTGCGAAAGATACCAGCGCATCAATAATCGACGAATTTAAAAATATTAAAAATCTTTCAACCGGATCGTTTTCTGCTCTTGCTGAAAATTTTATTTCTCTTGCTTTGAATCCGATGACACTCGCTGCGGGTGGTGCGGCGGCGGCAATTATTGGAGCGTTTTCACTTGCCAAGATTGGCGAGGAGAACAATAAAATCGCTGCCAATTTTAAATTCATTGCAGAACAAGCTGGTTTGAATGCAGATGCACTGAAGGAAAAACTCGCTGGAGCGGCTGAAGGATACGCTGACCTTGAAGACGTTTTGCCAATCGCTGCTGATTCGGTTTTAAAGCTCGGAAAAAACGCTCAAAGCATGGGCGAGCTTTTTGAGCTTTCAAAAAACATCGCACTTCGTACCGGAAAAGACGTTACGCAAGTCTTTCAGGATATTACAAACGGAGTCGCACGACAAAACGAAAAGATTTTGTTGGCAAACGGTATTCAACTTGATTCTGCTACCATCATTAAACGATATGCAGAAGCGAATGGAATTGCAAAAGAACGACTTTCGGATGCGGCAAAACAGCAAGCAATTTTGAACGAAGTTTTGTCTCAGGGTAAAAAGAAGTTTGGAGAAACTGGAGCGGAAATTGCACCGATTGAAGGTGGAACTAGACGACTTGCTTTGGCAATGGACGATTTAAAAGATGCTTTTGCTGCCATTGTAAACTCAAAACTCGGAGAAACTTTTGCAAGAATCGCAGACGGTACGGCAATCGGAATTAAGGCAGTAGCTGATTTCTTTACTGTTCCTCAAGGTTCCGATGCAATTCGCGAGCGCATTCAAGCAATAAAAGACGAAATGAAAGGGATCAAGGAAAACAAAATCCTTTATCCTGAAGACGTAGATTTTTTCAACAAGCAATTAAATGAGGCGAATAACAAACTTCTAGCACTTCAAAAAGTATTGCTCGAAAATGAGAAAATTAAAAAGGAAGGTACTGCACCAAAAGACCTTACTACAGAAGAAAAAACGATTGCCGAAACACCTGAAGAACGTCAAGCACGACTCGATAAAATTAATGAAATCGAAGCGCAGCAACGCGAGGTGGAAGTAAAAGCGAAGCTCGATCACCAAGCTGCACTTCAGCAGATTGAAGATAGCGGTGGAACTTACGAAGAAAAAGCGGCTGCAAAACTCGCGCTTCAGCAAGAATATGACAATGCTGAATTTGAATCACAAGTTTTAAAGAATCAAAAAATAAAAGACGAGGACGAAAAGGCAGCGCAAAACAGATTGGCAGTAGCAAAAAAATCTGCAAAGGATCAAGCAACTCTTGATGCTGCTGACGTTCAACGTAAAAAAGACGAAACGGAAGCTAAGAAACAAATCGAAGCGAACTTGTGGGCTACTTCGTACAACTTGGCAGCGAACAATGCTGAAGCAACAAAGGCACTTCAGGTTGCTCAGGCGATTCGCAACACTTACGAAGGTGCGACTCTTGCGCTTGCAAAATATCCACCGCCTTTTGGTGCGATTGCTGCTGCGACGACCGTTGCTCTCGGTTTGTCTCAGGTGGCAAAAATTACTGGAGCGGCTGACGGTGCTTTAGTTACTGGTGGGGCTGGAAGCAAAACAGACGATCAGCCTTTTATGCTTTCGCGTGGTGAGTTGGGCGAGATCGTTGCACCTGCAAAGTCATTTGACGAGGTTGTAGAGGGTACAGCAAAAGAACGTGGTTATGTAAAACAGGGTGAAAATAATACCGATGCTTTGCTTCAACAAATCCTTGATAAACTTCAAACTCCGACGATTATTGTAAACAGTGATTTTTTAACCGATGATAATTCGATCAATAAATTAGCGGATAGATTACGCGAAGCGGTTCAATTTAGAGGAGCTACATTGGCATGAGTTATTGGATACCACGGCTTGAATGGCACGATCAAACGATTACGGGAACAACATCGACCGGTAAT
>ERZ724505.1667-NODE-1667-length-11832-cov-4.674195_pt1 | contig 11832 bp, 5 predicted proteins | sample MGYA00376038_ERZ724505 | MGnify/ENA primary metagenome ERZ724505 (study PRJEB28724, sample SAMN07190884) | wastewater metagenome | isolation source: effluent of sewage treatment plant in Hong Hong | place: Hong Kong | collected 2016-03-17 ... | reverse complement strand
CTATTAGTATGAAAATAAAAGGAGTTTTCTTAAATTTAATAGTTTTAGCCTTATTTTTATTGCCTTTTTCAAGTGCTTTCGCTTGTAATGGTTGTAATATTGTTTTGCCTGGAGGTGGTTATATTATCAACGGCTCTTATAAAGCAACTGCAAGCGGTTTAAATACAGCTGATTTTACAACCTTGGCTTCTTATCTAGAAAATGGAGGCTATTTTACTAATGCTCAATATAAAACTCTTGGTAATTACTTAACTCCAGCCGATTACAAAGAATTAGGTTCATATCTAACTCCTGCTAATTATGCGACTTTAGGTTCTTACTTAGAACCAGCAGACTATAAAGCTCTTGCTTCATATTTAGATAGCGCAGACTATAAAGTGCTTGGAAGTTATCTTACTCCTGCTGATTACAAAGAATTAGGTTCATATCTTACTCCAGCCGATTACAAAGTGATTGGTTCTTACTTAGAACCAGCAGACTATAAAGCTCTTGCTTCATATTTAGATGCAGGTGATTATCAAACTTTAGCATCATACTTAACTCCAGCAGATTACAAAGTTATTGGAAGTTACTTAACTCCAGCCGATTATCAAGTACTTGGAAGTTACCTTACTCCTGCTGACTATAAAGTTTTAGGATCCTATCTAGACGCAGGTGACTACAAAACTTTAGCATCATATTTAACTCCATCAGATTACAAAGTATTAGCAAGTTACCTTACTCCAGCAGATTATCAAGTACTTGGAAGTTACCTTACTCCGGCTGACTATCAAGTTATCAGTTCATACTTAACTCCAGCAGATTACCAAATTCTTGCTTCTTATCTGACTCAAGGCGACTATAAAGCCCTTGCTTCATATTTAGATAGTGCAGATTATAAAGTGCTCGGCGCATATCTAACTCCAGCCGATTATCAAATTCTTGGAAGCTATCTAACTCCGGCAGATTACAAAGTATTAGCAAGTTATCTTACTCCAGCCGATTATCAAGTACTTGGAAGTTACCTTACTCCTGCTGACTATAAAGTTTTAGGATCCTATCTAGACGCAGGTGACTATCAAGTTTTAGGTTCGTATTTAGATAACGCGGACTATATTGCTTTGGGTGCATATCATACAAACGGTGCTTACTATGTAAATGGAGGATACTTTGTAAATGGTAGCTTTGTTGCAAGCGGAAGTTACAACACAAACGGAGCATATCTAGGAAGTGGTAGTTACGATACAAACGGAGGTTACTTTACTTCTGGATCTTACGATGCGAATGGAAACTATATTACAAACGGAGGTTACTATGCTCCTGGTAGTTATAATACTAATGCTGGTTATTACACAAACGGAGGTTATTATACTCCAGGCTCATACAACACAAACGGAGCATATAATACCAACGGAGCTGTTTTAGTTAACGGAGGAGTTAATACTCAAGGATCATATAATACTAATGGTTCATACAATACTTCTGGAGCGGTTAATACAAATGGAAGTTATTCTACTTTAGGAGGCTATAATTCTCAAAGTTCTTATAATACTAAAGGAGCAACAAATATTAACGCTTCTTATAATTCAACTGCGAGTTATAATTCTACAGCTTCTTATAATTCTAAAGGTTCAATAAATACTAAAGGGAATTATAATACTACTGGTAGCTATAATACTAAAGGTTCTGTTAAAAGTAGCGGAGGTTATACTACTAGTGGATAAATTTGCGTTTTTACAATTTTATGTTAAACTAACTTTATGTTAAAAATTAGATTACAAAGAATAGGAAGAAAGAACGAACCTTCATTTCGCGTTGTATTAACTGATTCAAAGAATGCTGCTAAAAGTGGTAAATTCTTAGAGATAGTTGGTTCATATAATCCGAAAGCAGGAGAGACTATCTTTAAAGCAGATAGAATCAAGCATTGGATAAAAAATGGAGCTCAAATTTCTGATACTGTTCACAACTTCTTGGTATCACAAAAAGTTATCGAAGGTAAAAAGAAAAATGTTTTACCTAAGAAAAAAATAACTCTAAAAAGAAAAGAAGCTAAAAAATAAAATCCCAAAAGGGATTTTATTTTTTAGTTGAAAGAGAAAATTTTATTTTGTATAATATAAAAATAGCAGTACTTTATTATTTATATGGTCGTATACTGCGTAAATTAAAAACTTAACTCTCTTTATTATGGATACTGACAGACAATTTCTAGAATATGTAGTTAAAGCTCTTGTTGATAATCCGAACGATGTAAAAATCGATCGTACTGTTGATGAGATGGGAGTTCTTATTTCTCTTTCCGTTAACCCTGCTGATATGGGTAAAATTATCGGAAGAATGGGAAATACTGCAAAAGCAATTAGAACACTTCTTAGAATCATCGGCATGAAAAACAATGCTCGTGTGAATCTAAAGATCAATGAGCCAGAAGGAGGTGCAAGTACTCATACTTCTCCAACTTTGAAAACTGTTGATCAAGCAATGGAAGATTTGAAAGGAATATAAAAACTAAAAAGCCCCAAATGGGGCTTTTTATGTTATGATAGTTTTATGAATTTTCATATTGTAACTTTATTTAAAGAAAGCTTTGATTCTTATCTCGGAGAATCTATACTTGCGCGTGCAATCAAAGACAAATTAATCCACACAGATTTCTATAATCCGAGAGATTTTTTACCTAAAAAAGATAATAATTATAAGCCAGTAGATGATAGACCGTACGGAGGGGGTCCGGGTATGGTTATGAGAGCAGAGCCGGTTTTAAAGGCAGTAGAAAAAGCTATTAAAAAAATAAATAAAAACCCTAAAGCAAAAACCTTAGTGATTAATTTTATCCCAAGCGCAGAGAAATTTACTACGAGTCACGCTAAAACTTTTTCTAAAAAATATACTGACATAATTTTGATTTGTGGTAGGTATGAAGGTATTGATGCTCGGGTAGATAAAATATTAAAAACAAAAAAATTATCTATAGGGGATTACGTATTAACTGGAGGCGAATTGCCAGCATTAGTATTAATAGATTCTATTTCTCGTCAGGTAAAAGGAGTATTAGGTAAATATGAATCTCTTGAAGAAGAGAGAATTTCAATTAGTGAAGTTTATACTAGGCCCGAAGTTTTAAAATGGGGTACTAAAAATTATAAAGTTCCAAAAGTTTTGCTTTCAGGGAACCACAAACTTATAGAAGAATGGAAAAAATCTAAAAAATAGAATCTTTACCCAGTCAGTCGCGACCGACGGGGTTTACTTTTATACTACATTATTGTATATTTGTTTTAATAAAAATTGTACATTATGATTTTAACTTATTTTGTTATTACCCCAGAATACTTCGTGAGAGGTGTTGTAGGGTTTCTTGTTTTATGTCTATTTTTTTATGCTGTACTTCATTTTAACAGCATAAGGAATAAGAAAAACTCTGTTTATTAGCAGAGTATTAGCTGGGTGCTTTATAAGCATCCAGTTTTTAATTTTAAATTTGCAATTTTTTAGATTTTATGATAAACTCTTTCTAGATTGAATGATTGAGTTTCGGATGCAATCTCTTATTATAAGCCTTTAAAAGTTTTAATAGTATCCGAATTAAATAGACGTAAAATAAAAGTATACCTTTTATTTCTTTTTGTTTTTTGCGGATACTCCCGTTACGAGCCGGGTAATAATATATATGCAAAAAGATACAAAACGACCAAAAAAGTATTTTGCAAGGTATAAGGATCCTTTGGTACCTTATCCTCAATTAATAGAATCTCAACTAAAGTCATTCAAATGGCTAGTAGAAGAGGGAATAAAAGAAGTTTTTAAAGAGTTCTCTCCGATATCTGATTATTCAGGTAAAAAATTTGATTTAGAGTTCACTTCTTTTTCTTTAAGTGATCCTAAAGAAGATGAAAACTATACAAAGATAAATAAGGTATCTTATCAAGGGCAATTAAAAGCTCGTGTTAAGCTTACAAATAAAATCCTAAACTCTGTAAAAGAGCAGGAGATTTTTATGTCTGATTTACCGATGATGACTAGTCACGGTACTTTTATTATTAATGGTGTAGAAAGAGTGATAGTTCCGCAATTAGCTCGTAGTTTCGGAGTATTTTTCACTGAAAGTGAGAGTAAAGGTAAAAGATATTTTGGTGCTAAAGTTATACCTGCTCGTGGAGTTTGGATTGAAATAGAATCTGAATCTGACGGAGGTATTTATGTTCGTATTGATAAAAAAAGAAAATTCCCAGTTTCATTATTGTTGCGTGCTTTAGGAGCAGACTCTAATGAAAAAATATTAAAAGCTTTTTCTGATAATGAAGTTTTGTTAGCTGGTATTAAAGAAGCTTTAGCTAAAGATAATACTAAAACTTTAGATGAAAATTATATTGAAATTTACAAGAGACTTCGTGATGGAGATATGGCAAGTCCTGAAAATGCACGTGAATTCGTAGATTCTCTATTTATAAAAGACAGATATGACCTTTCTCCTGTTGGACGTTATCGTTTCAATCAAAGATTTGGTAAAAATATGGATAAGGCTGAATTAGAAAGAAGAACTTTATCTTTAGACGATATGTTTTCTATTGTTCGTCATATTTTAACTTTGAACAATGATGCTTTTGCAAAAGCTGACGATATCGATCACTTAGGTCAACGTCGTGTACGTTTTGTTGGAGAAATGTTACAACAAAAGATTCGTACAGGTATGATGCAAATCAAGAGAAATATTCAAGACCGTATGTCTATTATTGATGTAGATAGTGCTTTGCCTATTCATATCATCAACCAAAGACCTCTACAAGCTCGTATTAAAGAATTTTTCACAACCAACCAACTTTCTCAATTTATGAGTCAAGAAAACGTACTTGCAGAAATGGAGCATATTCGTTTGCTTTCAGCTCTAGGACCTGGAGGTCTTACTCGTGAACGTGCAGGTCTAGAAGTTCGTGACGTGCATCCTTCTCACTACGGACGTGTTTGTCCTATTCATACTCCTGAAGGACCGAATATCGGTTTGATTGTTCACTTGTCTACTTATGCAAAGATTAATGATTTCGGTATTATTGAAACTCCTTATATTAAAGTTAAAAACGGTAAAATTACAGGAGAAATGGTTTATTTGAATGCTCTTGAAGAAGAAAAACACAACATCGCTCATGCTGCAACTCCTTATGATGATAATGGTAAAATCACAGTAGAAAAAGTTGCTGCTCGTATTAAAACAGAGCCAGGTGAAGTTTCTCGTGATGAGATAGATTTCATTGATGTTGCGCCGAATCAAGCTTTCTCTCTTGCGACTTCTATGATTCCTTTCTTGGAACATAACGATGCTAACCGTGCACTGATGGGAAGTAACATGCAAAAGCAAGCTGTGCCTTGTGTATTACCTGATCAACCTTTAGTTGCAACTGGTATTGAAGCACTAGTTGCTCGTGATGGAGGTAGAATAGTTATTGCTACAGAAGACGGAGTTGTAAAATACGTTGATGGTAGAAAAATAATTGTTGAAGGTAAAAAAGAACATACTTATGAATTGATAAATTATTTAAGAAATAACAACTTCTCAGTATTTCATCAAAGACCAATCGTCAACGTTGGTGATAAAGTTAAAAAAGGAGATGTGCTTGCTGATACTTCAAGTACAAAAGGTGGGGAAGCAGCACTTGGTCAAAACGTGCGCGTAGCTTTTCTTTCTTGGTCTGGAGCAAACTACGAAGACGCGATCATCCTTTCTGAAAGAATGGTTAAAAATAGTAAATTTACAAGTATTTATGTTGAAGAATTTATTGCTATTGTGCGTGATACTAAACTTGGTCCAGAAGTAACTACTCGTGATATACCTAACGTTGGAGAATTAAAACTTAAAGATTTGGATGAAGACGGTATTATCCGTATTGGAGCAGAGGTTCGTGAAAATGATATTTTAGTAGGTAAAATTACTCCAAAAGGTGAAACAGAATTAACTCCAGAAGAAAGATTGTTACGTTCTATATTTGCTGATAAAGCTCGTGACGTAAAAGATACTTCACTGCGCGTAGAACACGGTAAAAGAGGACGTGTTATCGGAGTAAAGATTTTCTCTCGTGAAATGGGTCATCAATTAGAAGCAGGTATTATTAAGAAAATAGTGATTGAGGTTGCTCAAGTTAGAAATATTTCTGTTGGAGATAAGCTTTCAGGACGTCACGGTAACAAAGGTGTTATTTCTCTAATATTACCAGAAGAAGATATGCCATACATGGCAGATGGAACTCCTATCGATGTGATACTTTCACCGCTTGGTGTTCCTTCTCGTATGAACTTAGGACAAATTTTAGAAATTCATCTCGGACTTGCTGCTAATACTTTAGGTTATCAAGCAATTATTCCTCCTTTCTTGGGAGCAAAAAGAGAAGAAATTCAAGAAGAATTGAAAAAAGCTGGTTATCCAGAAAACGGACGTTTAACTCTTTATGATGGAAGAACAGGTGAACCATTTGAACAAGACGTAGCTGTAGGTTATATGCATATGCTTAAACTGCACCACATGGTAGAAGACAAGATTCATATGCGTTCTATTGGTCCGTACTCTCTAATCACTCAACAACCATTAGGAGGTAAAGCTCAAGGTGGAGGACAAAGATTTGGAGAAATGGAAGTGTGGGCTTTAGAAGGTTACGGTGCGGCTTATTCACTTCGTGAAATGCTTACAATCAAGTCTGACGATATACAAGGTCGATCTATGACATTCGATTCTATTATTAAAAACGAAACAATCAAGGCTCCAAATTCTCCTGCATCATTCAATGTTATGCTCAATTATTTAAGAGGTCTTGCATTAGACGTTAATCTAAAGAAATAAAATATGAAAACATTAAACACAACTGATTTTAATGAAATAGAGTTAAAGATAGCCTCTCCAGAGCAAATCAAAGAATGGTCTTATGGAGAAGTTACTAAACCTGAAACGATAAATTATCGTACAGGTCGCAGTGAACGCGGAGGTCTTTTTGACGAAAAGATTTTCGGTCCAGAAAAAGATTATGAATGTTACTGTGGAAAGTATCGCCGTATTCGTTACAAAGATATTATCTGTGAAAAATGTGGAGTTGAAGTAACTCGTTCTATTGTACGTCGTGAAAGAATGGGTCACATAGAGCTTGCTACTCCAGTTGCGCATATTTGGTTCTTGCGTGGAGTTCCTTCTCGTATGAGTATATTGCTTAATATTTCAGTATCTGATTTAGAAAAAGTTATCTATTTTGCAGGATATATTATCACTAAAGTTCACGAAGAAGAAAAACAAAATGTTATTTCAGAATTAGAAAAAGAATACAAGAGTAAACTAAAAACTTCTCAAGATGAAGAAACTCGTGAAAAGTTAAAAAACTTACTTGCTGTTACTAAAAAAGAAATCAATGAAATTTATGAAGGTAAAGTTTTGAATGAAATTTCTTTCCATCATTATTCTTTGAAATACGGTCCTTGCTTTGAAGCAAATATTGGAGCTGAAGCTATTTATTCTATTTTTAAAAATTTAGATTTAAATAAATTAAAAGCTCATACTGAAGAAATGATCAAAAAGGCAAGTCCTCTTGAAAAAGAGAAATTGCAAAAGAGACTTTCTCTTATTCGTGCTATGCTTTACGCAGATTTGCGTCCAGAATGGATGTTCTTATCTGTAATTCCAGTTATACCTCCAGTATTACGCCCTATGGTTGCTTTAGATGGAGGGCGTCATGCTACAAGTGATCTAAACGATCTTTATCGTCGTGTTATCAATAGAAATAATCGTCTAAAGAAATTAAAAGAAATTAATGCTCCAGACGTTATTCTTAGAAATGAAAAAAGAATTATTCAAGAAGCTGTAGATGCTCTTATTGATAACTCAATTGCCAAGCAAAATGATTCTCAAGCTGTTAGTCAATCTCAAAAGAGACCTCTTAAGTCTTTGGCTGATAACTTAAAATCAAAGCAAGGTCTTTTCCGTGCAAACTTACTTGGTAAGCGTGTAGACTATTCTGCTCGTTCTGTAATTGTTGGAGGACCTCAATTAAAGTTAAATCAATGTGGTTTACCTAAACATATGGCTTTGGAATTATTTAAACCTTTTGTAATTTCAAAAATTCTGCAAGCTGAACTTGCTTTCAATATTCGTGGAGCAAATAAATTGATTGAAGAAAGAACTCCTGAAGTTTGGGCAATGTTAGAAGAAGTTATTGAAGGCAAATATGTACTTCTTAACCGTGCACCAACTTTGCACCGTCTAGGTATTCAAGCTTTTAACCCAATTTTGATTGAAGGTAATGCAATTCAAGTTCATCCGCTTGTTTGTCAGGCTTTCAACGCTGACTTCGACGGAGACCAAATGGCTGTGTATCTTCCTTTATCAGTTGAAGCTCAAGATGAAGCTCGTGAATTGATGGCTGCAAATAAAAACTTGCTTAAGCCTCAAAACGGAGATCCGATCGCTAACCCTCGCATGGATATGGTATTAGGAGCATTCTGGATGACTAAAGGGGTTGATGGTGAAACTGGAGAAGGAAAATATTTCTCAAGCCCAAATGCTGCGATCACTGCTTATGAATACGGAGTAGTGTCATTACGTGCTAAAATCAAAGTTTTAGCAACTGATACTCCAAAATATAAAAACCTAGGAGGACAAATTTTTGAAACTACTGTAGGTAAGTTGCTTTTCAATAGTATTTTACCAAATGATTTCCTTTATGTTGGTGAGGAAATGAGTCAAAAGAGATTGTCTCTTTTAGTTGATGAAATGATTATGCATTACGGTATTGATGAAACTCCAAAAGTCCTCGATGCGATTAAGGCTTTCGGTTATAAGTACGCTACAATTTCAGGTACAACTTGGGGTCTTGATAATGTTACTGTGCCAGAAGAAAAGAAAGAAATTATTAAATCTGCGAAAGCTGCTGAAGAACAAGTTCGCAGTGAATGGAATGATGGTTTGCTTTCTGACAATGAAAAATATCAAAAGATTATTGAAATCTGGACTCGTGCTAAAAAAGATTTAGAAAAAATATTACCTAATACTTTGGATAAAAACGGATCTACTTATGATTTGTTTACTTCTGGAGCAAGAGGTACTATGACTTCTCTTTCTCAAATGACAGGTATGAAAGGGCTTATTCAAAATAACCAAGGTAAAACTTTGGAATTTCCAATCATCCCTTCATATCAAGAAGGATTATCTCCGATTGAATATTTCGTTGCTACTCACGGTGCTCGTAAGGGTGCTTCTGATACTGCTCTTAATACCGCAAAAGCTGGTTATTTGACTCGTAGATTGGTTGACGTTGCGCAAGATGTGGTTGTAACTGAAGAGGATTGTGGTACAAAAGAAGGCAAAATGGTTTCTTCAGAAAATATTTCTGGTATTGAAATTCCATTATCTAAAAATATTCGTGGACGTGTATTAGCAGGAGATCTTAAAGACGAAAACGGTAATGTTCTTTATAAAAAAGGATTCTTAATAACTAAAGAAGAAGCAGTTTTGATCGAATCAAAAGGAATCAAAGAAGTATTTGTACGTTCTCCTCTTGCTTGTAAAACTGCGCACGGACTTTGCCAAACTTGTTACGGTCTTGATTTAGGACGTAATAATTTAGTAAAACTTGGTGAAGCTGTAGGTATTATTGCTGCTCAAGCTATTGGTGAACCGGGTACTCAGCTTACACTTCGTACTTTCCACGCTGGAGGTGTTGCAGGTACTGATATTACTCAAGGTTTGCCTCGTATTGAAGAAATTTTTGAAAAGAGAACTCCTAAGAATGGAGCTGTAGTTTCTCAAACTAAAGGAGAAGTAATCGAAGTTAAAGATAAAGAAGGGGAAGCTAGAATCATTAAAGTTTTATCCGATGTTAAAGCTGATTCTTTGAAATCTTCTTCAAGTGAAATCGAATACGTTATCCCTCCTTATAGAATTCCAGTAGTAAAAGTAGGCGACAAAGTAGTAGAAGGTGAATTATTGACTGATGGTTCTGCTGATATTTCTGAAGTATTTAAATATGGAGGAAAAGATAAAGTTGAAGAATATATAATTCGTGAAATAAATAAAGTTTATGAATTACAAAGTGCTTCTATTTCTCGTAAACATACTGAAATCATAGTTCGTCAAATGTTCTCAAGAAAGAGAATTAAAGAAGCTGGCGAAACTAATTTCTCTATTGGTGATATTGTAGAAAATACAGCATTTATCGAAGAAAATAATCGCATGAAAGCTTTAAGTAACATCGAAGCAAAAGCTGAAACTATTGTTCTAGGTATTACTGAAGTTTCTTTGCGTACTAAGAGTTGGCTTTCTGCAGCTTCTTTCCAAAACACAAATCGTGTGCTTATTGAAAACGCTGTTAAAGGAGGAGTTGATTCTCTACGTGGACTTAAAGAAAATGTTATTATCGGTCGCTTGATTCCTGCGGGAACAGGCTTTAGAAATAAAAGCGAAGTAGTTTTCGAAGCAGAAAACGAACAATAAAATAATATGAACTCTCCTGTAAATCAAATCAAGGAGAGACTAACAATAGAAGAAGTGGTCTCTTCATATATACCTTTAGTTAAGGTGGGGAATACTTTGAAAGCAAAGTGTCCTTTTCACAATGAAAAGACCCCTTCTTTCTTTGTTTCTAATGAAAGAAGTAGTTATTATTGTTTCGGTTGCGGTAAAGGTGGAGACATTTTTAATTTCGTAGAAGAGTTCGAAGGTTTAGATTTTAAAGGTGCGCTAAAATTACTTGCAGATAAAGCCAACGTATCTTTGTATGATTTTAAAGATGAAAATAAAGATGAAAAAGATGAACTTTATACTGTAATGGAAGAAGCGACTTTGTATTTTGAAAATAATTTGAAAAATAACAAAAATGCTTTAGATTATCTAAACAAAAGAGGTTTGACCAATGAAACTATTTTAAATTTTAGATTAGGATTTGCTAATGATGCTTGGAGAGATTTAGTAAATTATCTTCTAACTAAAAATTTTAAATATGAAATCGTTGCTAAAGCCGGACTTATAAAGAAAAAAGATGAAAATGATAAAGACTATTCTAAAGCTTATGATCGTTTTCGTTTTCGTATAATGTTTCCGATTATGGATAGTAGTGGTAGAGTGATTGCTTTTTCTGGAAGATATTTAGGTCAAGATGATAAGATTGCAAAATATTTAAATAGCCCCGAAACTCCAATTTTTAATAAAAGTAGAGTTTTGTACGGGTTAAATTTTGCTAAAGAATTTATTCGCAAGAATACCTTTTCGATTTTAGTTGAAGGTCAAATGGATTTAATTCTTTCTCATCAAAATGGATTTAAAAATACAGTAGCAACTTCAGGTACAGCTATGTCTGGAGAGATTTTAGATAAGGCTAATAACGTTTCTAATTTAGGTTTAGTTAAACGATTGGCTAATAATATCGTAGTTGCTTTTGATGGAGATAAAGCTGGTATTAATGCTACCAAAAGGGCAAGTAAGATTGCTTTAGAACTAGGGATGGATATTAAAGTTACTGATATTAAAGACGGTTTAGATCCTGCCGATTTTATTTTAAAATACGGTAAAGATGAATGGAAGAATGTGATTCGGAATTCTAAACACATTATAGAATCTATATTAGATAGTATTTTAAAGAATTTTGGTAATGATAGTCGCAAAATTGGTAAAAATATTAATGAAGAACTATTGCCTTATTTATTATTATTAAGTAGCGATATTGATAAAAATCATTTCTTGAATTTAATTTCTAAGAAAACTTTAATTCCAATTGAAGCTTTAAAGAATGATTTAGAAAAAATTAAAAATACAAATCAAAGTATATTTATAAATGATAATAAAGTAAATCCGTTTTTAAATACTGAAACAGATGACTATATTAGTCG
>ERZ724505.1666-NODE-1666-length-11835-cov-35.002122_pt1 | contig 11835 bp, 21 predicted proteins | sample MGYA00376038_ERZ724505 | MGnify/ENA primary metagenome ERZ724505 (study PRJEB28724, sample SAMN07190884) | wastewater metagenome | isolation source: effluent of sewage treatment plant in Hong Hong | place: Hong Kong | collected 2016-03-17 ... | reverse complement strand
CACCAAAATTCACCACGAAAGCCGTAGCTAGTAGGCTCTACTCTGCAAATTGCGCTCGAAATCCCCTGGTTTTACGTTGATTTAAGCGAAATACCAACAATCCAAAAGGCGAACGGACAAGTTCGAGTCCCGTCCGTTCCGCTTTGCTCTCATTGGAAAATCAAGGGTTCCAGCCCCTTGAGAAACGGATTCCACCGTCATTCACCAAAAGTCGGGAGAATGGTGGCCTTTCTTGAGAACGACCAGAGGCCGTCGCTATCCACCACGATTGTCTTGCTGCCGTAAACTCGGTGCGTCTGGCCCTCTCCTAACCAGTCGGTGGGCTCGGTGTCTGGGTGGACGCCAAGAATGGTGTTCCACAAGCGCCAGAGCGGTCGAGAGATCCTTGTCTCGACTTCGAGTTCCGAACCGCTTCCTGCCGCCTTGCTCACCTGGGAAATAAGTGCCCTGGTGATGTCGTGGCCTGTGACTGGTAGTTGCTGGTTCATGCTAAAATACCTGGTGGAGGGTCCATTTCATCCCTGATGAGGAACAAGGCGAATGCTACGATCACTCCGGCAGTGATTCCGGCCCGATGACCCATCGGCATCGGTGCCATGTGGCCGTCGCTGTACTGGAAGTTTATGGAGCCCGTGAGACGCCATAGCGCGTAGCTGATGGTGAGCAGCAGGAGGCCCTTGATGAGCCTGTCGATGTGTGGTGGGATGTTCATTGGGTTGGAATTTTGTCAGCGATTGCGTCGAGACCGCACAGAAGGACGAAGGCGATGACAGCCTCGCCTGCGAGGTTGTGGAAAAATGAGGCCCCAACGCACAATCCGAGGCACAATCCGAACCTGATATTGATCATGGCTCCTCCTCTCCTGAGAACTCAGAAAGTTCCTCGATGTCTGCCGGGGACTCGTACATGCGTCGGATGTAGTTCTTCCCTCCATCGACGGCTATGGCACCGCATGAGCAGCGCCTGAAGTCGTGGCCGTGACGCGACTCGATGGTTTCCCCGCATTTCGTGCAGCGGGCGGCGTTTTTGATGATTCGCTGGCTCATGAATGGCGGATTTGAGCACCATCCTCGATGCGGGTATTTACTCACACCGCACTGTGGACATGCTAGACGCAAGCGTGGAGATCCATTTTCTGACCCATGACTCTTTATGTTACTCATGGTATCTTCCACCTCCCAATAATCTCTGGTGGTCTCACTATCAAAATGTCTCCAGCATTTGGAGGCATCTCCAATCCCTCACCGCTACTTATTGTGAGCGTCGGGTCTTCGTGATTAGACTCTTCAGGGTTTCCGAATGTCACATCAGCAACCCATTCACAAGGAGAAGAGTGCCTGACTTTGACGGACTTTACGGTTAGTGGTATTGGTGTTTTCATGTGCAGAAGATCGGCATGTTTTGGGCTAACATCCGGCGCTTGGTGTCGATCAGAGCGAACGTTTGAAGTGGCTCTTGGTAGGCGAATCCATGGGATGCGGCGTATTCATCCCAGCCTTTTAGTGAGCCCGAAAGGATGGTTCTGGAGTTCGGCATGGACCACATGTGGTAATGACCCATCAAGTTGAAGTCGGCGCGCACAATCTGGTCCTGCTTCGCCTGCCACTTGTTGAGCGGTATTGTCAGCCCACCAACGCCGTCGCTGTACTTGATCTGGTGGCCGTGGTAGAGGCGCAGATTGAACTTGCTGGCCACCGGAACGATGTGAACATCCCCGCGAGGAATGTCGAACAGCACGCGCTGGTCGTCGTCGTAGCGGTCTTGCAGATCCCAGTACAGCCACGACTCGTAGGAGGTCTCGTAGTCGTTCTTGAACTGCATCTTGCGACTGGTTCGCCCGTGATTTCCACGCATCCCGACAATTCGCAGGTGCTTCAGCGTCTTTTCGGCCACGACATGATCAAGTGCGTCGATCAGAAGCTCCTTGGCGTACCGCGTCTCTTCGACGGGTGCCATGGCGTTCGTCTGCGCCAGTTCCTCATGCAGGTAGCCGCTGATGAAGTCGCCACCGAGGAACAGCACCATGGAATCCACGTTGTAGCTCGAACGGATGTACCGCCAGAGCTTCATCGTGGACTCCGCGCACTGCCTGGCGCGCTTTCGGGCGATCTCGGGGCTGTAACTGTTGAGGCCCCTGACCTTGCGCTTGTCCACCACTTCGCCGACATGCCAGTCGGACCAGTTCACAAGCACCACTCCTTGGCGCTCGGAGCCGTCCTGGCGGGCCGGGACGATGGGTGTCCGCTGTACTGGCTCTCGGATGGCAGCAAGGCTCTCAAAATCGGCCTGCTTGGCCTCAAATTCGTGGTGCCAGTGGGCAGCCCGCTCGGTCGCCTCCTTCAGTTTTGCCCGAAGGCCGCTGACTTGGACTTCGAGGGTGCGCTTGTCGCGGTTTTCGGCGGATAGGTCGGTTATGGGTGTGGGCATGAGTTATAGATGTTTTGGTTCTGGGGCTCCAAACATTGGGTTTGCCTGGATCGGGACCGCATTCGGATGATCTCGTCGATCAACAATGGTCCCGCGCTGATTCACGCCAGCCCAACCAGACTGAAGCAGCCCAACTGCCTGCTCCATAAGCTTGATCTTTTGCTCTTGCGTGAGTTCTGGCTCTGCATAAGCGCAGTCGGCGCAAACCATGGCTCGCTTGTCACCAATAAAACCCTCATTACAGCGACTGCATTTGCAGATATATCCACCAGGAGCCCACCCGCCTCTATGTGGGCGCTTGTCCCTCTTTGCGGTCGGCGCGAAATCATCATTCATTTCCCACCCCCATTCACCTTCTTGATGGCTTCAGGGTGACCCCAGACTCGCCTGTTTGAAACAAGCGTCGTGTAGGCTTCGAGATACTCCCGCTGCTGGCTGATGTTGATTCCGACGTTGATGAGGGAAACGAGTTCCCGCGTGTCGTAAACAACACCCTTGGGGGCGGCGTTGAGAAACTTCTTGACCGCCTCAACGGAAGGGCGGCGTCTGGCGTTTTTGCCGAGGTTGTCGATTGGTGTTGGCATTGTGTTTTGTTGGTTAGTAGACTCTACTAGATCAGGTTAAAGCAATTCCGTCTTCTTCCATGCCTCGACTGCCCAAAGCCAGATCATGGTGGCCGCGACGCAGATGCAGAAGAAGGCACCCAGGCTGAGGCAGATGATGACGCCGTTCATCAGGATGTCGGTTGAGCTACAGAAGAAGGTCGAGAGCCATCCGGTGAGGCATACCGCCAAGGCTCCGGCTGCCAGCGCGAGGATGATCAAGAAAGCGGTCTCCACGGTCTCCTTGATGAGCACATAGAGGAAGAGCTTGATGCGCAAAAGCATGTGTTTTATTGGTGTCATTTCAGGTCCTCCGCAAACTCTAGGATTGGCCTCAGGGTTTCCAGGATGTGCGCCTTCTGGTCTGGCGTCATATCCCTGACGTTGAACGACCGTGCAGTGCGGGAGAATAGGGCAGTCACGGCCTCGAAGGACGGCAGGCCGCTCACGCGCTCACGGGAACGTACAACCGAGCCGACGCCAATGCTGTTCTTGAGGTCGGTGGGTGTCAGTTTCTGCTCTTTCGCGATCTCCGCCCATCGCTGCTGCTCTTCTGGCTTGCCGGACAGGAAGTGGCCAAGCACGTACTGGTGCTCGGTGGACAGACCCTCGTCGGTCAAACACAGGCCGCTGATGGCGTTTGCGCGGTTCACGTCGGCGATGTCGAACTCAAGCTGCTCAAGTGCCGAATCGACCGCCTGGGTGCCATACTGCTTCTTGCCGTACCCAACGAAGTCGGCCAGCGCTTTGTGGTAGATGCCCTTGACGTGCTTGAGTGTCGAGAGCGCATCGCGCCACTGATCGTAGCTAAGGTCTCCGTGGATAGTTACGCCTGCTTCAGTGACTTGCACTGAGCCGTTGGTGTTGAGGGGTAGTTCGTTCATGCTGGTTGGACTGCTGTGTTGAAGTGTGCGATTCTCTCTCCGAGGATCTCGGAGTATATCCACATGATGTCGTTCTGAACCTTGAGGCGCTCCTGCTCGTCGGGGTCGATGGAGTCGAAAATCGGGTTGTTGCCGATGAAGTCGCTCAACTTCTTGGCCTTCTCATCGAGTTCAGATTTCTCGTCAACGACGCGCTGCTGGTGTGGTAGTAGTTTGCTCATGGTGATTCGTGTTTCCGTCAATTCTTGTGTTCTCCCCGGCAAACCCATGGGCCGGGAGCGATCGTGCCGTCAGGCCTCCTGGTCTTGATGCGGTGAAGGTGTGAAAAGAGAAGCGGGTCGTCCTTTGGGTGCTCGTATCCACAGACGGAGCAGCGCCAGTGCTTGGGGGTTACGGGTTTGCGCTTGATCATGGGTTTTTATCCTTGAAGGTCACCGCAACTGCCAGTGCCGCCCATTGGTCCTTGGTGATGCCAAAGGTGACACCCGGAGACTTCTTCTTTCCGGGTGGTCCAAGGCGGTCGATCAGTGCCTGCCGAATGTTGCCGTCCTTCGCTCTGGCTGAGTGACAGAGGTGCATCTTGACCTCCATCCGCTTGACCCTACTGAAGTCCATTCCGTGCCTTTCTGCGTGTTGCCAGAAGCGACCAGTCCAAACACAGGTCTCGAATACCTCGGCACCCACAGCCATGCCGAATGATGCAATCTGCTCGCAGACGACATGAGCGGTGTGTACGTTGCCATCCTTGTAACACCCGATGACATCAAGAATCTTGTCGTTGTCATCCTTGCCGTGATACAAAATCTTTTTGCCGTCCCACAGAACGTAAGCCGATTGGGTTGGTCCTGGGTCGATTGCTAGGACGAGGCTCATGCTACACATCCTCCTTTTTCAGCGACGAACGCTTGGATGAATTGCGCGGCAACCTGGGGCACAATGGCATTGCCGTAGCCCCGCAGGAGTCCCACTCGGTGGGGTATCCCATGAGCCAACGGCTGTGAGCCGGATTCAATGCGCCTCGCTTTTCCGTCCCGGCAGGGGATGAGGTCGTAGTTGGACCAAGCGTCATTCTGGCGTGGTCCGTTAGCGTGCAACCCGCATGGACTCCGGTCGGTGGAATCTTGTTCCGTGTCGCGGTCGCGTTGCACGTGCTCGCGCTGTCGGCAACCCTTGGTGTCGCCCAGCCCGCTATTTGAACTTGGATCGCCAGAGGCATTCCCGCGCCGTTGCCATTGCCGTGCTTCTCCTTGTTCTTGATCTGCCGCACATCCCAAGTTTCCAGACTCTCCCCGAGATTCATCGCATTGGCGTCCGGTGTCGCCCAGCCAGCCATTCTCGCTTGCATTGCCACTCCGATTTGCTGCCCCTTTTCCAATCTCGCCATTATGACCGGCAGCGTCGCGTCCATCTTTGACCCATCCGTTGCACATGGACTTGCCCATCCCGCAAGCGCAGCCATCTGACTCAGGGGTACATCTGTGTCCTGTGGCCTTGGTGGAGTATTCCCTCTCGCCCCATCCTGTGCCGTTGGAGTCGGCCACCCAGTACAATCGCTGGCGGATGTGCGGTGCGCCGACGCTGTGTGCGCCCAGTACGACCGCCCCGCAGGCGTAACCTTGACTTTCCAGGTCTGCCGATACTCCATCAAGCCATCCATGCCTGACTGCGCTTTCAACCTGCTCGCCAAAGCAGATGTCAGGGTGGCACTCGCGGATGAGATTGAAGAACACCGGCCAGAGGTTTCTGGGGTCTGCGTTGCCCTCTCCTTTTCCGGCATTGCTGTAGGGCTGACACGGGCAGCTTCCGGTCCAGACAGGCTTTGTGTCTGGCCATCCGGCGAGACGCAGGGCAAGAGACCATCCGCCAATCCCAGCGAAGAAGTGACACTGGGTGTATCCTGAAAGCTCAGTTGGATGAATGTCGGCAATGGACCTCTCATCGACAACGCCATCTGGAATGTGGCCGCAGCGAATGAGTTCGCGTAGCCATGCTGCTGCTTTTGGGTCGAATTCATTGTAGAAATTCACGCTACTACCTCCAGTCTTGAGAGTTCACGCTTCACCGACTTTTGAAGGTCCGCCTTGAGGTTCCAATAGCGCCAGTAGCAGACGCCGCGAGCGTGCGTGACAATACCCTGGTCGATCTTGTGCTTGTGCAGGCGCGGAGCCTTCTTGCGGGTGACAATCGACATACGCTCAGGCTGATCGGCGCAGAAATAGTCGCCGGACTTCCTGGCTGGATGGAAGGTTGCTACCCTCAGGCCAGCCCACTCGGGAACCTCGATCTTGTCGGCGATTGAGTCTGGAACGACATACCAGAAGAACGATGGGCCGTGCTCGGAATGACTGGCCAGCAACTCATGCTTGGACTTCGAGCCCAAATTCACCCACTGCATGGTGAGAGGAACGTAAACATCCTGGTGCCTCCGCTCCTTCTTCGCGTCGGCCTTGAAGTCGCTGACGCTTATCTTGATCTCAAACTCAGACCAGTAGCCAGCCTTGGAGACGCTCAGCACATCACACTCCCACCAATTCCTAGGCCTAAAATTAGGCATGACCAACTGATTTGGACCACCAAGCTCGCGCCACAGCTCCTGCTGAATGTCGAGAGCGGTCACGCCAGCACCTCCCGCGCCTTGAAGTGCCGATTGCGCCAGTGATTCTTGATCTGGGCTTTACTCAGCTTCTCCTTCCGCTCGACTCCGACCGTGTACTGGTTGGGTGGCAGGTTGAGGGCCTTCATCCATGCTTGGATCGCCTTGTTGAGGGCCGAGCGCGATGTAAAGCCTTCCTTGCGCACGCAATCCGACTGACTCCGCCACATTGCGCAGGTGGAGAGTCCAGCCGCGTATGCCAGCGCTACGACTGAGAGCTTGAGGTTTGAGGCCGGAATGAGGGTCGCGACGATCATTCGGATGGCTTCGAGTGATTGGGCTTCCTGCGGCTTCTCCTGGCCTTGCTCGACAACGAGCGAGATGGCTCGCGTTGAAGCATCTTCGTTCCTTGAGACCGTGCTGGCGCGCTTCGGGAGGTCGGGCTTGATCAGGCCGCACTTGAGCGCCTCCTTGCGCTCTTCAGGGGTCATGCTGGCGACCCAACGGTCGTATTCCTCAGCATACTCGCGATCACGTTTGGCCTGTTTTTGTCTGTAATCGTCTGCCATTTTGTGATAATCCAGTAGACTCTACTAGATGTCAAGAAAGTTTTTTACTCCATCTTTTTTGAGGGGCCTGAGCAGCGTTTTTCAACTCCTCTTCGTGGTGCCGTTGATCCATCTCAACAAACCTGGCGTTCCCACCCATGAAGATGCACGGAATGGTCACAAAACGCTTGCCGCCACGGTTTTTGGCAAGGAAAACATCGCGTCGATTCTCGTCCGAAACAAGCTGGCCAAGCTCATCCTTTTTCATGACCTTGCGGATCATCAGGCTGACATCGGCATCCATGCCTGGAGCCCTTGATTCGCGCAATTTCATGTCGTCATTGAGCTGACTGAGGAAAATCAGGGTGAATCCAAGGCTTGCCGCCAGGCGGTAGATGCGCGAGCACCCGTTGGCAATCTGCTGCTCGCGTGAGTCGCTCAAATCCGACAGATCCATGAGCTGAAGGTAGTCGATGCAGACGCACTTCACACCATCCCGAAGAACCTTCATGCGGATGTCGGCCTCAACGTCATAGATGTTCATTGGCGAGGCGTTCACGATGTGGCACTTTTTGCCGTTGGTCTGCATCCATTCCGACGCTTCCATGATGTTCGCTTGATCCTCGCGTGTGAGCTTCACGTCGCCCGTGAAAATCCCGAGGTTGACGCCCGCAATGTCTGCCAGCACGCGCTTTGTGATGTCCTCGTCTGGCATTTCCCAGGAGTAGACGGCGGCTGGCTTGTCTTCGTCGATGAACGCCCGAACGAGATTCATCGCCAACATCGACTTTCCGTCTGATGTTTCGCCCGAAATCAGCCACAGTTTGCCGCTAGACATGCCACCAGTCAGCGAGTTTAGGAGGGGCAGGCGAGTCTGGACCCCTTTACTCATCGGCTTACCCTCAAGTGCCGCGTGGAGCTCGTCAACGACCTTGTGGTAGGACTCGGCCATGGTGATCGTGTGCTTTCCGACAGCCGGAGGGGCCACAATCTGCTGGAGCTTCGTGATTGCCTCTCGGGCGTCGTCCGGCGTGGAGCTTCGCGATAGAGCCTCTCCTATCGCTTTGGCGGCCCTTACGGTACGATCATCCTCAAGCGAGGTCAGAGCCTCTTCAAAGGCCATCCGCGTCTCACGAAAGGTACATTGGCCGAGAATCCCCAGCGCAGGACCTGCATCAAGCCCGAACTCGGTGGCTTTTCTGGCGACCGCAAGCTCACTGAGGTTGCCGGAGTTCGACCATTCCTCGCGAATGACCTTGAACAGAACCTTGGCCTGCTTGCTGACGAAAAGCGTGTCGTCCAGGCGCTCCCAGAAGGTCGAGAGGAAGTCGGGGTTTCGGCAGAGGGCGGAGACGATCCACTCTTCGGTTGCGGTGTTGATGTCGTCTCGGATCATGCACTGCGGTAGCTGCTCCAGTTGCAATGAACGGCACCACCGGCTTCCGTGATTCGATCAAAAATTGAAGCTCCGACACCGTTGCGAACCTCTTCAAGATTACTCCAGTTTCCGATGACGACGGTCGGCAGACAGTCGTCATACCGATGATCGAGAATGTTGCGAAGCGATCGGTTTTCCCAATCCGACTCGCTCCTTTCGTGAACTTCGTCGATCACAAGAAAGCACGCCTCTTTGTAGCCGTCGCACACGTCTTTTTCGGTGAAACCAGCCTCTTTCGTCCACGACGCTTTGATTTGCTGAAACAAGTCGAACGCCTTCAGATAGCTCCCAGCCCAACCCCCAGCTTGGAGTCTCTTGTTGGCCATCCATGTTCCGATCTGCGTCTTCCCGCGCCCACGATCACCGAACAGAATGATCATTGCCCCGCTCTCGACTAGAGGAAAGAGTGATTCCGCCTTGGCTAACCCAGCGCCGCCCATGCGGGCAAGGGACTGAACGTGACGTTCCGGCCATCCCGCCTCAAAATCACGGCGACGGGCGTCGCGATCTCGCTGCCTCTCTTCGTCTATGAGTCGCTGATAGCTCAAACGCTGGCGCTCCTCATTTTCAACAGCAAGGCACGCATCGCACGTCGGAAATCCTGGATACCCAAGGTATTCGACTCCGCACTTCTTGCAGGTGACCAACTCCTGGTCTTTTGCGATGAGTTTCGCTATGGATTCTGAAAAACTAGGCTCTTTCACGGCTGTTTCGTTGTGTGTTTTCATAGAAGTTTCATCTGGCTGGCCTTAACGTCTGAATTGTCGGTCGGGCGAACAGTTCGCGTTGGTTGTGATCTCTGAAGGTTTTGGAGGTTCATTCCCCTCCATTGTCCACTGATGGCTACATCAAACTGAGCGATGACGACTCCCCATCCGTGGGTTTTGGAGAAGCGTTCGCAGTTGCGGATCTCAGCTTCGGCTGATCCTGCTGTCCAAGGGATAGCCTCTGATCGCGTCCTAGCGTCTACCGCTCGGCTGGTTCGATAGCCCTTCCATCGCTCCCACCCAGGTTTGAATTCGTCAGGGAAGTGTTGTGGGATGGGAATTCCATTGGCTTGGTCTGCCTCAGCCTGATTGAAATCTCTCCAGTCCTTCCTTTTCTGATTTTCACCAGAAGCCTCTGGAGGGTTCAATTCCGGTTCAGTTCCGGTTATATTCCGGTTAGGGTGAACTGTGTTCGGGGGAGGGGTGAACTCAGTTCGGGGGAGGGGTGAACTCAGTTCGGGGGAGGGGTGAACTGTGTTCGGGGGTGAACTGTGTTCGGGGGTGAACTGTGTTCGGGGGTGAAGACTATACTGGTTGCTGGTTCCCGACCTTGATAAGGTGGTCAGATGCCCGGAATCAGCGAGACCTCTTAGTGCCTTTTGAACACCCCTGTCTGATAGGCCTGTCAGTCGCATGAGTGACGCCACTGACAGGTCACACCTCCCTGTTTGACCATTGTGAGCATCCGCAAGCGCCCAAGCAACCACGCGCTCGCTGGTGAGTGAAATAGCCACTCCCTTAAATCTATCGATCATTTCCAAGCTCATACTGATTGAAGAAACAAAAACCCCTGAATAGCGCCCGGCCTACCCCCGCATTGCTGCGGAACCGAACGCAATTCAGGGGTCTGAACTGCTTGATGTTTGACTGCTCGTACCGGGGTAGGTAGTACGTGCATGTCGTTTTGTGTGTTATGCCTCAACACTGTGTCAACCCGCCTTCGCCCTGGCAGCCGGAAACGACGGCCTAAGCGGCCTCTTTGGCGGCTTCTTGCCGGTCAGCAGGGTAAACACCCTGGCGAGCTCAATGTAGGTCATTCTGATGGGTGATGCGTTTGACGCCGCGCCATTTGCACGCAGGCACTCGCGGACTTGCAGGATCTTCAACAACGCTTCTTCGAGGTCTTTTCGGGTCATCGACAGAGCCTCACGTGTCATCTTTGGCGAAGGGTTTCAGGGCTTCTTTGATGGTAACCTCGATCCTCAACCCCATCGCGGCTGCGGCCTTTTCACGGGCCATCGGGTCTGTTGGAGTGTCGCCGGGTTTCACGCGGTACTCCTTGACGTGATCCCAGGTCGGAGAGTTGATGCAGTCTCGCCATTTGTTATCTTGGAGCTCCTCGTCTGTGAGCACATCCTTGTCCATCCAACGCCATTGGATTTGTTTTCCTTTGCCGTGAGCTTTGCGCTCTTCGCTCCAAGTCTCGGGCTTCAGTGACGGCTGAACAATACGAAGCGCACAGCTTTTCTGCGAGTCAGCCACGGTGGGAAGCGGGCGGGTTGTGCGATGGTGGTAAGTCTCAGAAGAGACGCCGTCCCCAGCTTCTCCGGGCCATGTTGCCGGAACCCAGCCATTAATGAGGTCCTTTTCATATATTAAGGACTCCATGAATCCGCCCTCAATCTCGATCTCATTATATAAGGCGGGGCGTTTCGGAAATGGCAGCATCTCTTGCGTCCAGCCGTCCTCCCTGTGCCAGCGCTGGCCGACGCCGAGAGTGTGACCGTTGATCGAATTTCCAAGTTTGAAAGTGTTGTCGTCCATAAGTTTGATTCAGTTACCACGATTTCTTGGCCACCTCGCTATTGCGAAGCTTGGCGTTGCAGTCCCGCAAGCTAAGGCGCTCGGCCTCAAGCTGCGCGTATCGGTAGGCGCACACGGCGAGACAGAGAGCGGCCCACAGCCCGAGCGTGAGCCCTTGGCGGAAGTCCCGGCTCACTTGCGCTCCTCCTTGTAACAGGGGCTCCAGGTCTGGCCGTTGTCTTTGTTCATAGTGTGTGATGTTGTTTGACCAGTAGAGTCTACTCGACGGGTTTTCAGAAGTCAAGGTTCAAATCAAATTGCGGAAGGATCTTGTGGAGAACCAGCGAGATGCTGGTAATGCAGACGACGAGGAAGCAGGCAAGGCACAGCCTGTACCTACGGTATTTGCGCTCCAGGCTATCGCGTGCCTTCAGGCGCTTGCGGTCGTAGTATTTCATGATGGCCTGGTGAGATGGGTTGGGGGTCATGGTTGTCCTTTCTTCTTGAGTTTGGTGATGACGCCGCGCAGGGCTTTGTTTTTGTGCCTCATGCGGGTGGCCTCGCTTTCCCAGTATTCCTTACTCTGATTGGCCCAGTGGGCTTGCTCTTGTAGCTTTAGGTAGTTCTGTGCCATCAGCTCACAGGCGTTGGCGATTCGCTGGAGTGATCCGGCGTTGATGGATTCGAGTGTGCCATTACCGACCCAGGGCTTTTTGCTTTCTTCGATTAGTGTGCTCATACGTACTCTATGATTTTCTCTGCATTTTTCATCAAAAGCATATAGAATTGCTAAAATTTAAGGAATAGCGCGATACCGGACTGGTATGCACACC
>ERZ724505.1665-NODE-1665-length-11841-cov-5.267606_pt1 | contig 11841 bp, 12 predicted proteins | sample MGYA00376038_ERZ724505 | MGnify/ENA primary metagenome ERZ724505 (study PRJEB28724, sample SAMN07190884) | wastewater metagenome | isolation source: effluent of sewage treatment plant in Hong Hong | place: Hong Kong | collected 2016-03-17 ... | reverse complement strand
TGTTCGAGCTTCTCCTCGATTCGCTCGTAGCCGCGGTCGAGATGGTAGATGCGGTCGATCAGCGTTTCTCCCTGCGCCACCAGGCCGGCAATCACCAGGCTGGCCGATGCGCGCAGATCGGTGGCCATCACCGTGGCACCGGACAGCTTTTCCACACCTTGCACGATTGCGGTGTTGCCGCTGGTTTCGATGTTGGCGCCCATGCGATTGAGCTCCGGCACGTGCATGAAGCGGTTCTCGAAAATGGTTTCGGTGATCACGCCGGTGCCTTCGGCGATGCTGTTGAGCAGCATGAACTGCGCCTGCATGTCGGTCGGAAATGCGGGGTACGGCAGGGTGCGCAGATTGACTGCCTTGGGGCGGCGCTTCATGTCGAGGCTGATCCAGTCCTTGCCGGCTTCGATGTGCGCACCGGCTTCCTGCAGCTTGTCCAGTACCGAATCGAGAATGTCGGTACGGGTATTGCGCAACACCAGATGGCTGCGGCTGGCGGCGGCGGCAACCAGGAAGGTGCCGGTTTCGATGCGATCCGGCATCACCGCATAATTGGCGCCGTGCAGCCGTTCCACGCCTTCGATCACGATACGGTCGCTGCCGGCACCGTTGATATTGGCACCCATGGCAATCAGGCAGTTGGCCAGATCGACCACTTCCGGTTCGCGCGCGGCGTTTTCCAGAATGGTGGTGCCGTCGGCCAGTACCGCAGCCATCATCAGGTTTTCGGTGCCGGTAACGGTGACCATGTCGGTGACGATACGTGCGCCTTGTAGGCGCTTGGCGCGCGCCTTGACGTAGCCGTGCTCGATGACGATCTCGGCACCCATCGCTTCCAGGCCCTTGATGTGCTGATCCACCGGGCGCGAGCCGATGGCGCAGCCACCCGGCAGACTTACCGCCGCTTCGCCGAAGCGCGCCAGCATCGGGCCGAGCACCAGGATCGACGCACGCATGGTTTTCACCAGTTCGTATGGCGCAACCAGATTGTCAACCTGGGCGGCGGTGATTTCGAATTCGTGCACATTGTCGGTCATCACCCGCACGCCCATCTGCTGCAGCAACTTCTGCGTCGTCAGTACATCGCGCAATTGCGGCACATTGGTCAGACGCAGCGTATCCGCTGTCAGCAGGCCGGCGCAGAGGATCGGCAGTGCGGCATTCTTGGCGCCGGAAATGGCGATTTCACCCGCCAGCGGTGCGCCGCCGGTAATTTTCAGCTTGTCCATCGCTCACCCCTGTCTTTCTGCCCACTGGGCCGGGGTGAAAGTCTTCATCGACAGGGCGTGGATCTCTTCGCGCATGCGGTCGCCAAGCGTGCGGTACACCAGCTGGTGTTGCTGAATGCGGCTCTTGCCCTCGAATGCGGCGCTGACGATCACTGCTTCGAAATGATGGCCGTCGCCACCAACCTCGATGAAGTCGCATGCCAGTCCGGCGATGATGGATTGTTTGATGCTGTCGGGTGTGACCATGGTTAATGCCTTAATTTGTAACCGGTTTTCAATAGGGTGAGGCAAAAGAGCGCCAGTGCCAGCGTGCAGCCGCCGACGATTGCCAAGCTGTGCAGCGGCGGCACGTCGGAGGCGCCGAGAAAGCCGTAGCGGAAACCGTCGATCATGTAGAAGAACGGATTGAAGCGCGATACCGACTGCCAGATCGCCGGCAGCGAATGGATCGAGTAGAACACGCCGGCGAGAAAGGTCATTGGCTGGATCAGGAAGTTCTGGAAGCCGGCCAGCTGGTCGAATTTTTCTGCCCAGATGCCGGCAATCAGCCCCAGCGTGCCGAGCATCGTGCAGCCGAGCAGCGCAAAAGCCAGCGACCAGAGCGGATGCGGCAGACTGAGCGGAACCAGCCAGATGGTTAGCGCCAGCACCCCGGCGCCCACCGCCAGACCACGCACTACCGATGCCAGTACGTAGGCACCGAAGAATTCCAGCTCCGCCAGCGGCGGCAGCAGGATGAAGACGATATTGCCGGTGATTTTCGACTGGATCAGGCTCGACGAACTGTTGGCAAATGCATTCTGCAGCATCGACATCATTACCAGCCCCGGCAGCAGGAACGAGGTGTAGCGTATTTGTTCATAGACCTGCACCCGGTCTTCCAGCACGTGCGAGAAAATCAGCAGATACAGCAGTGCGGTGATCACTGGCGCGAGAATGGTCTGCAGGCTGACTTTCCAGAAACGCAGTACTTCCTTGTACAGCAAGGTGGAAAAGCCGCTCATGCCGCCTCCCGCCGGTGCATTACCCGCAGGAATACGTCTTCCAGGCTGGGTTGTTCGATTGCCAGATCAAGCACCTCTACCCTGGCCTGGCGCAGCGTTGCCAGCAACGGTTCGAGCTGGCTCAGCTCTGCCAGCTGCAGGCTGTAACTACCGTCGCTATTGCCATGCAGGGGAGCTGCCAGTTCCACCGGTGGCGGCCCCGCGAGCTTCAGGCGCAGGCAGACGCCGGCATGGCGGTTGAGGAAATTGTCCTTGCTGTCGAGCGCGATCACCTTGCCCTGTTTCAGCATTGCAATGCGGTTGCACAGGGTTTCGGCTTCTTCCAGATAATGCGTGGTCAGCAGGATGGTGTGGCCGTCGGCGTTCAGGCGTTTGATGAATTGCCACAGCGTCTGACGCAGTTCGACATCGACGCCGGCAGTGGGTTCGTCGAGCACGATCACCGGCGGCCGGTGCACCAGCGCCTGTGCCACCAGCACGCGCCGCTTCATGCCGCCCGAGAGCGCGCGCATATTGACATCCGCTTTGTTGGTGAGATCGAGATTGGCCATGATCTCGTCGATCCAGTCATCGTTGTTGCGGATGCCGAAATAGCCGGATTGGATACGCAGCGATTCGCGCACCGTGAAGAAAGGGTCGAATACCAGTTCCTGCGGCACGATGCCGAGTGCACGGCGTGCCTCACGGTAGTTGCGCACCACATCGTGGCCCATGACGCCGATACTGCCGGAGTCGGCGCGCGCCAATCCGGCCATGATCGAAATCAGCGTGGTCTTGCCGGCGCCGTTCGGTCCGAGCAGGCCGAAGAATTCGCCCGGCGCGATGCTCAGGTTGACAGCATCGAGTGCCTGCAGGTGCTTGAAGCGTTTGGATATCTGGCGAATGTCGAGCGCAGCGGACATGGTGACGGAGGGGCAAGGTACAGCAATCGAGCTGCCGATTTTACCCGATCTGGCCGGGTGGCGTAAAAAAACCGCGGCTGGCGTCAGGCCGACGCTAGCCGCAGTTAATCGTGCTGCAGTGAATCAGAAGCGGGTCGACAGGCTCATGCCGTAATGCTGGGTATCGATGCTGTTCTGGCTCAGCGTTTTGGCGTAGTTGATGCCTACCGTGGTGGTTTTGCTCAGGTCGAAATTCACACCCGCAGCAACGGTGCCGTAGCGGGTATCCACTTCCGGCAGATCGGCGCGGTAGCGGGTCAGCATGCTGCCGATGCTCACCGATACGTTGCGCGTATCGTCCTGGAACTCACGGTTGTAGCTGCCGGACAGGTACGGGCGGATAGCGAAACCGCTGGCCTGCAAGGTGGCTTCCAGTTCCAGCGTGGCGGCGCCGACGGTGGATTCGATGTCCTGCTTCTCGATCACCATGCGCTCGAAGCCGTTGCCATTGTCGGCAAAGCCGCTGATGTGCAGATTCTGGTGCGTCACATCCAGCTTCGGCGTAACCGTCAGCATGCCCATCTTCAGCGGCAGGCCGGTGCCGATGCGGGCCATCTTGCGGTCGCCGCTGGTTTCGCCATGCTTGCTTGCAGCCAGTGCGCCGCTGCCGAATTCGGTATCTACGTGATTGAAGTCGATCTGCCCCAGGCTGGCCAGCAGGCTGATATAGGCCGGGCCGGCAAAGGTCTTGCCGTAGAAGGTCAGGCTGGTTTCCTGGCCGTCGACCCGGGCGTTACCGCCAGAGAACTTGCCACCGTAGCTGTGTCGGCCCAGCGCGAAACCGGCGAAACCGGTAGCCGAGGTCAGCATGTCGATACCGATGGTGACGTTGCCATTGGCCGTATCGGCATTGAAGCCGGGACGGGTATCGCCGCCATCGAGATCGGTCGGGTTGGCCGACAGGTCCATGAATACGCGGAAATCACCACCCAGGTTGCGCGTGCCTTCCAGGCTGCGGCTGTGGTTGTCGATGACGCGCGCAATATTGTCGCCGTTGCTCAGCGGCAGTTGCTGCATCGCTTGTCCGATAGCCGGCGCGACGTTGGTCATGGCATCTGTCACCGAGACGACGTAGCTGGCAAGCATCTTATGCACTGCGTCGGTTGGATGCACCTTGTCAGCGAACATGTAGGTGTCGCCACCTGGCACCATGCTGGCACACAGTAGCGATGATTCCAAGCCTAGGCCAGCACAGCCTGGATTGGTTGAGTTGGTCAGGCCATATTTGGCCGGGTTACTCTGAACGTCGTTGGTCAGGCTAATGGTATCGATAACGATGGCATTGATGCCGGCATCGCCCAGTGCTTTTTGCAGCAGCTTGTTGTAGCCGGTGGAAAGCGTGGTGAGTATGCTGCCTGTGGTTGCCTTGCTAAACCCTGCCGGAGTACGGCCCATGTCTGGCAGCAGTGGTACGATGACGTTTTTGGCGCCCGCCGCCTGTAGTCTCGCCACTTGATCGCGCAAGTCGGCCGCGCTCTGGGCCAGCACGTCGCCGGGCGCCGCTGTGCCGGCGGCAATTTTTTGGAAAATTGCTTGGGTCGGTCCGCCGGTCATGGCGATCCATCGTGGTACTTCACTGGGCCTGTTTAGTGCGGCATCGAGGAAACCGGCAAGATAAAATATGTCGTTTGCTCCACCGTAGACCGTATAAACGGCATTTGGATCGGCCACGCCGCTCTTATCCTGCAGATATCTGTCAACTTGCTGTTTGACCGAGAGTGCCGCCAGCGCTGGACTGGCACTGTTCGCGTATGGGGTGCCTGCAAGATCGCCCGGCTTGGTGCCTACTCCCGGGGTCGTGTTGACCTGTGCGCCACCTTGCGCATAGTTGGTTCCGCTTGACGGTGCATTGGCCGGATTCAGGAAATTGTTGGGTTGTAGCGTTTTACCGGCGAGCGCAGTGGTCAAGTACTCAGCCCAGACTTTGCCGCCGGCGCTGGTAAATTTTGCATTGGTTGGATCATAGAACGTGGCTCCTGGGTAGGCTTGTTGCAGCTGGCCAATCACCTGTGGAATCGCGTTGTACGAGTTGTGATAGAACGCCCCGCTGTCAGTCAGGCTGTCACCAAAAAATAGGCGTCGCTGAATTGCGCCGCCATTGCACTGCCACAACAGAGTCCTGCCAGGGCTACAGTCAGTTTTTTCAGTTGGTATTGCATGAATCCTCCGCATCTTGAGTCTTGTTCCGGATCGCAGCAGCTGGGATTGCTGGCGCATTGGCTGGCTAGATTGCTGCCGGGATAATCATTGCCATGCTTGCGCATGATCCGGTTTTGCGTTGTTGTTCGGGAAATCGCTGGCGGCCGCGCTCAGACATGAAAAACGGCGCCAGATAAAGCAGATTACTGAGTAATTGCTCCGTTTTCAAATTAAAACATTAGCAACGGCTGATTTTGTTGCGCGAAAGACGCAGTTCCGTGGCGGCAATACCGTTGCGGTGAGCTGGCAGCGGCAGGGCAGGAGAGTTTATTTGGCCGGTGGTTCCGGTGTTTCCGGATCGTCCGGGTCGTATTCCCGGGGTGGGTTGCCGTCGTAGATCACGAAGCGGCGGCGCTGCAGATAACCATCGCGCGCAAACGAATAGGGGTCGAGCGCAGCCTCATCGACCAGGGTGGTCACGTTGAGCAATTCGGAGCGCTTCTGGACGGTGCGCGCAGCATAATAACCGTTGCGGAAACGAACACTGTCGAAATTCTCCAGCACGCCCATGAAGTAGTCGGTGCCCAGCCCGGCGCTGTCGCGCACGGTGCTCGGGCCAAGCAGCGGCAGTACCACGTATGGCCCGTCGCCAATGCCCCAGACTGCCAGCGTCTGGCCGAAATCCTCTTCGCGCACCGGCACGCCGGCCGGGGTCATGATGTCGAACAGACCGCCAATACCGAAGCTGCTGTTGACCAGCAGCCGCGCAAAGCTGTCGGCAGCGTATTCGCCTTTGCCCTGCAGCAGGTTGTTGCCGATGTTCTTTACTTCAGCCAGATTGTTGTAGACATTGCCCAGCCCCTGGCGCACCGGTGCCGGCAGCACGTAGTTGTAACCCCGGGCTACCGGCTTGATCAGGTAGTCGTCGAGTCCGGTGTTGAACCGGTACATCGCGCGGTTGTAGCTTTCCCACGGATCTTTCGGGTTGCCGCCGGTGGCGCAGCCGGCCAGCAATAAGGCACTACAAAACAGCAGGGAAGGGCGCAGGCAGTCCATTTGCAAGGTCCTGTCAGTTGTCCCCGCTGGCGTCGGGAATCAGGCTGGATACCGAATACAGCTGGGTCAGGCTGCGCAGGCCGGCGGGCAGGTTGCTGCAGCGCAACTCGATACCGTGCGCCTGGGCGCGGCGCTGGCAAGCCAGCAGCAGGCTGACGGCGCTGGAGTCGATTTCGCTAACGGCAGCAAGATCAAGCAATGTCACTGGCGCTTCCAGCTGCGTTGCGAGCGATTCCAGCAGCGCGGGGGTGCGCGTCAGCGTCAGCTCGTCGCGCAGTTCGATGCGTTTCATCAGGATTTGTCCGTCTTCAGCGCGCCACCGCTCTGGTTTTTTTCCTTCAGCAGCTTGACCAGTCCGTCCAGGCCGCTGGCCTGTACGGTTTCGTTGAACGTGCCGCGATAGTTGGTCACCAGACTGACGCCGGCGACGATCACGTCGTACACCTTCCAGCCCTGTTCGGTTTTGCGCAGGCTGTAGTTGATCGATACCGGTTGCTGGTTGGCGACAGCAACCTCGGTCAGTACGGTCACATCAGTGGCGGCGTCATCGATTTTCAGCGGCTTGACGTCAACCGCCTGTGCCTTGTAGGTCGTGAGTGCCGACGAATAAGTGCGCACCAGCAGCTGGCGGAATTCATCGGTCAGCTGGGTGCGTTGATCCGGCGATGCACCGCGCCAGTGGCGGCCCACTGCGAGCGCGGTCATGCGGCCGAAATCGAAACTCGGCAACACCCGTGCCTGTACCTGTTCGCGCGCCTTGCGATCGTTCTTTTCCTTTTTCAGGATGTCCACCACATCTTTGGATGTATTGCGGACCATTTCTTCCGGTATCGGGGCGGCGAGCGCCAGGTTGGCAAGCAGGCCAAGCAAAAGCAGCAGTTTTTTCATGATTTTGTATTCCAGTGATTGTGCGCGGTAACCTGACAGGTTTGATCCTGCTTGCCGGTACTAGTTCGTTTCGCCTTTGGTCTGACCGGTTTTTTCCGCACTGTTGAACATGAAGCGCGAAATCAGGTTTTCAAGTACCACGGCCGACGAAGTGATCTTGATCCGGTCGCCGTTGGCCAGGTTGGCATCGTCGCCGCCGGCCTGCAGGCCGACGTATTGTTCGCCGAGCAGGCCGGAAGTCAGTACCTGTGCCGATGTGTCCTTGCTGAACTGGTATTTCTGGCTTAGCGACATCGAGACTACGGCAACGTATTTCCTGGTGTCGAACTGGATGTCGGTGACGCGGCCGACCACCACACCGGCGCTACGCACCGGGGCGCGTACCTTGAGGCCGCCGATATTGTCGAATTCGGCGCTTACCGCGTACATCGGCTCATTGCCGAACGAGGCCAGATTGCCCACCTTGAGCGCCAGAAACACCAGCGCGGCGATGCCGAGCGTTACGAAAATGCCGACCCACAGGTCGATGGTGGCTCGATTCATCAGCCAACTCCCCGGAACATGAATGCAGTTAATATGAAATCCAGCGCCAGAATCGCCAGCGACGAGGTGACCACGGTACGCGTAGTGGCACCGGACACTCCCTCGGCGGTCGGATCGGCGTCGTAACCCTCGAATACCGAAATCAGCGTGACGGCAATACCAAAAACGAAGCTCTTGATCACGCCGTTGACAATGTCCAGCCGTACATCGACCGAAGATTGCATTTGCGACCAGAATGCGCCTTCGTCAACGCCAATCAGCTTGACCCCGACCAGATAGCCGCCGATCACTCCCATCGCCGAGAACATTGCCGCCAGCAGCGGCATCGACATCACGCCGGCCCAGAAACGCGGCGCCACCACGCGGGCAATCGGGTTGACCGCCATCATTTCCATTGCCGACAGCTGCTCGGTGGTTTTCATCAGGCCGATTTCGGCCGTAATGGCCGAGCCGGCACGGCTGGCGAACAGCAGTGCCGAGATTACCGGCCCCAGCTCGCGCACCAGCGACAGCGCCACCAGCACACCCAGCGCTTCGGACGACCCGTAGCGTTGCAGCGTATCGTAACCCTGCAACCCCAGCACCATGCCGACGAACAGGCCGGAAATGAGGATGATGATCAGACTGAGTACGCCAGTGAAATAGATTTCGCGGATGGTCAGGTTGAAACGGCGGAATGCGGTGCCCGAATACATCAGTACGGCGAAGAAGAAGCGCGCGGCAAAACCGATACGCCAGACGCCTTCGATGACTTTGTGGCCGAGCGTGCGCAATCCCGAGGTAAGTGTGTCAAGCACGGCCATTCCCCTGCAGATCGGTAGCGTAATCGGGGGCCGGGTACTGGAACGGTACCGGGCCATCCGGCTCGCCATTTACAAACTGGTGTACGAACGGCATTTTCGAGGCGCGGATTTCGTCGGCAGTGCCTTCGGCGACAATCACGCCTTCCGAGACGAAATACACGTAATCGACGATTTTCAGCGATTCCATGATGTCATGCGTCACCAGAATCGATGTCGCACCGAGTGCATCGTTGAGTGTGCGGATCAGCTGGCCGATCACGCCGAGCGAAATCGGGTCGAGGCCGGCGAACGGCTCATCGTACATGATCAGCATCGGGTCGAGCGCAATCGCCCGTGCCAGCGCCACCCGGCGCGCCATGCCGCCGGACAGCTCGGACGGCATCAGGCGATGCGCGCCGCGCAGCCCGACTGCGTGCAATTTCATCAGCACCAGATCGCGGATCATTTCTTCCGGCAGATCAGTGTGTTCGCGCATCTGGAACGCCACGTTGTCGAATACCGACATATCGGTGAACAGCGCGCCGAACTGGAACAGCATGCCCATCTTGCGCCGCAGCGCATACAGGCCGTCTTCCTTCAGCTCGTGTACTGTCTGGCCGGCCACGCGCACGGCGCCGCTGGTAGGCTTGATCTGGCCGCCGATCAGGCGCAGCAGCGTGGTCTTGCCGCAACCGGAGCCGCCCATGATGGCGACTACCTTGCCTTGCGGAATGGTCATGTTGATACCGCGCAGAATGGTGCGCTGGCTGTCGTAGGCAAAATTGACGTTGTCGATTTCGACCAAGTTGGCGCTGGTCACGCGTGTATCCCGTCGTTGTTGGAATTATGTAGCCCGGCAATTCTAGACGAATTGGGTTTTGATGCAACAGATGTGCCTGCTTCTTAATGCAAACGCCATATTGGGCTGTGCCGGCAAAAGCGCTTCCTTGCTTGTTGGCTGCGCTGCACGTACAAAGAATGGATAAACCGGCGCTATTGCCGCCGCCGCCCGCCCGCAGACGAATTCCATGCCTGATCAAGCCCAGCCCCTGCCTGTTGCCACCGCATTGCCGCTATTACTGCTGGTGGACGACGACCCATTGATAGCCGATACGCTGCAGTTCGCGCTGCGCAAGCAATTCAGCGTCATTGCCGCGGACAGTTGCACGCACGCGCTGCGACTGTTGCGTCAACGCAACACTTTGCCGCATCTGGCGCTGATCGATCTCGGTTTGCCGCCGCATCCGCACAAGCCGGACGAGGGATTTCGCCTGATCGGCGAGTTGCTGGCGATGATTCCGGATATCAAGATCGTGGTGCTGTCGGGCCAGAGCGACGAGGTCAACGCACGCCACGCGCGTGCGCTGGGCGCGGTGGATTTCGTCGCCAAGCCGTGCGATCCGCAGGCCATCTGTGCCACGCTGGCGCGCGCGCAGCAGGCATTGCAGGCAGAGGCTACGCCCGAAGCGGAAATCGGCGATCTGGCGCTGGTCGGCGGCAGCCCGCTGCTGCAGCGGCTGCGCAGCCAGATCCGCCAGTTTGCGCCAGCGCCGTTCCCGGTACTGATCGTTGGCGAATCCGGCACCGGCAAGGAGCTGGTGGCGCATGCGCTGCATCTGGCCAGCCCGGCGGCGCAAAAGCCCTACCTGGTATTCAATTGCGCGGCAATCGCGCCGAATCTGGTCGAATCGACGCTGTTCGGTCATGCCAAGGGTGCCTTTACCGGTGCGGCAAGCACCCGTCCCGGCTATTTCGAGGATGCCGGCGATGGCACGCTGTTTCTCGATGAAATCGGCGAATTGCCGCTGGAAATGCAGGCCAAGCTGTTGCGGGTGCTGGAAACCGGCGATTTCCAGCGCGTCGGCGAAACCCAGGTCCGCTTCAGCAAGGCGCGGATCGTCGCCGCCACCAATCGCGATCTGCGCGAAGAGGCACGTGCCGGGCGTTTTCGCGCCGACCTGTATCACCGCCTGTCGGTGTTTTCCATCGACATGCCGCCATTGCGCGAGCTGGGCCACGACCGGCTGGCGCTGCTGGCGCACTTCCGCAGCCAGTACTGCAAGCAGATGCAATACCAGCCATTCGGCCTGGCGCCGGATGCCGAGGCTGCCTGGCTGGCGTACCCGTTTCCCGGCAATGTACGCGAGCTGCGCAATATCGTGATTCGCCTGGTGACCAAATATCCGGGCCAGACGCTGGCTGCTGTGACTGTCTGCGCCGAATTCGATGTCGGTGCGCTGGCCGGCGGCCAGCAGGCGGCGGAAACGGCCGATGACCTGATCGCCGCAGCAATGCGCGAGCTGCAGTACGGCGGCGAATTCAATCTCGACCAGACGCTCAAGGCCTGGGAAAACCGCTATATCGAAGCGGCGCTGCGCCTGTCGCGCGGCAATGTCAGCCAGGCCGCCAAATTGCTCGGCATCAATCGCACCACGCTGTACGGGCGACTGGGGCCGGATTTCAAATAGGACGTTTTGTGACCACCGCTCCGATGTATCTGACCCATTTCGGTCTCGGCGAGCCGCCGTTCAAGATCACGCCGCACCCCGCCTTCTTCTACGCCGGCGCCAACCGCGGCGCGACGCTGGACGGCCTGCTGTATGCGGTCACCAGTGGCGAAGGCATCGTCAAGGTGACCGGCGAGGTCGGCAGCGGCAAGACCATGTTGTGTCGCATGCTGATCGACAAGCTCGGCGAGCATGTCGATATCGTTTATCTGGCCAACCCCAGCTACTCGCGCGACGAAATTCTCTACGCGATTGCCGATGAGCTGCATCTGGATATAGCCGGGCTGCGCCAGAGTGCTGTGCTGCGGTTGCTGCAGGAAAATCTGGTGACGCGCTACGCGCAGAATCGGCAAGTGGTGGTGCTGATCGACGAGGCGCACGCCATGCCGCCCGAGTCGCTGGAAGAAATCCGCCTGCTGTCGAATCTGGAAAGCGGTCACCACAAGCTGCTGCAAATGGTGCTGTTCGGCCAGCCGGAGCTGAATGCCACGCTGGCGGACAGTACGATGCGCCAGCTGCGCGAGCGCATTGTGCACAGCTTCGAACTGGAGCCGCTGCGGCGCGACGATGTCGGCCAGTATCTGCTGTTCCGCCTGCGCGCGGCGGGCTACAAGGGGCCGGACAATTTTGCCGCCGCTGCGATCCGCCTGATTGCCGAAGCGTCGCAGGGGCTGACGCGGCGCATCAATATCCTCGCCGACAAGGCGCTGTTGGCAGCATTTGCCGACAATGTGTACCAGGTCGAGCCGCGCCATGTG
>ERZ724505.1664-NODE-1664-length-11846-cov-3.728946_pt1 | contig 11846 bp, 9 predicted proteins | sample MGYA00376038_ERZ724505 | MGnify/ENA primary metagenome ERZ724505 (study PRJEB28724, sample SAMN07190884) | wastewater metagenome | isolation source: effluent of sewage treatment plant in Hong Hong | place: Hong Kong | collected 2016-03-17 ... | reverse complement strand
AGGAACGCCAACAGTCCAACCTTTAATAACTTGGTTAAGCCCGAAGCTAATGGCTTCGCCAAAGTCGTGGCTGCTTTGGAAAATCGTGCCGTCTTTACATAATGCGCCGGTGTAGTGAGCAGTAATCGTGGCACCTTCGGGAACGGTATCTCCGGTTCCTTCAGTAATATCGATAATCTGTAACTCGCTTACTGAATCAACTGGCTCAAAATCAGCCAATTTAGTGCCTTCCAATCGGGCCATTATTTATCCTCCGTTCGTTCAACCAAAATTGTACATTCCGTTACCAGTGCAGCAATTGCGCCGACCGCCGCAAGTACTGGCGCGAGTACGATGCCAACGACGCCCACGGTAAGCGGGATCTCAATCAGGGTTTTGCCATCTTTATCTTTAATAATAAGGCGCCGTACATTACCAGCGCGGATAATTTCTTTTACTTTACGCAGTAAATCTTCACCATTAACGGTGAATTCTTCTTTGGTTGATTTTGAATCAGTCATACCTATAGTATACTCCGTATTTAGCAATCATACTTGACATACTTTTCATACTTGTAATACACTAAGAGCATGAAACACCCGCTTCACGATAAAAAAATGTATGGAACAGCGACGGTTGGCACTAAAGGCCAAATCGTTATTCCTTCTGACGCGCGTGAAGAGTTAGGGATTGAACCTGGCGACAAATTATATATTGCTGGTTCACCATCAAAAAAAGTATTGTTTTGCCTGAAAGAAGAACAATTCCACGAAATGGTAGCAAAGCTTACCGACGGAGTTGAGGCAGCCAACAACTTTATAAAAAGCGCAAAGAAAGAAGGATAAACCTTTATGCATCACCATTTGAGCTTGCGTGGCAAGCTTATCATCATGTTCAGTGTTATGGCCAGCTTGTTTTTGGTTGCACTTGACCAGACCATTGTAACAACGGCGCTCGGTAAGATCGTAGAGGACTTTAATGCATTTAGCAGCTTAAGTTGGGTAGTGACGGCATATTTGCTTACTACCACCGTAACTGTTCCGATTGCTGGAAAATTATCCGATCTCTACCGCCGAAAAATGCTGCTACTTATTGGTGTGTCAATTTTTGGGCTCGGCTCACTTTTTAGTGGTATGTCGGGCAATATCGATCAGCTCATTTGGGCTCGTGCGTTCCAAGGTATTGGTGGTGGTATTATTACCGCCAACGCATTTACCATTGTAGGCGACCTGTTCGCTGCCCGTGAGCGCGGTAAGTGGCAGGGGTTACTTGGCGCCGTGTTTGGCATTTCATCAGTAATCGGGCCGTTGCTTGGTGGCTGGCTGACCGATAGCAACACGGTGTTTGGTCTTACAACCGACTGGCGCTGGACATTCTACATTAACGTTCCTATCGCGATCGCTGCCTTTACCTTGATTGCTGTCTTTAGCCCAATGCTTAAGCACGCAAAGAATCCTCGTATCGACTATAAAGGTGCCGCTGCGCTTACGGTTGGTTTGGCGACTTTAGTACTCGCGGTTGATAATACCGAAGTAATATTTGGTGACTTATTAGATGCAACCGGCTTAAGTCTTTTAGGACTACGAGTAATTATGGGCACGATTGTAGCTGCTGCGACCGGGTTATTCATATACTTTGAACGTAAAGCTGATGAGCCAATCTTGCCACTTCGATTCTTCAAGAGCCATAACTTTAAGATGGTGATGGGTATTGCAACATTGTTTGGCGTTGGGTTCATGGGTTCGATTCTGTACCTCACGCAGTTTAACCAACAAGTATTCGGTGCTACGCCAACTGAAAGTGGACTAATGCTTCTACCAATGGTGGCGGGACTTATGACGGCTAGTATTGGCTCGGGGCAGATTATTTCTCGTACCGGTAAGTACAAAATTTTCATGCAGATTGGTATTGTACTGGCAACTATCATGGTAGCTATGTTAACCACGCTGACTCCCGAAAGCCCGTACTACCACGAAGCGATTATCATGGTGTTCCTTGGCTTTGGGCTCGGCCTTGTTATGCCGGTGATGAACCTGGTAGTTCAAAGCGAGTTCAAACAGTCTGATCTTGGTGTAGCAACCAGCTCGGTGCAGTTATTCCGAGGACTTGGTTCAACGATTGGAATTGCCGTCTTTGGTTCGCTACTTACGAGCGGGCTAACAGCAAACCTGGTTCATATTGAAGATAATGCCTACATACAATCGCTGAGTAATTCGCCCGCCGCTAAGCAAATTGGTGACTTGAGCGATTCTAATACGCTGCTGACGCTGAACACCCCTGATGTCAAAGCTAAAATAACCGATGGATTTAATAAAAGCGTGGCTAACCTGCCACAGCCAGTCAAACAGCAGGCAACTAAAGAATTCACGAAAAACCAAGAAGAATATTCATCACAGATTACCCATGCATTTTCAGAATCACTCCGAGACATTTTCCTTACATCGGCAGTACTAATGGGTGCTGCAGCCGTCTTGGTGTTCGCTATCAAAGAACGCGAACTGGCGGCCGCGTCGGCCAGTGTTACACCTGGCGAAATGTAAGGTCGCTATTGCCCCAAGTCACTTGTGCTTTCAAACTACGTCATGTATTCTGAAAGCGTTTGATAGCTCTAATTCTTAGTAGACACCCAATGACGAAGTCGTTAAAAAGAAATATAAAACGCAATCACATCATGCATAAACGACTTGCCGTAGTAGTATTGTTCTTTATAGTGGTCGGTGCTGCGTGTGTATTGAGATATAGCCCGACTAAAGCAAACATTGATGATCTTACTGTTGATACTGGTTGTAGCCAGGAACCATCTTACACGGGTCAATTGAAGCTTGCAGCTGGTGAGTATGATGTATATGCGCAGCTTGGTAGGCGAGGAGAAACAGCAAGCGTTACAACGTTTGCGAAAAATGAGAACCAGCCATACGGAACATGCATACAGCTTGGTACGAAGACGTTATCGGGTGTTGATTGGCAAAATATGGGTAGGCTTTCGGTAAACACCAGCCATACATATACTTTAGAGCTTGCTTCATCTTTGATGGCGAATGTACCAAATGCAAATCGACCGTCGATTATGCTTGTTCCACATACAGAAAGCCCAATATGTCAGCCTGCCGACGAATGTTACGTGACGATTGATGGTAAGCAAGCGTTTTTAAGGCCGACAGGAACATTACTAAACGAGGATTCACTCCATGTAATAGTAGTTAGAAATCCTTCTGAAGATGCATTAAAAGAAGTGCGCTACTATGTGGGCGGCCGATTAGTTGACATAACACCAACATTGCAGGAATTTGATAACAGATACATTGAATATGCCGGCCAACCACTTGAGCAAGTTTTAGTTTATGAGTCAGGTCAAGAAGCGGTTATAAAAACCACCGCTCCACTAACACATCAAGATAATTTTTTAAATTTTATTTTCAGGTTATCAAAGCGTTACCCAGATACTTTTAAGATGGTGAGCTGGCTTCTAGGTGGAATAATTGTATTTAGCAGCTTTCTGCTGTTGATTCGTGGTATTCAACGACATGAAGCCGATAGAGTACATCATGGCTTCAAAAAACAACCAACCATTTCGCCACTTCGACGCTTCGAATCATTGCTATTAACCAATAAGGTTGCTAAAAGAACACAGCTGACACTATACATACTCCTAGTCGTGATGGCGATGGGTATAGCTATCGTACTGACTAATAGCTACCTTCTTCAAATAGTTACGGTTGAGGGGCGAAGTATGGAAAAGAGCTTTTTTACTGGTGATACTATTCTTGTAAACAAGTTTCCTAAAACGCTAGCTTTAATCAATGCACGTGAATATTTACCCAAGCGCGGCGATGTAGTAATAGTCCATGCTTCATTTGGACATGCGATAGTATCTGGCAATGATACAACCAACCTTACACTTATAAAACGTGTCATTGGTCTACCTGGTGAGCGAGTAGTTGTGCATGATGGTGCTCTAACGGTCTATAACTCGACTTACCCGACTGGATTTCAGCCTGACGTAGGAAGCTCGTGGGAAAGTGCTATGACAAAAGATTTGCCAAACGAGAATATTGACATTCAGCTTGGCTCGAGCGAAATTTTCGTAAGTGGAGATAACCGACCTGAGTCGATAGACTCGCGGTTTAATGGCCCGCTCGAAACATCTGAAATAATTGGGAATGTCGTTGCAAAATGGTAAAGCGGTTACTATACGAAGCACTATAATTTCATTTATCGAGTAGTATATCGATAACGTCACATGATAAATCAATTGACAGTGATGTGTAGATGTTTGTAAGATTAAAATGTAACAATTTATATAAAATACACAACAGTTTACAAGGACATTCATGACAAATTCACCTCGCTCATTTCGTGCCCGTGAAGCAGGCGCAGGCCACTTGGTGCTTGTAGGGGTAATCCTTCTGGCAATTATCGGCACCTTGGGTGTGGTAGGGTACAATGCATTCAAGCGTTCACAACTAGCATCAGTAGCGAATCCATCCAAAGAAGAGATACTAGAGCGCGCAAAAGCAAAGATGGACAGCGGCGATGTCTACGGCTTAACGAAATCTGAAAAATCAGCTCTTAAAAAAGACGGCGTAACGGTTGATAAGCCCGCCGCGCCTTCAGCGTTACCAAGCGGAACATCCGTACTACCAAATGTTATTGGTGCCGTTAAGCCATCTCCTGACATTACGGATTCATTCGCGTCGGCCAGTTTAAAAAACACCAGTGTATATAGTACAAATTCGTTGGATTTGCCAGCATATCGAGAAGTAGCAGCAGTCGATGGCAGTGTATGGTTTACGAATGCGAATACACCATTTATTGGCAAAATGAGTTCGAATGGAGATGTTACCAAGTATAAGAGTGGAGTCCAGGGTGCTTACTTTACTCCAATTGTGAAGGGGTCAGACGGACGGCTATGGTTTGCTGGAAATTCTCAAAAAATCCACGCTATGACAGTAGATGGAAAGGAAAGCACATATGCAATACCATCAAACCCAACCTTAGTAGAAAGCATGGTGCTCGGACCTGATGGGAATGTATGGTTTACCACCTGGAATAATAATCAGCAAGGAGTAATCGGTAAAGTCACGCCTTCAGGAAAAGTCACCGAATATAAGTTTAAGTATAGTGGCTATGCACGTGGGCTCACGGTTGGAGCGGATAAAAAGATTTGGTTTGGTTCTACGATGGGTCTTGGCACGATATCAACTGATGGTGAAGTGAACCTTATTGGCGGGTATCAAGGTATCACGCTTGTGCCGTGGGGAATAGCAAGTGATGGTAAGGGCAATGTCTGGGGAATTGGCCACGACGGCTCAACGGGAAGTAAATTGGTGCGAATTGACGCGACGGGTAAAACGCAAGTGTTTGATACGCCTGCAACTAAGAACCTATTTCGATTATATTCCGGCCCAGATGGTACGGTGTGGTTCAGCGACTGGGGCGGGGGCGCATTTGGTAGGGTGGCATCCGACGGTACTGTGACTAAGTTTGCAGCACCTGATGGCCTAGAGAATGCGTTAGGGATAACATTTATTGGTAGGGATGTATGGGTGTCCTATGCTGGTCCGTTAAAGAATGGCGCGATGGCGGCAGCCGGCAAGCTGGTTAAGTTCACATTCTAAGACAATGATGTCCTGTATGCGGTTGTAGTAAGTAAAAGCGTTATAAGCTATACTGTTCATCAGTATGATCGCGTATTGGGCTAAGCGAACCCCGGGTGAGCAGTTTGAACAGTTACGAACACCGCTTGAAAATGCAGGTGTGTGGGTGAGCGGCACGACATTATCCGATGATGAGCTGCGTTCAATCATCACGTCAAATGACTTGAACGCCAATATTGTGTATGACGTGCGCGACCGTGGTGAGCTTCCGCGCGTTGAGTACTCAAACGGTGTGTGTTACATGTTCCTACGTGTGCCGCACCTAAGTAAATCCGGTCGTATAGCTACATTGCCAATGCTATCAATCGTCAAAGGCACCCAGTTTTTTACGTTAAGTATCGGCGAAGGTATCGCGCCAGAATCGTTATCACTCTCAACCTTACCAATTACTACTGAGCAGTCGCCAACCTTGTTGCTAGGTACAATAGCTGCCAGTATAACGGCCTTTGAAGAAGTAATACTGCATACGTCACGCTCGATTACCGATACGGCTAATCGGCTCCGCACTCATGAAATCACTAACCGCGATTTTATACATTTTGTAACAGTAGAAGCAAACCTGCACCATTCGCGTATGAACCTCGATAGTACGTTAGCCATGGCTCATCGCTTGCGTGAGAATAATCACGACATATTGGACGATACAGAACTTGAAGCTCTTGATGACATAATGCTTCATATTAATCAGCTGATGGTATCTACTCAAAGCCACCTCGAAACTGTAAATAGTATTCGAAATGCTTATGGCACGATTGCAAATAACGCACTTAATAATCGCATGAAAACACTTACCGTGTTTACCGTGTTAATCGCATTACCAAATGTATTCTATGGCATGTTTGGCATGAATGTGGCATTACCATACCAGCATGAGCCATGGGCGTACGGAGCAATCGTGGGGCTTACGGTGGCGGTGCTGTTTTTAGTGTATGTTATCGCTAAAAAGATGCGCGTGTTCTAAATTTTACAGAGGTAAGCATAAGCAGAGCCAGCCCTAGAGCCTTGACTAGGGGCTAATATTTTGATACGATTATCGTTGTGTTCTTAACGCGCAGAAACATTAAAATATAACATTTAAAGGTCGAATGCGCTAAATAGAACAGCACGCCCATAAGAGTGTGCAAGGAGCATAAAACTACATGCCAATCGCTATCGAGTTTGCCCCAAGCCGGAGCAAACGCGTCGCAGTGGATGTGGTGCCTGCCGAATGGCAAAAGTACATTGAACAATAGAATGTTCGACTCGTAGCTACATCTACCCCGTAGCTACATCCTAGAAGTAAAATCATCCCAAGGCACCGGGATGATTTTCGTTTTAGGAGAATAATTTTATTCTTTGGTTTCTTTGGGCGGGGTTATGCCAGCTTCCTTGAAGGCGTTCAGAAGCGTTTTTTCAAGGGCTTCCACGCTGTCATATTGATTTTGCTCGAGCTTTTTACCGTTCAAATAGAAAGTTGGTGTAGCATTCACGCCAATTTTGCTACCAATCGCACGGTCAAAGTCTATTTTTCGATTAATCTGCGCTGATTTATCAGTCAGGGTTTTGGTGAATGTGTCGGCTTCAACACCAGCATTTACGGCGTACTGGGTAAATAATTGGGTGCGATCATTAGCAGACGCTTCAGACCACGCACTTTGGTTTTCGTACACGATATTATGCATTTGCCAGTACTTGCCACTAAGCCCCGCAGCTTCTACTGCAGCAGCTGCTGCCCGGGCGTTCGGGTGTATCGTCGTAAGAGGGAAGTTGCGGAATACGAACGCCATTTGTTCTTTGTATTTTTGCGTCACGGTTTTAACCGTAGGGTGAGCTGCGCCACAACCAGGGCACTGGAAGTCACCGTACTCGAACAGCACTACCTTTGACGATTCATTGCCATATACATGATCGGCAATATTGCCGGAATTCTTAGTTGCAGGTTGAATAGCATTGGCATCAACTTTCGACACATCAATTTTGTCACGGCTCGACCACAGCACTAGTCCGCCAAACAACACCACACAAATTGCCGCGAAAATAATCCAAGTTTTTGTACTCATTTTTTGTCAGATCCTCCTTATGTTACTTACTATTGTATACCATGTGCTTTGCTTTTCATTGCGGGCTGGTACAATAAAGCTCATGACTACATTCTTGTTACTGGTGTTGCTTGCGGTACTGGCCGTGTTACTGGGAGTAGCGGCACTATCGCCGAACGTATCTGCATTAAGCAATTTTGAATTAGCCCGCCGCTCCAAAAAAGGTGATTCGTCGGTTGCAAATGACATGCTACGCGAGCAAATGTTTCAGGATGTTATATCGGTGCAGCGAGCAACTCTGGCACTCCTCTTAGTGCTCTTTGCATTACTAAGCATTACAGTGCTTGGTGCTTTTTTTGGAAGTTTATTGGCCGTTATCATTGCGCTTGAATATGGTGCTTTGGCACGGATTAAAACAGTGCGCGCCATAAGCCAAAAAACTTACGATACGTACGAGCATGCAATACTGCTGTTTTTGAGCAAACACCAGTCGGCGATGAAGTGGTTGCGCTCTGTAACGCCTCATGCACGGGATGAGCGTATCGACTCCAAAGAAGAGTTGGTGGAGCTTGTAAGCAATTCGCACGGCGTGTTGAGTGATACTGAAAAAACCCAGCTTCTTAGTAGCTTGCAGTTCGAAAATAAAATTGTACGGAACATCATGACACCAAAAAGCGTAGTAGATACCATACCTGGCCACGAAATTTTAGGCCCATTGGTGCTCGACAGCCTTCATAAAACAGGGCATAGTCGATTCCCTGTGATTAATGGCGATATTGACCACGTCGTCGGCATCTTGTACCTGCGTGATGTATTAACGATTGATACGGCCAAAAAGCATACGGCTCGGGTAGAAACTGCTATGTCTAAAAAAGTCTACTACATCCGCGAAGATCATACACTTTCCCAGGCACTTTCAGCCTTCCTTAGTGCACACCATCACTTGTTCATTGTTATTAATGAGTTTCGCGAAACAGTTGGCATTGTCACATTAGAAGACACGCTTGAGGCACTGTTGGGCCGGCGCATTATTGATGAATTTGATGCTCACGACGACATGCGGGCCGTGGCCGAACGCCAGGCTTCTAAAAAGTCGAACCAGCCAAAAGGTGCCAGCGAAGTTTAGTGGCTTTCGCTATGAACCGCCGCGAGGCCAATACTAACAATATGGCGCGCCCGGAATTGGTCAAACGCTTTTTTATCCATGCCATGTCGCTTGATGTGAGTGGTTATATAATCCGAACCTAAGAACCGTGGCAAAATAACATACGAGGCGCCATGATTGTAAAGTTCGAGCGCGTCTTCGTAGGTGCGGGCATGGCACACAAACACGACATCGTTTTTATGCCTATGAAGGTAGCTCAAAATAAGTAAGTTCACGCGCCGATCAATAATCGTACTGGCAACAAACTTGGCATGGCTAGCATTAATTTCTTCTAAAAATTCGCTGTCCGTGGCGTCACCGTAGGCATGGCGAACGCCTTGAACTTCTAAGTGTTCGATTATTTCCGGGTCGTAATCTACTACCAGGTAGCGTTGTTTCATATCACGGAACAGCTGCAGGAATTCATGGCCGCCGTGGTGGTAGCCAAATAAAATTGCCGTATATAGCCCACGTTTTTGGCGGCGTTCTTTTGGCTGCTTGCGCTCAAAAATGGCCAAGACTGGGTGTAGCTTTGTAAATAGTACGTCGTCATATTTCATCAAGTATGTACTCAAGCTGATTGTGATCAGCGCTACCAGTGTAATAATGCTACTTGCCCGTTCATCAACTAAGCCTGTTTGCGTGGCCAGCACTACCAGCACAATCGAGAATTCACTGATCTGGCTTAAATGGATGCCAGCTTTAAAACTGGTTAGGCGTGTATAACCAAGACCGCCTAAACTTGCCATGGTGAAAACAGGTTTGCCAATTAGTACGATGGCGGATAGAACCAGGGCGGGTATGATGGTAGCTTGTACATTATCAAACACGAATGTTTCGCCAAGACTAACAAAGAATAGTACGACAAAAAAGTCTCGCAGCGGTTTTAAGCGTGTGCTCATTTCTATGGAATAGGGGAGGGAGGCCAAAGCAACACCGGCGAACAAGGCGCCAACTTCATGCGATAAGCCAGCTGCACCAAATAAGCTGGCAACGCCGAACCCCCATGCAATTGCGAAAATAAATAACAGTTCTTGGCTTTTAGCGAGGTGCTTAAAGAATTTAGGGATAATCAGGCCACCCATAACATATAGCAGGGCGGCTAACCCAGCTGCTTTTAACAATAGAGGTAAGAACTCAGTTGGTGTTAAGCCGCCGCTTGATGCTGCCGCCACCGCAACCATTGCAAGCGTTGCTACAATGTCATCAACCAAAATAACACCAATGGCAATTTGGCCATGTAATCGGCTGACCTCGCGCTTGTCGCTTAGTACCTTCAGGATAACAATCGTACTAGAGAAGAATAGGGCAATTCCCATAACGAGTGCGGTTTGTATGTCAAAACCGAATAAGTGTGTGACTAGTACACCAAGCCCGCCGACTAGTGTCAGGATGACAGACGCGGTGATGAGCGATACTTTCCCTAGGCTGCGAATAACCGCGGCATTCATGCCAAGACCAATAATGAATAGGAGTAGCGCAATACCAATTTCGCTAAAACCGTCAAACGCCTCTTTGGCGTGGATTAAGTTTAAAAATACCGGGCCTACAATGATGCCGGCTAAAATGTATCCCAAAATCAGCGGCTGTTTGAGCATCCGCATCACTATAGATATACCCGCTACAACCACGAGTACAAGACTGAGTTCGGTAAATATATCGGCGTTTGGCATATGTTTATATTGGTAATGCTTTTTACCCAGTATGACAGTTTGCGTGCCGGATAGCAACCACCTCTGGTAGGCGAGTGCAATTCACGGTATAATGCATAGCAGTATGACGAGAACACTTATTCGGGATATCCCACAGCACATCGGCCAGCAAGTTACAATTAGCGGCTGGCTTCACAAAAAACGATTACTTGGTGGCCTCAATTTTTTAACGGTTCGCGATCGTTCCGGTTTAGCCCAAAATCTTATTGATAATAAAGATGAAATCGAAAAATTACGCGGAATGCAAATTGGCACGGTAGTGCGTTTTACAGGCACGGTAGTGGCCGATGAGCGGGCGCCTGGTGGCGCTGAGCTCCATGATGTTACAGTTGAAGTACTCACGCCAGTTACCGAAGAACCACCAATCGAAATTGATAAACCGCTAAGTCATAAGTCTGAAAATCTCGATACTTTATTTGAACACCGCGTGCTTGGCTTGCGTAACGTGCAAGAGCAAAAAATCTTTAAAATTCGGGCGAGTTTAGTGCGCGAGCTTCGTAACTTCTTGGGCGAGAACGAGTTTATTGAAATCGATACGCCAAAATTGCTTGGTGCGGCTACCGAAGGTGGGGCAGAAGTATTCACGCTTGATTACTTTGGTAAAACAGCAACCTTGGCGCAAAGTCCTCAGTTTTACAAGCAAATCATGGTTGGAGTGTTTGAACGCGTATACGAGATTGGCCATAGTTATCGCGCTGAACCAAGCGCCACAACTCGGCATTTAACCGAACTTACTATGCTCGATATCGAAATGGGATTCGTTGAAAGTCACCAGGAAGTCATGGATATGGTTGCTAACATGACCAAAGCTGCGCTTACAAATGTGTACGAATCACACGCCGATGATTTGAAGAGCTTGAACGCTCCTGAGTTAAAGCTAAGTGACGAAGTACCGAAGTTTACAATCGCCGAGATTCACGACATGTACACCAAGGCTACTGGTACCGATACAACGAATGAAAAAGACTTAATCCCAGACGAAGAACGCTGGATTGCTGAGTATGCTCGTAAACAACTTGGCAGCGATTTAGTATATGCCACTGACTTTCCTAAAGAAGCTGGTAAGTTCTACCACAAGTTTAAAGATGACGGCACGGTTGCATGGGCTGACTTGCTATTTAGGGGCCTCGAAATAGCCACCGTTCCACTACGAGAAAACAACTACGAGAAAATGATCGAGCAAATGACAAGCGCCGGCCTAGATGTTACTGCCGATGGCTTTAAATACTACCTGCAAGCCTTTAAATTCGGCTTACCGCAACACGGTGGCTGTGGGTTTGGAGTTGACCGCCTAGTCCAAAAAACAATCGGTCTCTCTAACGTTAAAGAGGCTACG
>ERZ724505.1663-NODE-1663-length-11855-cov-2.873644_pt1 | contig 11855 bp, 15 predicted proteins | sample MGYA00376038_ERZ724505 | MGnify/ENA primary metagenome ERZ724505 (study PRJEB28724, sample SAMN07190884) | wastewater metagenome | isolation source: effluent of sewage treatment plant in Hong Hong | place: Hong Kong | collected 2016-03-17 ... | reverse complement strand
GTTCAACGTGTGACGATTTCTCGGAAGACTCCAAAAAAAATGATTGCGAAGAAGCCTGGGATAAAGCTCGTGGCACGAAAGAAGGAAAAGAGTATGCTAAAAATTCAATTAATGATAATAAAGAAAGACGCAAGGACTGTGGAGATGACCGTAAACCATCACGTAGTTTCTATTGTCGATCTGCATACGACACAACATTAAAGAAAAAAGCAGCTGAACTTGGAGCTACTAAAGGAGAAGAAGAAGCGACAAACGATTCTAAAGATGCTAAATCAACGTGTAAAGATGCTGTAAAATTTGGAAAAGACGTGTATAAAGGTCCAGCCTCTAAAGAATGTGAAAAATCGTATAAAAAAGCTCGGGCAAATGGTGAAAAAGATAGTGAGAATAAGTGCGGTGATATAAATACCTATTTTAATTTTGGTGATTTATGTAAGGGCAACTCAGATAAAGGAGGTTCAGATAATCCGATCTACGGTATATTGATTACTACGGTAAACATTCTTGCAGGACTCGTCTCTCTAGCCGTAGTTGGCGGCATTCTCTACGGCGCCTTTCTCTACACCACGGCACGCGATAACTCTCAGCAAACTCAAAAAGGCATCCAAGTTATTACTGATGCAGTCATTGCGTTGATCCTTTTCTTCCTTCTCTATGCAGTCATTAATTTCCTTGTGCCGGGAGGATTGTTCTCATGACACTCTATAAGAAAATAGGCATATATTTATTATGCGCAATACTAACGTCACTATTTTTATCGCCCATGACATATGCAGCAGCCTGCAACAATGAGAACGGTTTTTTAGGTATTAAACCCTGGTATACAGGATTGTGTAAGGGGGGAACAAATGATGTTGAGATAAAAAATCTACCCGGAGATATTGTCATTATAATTTTGAATGTATTTAGCATATTGATCGTTGTTATTAGTTATGCAGCAGTGGCGATGGTGATTTTCGGGGGCATCAAATATGTTATTTCAGTCGGCGATCCTGCAAAAACAACTGCAGCACGTCACACTATTCAAAACGCCTTAATCGGTCTTTTACTCTCTCTTACGGCCCTTGCTATCGTGAATTTTGTGACAGGACAGCTGGTGTAGTAAATGACAAAAAAAATTCTTTTATCTACAATCATTATACTGATCTATATTATTGGTGGTTATATGTCTTTACCAATATATGCTGCGAATGAGGCCAAGATTAAAGATGGTCGTATTGTGTCAGTGCCTGCTCCAGGAAATATAAACAAACTGGATGAAAATGAAGCTTTAAGTAAAATATTAAATGCAGTATATTCTATTAGCGGATCGATTGCAGTACTCATTATTGTGATTTGTGGAGTAATGATTATTACCGCGGATGGCGACTCGCAAAAAGTTGCAACGGCACGCAGGGGAATTATATATGCACTCATTGGTTTGGTGATTATTATTTCAGCCTTTATAATGACAGGTGTAGTGTTAAATACTGCTGGAAGCAAATTATGATAAAAAAAATAATCATTATTATCTTTGTACTACTAACTGGGTTTAGCTATAACTATTCGACAGTATATGCTCTTGATAAATGCACAGGAAGTGATACTAAAATATGTGAAACAGATACAAACCTCGTCACTGACATTATCAAGTCTATTATTAATATCATACTAGTTTTTGCGGGCATATTAGCAGTACTCATGATCGTGATTGGTGGTATTCGCTATATTACCTCAGATGGTGATTCAAGCAGAGCGTCTCAGGCAAAAAATACTATTCTCTATGCCATTATTGGTTTAATTGTGGCGATACTCTCGTATGCGATTGTTAATTTTGTACTAACAAATATATAAGAAAGGTAAAAAGCAGTGATAAAAAAAATACTAACCACCTGCATCGTGTTCATGTGTCTATTTACGGCAAACACCCTGTTATTTCAAGATAGTTACGCAGCCCATCCAAAAGAAGAAGCTTGCAAAGGAATCGGTGGTGCACCCAAGGGTAACCCTAACGATAATACATTTGTATGTGAAGGGGGCAATGGCGGGGGGCATAGCCTCATGTATCTTTTCAAACAAATTATCAATGTTCTCCTCTTCATCACCGGCATGATAGCAGTTCTTTTTATCGTTCTAGGAGGACTTCGTTTTGTCACAAGCAATGGAGACTCTAATCAAATTTCTCAGGCAAAACAAACAATCCTCTATGCAGTTATTGGTCTCGTCGTTGCTATCCTTGCGTATGCCATTGTTAATTTTGTGGTGAGTAATTTATAAAAAAAGGAGAGAAAATGATAAAAAAAATAATCTCAGGGTTTGTTATAGTACTTAGTATAGTTATTTTTAGCAATAACTCTACTACGTTAGCTCTCGATTTGACTGATGTTCAAAAAAATACCGCTGAGCAAGCGTGTAAGCAAAAAGGGGGCTCTATTGACGGGGACGGTAAATGTGATAAGGGGGGTTCGGATTTGCAGGGGCTGTTTACCACAGTTACCAATATACTACTATTCTTAGTAGGTGCTATAGCGGTTATTATGCTAGTAATTGGAGGCCTCAAATATGTCACTTCTAATGGTGATCAAAATGCTATCACTAGTGCAAAACAGACAATTCTTTATGCAATCATCGGTATTGTTGTTGCCTTCCTCGCTTACGCGGCGGTTAACTTCGTAATTACACAACTTATGAAGAGTAGCTAAAATTGGGGCATATGTGTTGATAAAAAGGATAGAAATTGGTATAAATAAAGCATAAGTCTCATAAGAAGGAGAAAATAAATGAAAGAAATAGTATCAAAAATAAGATTAATTTTGAGCATAAACCTTAGTATTGTGATGCTGCTTAGTGGATTAGTAGTATCTACCATCTCAGTTAATGCAGCAACGTGTGATATTAATGGTCAAGTTGGTATTGATGATGGAGCAGACTGTGCTAAAGGTAATAAAGTTGCAGATAATCTTGCTGGTCAAGGTGGAATATTTCAAACCATTGTAAATATTCTTCTATTTTTGGTTGGTGCAGTGGCAGTGATCATGCTGGTGATCGGTGGACTACGATACGTCACATCCAATGGTGATCAAAATGCCGTCACAGGTGCTAAGAATACCATTATGTATGCCATCATTGGTATTGTCGTCGCCTTCTTAGCTTATGCAGCGGTTAATTTTGTTATCACACAACTTCAAGTGGGCACAGAGTCTACGTAGTATTTATCAATACTAATAAGTATAAATTTAATAAAATACACCCAAACGGGTGTATTTTTTATTGGTATACAATTAGACCTACTGGATCTGAATCTTCTTAGCCTGTTCTTGTTTAACCTTCGTAAAGGTAATGGTCAGCACACCATCTTTAAGAACAGCTTCCACTTCGTCTTCTTTCACGGCCACGGGAAGAGCTAACGTGCGACTAAATTCACCCCAATAGCATTCCTGAATATGCCATTGTGTTGCATCCGTATCATCTCCACTCGAAAGTGTGCCGCTGATGGTCAAAATTCCATCAGAGATGCTGACATCGAGATCTGATTTATTTACACCGGCCGTGCGTGCTTTCACAACTAATTGCTCTTCTGTCTCATAGACATCTACTGCTAGCTGTCCTGGAACGCTTTCTTCTTCTTCCCACTCTTCTTCGACGACTGTCGTTTGTTGTGGCTGAGCGTTTTGTTGCTCATCCTCATCATTAAGGAAGGCTGCTGCCAGCTCATCTTCGATCAAAAGATCGTCATTATTATTTCCCTTATTTCTCGCCATTTGGTGGTCTCCTCCACTTTTTCACTATTGACATTTACTGTCCTAGCACTCATTATAACTAACAAGTTACTAAAAATCTATATTTTCAATGCCAAAAATGTATAAATTACAATGATTGATAAATTACTTTCATATATTGCTCCCCACCACTGTTATTCGTGCGCTAATATTGGAAGTATTTTGTGCGATAATTGTAAATTTTACATTCTTGAAGAGCCATATGAGCAATGTATCCAATGTGATGTCCCATCTCAATATGGGGTGTGTAAATCATGCCAGCAGAAACTTCCTTATTCAAATGCGTGGATTGTTGGTGAGCGGAAGAGTGTTCTAGAGAACATTATTCATGACTATAAATTTCGACGAAATGTTGCAGCTGTTCAGGCATCCGCAGACCTTCTCGAAAAAAGACTCCCCTATTTACCAGATAATACTACTATTATCCCGGTACCGACGATTACGAGACACATACGGATACGAGGCTATGATCATACAAGTATATTAGCGAATCAAGTGGCAAAGAAACGTTCTCTGAAGTATATAAATTCTCTCAAACGAAACCATAACCTCGTTCAGGTTGGGAGTGATGCTAAAACACGCCATCAACAAGCGAAAACCGCATTCTTTATAACAGAAAAACTGGATACAACTCGTCCCTATTTATTAATTGACGATGTGATTACGACCGGCGCGACGATAAAATATGCCGCACAATCACTACGTGATGCAGGTGCGCAAGAGATTTGGATCGCTGCCCTCGCTCGGTAACATCTTTACAAGTTTACAAGGAGAGTCCCTACAAAAATGTATTACTCTGATAATGGTATAATTTCACTAGTGGAAGAGTGGCCGAGTGGTTGAAGGCGCACGCTTGGAAAGCGTGTAAACAGGGCAACTTGTTTCGGAGGTTCGAATCCTCTCTCTTCCGCCATTTATGTAATGTTTTCTTTACATCAATTACCCTATTGCAAAAATATATGTAAAGCGGTATAATATCTCCTTAGTACGGATATTAACTAAATCTTACGTCTGCGAGAATCATGGCAAAAAAAACCCCACCACCCGTGATTGAATTGGCTGAGCTTAAAAAGAGCTATGGCTATGGCGATGCTGAAACGCACGCGCTAAATGGCATTGACCTGACGATTCGTCAAGGTGAGTTTGTGGCGATTATGGGCCCTAGCGGATGTGGTAAGACAACACTCCTTAATATTTTAGCGCTTCTCGACCGCGCTACCGAAGGTCAATACAAACTTGATGGAGTACCGGTGCGCACAATCAGTCAAGCCAAGCAAGCGCGGATTCGACGCGATAAAATTGGATTTGTATTTCAGCATTTCAATCTTCTTCCTCGTATGAATGTGATCGAGAACGTCGCTTTACCATTGGTCTATTCAGGGACGAGCATTACAAAGCGTTTAACTGCAGCGTCAGATGCGCTAAAATTATTTCACTTGTCGCACCGTGAATACTATATGCCCAACCAATTATCAGGCGGACAGCTACAGCGTGTAGCTATAGCTAGAGCACTTGTGAACAAACCCAGCATTATTTTGGCAGATGAACCCACCGGTAACCTTGATAGTAAATCAAGCGAAATTATTATGCAGGAACTAAGTGACATCCATCAGCGTGGAAACACGATTATCATGGTGACACACAATGCTCGTCTCACCTCATATGCCGACCGGATCATTCATATGCTTGACGGCCAAATTGATAGAGATACAAAAGATATTCCTGAAGAAGTTGATACCTCAAAAAAAATCTCGCTAGCAGCTCGTCGATCAAAAACGTCACCCTCAAAAAAGGCTACCGTGAAGAAAACTCCTTCAAAGAAAACAATGAAGACTTCCAAAGCGGCGAAAGGTAAGAAAAAATGATTTTTTGGACCAATCTCAAAATTGCACTCGATGCACTTCGAAGCAACAAAACACGCACAAACCTCACTATGCTCGGCATTATGATTGGGGTTGCAGCAATTATTTATATTCTCGTGTTGGGTGACAGTTTCCGACACGCTATTTCAAGTCAAGTCAAGCGTCTTGACAATGATTTAATTGTAGTGCGTCCCGGTAGCGACTCGGAAGGAATTTTCAACGAAAAAGGGTTGATTAATTATAGTCCTCTTTCTCCCTATGCAACGACAACTGTCACTGAACAAGATGTGAAAAACATTGTCGAACTACCTCAGATACAAAACGTCGCTCCATATATGCTTATTAATGGCACAGTAAAAACAGAGAAACGATCAAGTGATGTTGCTTCTATTCTAGCCACTTCTCCAGAATATGCGTCAATCTTAAAGTTAAAATTAACTGACGGTCAGTTTTTAGACAATGAAACGAATCGCGACACCGTGGTTATAGGAAAACAGCTTGCGATTGATTTATATGGCACAGATACTCCTATTGGTGACACATTGAAAATTCGTGGACGTGATCACACGGTGATCGGTATTATTCGCCAAGCTGACGGGCCAATTGGTATCAACGGAGTGGATCTTAACAATTCAGCCATTATTAGTCTTGATGACGGGAAAACATTTAACCAAGGTGTTGCACAAATTCAACAAATTATCATTACACCCAAAGAGGGAATTTCAGTTTCTAACGCAGAAAAAGCAATCACCGATCAACTTCTTAAAAATCATGCAGGTGAACGTGATTTTAGTGTGTTGACAGGCCAAGATGCGTCAATTGTCTCGCAAAAATTTTATGAACTTATCACGACATTAACAGCAATCGTCGCTTCTGTTGCCATTATTGTCGGTGGCGTTGGTATTATGAATATTATGCTTGTTGGGGTGGCAGAACGTACGCGTGAAGTAGGGATTAGAAAAAGTGTTGGGGCGAGCAATAATCATATTCTGTGGCAATTTTTGATCGAAGCGTTGTTGATGAGTATTACAGGAGGTGTGATCGGTGCTATCATTGGAGCAACCGTCGCTGCAATCACCATCCTACTCCTAGGATTTCTCCCCAGCATTAGTTGGCTTACTATTGTCGTAGCAATTAGCATTTCAGTCGGGGTCGGCGTTATTTTTGGTCTCGTTCCTGCGCTAAAAGCCGCACGAAAAGACCCGATTGAAGCCTTGCGTTCAAACAGTTAAGATAATTCTTTTTTAAATTTCTCAATCAAATCAACTTGGGTTGGATCTACGCCATTTAAGATGGCAAGATAGATACTGACAAAATCAGCTAGCATTGCACCCCATAACATTTGTGCGATCACGCTATCGCCTGCTAGTTCAACAGGAATACTTTTCGGTCGCATGCCGCTGAGTAGTCGATCGGATGCCTCAAATCGTTTCAAAACTTGTGGGTGTTCAAATCCAGAAATGAGATCGAAAATTACGTACGGTTTTTCTATAGGATGAGATGTCCATCCAATAAATTCATTATGGTTAAATTCAGGTAATTCATTGCAAAATGCGATGTTTTTAGCATTTTCGTTAAAACTGATTTTCCATTTATATCCTACTGGCGCCATGCGCGATCCACTATAAATAACCGGTGTTTTACCCGCCGATTGCTCCGCGAGCTGTTTTGCGAGATTGTGCTCTGTCGGAATGCTCGCACTCCACTTTTGGGCTTCATCAGCTAGCCAATCTGCAACCCCCGCAATTTCATCATACTTTCCTTCAATCAGATGAGATGATTCAAGTAATTTGACGAGCGCACGGAGATTAAGACTCACCGCCATACGAGGTTGATAGCTATTTGGTAGCTGGACAAAAGGAAGGTTTTTTTCTTGTGCAATATCGATGAGCTGTCCACCGGCAGAAATGACTGCAATCTGGGCGCCACGTTGTTCAGCCTCTTCAAGACAGGCTAATGTTTCTTCGGTATTACCTGAATAACTACTCGCAATAACAAGGGTGTTTTCATTAACATAGCTGGGAAGATTATATTTTCGCACTACTTCAAATGGTACCTCAAAGCGTACCCAGCTTTTCACTATACCTGCTGCGAGCGCCGATCCGCCCATACCCGCAACAACAATGTTTGCAACCTCGTTTAACTGATAAGTATTCTGTATCTCAGCTTGCCACGTGGCCTGCGTTGGTTGGGCTGCTGCTACCCCCAGCGCATCTTGAGGGTCTTTCTGTGATATGACATTAAGATTATCAAGCATATTATTTCCTCCCAAAAACTACTTGCATCTATATAATAGAATACAGTATAGTAGAAGCAAAGCATAAACATTTAGATAATTAATAGGGGTGGGCATGAACGTACAACCAGTAACCAATCAACCAATTAGTGACGATGATGATTTAGCCAAGGTACTGTCTGGCGCAGAAGGCGAATTACCACAAGCACCGCAACCAGAAGTAGCTGCAGAACCTGTTCCAGCTGAAGCACCACAACCAGTGGTTAGCGGTGACAATCCTCTGAGTGGTACGCCAATCCCCTCTGGGCATGAAGAACTTGAAGAAATCAAAAAAGAAGCACTTGAAGAGCTGAAGCCACTTATCGATAAGCTTCAAGTCACTCCAGAAGAGAAATTTGATATTATCTTACTCATCATTCGCTCGACAGATGACGAAGAGCTAGTCGGGAAAGCCCACGAAACTGCTCAACAGATTGAAGATGAAACCCGCAAAGCCCAAGCCTTGCTTGATATCATCAAAGAAGTCGATTATTTCGCAAATAAATAGCTAGCTGTTTATTAAAAAAAGCCTTGTCTTGCAAGGCTTTTTTATTAAGGGGATAAATCTTACATCATCCCAGGCATGCCGCCACCGCCCATAGGGGGCATTGGAGGTTCTTCTTTTGGTACATCGACTACTAAGGCACCCATTGTAATGGCTGTCCCAGCAATCGACACAGCGTTTTGAATCGCTTGGCGTGTCACTGCGACAGGGTCAACCACTCCAGCGGCCTTCACATCTACCACACCTTTTTCAGGAGTATTAACATTAACGCCTTGTCCAGCTTTAGCAGCTTCAACTTCAGCGAGAAGTGCATCAGCGTTGAGGCCAGCATTTGTCACAATTTGACGAAACGGTTGTTTTAAGGCTTCTTGTAATATGCTTTTACCTGCATTGACTGCATCAACACCGCCAACTTTAATGTGTTTTGCGATGTTAATAAAGGTCACGCCACCGCCTGGGACAATTCCTTCCGCGAGAGCGGCTTTCGTGGCAGCCACTGCATCATCAACGCGGAATTTCTTTTCCTCAATCTCTGTTTCTGAGGCACCGCCGACCTTGATGACAGCAACTTTTCCGCTCAGAGCGGCCGCACGTTTTTCATATTGTTCTTTATCATATTCACTGGTGGCATTCGCAGCCTGAGTGGTGATTTGCACGACACGTGAATCCACGTCAGATTGTGAGCCAGCGCCTTCAATGATTGTGGTTTCGTCTTTACCAACAATGACTTTTCGAGCTGAGCCAACGACGTCAAGTCCCGCATTTTCAAAACTCATACCAAGATCGTCTGAGATAACCTGAGCACCAGTGAGCGCTGCGATATCGGCTAAGACTTCCTTGCGGCGGTCACCAAAGCTTGGTGCTTTGATTGCAACAGTATTGAAAGTGCCCTTTAACTTGTTAAGGATGAGTACTCCCAATGCTTCGCCTTCAACCTCTTCCGCGATCAACACGACATCTTTTTTACCGGCTTGCGCAAGTTTTTCAAGCATTGGCAAGAATTCCTGGACGCTAGAAATTTTTTTATCGGTAATAATGATAGCTGGCTTGCTATAGACTGCTTCTTGGCGATTGGTATCTGTTACCATAAAGGGACTGGTATAGCCGCGATCGAAGGTGAAGCCTTCAACGACTTCCGCCTCCATCTCAAGGCTTTGTCCTTCTTCCACAGTCACCACGCCGTCTTTGCCCACTTTTTCAATCACGTCAGCAATCAGTTTGCCAATCTCTTCATCACCAGCTGAAATTGTCGCTACTTCCGCGATACGACCTTTTTTACCGTCAACGCTTTCAGACAGCTTCTCGAGCGCAGATAATATTTCTGCACCAGCCGCTTCTACTCCTTTTCGAAGTTCCATCGGATTGTGACCAGCAGCAATCAATCGGTTTGCTTCATTTAAAATATTGTACGTAAGCACAGTTACGGTGGTCGTACCATCACCCGCTGCTTTATTCATCTTCGTCGCAGCTTGCTTTATCAGTTCCGCGCCTACTTTATATCCAAGTGTCTCATCGTCGACTTCAGGCAAATCAACGCCTTCTGCAACGGTGACACCGTCGTGAGTCACCGTTGGAGCGCCGTAGCCTTTTTGAATCACGACATTACGCCCTTTTGGACCCATTGTTACCTTTACAGCATTATAGAGCGCCTCAGCGCCACCCAGCACGCGTCGACGGGCATCATCATCATAAAATACTTTTTTTGCCATAGATATAATAACCTCCCCTTACAACGTCGCGAGGACGTCTTCTTCCTTTAAAATCATATATTCGGTTGTATCAACCTTAAGTTCAGTTGTCGAATATTCTTTATAGACAATTCGATCACCTTTTTTTAGGTTTTTTACGTCTGGACCAATTGCCTCTACTTTCGCAATGCTTGATTTTTCCTTCGCATTTTCAGGTAGATACAGGCCACTCGCAGTTTTGTTGCTCGTTTCTTCGCGTACAGCCACCACGCGGTCGCCGAGCGGTTTTAGCGGACTCGCCATCTGATTTCCTCCTTGTTTTTACGCTAACTACTCTATTGTAATAAAAAAAATTAGCACTTGCAAGGGTCGAGTGCCAATTTACAAAAAATATTGAAAAATAATTTTATATATGTTATAATAAATAAGTAACATTACGTTTACTATAATTACTTTATATAATACGCAAATGAATATTACAGAGTCAAAAGTTGAAATAAGAGCCCTAGGCAACCTTCCTCAAGAAGGAGATTGCCTTTCCTTTGCAACAACTTCTAAATACGATGAGGACTGCACAAATCTTGATGAAAAAGGCAGACTCTATATTGAATATGTTCGCAAATTAGGTAAATTAGCTTTTCAGATTGAAGGGACTACTGAACCACGAGGTGAGGCCTTCAGGGCGTATATAGCATTTAGTAAACAACCATTCGATATTGGTTCAGGCGAAATTGTTATTTATCACGATGACGAATAATATCCATCTTTTTCTGCCAGTCGGCAAATGACATACTGTTTATTTCTTCAATTCTTTTTATCTGATCTTGCGGCATTCTATTTGGAGAAGGACGGTATAAGACTGTTTTACCAAGCTCTCGTGCAAGGAGATCAATATCTCTTCGAATAGAATGACCGAGCTCATCACTTTTGCGTGTTCCGTCTTGATTACGTAAAGGGGTGCTCAGCGCAAATGCAGCGAGTTTAATAATAAAATTTTGTTTAGAATTCTCTGTCCATCTTTGATCAACATCCCCTACTCCTCGTCCACCAAGCTTACTTTCGTCATACCAAACGGGCACCCATCCTCTTTTTTTAGATACGGGATTAGATTTTGCACTTTTGCCATTTTGCCAGTGAGCAGTACTCACTACTACCTCTGGTAGTGCCGCCGATAATACTTGTTGAGCGATATTAATGGTGGCACCACTGGACTTTACCTCATCAACTACCAATAAATGAGGTGGTAATTCTCCTTGGTTTTGAAGCGTTTTTTGTAGCGGCATTCTCCATACCATGTCATCAAAGTTTTCCTCAGTTAATTGATGCTTACGCCCATCTGAGTCCGTATAGTGATGGTCTACAAATAATCCACGAATTTTACCGATCGATTGTCTGGGTGTTTCATCATTAAAATGAAGATTATTGATATCGAACTGATTTGCAGTGTCTGCATCAATTTCCGTTGTGTTTATCCCAGTCGCTTGAAGCCAAGGCAGGCGATCGATATTGAGAAATTTACTGGCAGGTAAAGATGGAATTGTTCCATCTGACTTTTTTGTACTTAAGTCCTCCCATAATCGTCGCACCATCCAATATACTGGTCGTGCTGATTTATCTAACCAGACTACCATCTGAGGAGGTTGAAGCGACTCTTCATCGCGATTCGTCTCGAAAATAATTTTTCCACTGTGGTGTAGTTCATCGATATCTACTTTTTTGGTAGGCCCTTTTGGTTTTATCGAGCCATCAAGTATTCCGCAAATAAAG
>ERZ724505.1662-NODE-1662-length-11860-cov-4.918340_pt1 | contig 11860 bp, 8 predicted proteins | sample MGYA00376038_ERZ724505 | MGnify/ENA primary metagenome ERZ724505 (study PRJEB28724, sample SAMN07190884) | wastewater metagenome | isolation source: effluent of sewage treatment plant in Hong Hong | place: Hong Kong | collected 2016-03-17 ... | reverse complement strand
GTCGGCGTAGGGGGCCTCGTTGTCGCTGGTGTTGTCCACCTCCGCCTGCATGGTCGCGGGGGTGCATGGCTGGTTGGGAACCCCGGCGTTCGCCTGCTGCTCCAAGAAGCCGCTGGTGGTGCGAGCGCTCTGCCCGTTGGTCAGTGTCACCACACCGCGCTGGGCCATCCAGATGGTCTGTTGCAGGCCCATCAGGAAGCGGTCGTAGGCCGCCTTGTTCTTCTTCACGATGAAATCCGTGGTGCCGGAGGCTTCCCATACCTTCATGTTCATGGGGTCCCAGCGCACTGCCACCGGCCCCACCACTTGCAGCACGTTGTCGTACTGCGCGATCTGGGGCTCGTAGGTCGTGAGAACGTCGCTCACGCCATCGGCGCTCATGGGCCCGGCGTTGCCGAGCAGTTGCCCGGCCGTGACGGCGGGGAGCGTGCCACCGGCGAGCGGGCGCACGGTGATGGTCGCGGCGCCAAGGGTCTGGACCACGGCGATCACCACGCCGATGGGGCCGTTGTTCGGATATTTCACCACGTCGTTGAGCCCGGCGAACAGGCGCGTGGCGTCGGTCACGGGGATGACCTGTGGAGTGTCCGCGCCGGGTGATGCGGTGTCGGTCTTCACCGCAATGGGTGCCACCAGGGGCAGGATCTCGCCCCATGCGGGGTTGAGCGTGCGGCACTCGCTGGTGGGAAGGCTGCTCAGGAAGGCGATGTCCGACCATTGATCGGGCCATGCTTCTTTGAGGCTGGGGTCCACCTCCGGACGCAACAGCAACGTCTGCTGTCCGCCGGTGGCCACGGTATCGGGCTGCCCATAGGGACCCGAGTTGTACAGGTTGAACGGCGCCTGTTGGGTCGCCGGGTTGAAGGTCGAGGCTGTTTCAGCCATGGTATGTTTTGTTGGGGCCGCCTATCGCACCATTTGGGCGATCACGGCCAGATTGGGATCCCCTTGCGGGGCTTGTTGGTTGCTCACGGCGCGCCCACCGCTGGCGGCTGGCATCTGCGCCATGCCCTCCTGCAAGCCACGTTGATACCCACGCTGCTCGCCGATCGCCAGTGCTCGCCGTACATCACCATCGTAATGCGTGGCCTTGACCAACGATGCGAGTGCCTGGGGATGCAACGTGCCATCCGCGTTGAGGAACACGCCTTGGAAGATGCTCCCGTTGCGGAGCGCGTCGATGCTGTCCTGGGTAACGTGCATGCGGGCGATGGGATCGGCCTGCGCATGGGCGAGCGTAGCGGCGATGGCCTGCGCTTCCCGTTCACGGGCGGCGGCCATTTCCCTGTCGCGGCTCTCGATGCGGCCGCGCAGTTCGCCCAGCCGTTGCTCGTGCATCTGTTCGGCCACGGGCCGCAACAGACTGTACTTCGCGTCCAGTGCGTCCTTGTCGAAGGCCACATCGGAGAAGTCGCCCGTGCGCTTGGCACGCCGCTCCTCATCGGTGAACCTGTCCTTCAGGTAGGTATTGATCAGCACCTCGTCAGAGAGATCCTTGGCGGCCTTGTTCAGCACGCTCGCCGATGGCATCTTGCTGATGTAGTCCAGCCCGTCTCGGCCCTCCATCTGTTCGATGATGGCGGCGTGCAGCACGGGGTTCTCCTTCTCGATGCGCTGGAGGTTGGCCTGGATCGTGCGCGCCGTGTCCGCATCCTTCTTCAGCAGGTCGGCCTCGGCCAACCGCTTCTGCACGGTGTCGCGATAGGCGATCGGGTCCTCCTCTCCGTAGGTGTCCTTGAAGAGCTTGCGGGCCTCATCGTTCCATGCTGGCGTCTGCGGGGTGTTTCCCGTGAGCCAGTCGCTGAAGGGGTCCGGCGTGGCGGTTTCCGCAGGCGCTGCCGGAGTTGGAGATGGTGCGGGTGCTTGTGCGCCGGTAGCGGTAGGCGCAGGCTCTTCGCGCACTATCTGCATGGGCGACGGCGGAACAGCGGTTCCTCCTGCTGCCGCCTGCCCACTCCCGTGGGCAGTGGCGGCGGGGGCAGCAGCCCCTCCCGGGGCCGGTTGCGGGGCCGGAGTGCCGGTGCTCTGTGGTGCGATAATAGGGCTATGCCCTGCTGATATCGCAGCGAGCACCGCGAGATTGGGATCGGATGCTGTGGGCGCGCTCATTCTGCTCGGGATTCTGTCCAGCGCCATTACGATGTGAGCGCCGGACACCGGGGCGAATGTAGTGCTTATTTAGAATGGTTCTAAATAGAGAATGTGATAGCCAACGATAGCAATCGCTATCCTACACGAATGCTTGCGCCTATCGGCTACTGACCCATCGGTACCACCTCCTCCTGCGGCTCGATGTGGCGGCTGAGGGCCTGCATCATCGGCTGCATGCTCTTGCGCTCCATCTGCTCCTGCTTCAGCGCCGCGTTCGTGGCCTTGTTGCTCAGGTCGTCCTCGCGGCGATCCAGTTCGGCCCCCATCTGCGCGGCGGCCATGGCCTGCTGCTGCTGCTGCTGCTGCTGCTGCTGCATGGCGGCGACCTGATCCATCTTGCGCGTGAAGCGGGCCGCTGCGCGGTCCACGTCCTCGGGCAGCGCCCCGTCACTCAGCAGCCGTGCGGCCTCGGTACGGTCAAGCAACTGCCGGTCCAGGTAGCCCCCTTGCCCGAGGATCATCATCCGCGCTTCCTGCCTGCGCTGTTCGGCATCCGCCGCCAGGGTCACTTTCACGCGGAACTGCTCGCTCTCGATATCCCTGCTCAACAGGATCACCCGTGCGCCTTCGTCGCCCACCATGCGGTCGAGCATCCACGGGCGCGCGGCGTAGAATTTCTTGCCCACACTGGCGTTGTGCTGATGGTCCTGCTCGAACAACTCGCCCAGCGCCCCGAGGAAGGGGGCCAACATGGTGCCGCTCTGCCGCGCCTGCATCTCCTTCACCCGCACCAGCATGTCACCACCGCTGGGCGCCCCGAAGTTCTGGTCGTACACCCCCGTGGCGTTCTGTATCATGCGGTACCAATTGTCGATGATACTGAACCGGTTGTAGAAGTCGGCCCCCAACGTGTTTCCCGTAGTGGTTATGGCCTGGTTGATGCCCCCGACGATGCTGCTCTTGATGCTGAAGGAGCGGCCTTGTTTGAGGTTCTGCGATGCCTGGTCCGGCGTGATCCCAGCGCCCACGATGGCGTCATGGTCCATGATGGTGGTGGGGATCTCCGACCGGCTCATGCGCATCACCATGTCGCTCAGGGTAGCGTTGGTGATGCCCTGCATGTCCCGCACACAGGACAGCGGAGCGGTAGGGAGGCCGTTCAGGTATTTCCACGTGGCGAACTTGATGGGGAACTCCACCATGAATTTGTCATCGGGGTCCGCCTCTTGGTCCGGCACCTCACCACTGGCCAGTACGAGATCGCCGTTCGTGCTCAGGCAGGCCACTATGCGCTGGCCGTCAGGGCCTTCGGCTTCGATGATATGGCGCCGATTGGAGTAGGATTGCTTCTCGCCGCGTATGGATCCCGGCAGGAACTCCCACGGGATCGCCGTGCAAAAGCGCAGGCGCTGGGCCTCCCGCCGTTGTTTCTTGGCGCGGCGTTCGGCAGGGGTCCACGTCGTCGTCAGGTCCGTCTTCGGTGGCTCGATCAGGTCCTTGTCCGTCCACTTGGGCTTGCCATCGCTGCCGGGGGCATTGATGGTGACGTAGCTCGGCGTGCCGTCGTCCAGCACAAAGCCCCGCTCCACGGTGATCTTGTCCTTGTAGTAGAGCGTGATAACGCGGTATTTGTTGGGGCCGCGCATGCTGTTGCCCGCGTCCGCGCTGCTGTTGCGCGCCCAGAGATTGGCCATGCGGTCCAGGTGGCGGATCACCTCGGCGGCGGGCTGGAACCGTTCGGCGATGGTGGACACGTCCATGAGCGGGGCCACATAGCAGAACTCCCCGTCGCTGAGGTTTTCCCGCGTGGCCGACGGGTCCCAGCCCACTTCGGCGGGCTCGCACAGGTCCCGCTCAATATGGTTGCCGTTGTTGTAGTGGTGCGTGGCCACCACGCCCGACAGGCTGAGGTGCGAGGCGACCAGGCGGATCGTGCTGGTGAGCTTCTGCCGCTCACCCATGGCGGCGATGAGATTGCTGATCGCGCTCTCATAGGGGTCTGTCCACAGGTTCTCGTGCCGGTCCCGCTCGCCGTCCTCGTCTGGCGATAGGCCCACCTGCGCCATGGCCTCGGTCAGCGGGGCGCCAGCCTGCGCCATCTGGGACTTCAGCAGCCGTTCATACAGGGCCGCATCCTTGCGGGCGGCCACGTTCGATGTCCAGCCTTCCGCGCGGGCATGCACGCTGATGGATTCGGCCACACCTACGAGCCGCGTGTGCATGGCCTGCCCGATGGCGTAGCGCAACGCCAACCGTCCCGTGGGGTTGTTCTCGTCGCCCAGGAACTCGCGGATCATCTGCGGCGACCCGAAGGAGAGCGGTTCATTCTGCACCATGGCCAGGTTCGCGGCGTACTCTTTGAGGTAGCTGTCCCGGTACACGGATGGCATCCCGCTCAGGAAGTAGCGCATCACGGTGTCGTCGTACGCCTCGTCCTTCTTCTCCCACGGTATGTCCATGGGCGGGCGGCTCACGGGCGACATGCTGGGCCACGCCCACATGATGTTGTTCAGCGTGCTCATGGGATCAGTTCGTCTTGTTCTTCATGTACTCGCGGGCGGCACCTTTGAGTGAGGCGGAAACGGTGGTCTCATCGGCCACGCCGAGGCTTCCGCGCTCGATGCGCTGGAGGATCTCGTCACGCAGTTTTCGCGCTGTGCTCACGGCCTTCATCCATTCGGTGATCTCCTCCATGTCCGCCTTGGAAATGTCCTTGCGGATCACCGTCTGGCACTGCCGCAGCAGGTGCAGGTCGTCAGCCATGGCGGTGATGCGGCCCCCGGGATCGAAGGCATCCATGCGCTTGATGGCGGCCTTGATGTTGTCGTTGGTGAACGAAAGCGTGCCGTACTCGATCTTGCGCGCCTCGGCCATGGCGGGGGAGCGGAAGGACTGGTCGATAGCCACGAGGATGCGCTTCTCCTCGGGCATCTCGATGATGGGGGAGCAGCGTGAGGCGAACCACCACACCATGAGCAGTTCCGCCGATGACAGCGGCTTGAACTCCGCCACGTCGTTCAGTTCGGGGTAGTCCTGCCGCAGTCCCTTGGCGCTGATGGGCGCGTGGACGAGATAGCCCTTCTTGGCCAGTTCGGCAAGCACGTCAAGGTAGCGGTCCTGTATGGCCATGTCAGACGTAGATGACGGGTTCGCGCACCTCCACGTAGCGCACTTCAAGCGTGTTCATGTCGCGCACGGGCTTTCGCACCACGCGGAACTCCGGGGCGTGGGTGTTTATCATCATCGGCGTGTGCGCCCCAGCGTACACGGTGTGGGCGATGTTGGCGTACTGGACGGCATACACGATGTCATCGTTGTAGAGGTTCTTGCTCCGGGTGCCGAACTTGATGGCGCCTGTGGCCTGTTCGTCCACTTCGATGTTGTAGAGCTGCGTCCAGTAGTCGTAATACCAGATATTCAGCAGGCGCTTCTTCCCTGATTCGTCCGCCCGGGGGCCGTACTGGCGGATGAAGGCCACGATGTCGAAGAACAGTTCGGTCTTGCGCCCGTTGCGATCGTTGTTCTTCATGTCGATGCCGTACAGATGGCCACCGCCCTGGTATTTGGGGGGCATCTGCGTACGGTATAGCAGCGAGCGGGACAGGTTGAACATGGATGATGATTTCCAGCGCGTGTACTCGCCTCCCCGGTTGGCCTCGACCAGTTCGGGGCAGGCCCCCTGCCCGTCGTTGGCGTAGTACATACCCATGAGGATGCTCTGGTTGAAGCACTCCTCCATGTTCTGCTTGCTGTCGTTGAGCAGGCATGCCACCGTGGGGTTGAAGGTGCGCGCACCGTCGCGGTCGCGCCAAGCCCCGGCGCCGTCGAAGATCGCTGATGCGAACATGGACGAGCCGGATCCCACGACAGCGGGATCGGTGCCCTGTGCCCACCGGTATACCCAGCGTTCGGCGCTCTTCTTGGGCAGGAACATCCGGCACGGGCTGTTCAATGAATCCGGCGCATGGGGCACCCACTTGGACCCCACCACGAGGTGCGGGTACCATGAGCCTTCGGCCATGGGAACGCTCGTGTTGAACACCGGATCGAAATGTCCAGGCACGGGGATGCCGCGCTTTGTGCAATGGCGTTCGATCAGTTCCCACGCTTCGGCGATCACCGTCACGGGAACCACGTGCCGGTGCAGGGTCAGGTAGGCATCCTCGGGCTTGTTCGGGTGGGCGGAGTAGAACATCGCCAGCCGCTCCTCGGACGAACGGGAGGCCATGTCCCCCTCCGAAGCGTTCATGAAGAAGTCGTACTCTTCGATCAGATCTTTTTCCGTCATGCCCGGTCGGCATGTCCAGTCGAAGAATCCCGGGACGTAGGTGGACGTATCCCTTCCCTTTCGGAAAGCCTCCATCGTCGCCTTGTATTCCGATGTGAACTCGGATCCCGAGTTTTTGGCATTCCCGGTCCCGTAAGCCCAGAGACTGCGCTTGATGCGGGCAACGCCGTCAACGAAGGACACCATGGCCGGGCGCACCTCGCGCTTGATGCCCGAGTAGGGGCCGACATTCTGCGCCTCGTCGATCTTGATGCGCGATACGTTGGTACCGTTGATGACCTGCGTATCGCCCGATGCCGCCACCGTGCGCTCGGCGGACATCGCGTTGCTGGCCCCCTTCCGGTCGCGCTCGGTCCACGTGGCGGTCACGGACGAAGCGCTCCACAGCCACTTGTCGGCGTCCATCCACGGGTTGCGATCCACCATCAGGGAGATCATGGACTTGAACTTCTGCTTGAAGATCTTCTCCCCGGTGTACTTCACGTCGTCCGTCACCAGCACGGCGGAGGATGATGGCGTGGTGAGGATAGATATGGCCTCGTCCAACTCGAAGGTGGATGTCACGGCGGACTGGCGCCCCTTGAACAGTTCTCCGGAGAGCCCGACCGCGCACCAGTAGAGTATGAGCGCCTGCGGGGTGGAGGCATCGTACTTGCGAACGCCACCCGGCATGCTGTCATCGGGGATGTAGCCGTACTTCAGCGCGCCGTAAAGGTGGTTCTCATCCATGCGGCGGAACTCCTCCTGGATGAAGGCATAGCGGTCCTCGGCCCGCACATCGTAGAGGGAGGTATCCTCGGCCAGCCAGCGCAGGGCCTGCTCGATGAAGAGCCAGAAGGGCTCATATGGCGCGATGCGGTCGAACCGGGGGATGTGCGAGAGGTGGAACGCTCGGAACTCATCGTTGCGGGCGAGGGTCTTGGCGTCCATGGGGCACCAATCCTCGCGGCTTATCTCGCGGTCGCGCCACTCGTCCTTCCACGCCTGCGGTATGCGGTCCAGGTAGCATTCGGCGCGCGGCTGCGGGTTCTCGCTCCGTTCTCGCGCCGCACGGGCCTGTTCAGGGGTCAGCCACAGGTGCTGACGCCCATCCATGATGAGGCCTGGGCGGTCGATGTCCTGCGCCCTGTCCGGTGGTGGGGCTCCCGCGCGTTCCCCGATGCGGTCGCGGTCCTCTTGCGAGAGGGGCATCCCCGCATCGGACAGAGCAAGCAACAGGTCGTCGTGCTGTTCCATGCTCTCACTAATTGCTCGGTGTCCACCACTTGGACGCATGCCCTGTGGTGCGGTTGAGGGCCGCCCATTCCTCCCGGTTCTTCCGGCGCCGCTCCTCCTTGGCCTCCCGCCGCTCCTCCGCCTGTTGTTGCAAGCGTTCCATGCGTTCCACGGACATGGATGCGCCGGTGATGATGGATGGCCGGAATGGGCGCCCCAGCGTGCGGGCGCGCAGCATCAAGGCGCGGTCCACCAGGCGCTCAATGGCGGCGGCGGCGATGTTGCGCGTGGCCATGTCCGGCAACTCCTCCACCCTCAACAGCGCATCGCTTATCTCCTTGAGAGGCGCCGTAAGGTCGAAGAGGACGACATTCTTGGGGGAGAGATGCTTCCGGTCCGGATCGGGTGTCCGTAGGTTTGGGCCCATGTCGCCAAAAGTAGCAATTGCGATAGTGTCTTGTGGTACAGCCCCTTATCGGGCCAAGGTGCAGGCCCAGCGGGAAACGTGGATCCCATTGGTAGATGGGGCGGATGTGCGCGTGTTCATGGGGCGCGGCGCCATCGCCGAGCATCCCGATGAGATCGTGCTGGACTGCGATGACGGCTACGCCGGTCTGCCTCAGAAGGTGCGCCTTGCCTTCGCGTGGGCCTTGGAGAACGGCTATGATCTGTGCTTCAAGTGCGACGACGATACGTACGTATGCCCCGAGCGCCTGATGCGCCACATGCCCGTTCGCCACCATTGGTGCGGGCGGCTGCGCGGCCCATCTGGGAACTGGCGTCATCCCTACACCTCCGGCTTCGGCTACTGGCTGTCCGCGACGGCCATGCGTCACCGTGTACACGACGCACAGCCGGAAGATGTCGCCGAGGACCGCGTTACGGGAACCATCATGGCGGAGGCGGGCATACGCTGCCATAACGACCACCGCTACATCGTGGCCTCTTCCCGGCGCAACATCCCCTCCGGATATGATGAGGGGCCCCGGCGTGGCAACGACATCATCGCCGCGTGCGAGTATGGCCCGGACGACATGCGGCGCATCCATCATGAATGGCTGCACGCGCCCAGCGAGAAGCCGTCCTCCAAATTGATGCGCGGAACGCCGTTCGATGAGGTGGACGTACTGGTGAAGACCTTCCTGCGGGATGGGCTGCTCACCCGGTGTGTCGCGTCCCTGCGGGAGCATCTTCCCGGAGCTCGCCTGGTGATCGTTGATGATGGGCACGATTCACGCCCGAAGACACGCCTGTACCGGGAACTCAGGAGCGAGGGACATACCGTGCAGTGGATGAGCTTCGACAGCGGCTTCGGCGCCAAGAGCAACGAGGCCAAACTGCACTATGAGCGTCCTTATGTACTGGTGTTCTCGGACGATTTCGCCATGACGCCAGAGAGCGCCAAGGGCGTGGAGCGAATGATCGCGGTGCTCAGGAACGACCCGGGCATCGGGAGCGTTGGCGGCCGCGTGGACGGAGCCCCGTACGAAGCGGACATCGTAGAGGCCGTGCGGGAAGATGGCTTGAAGGATGTGGAACTGGTGCCCCCCTCGTCAGCCGCGCTGACGGTGACAGGGACGGACGTGCGCTACCGCCTGTGCCACCAGAGCGTCAACTACAACCTGGTGCGCACCGATGCGCTCGCCGATGCGGTGTGGCATGAGAAGTGGAAGATCGGCGGGGACCACCTGCTCTTCTACCAGCAACTGCTGGCAGCAGGGTGGAAGGTGGCGTATGCGGAGGGGGTGGACATCCACCAGATGGAACCCGGACCCGGCGACGTGGCGGAGGGATACGGCATGGCCCGTTCACGGGCGCGCTTGGCGTTGCCGGACCTGTTCGACCGCCTTGGCTGGGCCTCCTTCCGGGGGCTGGACGGAAGGCTCGAAACGCGCGCGTCGGTACAGCAGTGGTACGACGCGCATATCGGGGACTTCACTTCGGCCAATGGCGCGCTTTCCATCGGAAACAAGGTGGACAAGTTCGCCCTGCGGCGTATGGCCAAGGCCGAACGCATGCGCAAGAAGGCGCTCGCGAATGAGCGGCTTATGAAGCGTATAAGCCCGCTCACGGGAAAGCCGGTAATGATACCCAAGAACGAAGGGCGCCCATAGGACGCCCTTCGTTCTGGATCGCAGCACACACCCAAAGTAGGGTCAGGACGCCACCGAGTAGCTTCCGGAGGCGTCGAAGATGATGGCGTCCGCTTCCGCTTCGAGGGCGATTCCGATGTTCTCCAGCGCGGTGGCGGCAGCGGCTTGGCTGTCGAAGGTGACGCGGCCACTCATCGTGCCGTTGGGGTTGAAGACCACCACTTGCCCGAAGGTCCGGGTGCGGTAGGGGTTGGCGGAGCCCGAGGAGATCGGGCGCATCAGCGATCCGTTCTCCAAGGTGGGGGGGTAGGCGGCCGTGTTGAAGGAGCCGGACTGGGCGGTCTGCTGCGGGAAGTTGGCGGTCAGGCCGCCGGGGAAGGTCACGTACATGGCTGCGGTGTTGTTGGTTTGCCTGTGGGGTCAAATGTAATGCGATCGGGGCGGCATCACGTCCATCCTGTCCACACTCCGTTGAGATTGGTGGACGTGACCGCAATGGGCGTGGCATTGGCCAGACGTACAACGGCTGTGAACAGGGCTATGTGCAGGTGGTCGATCACGTGATAGCATTGACCACCGTGCCAGTATCGCTCTCACAAAGCTGATCGCCTGCCGGGTATACCGTAGCGTCAGCAAGCCATGCGTATCGGGACTTCGGGTAAATGGCCATGGTGATCAGAACTCGTACCCCGACATGCTGAACCGCACGAACGGGCTGTTGGTCACGAAGTACGCCTGCGCCACCACCCCTATCTCCAGCGTCCCGTCGCCAAAGATGTCGAAGCCCTCGGGAAAGGATTGGACCAGGTTGCTCCCCTGCGCCAAGGTCGCCGTCACCGCCACCCGCCATGCCTTGACGATGGGCGATGCGGTAGTGACCGCGCCGGCAGGGTTGACCACGAGGTAGAAGTCCACGATCGCCCGTGTCGCCGTGGTGTTGTTGGCGATCGCGACCATCTCCACGCTTTGCAGGCGGAACGTCTTGCCAGAGGGGACCACATGGCTGACGGCCGCGGTCCCTACGACCCCTTGGCCGGTGGCCTTTATCATGGAGATCTGGGCGAGCGTGGAAGCGGTGAAGCCCCCCACGTTGCCCACACTCGTCACACTGTTGACGTAGTACGTGACACTGGTTCTTCCCGCATCCCGCAGGGGCTGCACACTGAGCCCTCGCGTACCCTGTGTGCCCTTGACGATCGCGGGCACTTGGATGACCTCCACGGCATTCGTGGTACCCGGCGTGGTCTGGTCGATGGCCACAGTACCGGTGATGGCTATCGGGGCTGTAAGAGCCGTCAGCACGGCGGCCAACGTCGTTTCGGTCGCCGCATCCGGTGGGAGTGGCGGGGCTCCCAAAGCGGTAAGAACGGCCGCAAGGGTCAGTTCCGTGGCAGCCCCGGTCGGCAGAGGAAGCGTTGCAGCGCTCACCGAAAGCGTTCCCGACAGCGCCGAAAGGATGTTCGCCAGGATGATGCCGTTGGAGCCCTGTAACGCTGAGGTGCTTGCGCCCGCCGGTAGCGGAAGGGCGGCCGCACTTATCGCGAGGGTTCCTCCAAGAGCCGCCGTCACCGCGTTCACCGCTGTGATGATGGCATCCTGCTTGGCCTCGGTAGAGATGCCCGGCGGCAGGTTGATCGTCAATGCTCCACCCAGCGCCCCGTCGATGGCCGTAAGCAACGCGATCGCGGCATCCTGCTTGGCCTCCGTTGCCGGGGCCGCGATGAGCTTGTTGAGGATATCCAGCAGGGTTACCTGTGTCGCGGCCCCTGTGGGCAACGGCAACGGCAGGCCAAGGGCCGCAAGGATGTTCGCGAGCGTCGTGTTGCCGGTCACCTGATTGGCAGCAGTGGCATCCCCGCCACCCCCGCCTCCGCCAACGGTTTCCACTACGTTCACATTGAGCGCCGGAACAGCGGGAGTGCCTGCCGGGGCGATCACGCTTTCGAGTGCGTTCACCCCTTCGCGAAGCGTGGATTCCTTGGCCAAGGAACTCACGTCAACGTCGTCCCCCATCGCATCCGCTATGCGATCAACGGCCTGCTTGATCTCGCGCAGGGTTCCCTCTTGCGCGGGACCAGAGGCCGCGTTGCCACGCGAGGGGAGGCGGTTGGGGGTCGCCATGCTACTTCACACTCAGTTCGTTGATAGACCACCAGTTGCCGTTGCCAGTGGT
>ERZ724505.1661-NODE-1661-length-11861-cov-10.395900_pt1 | contig 11861 bp, 16 predicted proteins | sample MGYA00376038_ERZ724505 | MGnify/ENA primary metagenome ERZ724505 (study PRJEB28724, sample SAMN07190884) | wastewater metagenome | isolation source: effluent of sewage treatment plant in Hong Hong | place: Hong Kong | collected 2016-03-17 ... | reverse complement strand
AATGACCAGTGGCGGACGCCGCAACCGCAGCGGCACACTCCCCGGACCCAAGTCGGAGAAAAGCGCGAAGGCGTCGTTCCGTCTAACCGCTCTCCCCAGCGAGGGGTACACAGGACCCATCCCCGGCTTCCCGCTGCTCGACCCGTCCGAGCGTGAACTGGCGGTGTGGGAATGGGCGTGGCGGACACCTCAGGCTTGCGCCTGGTCGGTGTTGGGTGAGTCGTGGCGGGTCCGCACCGTCGCTATGTGGGTGCGGGTGTCGGTGCGTTGCGAGGACCCGGATGCTCCGGCGTCGCTGCTCGGCCAGGTGCATCGTTTCGCTGACCAGATCGGTTTGACGACCGCCGGGTTAGCGGAGATGGGGTGGAAGGTCGCTGAGGACGAGGTGGCGGCCAAGAAGCAACCCCGAGCCGTGAAGGCAACACCGCGTCGCCTGCGGGTGGCAGACGGTGGCCAGTGACCGGTTCGTTGTCGACTTCCCGACGCTCGCCCCGCTGCTGGACAAGTGGACTGAGCATCATTGTGTCGTTCCTGACGGCTATCTTCGCGGGCGGCCGTTTCAGTCGTCGGACTGGCAGTACTGGGTGCTGGCGAACCACTACCGGGTGCGTCGTGACATCGATTACCGCGGTCGGCCGCTGCTGAACCGTGCTTTCCAGTTCCGCCGTTCGCTGGTTGTCGGACCACAGAAGGCGTTGGCGGTGGGTACGCCGGTGGCGACCCCTGACGGGTGGTCGACTATCGCCGACCTGGCGGTGGGCGATGTCGTGTTCGACATGTTCGGGAAGCCGACGACAGTCCTCAGCAAATCCGACGTGTTCGTTGAGGACACCTATCGGGTGACGTTCTCAGATGGCGCGCAGCTAGTGGCGGGTGGCGATCACGAATGGGTGGTGGATCGGCGTTCACCGTCGTCGACGTACGTCCCCGTGCGGGTCACTACCTGCGAAATGGTCGCTGACGGGATTGTTGATCCTGGCGGCGCGCGCCGCTATCGGGTCCCGGTGTGTCAACCGTTGGTTACTGACCCGGTGATGCTCCCCGTCGACCCGTACACGCTTGGTGCGTGGTTGGGTGACGGAAACCGTGGCGATGGCCGTATCACCGGGTTGGACATTGAGGTGTTCGACCGGATCGCCGCTGCGGGGTACACGGTGCGGCAGATGAAGATCACGAAGCGCTGGAATGTTCTCGGGTTGAGGCCGCATCTGCGGGAAGCGGGCGTGCTGTCCCGCAAGCACATTCCTGACATGTATTTGCGGGCCAGTGAATCGCAGCGGTGGGAATTGCTGCAGGGCCTGATGGACACTGACGGCTACGCTGACTCGCGTAGCCGCTGCGAATTCACTACTACGCTTCCCGCGCTGCGTGATGGTGTCAGCGAGTTGCTGCACACGCTCGGGATTCGGCACACGATCTACGCGGGTGACGCCACCTTGTACGGCCGGGTGACGGGCCCGAAGTGGCGGGTGTGCTTCCCCGCGCGTTCGGACATGCCGGTGTTCCATCTGCTGCGGAAGCAGCAGCGACTCAAGCCGCCAGGACGGTCGCACTCGCAGTTCAAGCATCGCCGGGTCGTGGCCATCGACCGTATCGCCGACGAGCCGACGCAATGCATCACGGTCGACAACGACTCGCACACGTTCCTCGCTGGCCGTCAAATGATCCCGACCGGGAACTCAGGGAAAGGGCCTCATGCGGCGACGGTGGTCGCCGCTGAGGCGGTTGGTCCGACGCAGTTCGCTGGGTGGGCTGTTGATGGTGACGTGTACGACTGTCGTGATCATGGTTGCGGCTGCGGATTCGTTCACGTGTATGAGGCGGGGGAGCCGCTCGGTGGCAGGCATCCGTCGCCGCTGATCCAGTTGACGGCCACGTCTGAAGATCAGGTCGATAACGTTTATCGGCCGTTGCAGGCGATGATCAAACTCGGCCCGTTGCAGGAACTGTTGAAGGTGCGTGAGGGGTTCATCCGCATCTTGGGGTCGGCTGACGACCCGGACCTGGACCGCATCGATGTGGTGACGGCTTCAGCGAATTCGCGGTTGGGTAACCCGATCAGTTTCGCGTTGCAGGATGAGACTGGCCTGTACACGGACAGCAACAAGATGCGGCGGGTTGCTGAGACGCAACGTCGTGGTGCTGCCGGTATGGGTGGCCGGTCGATGGAGACGACGAACGCGTGGGACCCTGCCGAGCGGTCGGTGGCGCAGACGTCGTGGGAGTCCACAGCTGACGACGTGTGGAAGTACTACCGGGAGCCGCCGGCGGGTTTGTCGTACCGCAATAAGCGGGAGCGGCGGAAGATTCACGCGTTCGTGTATGACGGTTCCCCGTGGGTGGATTTGGATTCGATTGAGGCTGAGGCGGCGGAGTTGCTGCTGACGGACGCGGCTCAGGCGGAACGTTTCTTCGGTAACCGGATTGTGGCCACGTCGGATGCCTACTTCGACGCTGAGCAGTGGAATGCGGCCGCGGAACCGGTTGATGTTCCGGACGGCTCGGTGGTGTGTCTGGGGTTCGACGGCAGCCAGTACGACGACTGGACCGCGATCCGTGGCCGGGTCATCGACCCCACCACCGGTGACCTGTATGGGTTCACGCCGGTGTTCGCTGATGGTGCGGCCACGATTTGGAACCCAGCCGACTTCGGCGGTGAGGTGCCGCGGGGTGAGGTGCAGGCCGCGGTCGCGGAATTGTTCGACCGGTTCGACGTGCAACGGTTCTACCTGGACCCCGAGCTGTGGCAGTCGGAGATTGAGGAATGGGCGCACCGTTTCGGTGAGAAGCGGGTGGTGCCGTGGGCGACGTACCGGACGCGGCAGATGGCGGCGGCGTTGGAGCGTCTACGTACTGATGTCGCGACTGGTGGCTTGTCGCATGACGGGTGCCCCACGACTGCTCAGCATGTCGCGAATGCGCGGCGGGTGCGCCGCAGCGGGGGTGTGGTCGTGGGGAAACCGAACGATCACCAGAAGATTGACGCCGTGATGGCTGACGCGTTGGCGCATGAGGCGGCGTGTGACGCGAAAGCGGCGGGACTGACGAAGAAGCGGAGCCGCCGAATGGTGGTGTACCGGTAACCCGATGATTCTTTGGAGGCGTGATGGAGGACCCTACGGTCACTCGGCTACGTGACCGCCTCCTGGCCTGCCAACCCGACCTGGCGAAGTGGTCGCAGTATTACGAGGGGCAGCAAACCCTGTCGTATATGGCGGCGGAACTGATCAGGGAGATGGAAGGCCGGATTCGGCCGGTGATCGTGAACTGGCCGAGGCTGGTGGTCGACTCCCTTGAGGAACGCCTGGACGTTGAGGGGTTCCGCATCAACCAGGAAGTGCAATCCCGGTTGTGGGATTTCTGGCAGGCGAACAGCCTCGATGAAGCGTCACAGCAGGCGCATGTGGACGCTCTGGTGGGCCGCCGCGCATATGTGATCGTCGGCGCTGGCGATGGTGACATGCCGTTGATCACGGTGGAGTCGGCGACGCAGGTGTATGCGGCACGTGACCCCCGTACCCGTCAGGTGACGGCCGCGATCAAACGGTGGCCCGACGACGACAACGACTCGGTGGAGCATCTGACGCTGTACCTGCCGAACGAGACGGTGTGGCTGTCGAGTGACAACCAGGGACGCGGATGGTCGGAAACCGGGCGGGATCGACACAACCTGGGTGTGGTGCCGGTGGTGCCGTTGGTGAACCGTGGCCGCCTGCTGGACCCGGATGGGGTGTCAGAACTGGCGGACGTGGTGCCGTTGTCGGATGCGGCGTGCAAGATCGCCACCGACATGATGATTTCTGCGGAGTTCCATGCGATGCCGCGGCGGATGGTCGTGGGCATGTCTGAGGACGACCAGGTGGATCAAGATGGGCGTCCGCTGTCGAAGTGGGCGCAGGTCGCGGGCCGGGTGTGGACGTTGGATCAGGCTCCCGACGAGGTGTCGGTGACTCAGTTCGCTGAGGCTGACCTGTCGAACTTCCACAACACGTTGAACACGCTGGCGCGGATGGTGGCGTCGATGTCTGGCCTGCCGCCGCATTTCCTCGGCTATTCGGATGCGAACCCGACGAGTGCTGACGCGATCCGGTCGGCGGAAACCCGGTTGGTGAAGCGCGCGGAGCGCCGCCAACGGGCGTTCGGTGGCGCGTGGGAACAGGTGATGCGCCTGGCGTTGCTGGTCGCTGACGGTGGCCTACCGGACGGCATCGACTCCCTGGAGACGGTGTGGCGGGACGCGTCCACACCGACCGTGGCTCAGAAAGCGGACGCGGTGTTGAAACTGCGCGGCGGTGGCGGGAACCCGCCGGTGATTTCGCTGCGTCAGGCTCGTGAGGACCTCGGGTACAGCCAGGAGCAGATCACGGCGATGGAGTCCGATGACGCGCGTGCCGTTGACCGGGTGCTGGCTGGTGATTTCACTAGCCTGCTGGGCCCGAAACCGCAGCCGGTGACCGGTGGACCTGACGCGGGTAGCTGACGCCCACTACTTGCGGTCGCAGGCGACGACGCGTGCGGTTGTCGCGGCCGTGCTCGCGTTGTGGCAGGCGGCGGGACCGTCCGGGTTTCGTGACCATCTGGTGCGTGCTGCGGGCCTGGTGGCGGCGGGGCAGTTGACTCAAGCGGTGCAGGCGGCGGCCTATCTGACGGTGGTCGCTGACGCGCAGGCGTTGGCTCGTCCGCAGGCTGTGGTGGCTCCGCGTGCGTTCGCTGGCCGGTCAGCGGACGAGCGTCCGCTGGTGGATGTGTTGTCGTTCGCGTCGCGGCGGGCGTGGACGATGTTGGACGCCGGCGCGGACTATGCGACGGCGAACACGTCCGGGATGGCCACGGTGACCCGCATCGTCGCCAACGAGGTCACCCAAGCCGGGGTGTCGGCGGTGTCGGCGGGTGTCGTCGGCTACCCGGACATCGGCGGCTATGTGCGGCGGTTGTCGCCGCCGTCGTGTGGCCGGTGCGCGATCTTGGGCGGGAAGTGGTTCCAGTGGAACGCCGGATTCGCTCGGCATCCCGGCTGCGACTGTGTGCATGTTCCGGCGGCGGAACGCGGCGACGTGCGTGACCCGAAGAGCTACTTCGATTCCCTGTCCGTCAAGGATCAGGACCACTACTTCGGTCGCGCGGAGGCTGAGGCGATCCGCGGTGGCGCGGACGTGACCCGCACCGTGAACGCGACCACGAAACGCCAGAAGCGGGCCACGAGTGTCCCGCGGTCCTTGGACCGGTTGATCACCGGTCGTTCGCGTGGTGAAGCCATCGACACGCTCACCCGCTACGGCTACCTGCAAGCCGACTGAGTTTCCCCACCCGCGAGGGGTGGGGTTCACCAATCCCCCGCGATGGAGGAACACACCCATGTCCACACCTACCCCCAACCCCTCCGTCACCACCACTACCAGCGGAGCCACCGGTGGTTCCATCACGGTTGGTGGGACTGTCGGCGCAGCAACACCGCCGGAGGAGTCGCAGCCCGCGCGCGCGGCTACGACCGAACCCGACGCGCCGTTGGGTGAACCCGGCAAGAAAGCGCTCGACGCTGAACGTGCCGCACGCAAAGCCGCTGAGAAGGCGGCCGCTGACGCGTTGGCGCGAGTGAAGCAGTTCGAGGACGCACAGAAGTCCGAAACCGAACGGCTGACCGAACAGTTGGAGCAGTTCAAGGCGCAGGCCGCGAAGGCTGAGGCCGAGACGCTTCGGCTGCGGGTTGCCGCCGACACGGGACTGTCCGCTGACCTGCACGAGTTCCTGACCGGCGGCGACGAGGAGTCGCTGCGGGCTCAGGCGCAGAAACTCATGGCCGCGACGGCCACCCCGACCGCCGACCCTCGGCGGCCGGTCCCCGACCCGAGCCAGGGCGCGAAGCCCGGCGACGGCACCCACAACCAGTTGACCCGCGCCGACTTGGCCGGGAAGTCGCCGGAGTGGATTGAAGCAGCCCGCGAAGCCGGGCGGTTGAACGAACTCCTCGGCATCAAGTAAACCCCCAACGAAAGGACGGCCACCGTGGCCATCTCCAACTTCATTCCCGAGATTTGGTCCGCTCAGCTGCTGTCCAATCTCAAGAAGAGCCTCGTGTTCGCTGCCCCGGCAGTGTGCAACCGCAACTATGAGGGCGACATCGCTAACGCCGGTGACACCGTGCGGATCACGTCGATCAGCCGACCCACCGTCGCCAGTTACACCAAGGGTTCGACCACCATCACCCCGGAGCAGTTGACTGACGCCGACCGGGCGCTGGTCATCGACCAGGCGAAGTATTTCGCCTTCGAGGTGGACGACGTGGACCTGCGTCAGTCGGCCAACGGTGGCGCGTTGATGGCTGAGGCGGCGATGGAGGCCGCGTATGCGCTGGCGGATACCGCCGACCAGTACGTCGCCGGGCTGTACACCGGCGTCGATTCCGGCAACGCTATCTCCACCACGTCGATCACGTCGGCTGCGCTGGCGGTCACCGGCCTGGTGAACCTGAAGGTGAAGCTCGACACCGCGAACGTCCCCACCCAGGGTCGTTACGTGATCGTGCCGCCGTGGTTCCACGGTCTGCTGCTGCAGTCGGACACGTTCGTCCGCGTTGATGCGTCCGGCAACGACACCGCGCTCCGCAACGGGGTTGTGGGTCGCGCGTTCGGGTTCGACGTGTACGTGTCGAACAACTGCGTCAACGTGACCGGTGACGACTGGATCGTGCAGGCCGGGTACCCCGGTGCCTACGCGTTCGCGGAGCAGATCGCCAAGGTGGAGGCGTACCGTCCCGAAGATTCGTTCGGTGACGCGTTGAAGGGTCTGCACCTGTATGGCGTGAAGCTGGTGCGTCCGACCGGTATCGCCACTCTCACCGCGTCGATCACCTGACCGACACACCCCCTGGTGAGTGGGGTGGCGTGTTTCCCTGTCCGCGTCACCCCACTCCCCACCCCCCATCGACCCCCTTGCTTCGTTCACAGTCTTTAGGAGTTCCCCATGGCCCGTACCGCGGTCACGATTACTACCCTCACCAAGAACACGTCGGTCGCGAACCCGACCGGTACCGCGCTCGACGCGACCAATCATCACGCCATCACCCCCACCGGTCCGGTGTCGCGGATGGCTATCCGTATCACCAACACCACGTCGTCTACGAAGGCGGCCACGATCAAGGCTGGCGATAATCCGCCGTCCGGTTCGGCCGGTCAGGGCGACATCTCGGTGTCGCTGGCGGACGGTTCCACTACCCCGACTGTCGCGTGGGTGTATGTGGAGGCGGCGCGGTTCATGCAGGACGACGGCACGATCAACGTCGATGTTGCTTCCGGGATGACCGGCTACATCTCCGTGATCAAGCTCCCCCACTGATGGCGGACACGGTGCGGGTCCGCGGCTCTGGCGGGTTCGAGTTCGACCTCGACCTCCCCCCTGTCGGGTCGCGTCGCCGCGAAATCATCGACAGCCAGTTCGAGTCCGGGGACCTGTCCCTCATCGAACCGGAACCGGCCGCTAAGCCTGCGAAGGCGGCGGCGAAGAAGCCGCAACAGTAGGACCCCCCTATGACGACCCGACCGGATGCTGGTGCCACCACCCGTCCGGTCGGGTCGCCGACCGGTGACCCTCACGGCGACTGGTCGGGAGCGTTCGCTGCCGCCGCGTTCGGCGCATCTATCACCGTCCGACCCAGCGGCACCACCGCACGACCGTAGGGAGCCGAATCGTGGCGCTGTTCGACCTCACCGACCTCGCCGCCTACGTGCAGTCTGACGTGGACACCGCGACCGCGACCGTCGCCCGCGACATCGCCACTGGCCTGGTCGTCGGGTACACGAATCAGGCGTTTGAAGCTGACACGTACACCCACGTGCTGCCGGTGGCCGCCGACCTGTCGGTGCGGCTGCCGCAGCGTCCCGTTACCGCCGTCACGACGGTCACCGTCGATGGGGACGTGTTGACGGTGGACGACGACTACACGTGGGACGCCATCACCCCGCTGGTGCAACTGCTGGTGGTGCCGGACGTGTGGACCGCGACCGTGGTCTATGACGCCGGTTACGCCACCGTCCCGGCGGTAGTGAAAGCGGTCGCGTTGGCGGCGGCGGCGCGCGCCTACGCCAACCCGGGCGGTGTCGTCAGCGAAGCGATTGACGACTATTCGGTCACCTACGACACCGCAACGGCTGGCGGTCTACTCCCCGCGGAGATGAACGCGCTGCGCCGCTACCGGTCTCGTGTCGGGTCCATCACCGTGGGGTCACTGTGACCGCGGCGGCGTTGGTGGCACGCGGCCGGATGCGGGCCCGGTCGCTGATGATCGACACCTGCACCATCACCCGCGCCACCTCCCCCACGTTCAACACGACCACCGGCGTCTACTCCACGTCCACCACCAGCATCTACTCGGGTGCGTGTCGGGTGCGTGGCGCGTCGGTGGCGTCCATCACTGTCACTGAGGCGCAGGCCGGTGACGCCGAGCAGCGCACCACCCGTCCGGTGCTGGTCGTCCCCCACGACGCCGACTGTGACAGTCAGGTCGGGGACACGGTGACCATGACCGGCGGCGCGTTGACTGGTCGCACGTTCACCGTCATCTCTCGGGTGGAGTCGTCCACGATGACCGGCCTCGGGTTCGTCATCGAGGCGATCCATGACTGACATGACGGCACGGCAGGCCGCTGACCTGCTGGCGAAGGACGCCGACACCATCGATGAGCGGTTGGAGCCGGTGGTGCTGCGGGGGGTGTTGGACATCAAGGACGACACCCGCTCCCGTCTCGCACGTTCCGGTGACCCGCGCGGCGAGTTCGCGGCACGCCAAGTGTCCGCGGACATGATCGAGCCATTGACCGGTGAGGTCGGATACGCCAGCGAGTTTGAGCCGTTGACGCGGGCGTTCGAGTACGGCACCACGCACACCCCACCCCGCCGCGCCCTCGGTGGCGCTACCGACACCGAAGCCGACCAGTTCCACCGGGCAGTCGCCAAAACCATTCAGCGGCGGCCGCGATGACGCTGCTGTCCACCCGCAGCGTCGCCGCCGCCGTGGTGGCACTCCTCGACGCCGACACGTACCTGTCCGGGTACCTGTCCCAAGGACCCACACCACCCGCCGGGCGCACCGTCATCGTCCACCCCCTCGCTGGGGAACCGGACGGGCCACTCGGCGACCCGGGCCGCAACCTGCTGCTGCGGTTCCAAACCACCTGCATCGGCACCACCGCTGAGCAGGCGTTGTGGACTCACGACACCGCCGCCGGCGTGTTGTGGCGGGCCACCGTCACCGGCTCCGGTTGGGCCACCCTGCCGATCCAAGACATTCCCGGAACGCAGCAGCCGGTGTGGCGCGACGACACCCTCGCCGACGCCTTGTTCACCGTCACCTGTACCTGGCTGGCCACCGTCCAGCCGGCCTGAAAGCGACCCCGCCCGCTAGCCCCCGACGTTGGCCCCACGCCTCGGTGCGATTCCCCCCGTAATCCCCGCCGAAGGCGTTGCGGTGCCTGCTCGTCGCGTTGGGCGCGGCGCAGCGGGCGGGGTCCCTAAACGTCCCTCACGCGACGTGAGGCACGCAACCCACCACCCATCACGAAGGAGGTCGGCCCGTATGGCTGACGACACGACCGTGCGGATGGTCCACCCCGACCTTCCGGACACGGACCCGGTGACCGTCGCGCGTGAAGCGTTCGACGGCTGCTGGTCCGACCTCGGCTGGCAGATCGCCAAGACCACACCCGCAGCGAAGAAGGAGAAGAAGTAATGGCCGACATCATCGGCGACGGCATGGTGAAGGTCACGTGGGTGACCTCCCTGGCGTCCACCACAGCACCCTCCGCAGCCACTCTCGGCGGCGGTACCGACCTGCAGGGGTACATCACCCCGGACGGGCTGGGTATCGAGGTCGGCGACGACGAGGTGGACACCTCCGCGCTGAACTCCACGTTCTCGTCGAAGAAGGTCGGACGCGGCACCGTGTCCATCGAACTGACGTTCAAGGACCAAGGCAAAGCCAACGCACCGTGGACCACGTTCGCGTCGCGACCCACCGGCTATCTCGTGGTGCGCCGCAACGTCGCGGCGGCTACCGCGTGGGCGTCCGGCCAGTACGCCGAGGTGTACACCGTCAAGGCCGGTGACCAGATGCCGCTCCCGGCTGCCGCCAACGAGGTGTCGAAGTTCAAGGTCAACCTGTTTTCGACTGCCGATCCGGTCATGCACGCCACCGCAGGCTCCTGACCCCGCGCCACACCCCCAACTCACTGAAAGGCAGTCCTCATGGCTGACATTGTTTCCGATGGCATGACGAAGGTGTCGTGGGTGACCACGATTTCCAACACGTCAGCGCCGACCACTACTGAACTCAACGCCGGTGTGGCGTTGGAGTCGTTCATCACTCCTGACGGTCTCAACATCGACTGGAGCATCGACGCGGTGGACACCACCGCTCTGTCGTCCACGTTCGGTGCCGAGCTGCCGGGGCGTTCCTCGGCGTCCATTGAGGTGACGATGAAGGATCAGGGTCGCGGCTCCGCGCCGTGGTCCACGTTCGCGTCATCCCCGGATGGGTACCTTGTGGTGCGCCGCAACCTGGCGGCGTCGACCGCGTGGACGTCCAGCCAAACCATTGAGGTGTACCCCGGTCAGGCTGGTGTGCGGCGTCCTATCGCACCCGCCGCGAACGAGGTGTCGAAGTTCTCGGTGGGCATCATGCCGACGAGTGCGCCGGTGATGGGTTCGGTCATCGCATGAGCGAGAAGGGCCGCCCGGATTGGCGTGCCCTGGTCGCGCAGGCGCAGCCTCGCCGCAAGTCGGTGGTGCTGTGCCTGCGCGGCGACCTCATCGCGGAACGCGACGAGGCGAGGGATTCCGGGGACAAGACACGGGCAGACGAGCTCGAGACTGAAATCAGCGACAACACGTTCACTATCACGCTGCATGGGCTACCGCGGGACCAGTTCACCGCGCTGCGGTCGCAGTGCCCGGACCCGGACGGGGTGTTGCAAGCCGACACCGAGAAGTTCGTCGACGAACTGGTGTATGCGACTGCTGCCGCCGCCGACCAGGGTGTGTCCCGTGACGACCTCGAGCGGTTGCGGACGGTCCTGACCAGCGGCCAGTGGGAAGAAGTACGCGACGCGGCGTGGCTGGCCTGTAACGAGGTTGATGCGCTCCCTTTGCCGAGGCGCGGCTGATCCACGACCCGCAGTTGCGGGTGGAGGTGGAGGCCGCGCGTGCGTGGGGTGTCCCGCACAGCATTCTGACGGGCCGGGTCCGACGTCCCGGTGACAGCGAATGGTTGGCGTTGGACACCGCGTATGCGGTGGCGTTGACGGCGTTGGAGTCGATGCAGTGCTCCGGCTGCGGCACTGACCGCCGCGAATCCATGGACCCCGCCAACGAGGGCCGCTATACGGCGACCGCTGTCCGCTGTCACGCGTGCGCGTCACGCGACCGCGTAGCTGAGGACCAGGCCGAACACGGGGACCCGCATGGGCTCATGTTCACCGTAACCAGGAAGGAGGGTCAGTGACCACAGACGTTCGCACGATCATCACCCGGTTGAAGGCTGACACCTCCGCCTATACGACCACGATGCGGAAAGCCGCCACCGACACAAAGAAGGTCGGGGAGTCGCAGGAAGCGGCGCAGCGGTCGGCGTCGAAGTGGAAGGCCGTGGGCACGGCGGCGCAGTTGGGTGGCGCGGCGTTGGCGGCTGGACTGCTGGCCACAGCGAAAGCGGCCAGTAATCAGGAGCAGGCGCTCGGGTCGCTGAATGCCGTGTTCAAGGTCAACGGCAGCCAGATGGAAGCCAACGCCAAGGGTGCCACCAAGATCGGCCTGTCCACGACCGCGTATGCGGAGGCGGCGGCGAAACTCGGCGCACAGTTGGGGAACCTCGG
>ERZ724505.1659-NODE-1659-length-11871-cov-4.101811_pt1 | contig 11871 bp, 12 predicted proteins | sample MGYA00376038_ERZ724505 | MGnify/ENA primary metagenome ERZ724505 (study PRJEB28724, sample SAMN07190884) | wastewater metagenome | isolation source: effluent of sewage treatment plant in Hong Hong | place: Hong Kong | collected 2016-03-17 ... | reverse complement strand
CTTCTGGATTTCTTGCGACAGCGGGTGAATTGTACCTTGCTCGCTCGGTAAAAATCCAGGTAGTTTAGCATTCACATCCATTGGTGCAGTAACATCAATTGGCGGTAAGACCTTTTCGCCGTCTGCTTCACCAGCAACCAGTGCTTTTAGTTCATTCGATAACGCATTAATTGCCTGCCCGAAGTCAGCGCGCTCATGTGGCTCCAATGTAGGAATTCGGGCGAACAATTCTTTAAGTTCGGGTGCTTTTAAAATATCGCTTTTACGATCTAAGGTTTTATACCTCGCCAAAAGTTGCTCACGAACCAAGGCGATTGACTCATTCGGGCTCATTATGAACAGTATACCTCTAGAACGTAAGAGTCACAAGCCAGATAAGGATACCGACAAAAGCTATAGCTATTACTAACCATGCCCATGCAAGGCTGGTGGTCTTTTTGGTTTTTTCTAAATACGCCGAATCGGTAACGCCGTCTGGCCGCTCGGCCTCACCATCGGCTTTCTTTTTTGCCTTTTCGGCTAGCTCGGCAGCAATACGCTGCTGCAATTCGCTTCGTTCGTTCTTTTGCTGTAAATAAAGTCCCATTACTTTCACTATACACCGTAAGCACAATGGTTGGTAGCTATGATATACTACGTTCATATTCTAGTTTAAAGGAGGGAATATTCATGGCAACCAAGAAATCGGCCGCAACGACCAAAAAGTCGGTCAAAAAACCGGCCCCATCCGCCAAGAAAACAACAACAAAAGTAACTACTGTTACAGCAACGTCTGCACCCGCAGCCGCTACACGTGCATCACGTCTTGGCCGCTTTAAGGTCCGACGCGAATCACTGGTAACCGCATCGGTAGCGGAACTTATCGGTACGTTTTTACTTGCTGCAACGGTTATCGTAACGTCTGGACAGCCACTGTTCATTATGTTCGCCCTTGTTACTATCGTACTAGCAATCGGTGCTGCTTCTGGCGCATACGTCAACCCAGCCCTAACCGTTGGTGCATTGGCTACTCGCCGACTCACTATTAAGCGAGCTTCAGTTTACGTCGTCGCCCAAGTAATCGGCGCGTTACTCGCATTGGTTGTACTGTCAGGATTTGTTAACGCTGCTCCAGAAGTGAGCCAACAAGCCGCGATGTACGGCCAAACGTCGCCTGAGTTGTTCAAAGTAAACCCTGTACCAGAAGGTAAAGAATGGCTCGTTCTTGCAGCTGAATTACTCGGTACTGTTGTATTCGCTTTTGGTGCTGCTGCAGCAGCACGTCAGCTTCAGCCAATCGCAAAAGCATTTGTATTTGGCGGTTCACTCTACCTCGGCTTGATTATTGCTTCTACCGCAGCCGGGTACGTATCTGGTAGCGTGGTACTAAACCCAGCCGTGGCTGTGTCTGTACAAGCATTTGCTAAATGGGAACTATGGCCAGTAATGATTTATGCTTTAACTCCACTCGTTGGTGGTGTACTTGGCTATGCACTGAGCGACCTAGTTCACGCAGACGACAAGCAAGCAACCGTATAGGCCTGCTTTGCTTCCATACAAACACTCCGCACTGCATAGTGCGGAGTGTTTTATCCGTTAATCATCATGTAGTGGTTTATCTATCAATAGTGGCTCGGTGCCAGGTTCTGCGCCAGCAATCTTCACAATGTCTTTATCTACTTTTCCAAGCTCTTTATGGGCACTATTAAAATGGTTGACTGTAGTGCCAAGGCTTGCACCGAGTTTTTGCATGTACGTTTCGAACTTGGCAATATGAACACCCAACTTGCCTACCCGAATCTGAATATCTTTTGCTTGCTCTTCGATTTGCAAGCTCCGTAACCCCTGCAGTACGGTTTGGAGATATGCCATAAAGCTGGTGGGACTGACAATAATTACGTGTTTATCCCGAAAGGCATATTCTATTAAATCCCTAGAGCTGCCGCCTTGGCCTACGTTATTAATAAGCAAATCGTAATACAGAGACTCTGACGGAATAAACATAAATGCGAAGTCCATTGTTTTCTCAGTGGCTCGTATGTATTTGGCCGTTTCATCAATGCGCAGTTTCAAGTCGGCTTTCACTTTTTGCAAATAGGCTTCGCGCTCTTTGCCAGCGGCCTCGATCATACGATTATAGTTCTCCAAACTAAACTTACTGTCGATTGGCAGTATTTTACCTTTTTCAAGAAATATGACCGCATCAACTATTTCACCGTCGGCAAATTTATATTGCATTTTGAACTGCCCTGGTGGAAGCACGTTTTCTAAGACCGATTCCAAGTAATATTCACCAAAAACACCCCGCTGCTTAGGGTTACTTAACACGTTTTGCAACGTTTTTAATTCATCCGCCACGTCAACGACGCGTCGATTCGTCTCGTCGAGTTTCGCAAGTCGCTGGGTTACATCGGCAACAAGCTTCGCGCTTTCGGTAAGCTGCTTGCCGACTGCCTGTTGGATATTAGTGTTGCTTCGTTCCAGCTTATCGCCCATTGCTTGCTGCAATTCATTCATGGAACGGGTGAGTTCAGTAACATCACTCTTCATCAGCTCCACGGCGCTTGATTGCTTTAATTCTCGTAAGCGTTGATTCAATATGTAAATAACCAGCCCAAACCCAAGCACGACTGCAATAAGAAGTAATATCACTAAGGTTTCCTGATTCATGCTACTCATTATACAATAAGCGGTTTGGCTAGCTTACCAGGCGGGCAATAAGTGCCACGACAAGTACACACACAACACTTATGACCAAACTGGTTGACTGCACCAACCACGAAAATAACAGATAGGCCACGCCAAACAATATCCCACTTATAACTACAGAAATAAACCATGGTATGCCGGCAAGTAGGGTAAATACGCTCCACAAACTAATTGCCACACCTAATATGGCTAATATCGGACGGTACACGCGTTCGCGTACAAGCAATATCAGCCCTACAAATGACCCAACCACTATAGCCATGCCAGCCGAAATAGTCACCACGCTTTCGCAGCGCACCAATGCCACGGCATCACGGCATAAAATTGGATCGAATACAAATCTTTGAAGCAGTAAATAGGCTACATAAGTAATAACACCAACGGCGAACCCATAGAATCCTATGGTTGCCGCAGTACGCATACTCATTGTTTCCCACGCCGCGTGAGGATTGGTCGCCTCTATAACCTTCGCCATCGGTCTCTCCTTACTCAGCTAATGTACTATACTGTACCAGCTTTTCGTGGCTTTGACCACTGCTTTACCTTACCCGGTGTGTCGGTAGGTTCGCGCATAAAATACCAAAGGGCACCAATACTAGCAATAAGCACTGCGCCTATGACATCAAGTGGGCTATGCACTAATGCGGCCACCCGCCCTATCGCTACTAAAAAGGTGCCAGCAGCTAGTAAAATTGAGATTGTTTTTTGTCGTGTCTCGAACCACACAGCTAATGTTATCGCCGTACAAAATAAGATATGATCGGACGGGAACCCAGGGTTATTTAGAAATGATGCGCCAGCTTTTACACCCATAAGCTCGAAGGGTCTTTGTAACTCCGGTTGATAAATGCTGCCAATAAGTTTTGCGAATACGTACGCCGTCAAGCCTGCCATTAAAATCCGACAGTATGCATTATATCGATGACCCTTCGGTACCTTAAACACAAGCGCCCATGCGCCAAGAAGAACTACTGGAATAACCATTCCATCGGCCAAGAGTTGTACAAGTGTGTCAGGCATATGCTTTATTATAGCACTCGGGCGCTACCTGATACGTGTTATACATTGAGTTATTAATTGGAATATATGCAACATGCTATATCAGGGCGTTAACTATATTTGGTACAATAATTATATGCCTACTACCCCTGAACCTACTTCAAATGCAACCTTAAATCGCCTCAGGGCCGCCGTACTTGGCGCCAATGATGGCATCGTATCTACCGCTAGTGTACTCATGGGAGTGGCCGGTGCAAATGCTAATGCCCGAGTATTATTTACTGCCGGTTTAGCCGCTCTCGTAGCTGGCGCCCTTTCCATGGCAGTCGGCGAGTATGTATCTGTCAGTTCGCAGCGTGACGCCGAAAAAGTTAATAGCAAACTTTCAGAAGAACACTCCGACGACACCGAATACACAAATCCCTGGCATGCGGCTATTGCTTCGTTAGTAGCCTTTACGATTGGCGGCTTAATCCCATTCATCGCCGTCATTATTGCACCTGGCAACATAAAGATTCCAGCGACGGTTGTGGCAGTCGTTATTGCCCTTATTATTACCGGCTACTTTAGTGCAGCCATCAGTGGTGCGTCACGACTGCGTGCGGTTTCACGGGTAATAGCTGGTGGTCTTTTGGCTATGGCGATTACCTACTTTATTGGAGCGGCATTCGGTACGTTCGTATAAACAATACCCCGCGGTATCTGCGGGGTATTGTACGTAGTTTGTATATGTTGATATTAAACTTTATCGCGACTATCCATCGCCAAGGCAATCAAAAGTGGACCAAATAATAGTGAGTACAGACCAATAATCCATACGAACGCAACGCCAGCACTAACTGGCTGCATAAGAAGTAAAATACCAGCAAGCACGCCAAGTACACCAGCAATAATAGCCAAAGTCTTACCACCAGCAGAGGTGACGTCACCAAAAATAGCACCAACTATGTCAATCACTCCACGGATAATGAAGGTGAATCCTGTTAGTAGAATTAATGTGCCAAACGATACAAGTGGGTGACGTACCAAATACACACCTACACCAATCGTAAAGAACCCGAATAAGAGTGATAGCCACCATAGTTTTTCGCCAGCTGTCATACCTACGAAACCTTTTACGATTGCCACGATACCCCATAAAAGTACATATGCACTAAATAGATACACAAACACAACCAGCGAAAGTCCTGGCCAGAACAATGCCGCAATACCAAAAAGCATTGTCACGATGCCTGCGATTACCCCGAGCCACCAGAGGTTGCTCGAACCGTTATTAACTGTTACTGTTCTCTTTGCCATAAGGTCCTCCTTATACACCTTTTATGGACTTGGGCATTGCTTCTTTATCTGGCAATACTCAATCAAACTCGTAAAAACATGTGACGACTATCGCTAGCACTCTCCCAATGTTTACTTAAATAATACTCCCCGATTTCTAAAAATCAACCTTCATTTACCTCCTTAAGTGCTATAATGCGTGCATGGATAAGTACGAGCTTGATGTAATTGATCGTAATTTTCGTATCGTATCACTACTTGCCTTTGCCGTACTCTCAGTCGGAATATTGTTTTACCATACGGTTGAAAAACTAAGCTGGGTGGATTCGCTTTATTTCTGCGTTATAACGCTAACTACTATTGGGTACGGAGACATTGCCCCTCACTCTGATATTGGAAAGATATTTACGTGTTTCTATGTTATTGCTGGTGTCGCAATCATTGCCTCATTCGCGAATTTGCTTATTAAGCGAGCCCTGGCCAAACGCCAAAGCAATCGCGCCAAAAAGTAACTGGCAATTATGCGGCTAGGCTAGCCTGGCGTTTTTATGGTCAATCAACACGTTGGCAGTGGTAAGCAGCAGTATGACAATAAGCGGTCCATACACCACACCGAATAATCCAAAGTAGTAAATACCGCAAAAAGTCGCCAGTACTGCTAGTGCTGGTACGATACCTGCCTCTTTTGGAATAAGTTTTGGCCGCAAAAAACTATCCAAATTGCATACTACTAGCAGGTAGATGGCTAATACCCAGAAGCTTGCCCAAAAATCACCCACTACCATTGATATCAAACAGAGTGGGATTACTACAATGCCACTACCTAGTGGAATCATGCCAAGTACCGTAAATAGTATCAAAAGTAGCCAGAAGTACGGGCCAAATCCTATAAATATAAGCAGGACTGCACTTAGCACCGCTGTCACGAACGATATGACGAACTGCCCTTTCAGGCTTGCCGTTACCATCATGCCGGAATTTCTTAAATACAAATCAGTTGTTTTGCCGTCGAAGGGGCTTAATCCGCCAACAAAGCGAATTGCCTGTTTATGAAATCGCAAGAAAGAACTGAATAAGAAAGAGTAAATTATCAATGAGGTTAAGAAGGCCGGCACACTCACTACAAGTGCTACGATAGCTTGAATCCCCCATGTCACAACCGATGGTATTGTCACTTGTACAAACTCTGTAATGCTGGATGCACTTGCAATTTCATTACCCTCGGCAGGCAAGCCTAGGCTTTGAGCCATGGAGCTAAGTTTTGCAGCAGCTTCCGAGAACTCACTCCCCGCAGACGTATCGATATTTGCAATAGCACTTGCTGCCGCTACGCCTTGTTGCACAATAGTCATGCCAATATAGAGTACTGGCACTAAAATAATTACGATGTTAAGCGCTAGCACTGCCCAGGCGGCAAACATTTCGGGCATGTACTTACTTAAAAATTTATAAATCGGGAAAAATATAAAGGCCATAAGTGCAGCCATACAAATTACACCGATATACGGTGCAAAGAACCATATCGCAGCAATTGCAATTAATATCGCAAGTGCAATCACGAGCGGCTGCGAAAGTAACGGGCCAGATGCTATCTTCATTCTTTTTGCCATTACATTCATAGTAGCAGATTTATTCATACGTTGTGATTTTTATTTTTTAATGGGATAATTTGGTACACTGTAGTGTAATGACATTTACCGATATACCTTTTATTGCTGTCTTCCTTTTTATAATTGATCTGATTGTTCGCATATTCTTGTTGATTTACATCCCGAAAAACAGGAAGCCGACGGCTGCAACCGCCTGGCTTTTGCTTATTTTTATCATGCCTATATTTGGCACGGTATTGTTTGCCGTGCTCGGTAGCACCCAGCTTTCTCGTATACGCCGGCGTAAACAGCTAGAAATCACAAAGGCATACAAAAAGCTTTCAGTTAGTCTCCCTAGCGCCAGCGATATTCCGCCCGTATACCAACCAATGGCCGCACTCGCGACGTCACTAACGAAGTTACCCGCCACTAGCTTGAATACCATCAAGGTATTAACTGATTACGATAACGCAATTAATGATATGGCGGCGAAAATAGCTCAAGCTAAACGGTATGTGTACGTTGAATTTTATGCTATGACACTAGACAGCACCACCGAGCCATTTTTCCAAGCAATGGAAAAAGCAGTGAAGAATGGCGCAGATGTGTACGTGTTATTCGATACATTCGGATCGAAAAAATACAAAGGCTATAAGCCTATGCAGAGCCGCCTTACGAGTGCGGGTATACGATGGGCCATCATGCTACCTACACGCCTACCGCTACGCGGGTATACTAGGCCCGATTTAAGAAATCATCGCAAAATAGTAGCAATCGATAATAAATTCGCCTACATCGGGTCACTAAATATGATTGATAAAACCTATCATCGCAAAGATACGATCAGCTATATTGAATTGGTTGTTCGCACTATGGGGCCGAGCGTTCAACAACTTGCCGCCGTATTTGCAGGTGATTGGTACTCAGAAACTAATGAAAAAATTCGTCATTTTACTACTGAATTACCGAATGTAAATAAGGGCTCACTGAATGTGCAAGTTATTCCGAGCGGCTCAGCTTACCCGCACCCAAATAACTTATATTTCATGACCATGCTAGTACATTCAGCGCGAACTTCCATTCACATTACCAATCCATATTTAGTACCAGACGCTTCACTACTCTCCGCCTTGATCGCCGCTGCCCAGCGTGGTGTTCACGTTTCTATCTTGAATTCAGAGGTCATGGACCAATGGATGGTTGGCAACGCCCAACGATCTTACTACAATGAGCTGCTTGCCGCGGGAGTACATATATCCCTGTATCACCAACCGCAGCTTGTTCACGAGAAATTCATGGTAATCGACCAATCTATGGTGATAATTGGCTCCAGTAATTTAGATATCCGCTCGTTCGAACTCAACATGGAATGCATGCTTGCCGTATATGATGCTTCGCTGGCTAAAAAGCTTGCGCGGCATCATACTCAATTGCTTCAAAATAGCCAACAATTACCTACGCGTAACTGGCGGGCGCGAAGCCTTCGCCGTGCTATACTTGAAAGTTTGTCGCGGTTAGCATCTGCCTTGCAGTAACGTTATAGCTTCGTTGGGTCTGGCAACACAATCCAGCTTGTAGCTCCTTAGGGAGCTGCTTTTTATTTAAGATAAGGACTTTCGGGGCAGTTTTTAAATATAAACGTCTTGACTGGGGTGGAGGGATATCGACTAAAGCCTCCTCCGCATGCTTGAAAAGAAAATACTTCGTGCTTTCTTTCTTCGCTTCGCTACGCCGAACTCCCCGACTTTTGCTTTGCAAAAGAATCGGTGGTTCGGATACCTCACCGAGTTATAGAAAAAGACAGAGCAAAAACTCTGTCTTTTTCTATGGCTGGGGCTAGTGGATGTGTTTCGAACTGTTGAGAATATATTTTCGGAAGGATTCTACCATGTCCAACCTGTTGAAAGAGCATATCCCGCTATTTTTAAAAGAGCGTAGGCAAACACGATAATTCCAATGAAAAATAAAATATAAAGAAGTATAATATTACGCTTCGATTCATTTGCGATTTTTTTGTTCATCAGATTTTTCACTATAACAATAGTAACAAAAATAGGCTTAAAAAGCCTATTTATATTGCTTAAGCTTGGCTGGGCTTGATAAAAATATCGAACTAGTACCACTTATGCACGCCGTTGGCTTTGGCTACATGGAGGGAGGCTCTATTACATATCGCCACTGTGCCGGGAACCAGCGACCATGGTTCTACAGATTGCCACATTCAAAATCATTGGTCGTGCATGCCGGACTCGCCAATAATGGTGCGCCTCGTATACTCAAGTACCTCATGTCTCATTCATCTAGTGCTCCATCAGGTTTCCCGCTGAATATTTCAGTGGCTAAAACCAACTCACCCGAAGCGGTATCTGAGCATGATGCAATAAATGATTACATTAACACCTTGAAATTATTAAAAATGACGGACGTTGGTTCCTTTTACACGTTGAATATTTCCTGTCCGAACACGTATGGCGGTGAGCCTTTTACTAAACCTACCTCGTTAGATCATTTACTCCAGGCGGTAGACCAACTAAAACTACAAAAGCCATTTTTCATCAAAATGCCCATTGATTTGACCTGGGATAAATTTTATCGCCTACTCAAAGTTGCCGATCGTCACCGTGTGGCGGGGGTGACTATTGGTAATCTTACCAAGCGCCGCCTACGACTCAACGACAACTTACCTCCATCCATAAAAGGAAATCTAAGCGGCCTTCCCACTAAGCACCACTCCACATACCTGATACATCAAACATATACCCACTTCCATGATCGCTTTACAATTATTGGTGTTGGGGGTGTTTTCTCGGCAAAAGATGCCTACGAAAAAATCTGTCATGGCGCGAGTATCATTGAGCTAGTGACGGGCCTCATATATGAAGGGCCTCAGCTCATCGGTACTATGAATCACGATCTTGTGAGGTTACTAAAAAAGGACGGGTACAAGAATATAAGCCAAGCCGTAGGTGCCGCACATAGCTCCAACGCCAGCTCAAACTAATCACACGCTCGATTCTGTCGAACCGTTCACATGTACACCACGCACCGCAGATTGCCCTTATATGGCGTGCGTCAGAATAAGCTCGTAACTTACCAATAAATAGCGCTCCAATGAAGGAGCGCTATTTTTGTGTCAGGCTGATGTGCCTACTTCTGTTCTGGCCAGCGCCAATTGACGATTTCAGGCATATCAACACCATGCACGTTTATATAGTTTCGATGCTCAACCAATTTGATTTCCATCTCGTTCTTCAGTGCTTGTGCAGCTTCACTATCCAGCTCACATCTCTCAATCACATCCATTACAAGATGGAACCTGTCCATTTCATTAAGCACAGTCATGTCAAACGCCGTCGTTATAGTACCCTCTTCTTTATAGCCACGTACGTGCAGGTGAGGATTTGTCCGACGATACGTGAGTCGATGAACTAGCCATGGGTAACCGTGAAATGCGAAAATGATTTCTTTATCGCGCGTAAACAGATCATCATATTCTTCGTCATTTAAGCCGTGTGGGTGCTCCGTTGCTGGTTGAAGACGCATCAAGTCCACAACATTCACTACTCGGATTTTAAGCCCTGGAAGTGCCGTCCGGAGAATCGATACCGCTGCTAATATTTCTAGCGTAGGTACGTCTCCCGCACAAGCCATAACAACGTCCGGCTCTTCCCCGTTATCATTACTTGCCCACTTCCATACGCCAACTCCTTCCGTGCAGTGCTCAACCGCTTCATCCATCGTAAGCCACTGTGGACTGTCGTGCTTGCCGGTGATCGTGAGGTTGATGTAGTTTCGGCTCTTCAAGCAGTGGTCCATTACAGAAAGCAGGGTGTTTGCATCTGGCGGCAAGTAAATGCGTGTGACCACAGCTTTTTTATTTACCAGGTGATCAATAAAACCTGGGTCCTGGTGTGTAAAACCGTTATGATCTTGGCGCCAAACATGCGACGTCAAAAGGTAGTTGAACGACGAAATTGGGTATCTCCAGGGAAGTTCAGAAGACATTTTAATCCATTTAGCGTGCTGATTGATCATAGAGTCGACAATGCGAATAAACGCCTCGTAGCTATGCATGACACCATGACGTCCTGTCAACAAGTATCCTTCCATCCAACCCTGCGACTGGTGCTCAGATAACATTGAATCAAGTACCGCACCTTCCTCAGCCAGAAACTCGTCATTCTCACGTACGCGGGCCGCCCATTTGCGATTAGTGACGCTAAAAACGTCTTCCAAGCGATTCGATACCAATTCATCAGGTCCAAAAATTCGAAAGTTATTACCAGACTGGTTGTATTCAATAACGTCCCGTAAATATGGACCGACTGCGTGGGTGTTACCTTCATTTACGATACCTCGGTAGTCGATATTTACTGCATAGTTACGAAAGTCAGGTAGATGTAGCTCACGAAGCAAAGTTCCGCCATTGGCATAGGGGCTTGCACCCATTCGTTTATGCTCGGCTGGAACAAGCTCGAGAATTTGTTCGATTGGTGAACCGTCGTCATTAAACAATTCCTCGGGGTGATAGCTGGCAAGCCAATCGTTTAGGACCTTCACGTTATCAGGATGGGCGCCGTCCACCGCAAGTGGTACTTGATGCGCCCGGAAGTTGCCTTCAACTTTATGTCCATCAACTTCTTTTGGCCCGGTCCAGCCTTTAGGTGAAGCGAATATTATCATAGGCCAGCGAGGACGTGTCGTATCGTTATTATGACGAGCATTCGATTGAATTCGTTTGATTTCACGTACTACTTCGTCCATAGTACGCGCCATTTGCTGGTGCATATCACTCGGGTCATCACCCTCAACAAAATATGGAGTCCATCCGTAACCATGGAATAGGTGCTCGAGTTCCTCGCGCTCGATGCGCGCCAAAATAGTAGGATTACTTATTTTATACCCATTTAAGTGCAAGATAGGCAGAACCGCACCATCTGTTTTTGCACTTAAAAATTTATTCGAATGCCAGGCGGTAGCTAGTGGACCGGTCTCAGCTTCACCGTCGCCTACTACACAGGCGGCAATCAAATCCGGGTGGTCGAAGACGGCTCCAAAAGCGTGGGACAGCGAGTACCCTAATTCGCCCCCCTCGTGCATTGAACCGGGCACCTGTGGTGACACGTGGCTCGATAATCCACCTGGGAATGATGACATTTTAAAGAGTTTTTTCAGCCCTTCCTTATTTCGAGGCACGTCTTTGTAAAACTCGCTAAAAGTACCCTCCAGGTACACGTTACTAACGATTGACGGTCCACCATGCCCAGGTCCTGAGATGTAGAGCATATTTACATCATGCCGGTTGATCGCACGGTTA
>ERZ724505.1658-NODE-1658-length-11871-cov-5.395058_pt1 | contig 11871 bp, 10 predicted proteins | sample MGYA00376038_ERZ724505 | MGnify/ENA primary metagenome ERZ724505 (study PRJEB28724, sample SAMN07190884) | wastewater metagenome | isolation source: effluent of sewage treatment plant in Hong Hong | place: Hong Kong | collected 2016-03-17 ... | reverse complement strand
TGCTGCGCGATATCAGCGGCAACTTCAGCATCGTCAACCGCGATAGCGGCAAATGCCTGGAGCCGGAGAACGGTGCCAAGGTTGCACGCACCCAGATTCAGCAAAATACCTGCCATAACGGCAACAGCCAGAAATGGAGCCTGCGTCCGACCATTACCGGCCACTGGGAAATCGCCAACGCACCGGGCGGCCTGTGTCTGGATGCCGCCAACGGCAGCCGCGAGCCGGGTGCACCGATGCAGTTGTGGCCATGCAATGGACGCGATCCGCAGCGCTGGAAAATCGAGGAAGTAGACGATAGCGGCAAGCTCAACGGCAAACGCTTTCACCCGTTTACCGAGGGTGGCTTCAGTGGCCCGCGCTTGAGCCAGGGACGCAACGGCAATGCCTGGTGGGTGACTTCCGCGGCACTGCCGCCCGGCTACAGCGCACAAAGCTCATGGGCGCTGGCGTTGCCGCGCAGCCCCGGGGCAAGGCCCTTGTACGAATGCCGCAGGGGCGACAACAATTTCGTCAGCAACAGCGTCGAGTGCGAAGGCGCGACCTACAACGGCATCTCCGACTGGATCTACAATGCGCCACTGCCCGGCGCACTGCCGCTGTACCGCTGCATCGACCGCGACAGCAAGGCGTATTTCCTCGCCAACAGCAAGCTGTGCGAGGGGCAGACACTGGATCAGGTACTCGGATTCGTGCTGCGCTGACCACTGTCGGTCGCAGACAAAAACGCCCCGCTTCGTGCGGGGCGTTTTGATTACCGGCACTGCGACCGTCACACCCAGTAGGCGGTACCGGTCATCACTTTCGAACTCAGCTTCATCGCCAGCCGCAACGGTAGCGGCAGGCTGGCGGCACCGTGCCGATGCGCCGTGTCGGCGTGCTGCGCCTCGTCAACGCGCATCTGCGCCAGTATTGCGCGGCTCTTGCCGTCCTGTGGCGGCAGCTTGCCCAGATGCTCGTCCAGATGTTGGCACACCTGCTTCTCGGTTTCTTCGAGAAAACCCAGATTCCATTTGTCGCCAACCAGCCCCGCCGCCACCCCCATCGCCAGCGAGCCGGAATACCACAGCGGGTTGAGCAGGCTCTTGCGCCCGCCCAGCTCCTGAATCCGGCGCTCGGTCCACGCCAGATGCTCGGTTTCTTCCCATGCAGCCTGCTGCAGCGCCTCACGGGTGGCCGGGTTGCGTGCCGTCAGCGCCTGCCCCTGGTACAGTGCCTGGGCACAGATTTCGCCAACATGATTGATGCGCATCAGCGCCGCGGCATGACGCTTTTCCTCATGGCTCATTTCGTGTTCCGGCAGGCTTTCGTCCGGGTAGTCGCGCAGCGTCCGCGCTGGTGCCAACAAAGTGCGCAGCCCCTTGTCGAATTGAACGATCAGTTGGTCGAGTTTCAGCATCACACATTCTCTTTGAGTTGTTGCGCCAGCAGCACCAACGGGTGCTCGAAACGCAGATTGGCTGGCAAGGCGGCATTGAGCCACATCCCGCAGCCGAAATTGGCACTTGCCAACCGTTGCGGCTGCAAGGCGCGCATGGCATCGATTTTAGCATCGCGCAACTGGCCGGCGACTTGCGGCTGCTGCAAATGGTAAGCCCCCGCCGCGCCGCAACATTGCTGGTTGCCCGGCAGCGGCAGCACCTCGGCCTGTGGAATGCGTTGCAAGAGCCGGTAATAGGCCTGCTCACTGCGCAGCACATTGCGCAGCGAGCATGGGTCGTGCACACCGATACGCAATGGCAACGGTTGCAGTACGATGCGCGACCAGTCACCGTGACGTTCGAGAAATTCGCCAACGTCGATCACACGCGCACCGAATTCGGCATCGCGCAGATCGGCACCGCAACCGGACGCCAATACCAATATCGGCGCATTGCCGCCAAACGCGCGCAGATTGCCGCGCAGCAACTCATCCGCGGCAGCAGCGGCGCCGGCATGGCGCAACAGCGCGCCACAACACTGCTGCCCGGCCGGCACCTGCACCGCAAATCCAAGTCGGGTAAGCAGGCGGATGGCCGCATCGATCGCCGCGACGTCCAGCGTGCGCGCCACGCAGCCGAGGAACAGCTGCACCTCCCCCAGTTGCGCCCCGTGTGCCGGATAGCTCGCCTGCCAATGCCCCGACTGCGCCCGCCCGGCCATTTCACGCAGGCTGGGGGCCAATTGCGGTCGGCGCAGCAGGCGGCTGGCCAGCCCGACTCCACCCGGCCAACGCAGTGGCGACAACAGCGCCCGCCATGCGCCGGGACGGCGTGCCAGCAAACGCAGGCCAGCCTGCTGCCAGCGTGGCAGCCGCTGCGGATTCAGTTTGAGCAGCTCGGCACGCATGCCGTCGACCAGACGGCCATACGGCACCTGATTCGGGCAGGCCTTTTCGCAGCTGCGGCAGGTCAGGCACAGATCCAGGTGTTCGGCAAAGCGCGCGGTCGGCTGCAGCTTCTGCTCCAGCACGCCACGCATCAGCGCAATGCGGCCGCGCGGCGAATCGGCCTCGGTCTGCAGCATCTTGTAGGTAGGACATTGCGGCACACACAAGCCACAGGCGACGCAGGTGTCGGCCAGCTTGAGCAGCTGCGGATTGCGGATTTCGGACATGCGGCAATACAGGTAGGCAACGCACCATTTTACCGCTTCGCAGCGCTTGCGGGAAAACCCGTCAACAGCGGCGAAACAGATCGCTGTATAATGCCGCGCTTTGATTAATCACCTTTTTACACGGAGCAACCCATGATCCTCGATCGCGTGCCTGCCGGCAAAGACGTGCCGAACGACGTAAATGTCATCATCGAAATCCCGGCCAACAGTTCGCCGATCAAATACGAACTGGACAAGGAAACCGGCGCAATGTTCGTCGACCGCTTCATGGGCACCGCGATGTTTTACCCGTGCAACTACGGTTATGTGCCGAACACCCTGTCGGAAGACGGCGATCCGGTAGACGTGCTGGTGGTGACCCCGTTCCCGCTGCAGGTTGGCGTGGTAGTACGCTGCCGCATGCTCGGCATGCTGCGCATGGAAGACGAATCGGGCGTGGATGCGAAACTGATTGCCGTGCCGGTAGAAAAACTGTGCCCGATGTACAAACAGATCCAGTCGACCGCCGACCTGCCGGAACTGCTGCTGAACCAGATCGAACATTTCTTCGAGCATTACAAGGACCTGGAAAAAGGCAAGTGGGTCAAGATCCAGGGCTGGGCCGACAAGGAAGCCGCAAAACAGGAAATCATCGACGGCGTGAAGCGTTACGAAGCCGAAGGCAAGTAAGCCACGTCTGCCCGACCAGACAAGACCGCCGCACCGGTAACGGGCGGCGGTCTTGTTTTTTGCACCACAGGCGTGCAAACGCACCATATCAGGCACCATATTCGTGCAATAAACCACTTGTACGGCGCACCAAAAACACACACATCCGTTCCAGATCAGTGCATTACAAATCTGGCCCGATACTTGCTTTATACGCAACACTCGGATTCATGTGGGGTTTTTATGGAAAAGCTGCAAACCAGTGCTGATGTACTGTTTATCCTTCTTGGTGCAATATTCATTCTGGCGATGCACGCCGGCTTCGCTTTTCTTGAGCTGGGCACCGTGCGCAAGAAAAATCAGGTCAATGCCCTGGTCAAGATTCTTACCGACTTCGCCGTATCCGGCGTTGCGTATTTCTTCATCGGCTACAGCATCGCCTATGGCGTGAATTTCTTTGCCGGTGCTGAAACGCTGGCACAGAAAAGCGGCTACGAGCTGGTCAAATTCTTCTTCCTGCTGACTTTCGCCGCCGCGATCCCGGCGATCATTTCCGGCGGCATTGCCGAACGGGCCAAGTTCCATCCGCAATCGATCGCCACCTTCCTGTTGGTGGGCTTCGTCTATCCGTTTTTTGAAGGTATTGCCTGGAACCACCACTATGGCATTCAGGACTGGCTGAAGGCCACGTTCGGCGCCGAATTCCATGATTTTGCCGGCTCCGTGGTAGTACATGCGGTAGGCGGCTGGATCGGCCTCGCCGCAGTATTACTGCTCGGCGCACGACGCGGTCGCTACACCAAGGATGGCATGGTGGCCGCACACCCGCCGTCATCGATTCCGTTCCTGGCACTGGGCGCCTGGATTCTGATCGTCGGCTGGTTTGGCTTCAATGTGATGAGTGCACAGAAGCTCGACAGTATCTCCGGGCTGGTAGCGATCAACTCGCTGATGGCTATGGTTGGCGGCACGCTGGTTGCCACCTGGATCGGCAAGAACGACCCCGGCTTCATCCATAACGGCCCGCTGGCCGGACTGGTAGCGGTGTGCGCCGGCTCCGACCTGATGCACCCGATCGGTGCACTGATCGTCGGCGGCATTGCTGGCGCCTTGTTCGTCTGGATGTTCACCATCACCCAGAACAAATGGAAAATCGACGACGTGCTCGGCGTATGGCCGTTGCATGGTCTGTGCGGTGCCTGGGGCGGCATTGCGGCCGGCATCTTCGGCCTGAAACAACTCGGCGGCATCGGCGGCGTCAGCCTTGCGGCGCAACTGATCGGCACCGGCATGGGCATCGCCGTGGCCTTGACAGGCGGTTTTGCTGTGTACGGACTGCTGAAGAAAACCGTCGGCATCCGCCTCGATCAGGAGGAAGAATATGAAGGTGCCGACCTGTCGATCCACAAGATCACCGCCACACCGGAGCGCGAATCGAGCTGGTAAGCAGCAGCGCTCACCCGACACGGCGCCATGCACTGCAGGCGCCGTTTTTTGTCGCTGCACAGCAACGGCACGCGGCCGCCCATCGCCTCAACGACTCGGGCATACGGCCGGCTTTGGGCAGGCACCGGAAAGCCGCTGGCAGCAAAATACTTTTCCAGATCAAACATTCGCAGACACGCGTATGGCTGCGACATCATTTCGTGGTATAAACGCCTGTCTCAAAAACAGGCCAACAAGCCAGCGGAGACAGTCGCGCCGGATACGGCAGAAGCGGCGCCACTCCGGCACTGGCAATACCCATGGATCGCGGATTCTTCATCATTCTCGGCGCGCAGTTCTTGTCTGCGCTGGCTGATAACGCCCTATTCATCGCAGCGATCGCCCTGCTGAAATCGCAGCATGCATCGCATGTCGAAATCTCGCTGCTGCTGCATTACTTCACCATCTCCTACGTAGTACTGTCGCCATTTGTCGGTGCGTTTGCCGATGCGATGCCGAAAGGCCGGGTGATGTTCATCTGCAACAGCATCAAGTTCGTCGGCTGCATCGCCATGCTGTGCGGTGTCAATCCGCTACTGGCCTATGGCATCGTCGGCTTTGGCGCCGCAGCCTATTCACCGGCCAAGTACGGCATCATCACCGAGTACCTGCCGCACGACAAACTGGTGGTGGCGAATGGCTGGCTTGAGGGCTCGACCGTCAGCGCCATCATTCTCGGCACCGTACTTGGCGGCGTGCTGGTCGGGCCGAATCTGGAACATCTGCTGCAGGCTGCCGGCAGCCCGCTGGCCGGGCCGCTGTTTGGCATTGTCGCCACCACAGTGCTGTATCTGGGTGCGGCGGCAATCAACCTGTACATTCCCAGGCTCAACATCGATCACAAAGTGCCGCACCGCAACCCCCTCTATCTGCTGCACGATTTCTGGCACTGCGTAAAGCTGCTGTGGCGCGATCCGCAGGGGCAGCTGTCGCTTGGCGTGACCACCTTGTTCTGGGGCTCGGGTGCCACCATGCGGCTGATCGTGCTGGACTGGGCGATCATCTGGCTCAGCTTCAATCTGGAGCAGGCCACGCGACTGATAGCGATTGTTGCATTCGGCACCGCGTTCGGTGCAGTGATTGCCGGCAAATACGTGCAGTTGCGCCAGGCATTCAAGGTATTGCCGGCCGGCATTCTGATGGGCGGTCTGGTGGTCTCGATGCTGTTCGTGCACAACGTCTATCTGGCGAGCGTGCTGATGTTCCTGGTCGGTGCACTGGGCGGTTTCTTCGTGGTGCCGCTGAATGCGATGCTGCAGCACCGCGGCCACCTGCTGATGGGGGCCGGGCATTCGATCGCGGTGCAGAATTTCAACGAAAACCTGGGGATTCTGGTAATGGTCGGCGCGCATGCGCTGCTGGTCAAATACTTCAGCTCGCCGGTGTCCGCCGATGCTGCGCCGGTAGTGATCGACTATTTCAGCAAGACTGGCGGCATGCCGCCGATGTACGCGATTGTCGCCGGCTTCGGTGCGATGCTGGGGCTGGTGATGCTCGGCATCACCCTGATCCACTGGCTACGGGTAAAACGCGGCGAGCTGCATACCTGAGCGAAGGATGCCGGCCAAACGCAAAGGGCGCCGTGGCGCCCTTTGTTGTATCCGCCAGCATGGCAGCGATCAGCGCACGTAGAGCTTTTCCTTCAGCCGGTCGAGCGGCAGGCCAAGCAGCAATTGCTGATTGCCCAGTTCCAGCAGCGGCAGCAACTGCACCAGCAACGGCTGCAGATACGGCTGCACGTCCTGCGCCCGGCCCTGCTGCAGCAATTCCAGCGCATCCAGCAAGCTTGGCGGCGTCTGCTGTGCCGGTGGCACATCCTGCGCCACAACACGGTTGCCACCACTGGCCAATGCGATGTCCAGGCGACGCTCGGCAACCTCCAGCGCGGCATCGATCTCCATGCCCTGCTCGCAATTGACGACACCGATACTGCCGGTAAAGCGCAGCACATTGCCCTTGAAATTGATCTTGGCGTGCTCCAGCGCGGTCCGCAGGCGCTCTGCCAGCACCAGTTCCTCACCGGCCGAGTTGCTGGAACTCAATACGCCGAAGCGATAGTCGTCAACCCGGGCAATGGTGTCTTCCGAACGGACTTTCGACGCCAGCATTTTCGCCAGCGCCTTGAGAATCTGGTCGGCCACCGGCTGGCCGAACTGGCCGGCGACATCGGCAAACCGGTCCAGTTGCAGCAGCAGCACGATGGTGCGCTGATTGTGGCGGGTAGCGTAGGCAAGCGACTGCCGGCCTTCGAATTGCAGCAGATGGCGCGTGCCAAGGCCGGTAAGCGGATCTTCGGTGGCTTTCTGATCCAGCTCCTGGCGGCTTTCGCTCAGTTGCTGCTCGGTTTCGGCACGCAACGCATTGGCCGATACGCGCGCAATCAGCTCGGTACGGTCGGTGGATTTGGTAATGAAATCGCTGGCACCAAGCTCGACCGCCTTGAGCTTGATTTCTTCCTCTTCCTCACCGGAAATGACAATGAACGGCAGCTTGCGGATCTGCGCGTTATCGCAACTACGCACACGTTGCAGCAGGCCAAAGCCGTCGAGATTCGGCATGCCGAGATCGCTGATCAGCACCTTGACGTCCGGCTCGCCCTGCAGCATCGTCCAGGCTTCTTCGCCATCGCAGGCTTCAATGATTTCGAATACGCCAGTCAGATGCTTTTTGATGGTGGCGCGGACAATGCGCGAGTCGTCTGCGACCAGAATGCGTGGTAACGGGGAAGAAATCTCGTTGTCGACAGTCATGAACGCTACCCTGAAAAATCCAAATCTGAAGCTAGGCCTTGCCAGCCAAGAAATCAAGCAGTAACTGGTTGAACTGCTGCGGCAGCTCCAGCGGCAACGCATGACCGGAGCCGGGCACCACCGTCAGCCGCGCAGCGGGAATCAGACTGGCCAGCAGGCGCGCATGATACAACGGGGTGAAGCGGTCGTCCTCCCCCACCAGCACCAGCGTCGGTGCACGTACCGCCGCCAGTCGCGCGCGCACGTCGTGCGCACGCATACCGCTCACCAGCCGTGCCAGCGGTTGCCACGGCTGGCGGCTGGCAAATTCGCGCAACAGGGAAATTCTCTCCGCCTGCTGTTGCAGGTAATTGGCACCGAATGTCAGCGGCAAGCCGATGTCAAAGCGCAAGGCAGGATCGGCGCTGTGCGCTGCGGCTTCCCAGCTGTCGGCAATTGCGTCGTTGACTGGATCGGACCACGCCAGCGTTGCCGCCAGCACCAGCTTGCCCAGCCGTTGCGGATAATCCAGAGCGAAATGCTGCGCCACCGCGCCACCGTAGGATAAACCGACCAGATGCGCCCGCGCGATCCCCAGCCGATCCAGCAATGCCGCGAGGTCGGCTGCATGCTGCGGCATCGGATAGCTCGGCGCCTCCGGCTTGCCGGACTGCAACTGGCCACGCAGATCGTAGCGCAGCACCCGGTAACGTGCGGCCAGCTCTGGTTCCTGCAACGCCCACGCGGCGGTGCTCATGGAGATACCGTTGAGCAGCACCACGGTTTCGCTGCCGTTGCCGGTCAGTTCGTAATACAGCGCAGTATCGTTGACATCGATCAGCGGCATGTCAGCCTCGTAACAGATTCTTGCGGATTTTGCCGGTAGGGGTGCGTGGCAGCCCCTGCTGGCTGAATACGATGTGCTGCGGCAGTTTGTAACGCGCCAGGCGCTCGCCGGCAAATGCCAGCAACTGTTCGCCGCTGCAGACACAGCCATCGCGCAACACCACGTGCGCCTCGCCCACCTCGCCCCATTTTGCGTGTGGAACACCGATCACGGCAGCCTCACCGACCGCCGGATGCTGCAGCAACACCGCCTCGACTTCGGCCGGATAAACATTCTCGCCACCGCTGATGTACATGTCCTTCTTGCGATCGACCACAAAACAATAACCATCCGCATCCATCCGCACCAGATCGCCCGTTCTGAGCCAGCATCCGGCAAACAGTTGCGCACTGGCATCGGGGTTGCGCCAGTAGCCGCTGCACAGCGTCGGTCCGGCCAGCCAGAGCTCGCCCACCTGCATCGCTGCAACCGGCTCGCCAGCGGCATTGACGACTCGTGCTTCGGTGTAAAAATTCGGTCTGCCGACCGAGCCAATGCGCGGCACCGCATCGCGCTGGTGCAGGGTGAAGCAGTTCGGGCCGGCTTCGGTCAGGCCATAGCCCTGCTTGAATACCAGCCCACGAGCCTGGTACGCCTCGATCAGCGCAGTCGGACATGGAGCGCCACCGCTGATGCAGAAGCGCAACGCGCTCAGGTCGCACCTGGCAAATGCCTCGCAGGCCAGCATCATCTGGAACATCGTCGGCACCGCAAACAGGATTGTCACGCGCTCCTGCTCGACCAGCTGCAACGCAGTCTGCGGCTCGAACAGCGGCAACAGCACCAGCCGGCCACCGCGCTGCAGCAACGGCGTGGTCAGCACATGCAGGCCGCCGGTATGGAAAAACGGCGTATGCACCAGAGCGCAGTCGGTGCCGGACAAATCCCAGGTCACCGCCGTGTTGATTGCATTCCAGGTAATCATGCGCTGGCTTTGCAGCACACCTTTGGGACGGCCGGTAGTGCCGGAGGTATACAGGATCAGCAGTGGCTGTTCCGCATCCGGCAGCGGCCTGTCCGCAGCCCTCCCCGCATGGTTCGCGTCAGCCAGTTTTCCCGAACGGCAACCGGCTGGCAGCTCCAGGCTGGCCACAAACGCAGCATGGGCGGCATCATGCAACAGCCACACAGGCTCGGCATCGGCGAGGATGGGGTTCAGCTCGGCAGCGGTAAGGCGGTAATTCAGCGGTACCATAATGCAGCCGAGACGGGCACAAGCGAACAGCAGCGTCACAGTTTCCGGGTGATTGACCGCCAAAACGGCAATCCGCTCACCGGCACCGACGCCGGACGCGTCAAGCCAGGCGCATTGCCGATCCATCGCGTCGGCCAGGTCGCGATAGCTGTAGCGTCTGCCGGATGCGGCATCGAACAACGCCTCGCGCTCCGGCTCGTAATCGCGCCAGCGCGCCAGCCAGTCGGCGATCAACATCTCGTCTCCGCGCATTGCAAACATTAAAGCTCCAGTAGCGCCGGCAAAACAAAACGGCGCGAAATAACGCGCCGTTTTCCGCTGCCGAATTAGCGCATGACTACTGCGCTGCGGCCATTTCGCGGCGCGCACGCACCGCCGCTGCCAGTTCGCGCAACAATTTTTCGCTGTCATCCCAGCCGATGCAGGCATCGGTGATGCTCTGGCCATAAGCCAGCGTCTTGCCCGGCAGCAGATCCTGACGGCCTTCGTGCAGATGGCTTTCGACCATCACACCGAAAATGCGCTTCTCGCCCTTGCCGATCTGGCCGGCGATGTCGGTCGAGACTTCCATCTGGCGGCGATAATCCTTGCGGCTGTTGGCATGACTGAAATCGACCATCACTTTCGGCGACAGGCCGACGGCTTCCAGCTCTTTGCCCGCCTTATCGACGCTCGGCGCATCGTAGTTCGGCTCTTTGCCGCCGCGCAGGATCACGTGACAATCCGGATTGCCGGTGGTCGAAACGATAGCCGAGTGGCCGAGCTTGGTCACCGAAAGGAAATGATGCGGCACTTGTGCCGCACGGATTGCATCCACGGCGATTTTCAGGTTGCCGTCGGTGCCATTCTTGAAGCCGACCGGGCAGGAAATACCGGAAGCCAGTTCACGATGCACCTGCGATTCGGTGGTACGCGCACCGATAGCCCCCCAGCTGATCAGATCGGCCACGTATTGCGGCGAAATCATGTCGAGAAACTCAGTACCGGCCGGCATGCCCATATCGTTGATCTGCAGCAGCAGCTTGCGCGCGGTACGCAGCCCGTCGTTGATCTCGTAGCTGTCGTCCAGGTATGGATCGTTGATCAGCCCTTTCCAGCCAACCGTGGTGCGTGGTTTTTCGAAATACACACGCATTACGATCAACAGGTCTTCCGCCAGCTCATCCTTGAGCTTTTTCAGGCGCCGTGCGTATTCGATTGCCGCAGCCGGGTCGTGAATCGAACACGGGCCGATCACCACCAGCAAACGATCATCCTGATCTGCCAGCAGCCGGTGAATGCTCTGACGGGTATCAAATACGGTATTGGAAGCGGTTTCGGTAAGCGGATTGGTCTCGATCAGGTAAACCGGCGGAGTCAGCTCCTTGATTTCCTTGATGTGGATGTCGTCTGTTCTGCGTTTCATGGTGTATGCGTATTCAAATATGAAGCAAGGTGGCTGGCGTCGCCACGCGACGCCCATGGGTCACCGATTATGACAGGATCAGCCGTGGATGGGCAGGGTTTTCATTTTCTTTCGGCCGCGATCTTGCGGATCGCCGCCAGCACCTGTTCCTGCCACTCATTGCCGAGCGCCTTGAGGCGCACAGAGGCACTTTCGACGTCGCGATCGAGCATGTACTGGATCATTTCCATGAAGAACCGATGCAGCTTGTCCAGTTCGCCCTGACCACCGCTGAGGATGATATAGGCAGCGCGCTTGGCTGCCGGCAACAGATCTTCCAGCACCTGCACCAGGAACGAATTGTTGGCGAACGGATAGATCTTTTCGTAGAACTCGACCGATGTTTCGAAAAATTTCTCCAGATCGTTCTTCTGCGCGAATTCACCCATCCGCAATACCAGGTCGGTAAACAACACCAGATCGTTTTCGGTCCACATGTCCACCGCATTGCGCGAAACCTTGTCGAGCAGCAGGAACCACAACTCGTACAAGGCGCGCACTTCGGCCTCGGTCATTTCCGCCACCACGGCGCCGCGGCGCGGCAGTATCTGGATCAGGTGACGGCGTTCGAGAATCAGCAGCGCTTCGCGCACCGAGCCACGGCTGACATTCAGCTCCTCTGCCACACGCAACTCCTGAATCCGGTCGCCCGCTTTCAGTTGGCCAATAACAATCTGGTTGCCCAGATATTGAGCAATCTGCTCAGTCAGCGATTCGCTGGGTTTGAACGTCATACCGCACTTGTCTCCGTCGTGACTATTGCTGAAAAATAGTTGTTGTTATCTGTTCTGGCACGCTTGGCGGCAAGCGCCCGTACCAGCCCTTCACTTTGCCTGAAACCGTCGCAATGTGCAATTGTTGAACAATTGATCATGACATTCTGACTTAC
>ERZ724505.1657-NODE-1657-length-11873-cov-5.281181_pt1 | contig 11873 bp, 13 predicted proteins | sample MGYA00376038_ERZ724505 | MGnify/ENA primary metagenome ERZ724505 (study PRJEB28724, sample SAMN07190884) | wastewater metagenome | isolation source: effluent of sewage treatment plant in Hong Hong | place: Hong Kong | collected 2016-03-17 ... | reverse complement strand
GTTGAGTGATTCGACTGACGACTATCTTGTCCCAAAAGCCGGGACGTGGAACTTGACGAACGTGAAGAACGATCCTCTCTGTTCCGATCCGTTCCCGCTGCTGGAATGGTTTCGCGTGCTTCGCGATTTGCGTCCCGCTGAAGAGGGGATTCGCCCGATGTTCGTTGACTTGGCTTCCGGGCATGGGGGAGCGGCATGAATCTCGATACGTTCCTTGCTCGTCAGCGGTGGAAGGCGTTCCGCTCCCTGGAGACTTCAGAAACGATTCCGCCGTTCGCTCCGGTGCAATTGGGGAAGGCGACTGATCCTACTCGCGGGGTGATTGACGACGCGACGGGCGAGTATCTCCTGCTCGCTGGTCAACCGTATGACTTGGTTTCGCTCGCGAGCGACGGGCCGGAAATGTACGCGATGAGCGTGGATGACATCGCATTCAACGGGCCGCTTGAAGTTCTACCCGGGGAGCGTGGGATCCTGACGTTCGACTGCCCAGCTATCGCTCGATTCGATGGGTCAGTCAGCGGATTCCTGAGCCCAACAACTCCTGCCGTTGGGGCTGCTGGGTGGGAGCTTCAGAACGTGCTGCCGGCCACTGGAGATCTGGCAGTTCATTCGTTTTTTAAGGCCCTCGGGATCATCAATATCGCTGGCCGAGAGTACGTGACGGTGCTTCGGCAACGGTGGGCCGCTTCCTATCAATTGGACAAGATTCTGTGATCTGCAATTTCGTGAAATCAGGCGGCCGCGTTCAGTGTTCCAGGTGTCGCCGCGGGTGGCTTGGGGGCATGGAGGCAGAGAGGCAATGCCACCCAATTGAGGCAGTATGTCGTTCGGAGAAAAAGCCGCGTCCCCTATCGACTTCCAAGCGGGTGAGTATGGTTTCCCTCAGCTTCGAACCGCTTAACTTGCCGCCGCGTGAAAGCGACAGAGTCGTCGTCACGCTCGCGATTGGCGACAAGTTTCAAGAGCTACTGGAGATCTCCCGGCCGACGTTCATGGCCTACGCTGCCAAGTGCCAGGCCGACTACCGTGAGATCCTGCTGGACTCTTCAGACTACCCTGAGGGCGACAAGTTCAGGATCTCGCAGCTATTTGATATCGGCTACCGGGAAGTGCTGTTCGTCGACGCGGATGCGTTGATCATGCCGGACGCTGAAAATTTGTTTGAGATCTCCCCTGATGCAGATGTTTGCATCCACGATGACGCTCCCCACCTGAAGTATCGGGAATGGCTGGATAACGAGTATCGCGGGCTGATTGAATCCCAGGGGTGGGACGTTGAAACTCAGACCTGCTACAACACGGGACTGATGTTGATCCGTGATCGGCGTGCTGTTGAGATGCCAGTTCTGCCGTTCCCGCGAAGTCATACGGCGGAGCAGTCGCTGATCAATTTGCAGATTGCCAGGCACGGTCTGAAAGTCCATCGGCTAGATCGTAAGTGGAATGAGCAGTGGTGGTTCAATAACGCCTTGTCGCCACGTCCAGAAACGTACGTGTACCATTGGGCGAACGCTCCACATGCAACTCGACTTAAGGAAATGCCAAATTTCTTGACAATTTGTTAAGCCTGAATTGTGGTCAACACGTTCACCGACTACAGCATTTTGCGTCTTTGCATCAGTAATTCCCAATGGTAGAGTTTGTCGCATCACTTCCCAGTCCGTCCGGTGACGGCGGTGCGATGCGACCAAACGCATCCCGAAAAAGGCTCCAATCAATGGCAGCGATTCGGATTAAGTCTCGTTTGATTCTGTGGATTTGCGTTGTAAACGACAGGGAAGTCGCCAGGTTCTTCCGACGATTCGAGGCTCGCGATTTTGCACGAGCGTTCAATCAGTTGACGCGTCGGGCGTCTTGCTCTGTGTGGTCCCAGCGATTTGCCGCTGAAGGAACTCCTGTAGTTGGGACGCAATCTCGATCAACTCCCGCTCGTGTGCAGCGGTATAGATCGAAGTCGTCTCCAGTCGAGCGTGTCCGAGATACCGCTGGGACGCCTGCTCGCCGATCCGTGCGGAAACCTCGGTAGCAATCGCGTGACGGAGCTGATTCGGTGTCCAGTGAGGGATCTTTTTTGATTCGTCCTGGATTGCCGAATTCGCTCGCGTGATCGCTGCGGTGATTTCCTTCCCGTAGATCACCGCGACGAAACTGATTGACGTCAACTTCCCTAGGCATAGCTCTATCTCGATTCTTTCTCGGCCCTGACGCGAAAATCTTCGTCTTCACTACTCGTTCAGTCAACAGGATTTGCGTAGTTTTGTCTGAGAAATGTCTGAGTAATGTCTGAAAAATGTCTACGTTTGCTCTTGAAAAACTCTATGATAGAACGATGATAGACGCGTCGGGCAACGGTTCATTCGACAGCGAAGATCATGAGAAATATCCGAAGACTGGCTGAACAAATCGCAAAGGAAACGAAAGACGCATCGGATGAGGCGTATGACAGCGTTCTTGCGAAACTCCGATCCGAGTTTGGTTTAACAGTTTGATGGATCAAATCATGAAAACCTGTCTTTCGTGTGGAAATGAGCGTCCCATTCGATGCTCGGGGCAGTGCAGTGGATGCTACCAGTACTGGCTCGCTCAAGTGAAAAACGGGAACACCACATGGCGTTCCGTGGTCCGTCGTGGCCTGGCTTCACGTTCGAAGCGAGGGCCGAAGTCTTCAATCGAAAGGAGTCGCAGTGTTAGTTCTAAGTCGAAAGCGGAATGAGCAGGTACTGATCGGAGACTCAATCGTCGTAACGGTCGTCGATATTCGCGGCGACAAAGTTCGACTTGGTTTCGACGCTCCTGTCAATGTTCCTGTTCACCGGCGTGAAGTGGCTGAATCGATCGAACGTGACGGAATCCTGAAGCGAAGAAAGGAGCATCGAGCCCATGCAAACGACTGAATTCCCTGACATCGAAACTGAGGAGAGCGACCCACTGGCTGGGCTCGGACTCGATCTCCCTGCTGAACTTGAAGAGTCTCGCGAGACGCATAACAAGCCGACTGACGAGTACCATCGTGAGTTGACCGAACAGAACGAAGCGGGCATCGCCCGTATCAATGAGTGGCTGAAGACACCAGAGAATGGGGAGCCTCTCTACATTGATCTGGAGACGATTCCCGACTTCGGGCGAATGTTCAGATTCGGACTCGAACCGCTTCCGTCAATGCCGCCAGTCGATGGGCCGGACGCTCTCCTGCCTGCGGAACAGTTTTGCAGTCAGAACGTCCCAGATATCGAGAGATGGCTTGCAAAGCACAATCCCCCTAGTGAGTGGGTCGCAGAAGCCATCGCCTACGAAAAGGGTGCGAAAAAGCGGAAGGGGTTTTTCGACGCCATCGACGATCACAAAAAGCGAATTGCGTCCATCGCGTCTGCCGAAGTTGACCGCGTCAAGATGCTGTCCGTGAATCCCCTGTACTGTGGCATCTGCTGCATCGGGTTCGCCATCGGGAAGTACCCGCCCATGTCGCTCTACTGCGGGAATGACATCCTGCTTGAGCGGGCTCATCTTGAAATGTTGTGGCGACTGATGGCTCGTCACAATCCGATCATTGGCTACGGGGTCAGCTTTTTCGATATCCCCGTCATCAAGGCCCGCTCCATGATCCTCGGGGTGAAGCCGACGCGGATGATCGACAATCGTAAGTATGGTTCGATTGACGTCGTCGATCTGTGTCGGTCGCTGTTCGAGGATCACAAGTCGTTCGGACTCGGCAAGGTGTGCCAGGCCCTCGGGATCGACTCCGCCATGCCCGATGTGGATGGGTCGCACGTCTACGAGATGTGGAAAGCAGGGGACATGAACGGAATTCGTCGCTACTGCGAGGATGACGTTTTGCTCGTCCAGCGACTGCATCGGGAAAAGATGGCTGGATACTTCGTGACGTGATGTGATTTTCAATTTGGCAACGTCTATCTCAGAAACGGCTTAACCCTTAGAAAGAATCGAAATGGAAACGACTGCCCTGTCCGTGATTGATCGTGTCGCTGATCCTCAAAACTTCATACTCGGGATGGGAAAAGCGTTCTCAGAGTCTCAGATGTTTGGATGCAAAACAGTTCAGCAAGGCGTCGTCTTGGCGATGCACTGTGCAATGGAACGAGTCTCTCCGCTCGCCATCATGCAGCAGTACCATCTGATCGAGGGCAAGCTTTCGATGAAGACGGACGAGATGCTCCGCCGGTTCTCCCGTCGCGGTGGGCGGTGGACATGGATCTCGGACGGACGAGACGGCAAGGCTGTCGTCAAGCTGGAACGAGATGGACGCGAACAGACAGTTTCGTACTCCCTGGATGATGCGAAGCAGGCTGGGCTGATCGACGGAAAGAATCCGAACTGGCGTCTCCGGCCGGCGAACATGCTCCGCTCGCGAGCCGTCAGCGATGGCCTGCGGATGTTCGACCCTGAATCGACTGGCGGGTGCTACACGGAGGAGGAGTTACAGGACTCGGGAGTGATCGAGACGACAGCGGTCACGTCCCACTCTACGGTGGCTGACACAACTCCTGCTGCCGCTGTTCCCGTCGCTCCCGCTGCCACTGCTGAAACCACGAAGCGAACCCGCAAGCCGAAGGAACAGGCGACGGAACCCGCTGCCACTCCCGCTGAGACTCCGGCGCCTGCAGCGACGCAGTCAATCGCAGATGCTGCCCGTGCTGCCGATCCGGTTGTGGACGTTGCCTCGGAACCCGTCAAGCCTGCTGAGCCTGAGCCAACTCCCGCTCCCGCTCCGGCCGCTGCACCCACTCTGCCGCAGATTGTCACTGACATTATTGCGATGCGTGACAAGGTGGGAGGCCGCTGGAATCCTGGCCACAAGAATGGGCCGTGGGAGAAGCTCTGGCCGCAAGTGCTGGGGTCTCTCAAGATCTCCGGCGACAACGAAGTCGAGGCGATCGTCAAGGCTTCCACGATGGTGCAAGAACGACTGCTGAAGTGGCTCGTCGATCAGAACACCGTACTCGACAAGATCGAGGGCGTCGCGACCGTTGACCAGTGGGCGAATCAGACTCCGCAAACGTCGGCTAACACTGCTGGCTGATCTCTCTCGGTGAATCACAAACAGACAATTTGACTGAACGGCAATCTCTAACTCTATCCAAGGAATGTGACATGACGAACGGTAATGACTGGGGTGTTGATCTTCCGACTGCTGACGATGCGAGCTTCGGGTTCGGCGACAACGCGAGCGACGTGAACGGATTCGTCGACTTCGGGACTGACGGCGTCGATGGCAACAAGATCGGATCAGGCTTTCTGCGTGTCGATCGAAAGGGCTGGTATCAGTTCCTGATGGAAGCGACCGCCAAGCCATTGCCGTACGAAGATGGCGACATGAGCAAGGCCCGCAAACCGTCGATCGGAATCAAGATGACGGTGCAGGCCAGCGACAACGGTACTCCGCCTGGTGCGATCCACTTCCACGACTTGACCCTCGGCGGCAAAGGACCTGGAGTGCCACTGACGACATACGATCGTGATCAGACGCTCAACTTCCTGGTGGGGTGCGGAATCCTTCAGAAGCAGGGTGACAAGGTCATCGACCCTGAAACTCAGTCGACGAAGATCAAGACTTCCACTCTCGTGGATCGGCTGAACGGGAAGATTGTCATCGGGAAGATCGAACTCACTCCCGCCAGCAAGAACGAAACCACGGGGAAGGAATACAAGGAAAAGCTTGAATTCCCCTGGGGCCGCGGCGTCTTCCACCCGCTCGCGAAGGAGGTCGCTCATCACAAGTGGGTGAATGAGCAGTCCCTGATCGCTGCTGGATATCACCGGCAAGCGGCGAAACCGAACGCGTGAGAGCAGAAGGGCAAGTCGTTCTGATGCCCGTTCGCTGCATAACGACAAAACCTATGAACGATGACTTTCGGTTCCGTTTCAATAAGAAACGGACATGCGACCCTGTGACAGAGTGGAAATGTAGCTGTAGATGGCGTCTCGGCTGCACGAAATCGAGAGCCCTAATAGAGCCTACGGGTGATTACAGACAAGTGCACGCAGGTTCGATTCCTGCCAGAGTCATTTATGAACAAACATATATCAGAAGCGTGTCTGTGGATTCGAGTCATGCTTGGCATAAGTCGCAAATCAATGTCAAAGCTTATTGGACTATCAGATGCAACATTGGATTCATGCGAATCTGGGTATCCAAGCCTAAGGACTCTCGAAAAGTATCGGCAATTGACTGGAATCGATGTGTATTTGCTGGCGTCCGTAAAGTTCTGCAAATCGATTGATGTTCCAGGAATTGTCGAAGACGCAGAGTTGAAGCTGTGTGAACTGAGCGAGCGGGTGAAACATGTCACAACTCACTGAACTTCGCGGACGATTCACTCGACTCGCCTGGTCGAAAAAAGGCGAAGGGCGTCGGTTCTGTATCGCATCCGTTCAACTGGACAGCAGCGAGTCCGAGTCAGGCGAAGCGGAGACGATCTCCGTCAAGGGCGACATCGATCCGAATGACCTGATTCAAGATCTCGAATATCGCTTCTACGGAAAATGGGACAAGCCAAATGAGTACGGACGGCAGTTCAGTTTCCGGCAATTCAAGCGAGGCGAACCGCACTCCCGCGTTGCCGTCATCGGATATCTCAAACAGTTCGCCATCGGTATCGGTCCCGTCTACGCATCCCAGTTGTGGGACGCATTCGGAGCCGACGCAGTTCGTGTTCTGCGAACTGATCCAACTCGTGTTTCGAATGTCCTCGGGATTCCGGCAGGTAAGGCACGAGCAGCGTCAGACGCCCTGAAGGGATCTGTCGACAACGAAGATCTTCGTCTTGAACTTGTCCAGCTTTTCGAGGGCCGGTACTTCCCGCGGAAGCTGATCGACATCGTCATCGCACAGTGGGGGCTGTCCGCTCCTGATCGCATCCGACGCGACCCGTTCACACTGATGGTTCACAAGTTTCCCGGATGCGGATTCGCTCGCTGTGATCAGCTCTACGTCGATTTGGGGCTTCCTCTCGATCGACTGAAGCGTCAGTTCTTTTGCATCTGGCGAGCGTTGCGTGACAACGGCGACGGGCATACGTGGCATCCTCTCGCAGTGGCTGAAGCTGCTGTTCGACAAGGAATCAGCGGACTTGTCGTTGTGGCATTGGACTGGAGACGAGCGGTCAGGCTTGGAGTCAGGGCCGGCTGGTTGCGAGTGCGGAAGGACGATCAGGGCCAATGGTGGGTCGCTGAAGCAAGGAAAGCGGATAACGAGGCCAGTGTCGCCAGTGACATGCGGCGATTGATGAATGGATCTAAACGTGAGTCGCTCAGTGGACTGTATTGGTCCAAAAGTAAAGACGGTGATGACACAGGATATGAGATGTATCGTCGTCATTACGCTGCAAAAAAGAACCCAAATCCGAAGATACGACAGTTCGTTGGCCCTGGAGAAAAGTTAGTTCTAATTGGTGTTGACGGAAATGCTGTTTTGGCATGGAGAAAGTTCATAGACGATTGCATTGACAAGAGAACAGGAGAGAGGCAACAAGGCGTTAACTGTGCTGTTTTCAGAAACGAATCGTCGAATTTGTCCAGTGATATGATTTTGGAGGCAATGCAATTTGCTTGGGATCGCTGGCCAAAAGAACGTCTTTATACATACGTCGATCCGACTGAAGTGAAAAGCAGGAACCCCGGATACTGTTTCCAGATGGCTGGCTGGACACGATGCGGTGAAACGAAAAAAGGCCTGATCGTTTTCGAAGTGCTTCCGCATTCAGCGAGTTCGTTGTGGCCTGATCCTAACGACATCGAAGGTCTCACGTCCCATCAACGGGAGCAACTGAAGCTCGCATTCTCCGGCCGCGTCGCCATTCTCACTGGAGATCCTGGCACAGGGAAAACGACTGCCGCGTCGCTCGTCCTGCGTCACCTGCGAAAGACTGTCGGAGCAGGTCACATCTACGTCTGCACTCCGACGAACCTGGCAGCGATGCGGTTAACTTCCGTGCTTGCGTCCCACGGTGTCACGGATATTCCAGTTCAGACGTTTCATCGCACTCTCTGCCCACATCGGGACGGACATGATGGGTCAGGATGGGGATTCTTTTTCAACCGCGAAAACAAGCTTCCTTGCAAGGTGATCTTCATCGACGAAGATTCGATGCGCGACATCGACATCTCGGCGTCGCTGTTTTCTGCCATCTCTGACGGGACGCTAGTCCTGTTCCTCGGCGATACGAATCAGCTTCCGCCAGTTGGGCACGGGGCTCCACTGCGGGACGGAATTGCAGCGGGAATTCCTCGTGGACATTTCAGCAAGATTGAGAGAAACAGCGGTTCAATCACAGAGTTCTGCCAGTCGGCACGAGCGGGTAGGCGTCCCACTCCGCCGGGATTTATCGCCCTGGACATCGGACGAAACTGGAAGCACATCGAATGTTCTTCCCCTGAGATGCAAAAGCAGGTCCTGGCGTCTCTGCTCGAATCGATGGGACGCTTCCAGATCAATGGACGACTTATCAATCCGATCACTGACTCACAGATCCTTGTCGCCCTGAATGAGAAGGGAGATCTCGCACGGACGATCCTGAATCAGACGGCCCAAGCTATTTTGAACCCGCTTGGTTCTCAGGCTGACGGCAATCCATTCAGGCAGGGCGACAAGGTTATCTGTGGAGAGAACTGCAATTTGAAAGTCTACATCGACGACGACGAGTTCACCGCGAAGGATGACGACGCTCCTGAGGAGTTCGTTGCGAACGGTGAGATCGGGATCGTGAAGCATGTCGAGCGGCGATTCTCGGTTGTCGAGCTGCCTGGTGGGAGAGTCGTTCGCGTCCCGGTGACACGGGGAGACGACGAGTCGAGTGGGTCGTTCGATCTGGCTTACGCCATCACGATTCACAAGTCGCAGGGCAGTCAGTGGCCCGTCGTGTTCATGCTGACGGACAGGGCCGCGAATCGACTGGGAAGTCGGGAGCTGTGGAACACTGGCGGGAGTCGGCCGACGAAGCTGCTCGTCACGATTGGCGAGCTTTCGACGATTGAACGGCAGTGTCAGAGAGTGGCGTTGAAGGATCGGAAGACGTTTTTAGCGGAGATGATTCGAGATGGCGAACAAAGAAAGAAAGCTCACAGATAAGCAAAACGAGATGCTTAATCGGTTGTGTCATTACTCAGAAGAAAGACCATTTCTTCCATCGACTTCAGCAGAACAGAGAATATGCAATTCGCTGGATTCAAGAGGGCTTCTGGACGGAAAATTGAAATTGAAGTCAATAAAGATTTCTGGTGGGCGCAGAACCGCTGAGTTTAAACGATCGTTTTGGTTAAAGGCTTCAGAATGACTGATCCACTCCCCTGCCCATTCACGATCCTGATCGACACTCGCGAGCAAGCTCCGTACTCGTTCCGCGGGATGGAAGCGAATGCCGACAAAGGAAACGCCCCGCTCGTCGTTCACTGCGAACGGGCCACGCTTCCCACTGGCGACTATTCCATCCGTGGAATGGAGCGATACATCGTCGTCGAGCGAAAGTCTCTGTCCGATGCGTATGGGACGTTCATCGGAGATCGTGAACGGTGGGAGCGTGAGCTTGAACGCATGACGAAAATCCCATCCTGCCATGTCGTGATTGAAGCGGGATGGGACGAGATCGCAGCAGGGCCGGTTAAGACTGACGGGGCGAAGATCGGCAAGGCTGTCATGAGGTCGATCTTCGCGTGGACGATTCGCTTCCCGCATGTCCACTGGTGGGCCGCTCCTGGTCGCGAATGGGGCGAGGTGATGACGTTTCGAATCTTGGAAAAGTTCTGGGAGCAGGACCAATGGCAACTCAAGCAGCTTCAAAAGTTGAGCATCGAATCCGGGTCACCAAAGAGACGACAACGTTCGCGGGGAAAATGCACGTCGGAGACGAGTTGATCGTGACAGCGGTGAACGCTCGGCGGCCAGGGAGCGCGACGAACACGATCTGCATGCTCCCGCCTGAGGCGTTCGAGTTCGTTGTTCCGGTGGAATTGGACGAGAGCGACCCACTTGCAGGACTGGGATACTAATGAAGCGAGCTTGTGCCACTTGTGAACGACAGGAAATCGACTGTGAGACGGTCCTGATTCCGATCATCGGAATGGTCTGTCACGAGTGTCACGAAATTCTCTCCCAGCCGATGCTGCTGGACGGGGCTATCGAGGGACCGTCGATCCTGACGCTGTGTCGGTCGACTGTTCGAGAATTTGAGATGCGACGCGGGCTGATTCGCAACAAGGCGAGACTGTATCTGGAGTCGAAGAGATGAAATTCAGTGGAGTGAAAGTTCAGGACGTGTCCGGAATGCCTGAGTACTACGATCCAATCCTCAATGAAAACGGAAATGAAATCAAAAGCGGTCATCTCAGCGAGGGTATGACTGTCATGATTCCAGATCCGTTTTTTGGAGATGTTATGCAGAACGGAACAGTTGACGCCGGAAGCATCTTCGGAGGGCGAGCGACAGCGACAAGTGGAAACATGCGGTACCACATTGAGCTTGACCCGAAACGAGCAATTTGGGTGTCTTCCAATATCGCGTCATCAGTGTTTATGCGGGGACTGACATGACTGACTATCGAACCTTCCTTGAATCGAAGCGCACCTTCAAAGCTGACTCGGGATTCGTGATCGAACCTGACCAGATCAATCCCGCTCTTCATCAGTGGCAGGGCGATTGCGTCCGTTACTGGCTGAAGCGTGGCACTGCTGCCGGGTTCGAAGAGTGCGGGCTCGGCAAGACGATCCAGCAGCTTGAGTGGGCTTATCATGTCGCGTCCCACACAAAGGGGCTCGTCCTCGTCCTCTGTCCACTGGCAGTGGGACAGCAGACTCTTCGCGAGGCTGAGCGGTTCGGAATCTGCCGCAATGGACTTCCCATCCACGTCGCGAAAGCTCAAGACGACATTCCATTCACGAATGGGATCGTCATCACGAACTACGAAAAGCTGCCAAAGTTCAAGCCTGAGCGATTCGCTGGCGTTGTCCTGGACGAGTCGTCGATCCTGAAGAGCTTTAACGGGAAAACAAAACAGTCGCTCTGCAAGGCGTTTGAGGCGACTCAGTTCAAATTAGCGGCGACCGCGACTCCGGCGCCAAATGATCAGCTCGAACTTGGCAATCACTCCGAGTTCCTGGGCGTTCTGCCATCGCGTGAAATGATCTCTCGATTCTTCATCAATGACAGCATGAATGCGGGCAGGTATCGCCTCATGGGTCATGCGGAACGCCATTTCTGGGAGTGGGTCGCATCGTGGGCAGTGTCGCTCGAATCCCCCGCTGATCTTGGATATCCCGATGACGGCTACGTCCTGCCGGAGCTTGTGCTTCACGAGCGTGAAGTCGATGTTGACGAGTCGCCATCATCGCAAGGACTGCTCTTCAATAACGAAGCGGTCAACGCCACGACGATTCACCGGGAAAAGAGAAAGTCGGCGGCAGCACGCTCTGAAGTTGTCGCAGGTCTCGTGAACAACTCTTCCGACTCGTGGGTCGTCTGGTGCGATACGGATTACGAAGCTGACGAACTGGTGAAGAGAATCCCTGACGCTGTGGAGGTTCGCGGGAGTTTCAGCGACGATAAGAAGATTCAGGCTATCGACCAGTTCTCGCTCGGGCTCGCTCGCGTGATCATCACGAAACCGGAGATCTGCGGATTCGGATTGAACTGGCAGCACTGCCATCACACGGCATTCGTGGGAGTCAGCTACTCGTTCGAGCGGTTCTACCAAGCGATCCGTCGTCAGTGGCGATTCGGTCAGGTCAATCCTGTTCAGTGTCACGTCGTGAACTCGGCAGCAGAGCAAGTCGCCTGGAGATCCGTGCGACGCAAGGAACGTGATCACCGTGAAATGAAAACGTCGATGGCGAAAGTCATGCTGTCGGCACAGATGGAACT
>ERZ724505.1655-NODE-1655-length-11880-cov-3.129810_pt1 | contig 11880 bp, 17 predicted proteins | sample MGYA00376038_ERZ724505 | MGnify/ENA primary metagenome ERZ724505 (study PRJEB28724, sample SAMN07190884) | wastewater metagenome | isolation source: effluent of sewage treatment plant in Hong Hong | place: Hong Kong | collected 2016-03-17 ... | reverse complement strand
TAATTTCGTCCATGTCTTAGCTGCTTTTTCACCCCACTCTTTGACTTGTATAGATTCTGGTGAAGATGAATGTGACCCGACAAATTCTTTTAGATGGTCAGGGAATTGAAGATGAACCCAAGTTCTAGCCAATTCCCCCTCTTTTCCTTCAAAATAGACTGCACAGGCGGTTGTACCGTTCTCCCAATCGTTTCCACCCCTATACGAAGACCACCCAGCCCCTTTATCATAACTATCGAAGTTCTCCGGGCGTCTAAATTTGGATTTCTCGTCAGATGACGAAAAACCATCAAGGTAAATCTCGGATAGTATGGATTTGAGGCGAATCATGTTACTCCGTGTGCTTTTTTCTGTAATTTTTGGTAGTTAAGAACATCGTTTGAACTTATGTGTTTTTGTTTGGTCACATGATAATATGGAAATTTCCTCTTTATGTCCATTTTAACCGCATCCACCATTTGTTCTGTATCTGGAGGTTGATACCAATACAAAGTATTGTCGTTAGCATTGAATCTCCAATGATGACTGTATTTGGACGCCCACTCAGGGTATTTTTCCAATAAAGTCATGTGAGATTCTACATTGTTTGCTGAAACCACTTCCAAATCATCGTCTCCAACCATCCCAACAACGATGTATGGAGATTTTACTTCAATCAAAAGTGATTTCAACCTAATCATACGACTATAAATATGAGAATTTTGCTCAATCCCACGCAAATAAAAAACCCTCCGGGGGTTGCCCGGAGGGTCTGAATTAGACCGTCACTCAGATTATACTTGGTCGAGGTCAGCGACAAGGACTTTGCCGTAGAACTCTGGACGCACAATCTTCTTGGCGTAACGGGTCATCACACCACGTCGTGGCGTGAAGTTCACTGGGTCATAGACCAATGGGGTCTGGACGAGTGGAATGTATGGAGCATACACTGCACCTGTTTCCAAGAAGTTGTTACCACGGAAACCCATGAGGATGACGTTGTCCGTCATATATGGATTCTTGTAAACTTGGAATCGGCTCGCGAACGAACCAACTCGGCTTACGCCCATGGCGAACTTAGCTTGGTCGCCGTCTGTGTTGACCACATAGCCCGGAATGGATTCCAAAATCGTGGCGACGTCTGGGGAGACGACCATGAAGTTAGCACCACCACGGAGAGTCAATTGGTGAATCCTGTTGGACACCTTTTGAATCTTGTTACCGAGCGTTTGGTACCATGTTGCCTTGGTGTAGTAACCACCTGTACCGGCCACTGTCGCGGTCACGGCATTGTAGCCACCTGCACCGTTGGAAACGATGTCAGTGTTGAGCTTGGCGCTCCAACGCTCTGTTGTCAAAGCTGGGGCGTTAGTAATCAACATCTCGAGGATTTCAAGGTCAATTTCCATTGACACATACTCAGACAACAGGGCCGTCAATTCGGCTTCTGCGTCAATGCTGTGGTAAGCATTCAAGTCTTGAGCGAGTTCTGGAGTCCAGACTGCTTTCAACTTACGAGTCTTAGCGACGATTGGTTCGCTCTTGAGTTCCAAGTTCACTTCTGGGATACCGATATCCTTGTTCAGGCCGGTGTCAGTTGTGGACTTACCTGTAGCATTCACGAAGCCAGTGGTGTTACCCGTATTGTCTTCGAAGTCGCCACGGTTGCTGTCAACTGGTTGCACGGAGTAAACCAATGCGTTACCAGAGCCAGTGATGAATGAGGCCGAGGTTGCGGAGCAAGACACTACGAACGAGATTTCACCGGCTGTGGTCAGCTTGGTGAACGCTGGGAAGTAGTTGATGATGTTTGCTCGTTCACCACCAGCAGCCAGCGTTGTGTCGAAGACGAATGAGCGAACTGCGTTGGCGTCGAAGACGTTACCGGCAGCCGATGTCTTTGCAACGGCGTCTGTGGTTGTGACCTTGAACAATTGACCGTTCACGAAGGATTGTGACAAGCTGGCGAGCAGCACATCAGCAGAACCCGACTTGGAGGCCTGAGTGTAGTAGTTACCCAACCAGTTGATGTCATCCAACGAGGCGGCGGCCACGGAGGCTGAAATCGTACGGAGTTCCTTGTCGTTGACCGTATAGGAATAACGACCGGCACCATACAAACCACCAATTTGCTTATCCGTCGAACCGGACTTGATACCGGTACCGCCGAACAGCGATTGATAGTTGGTTGAGCTGTCTGCTGTTTGATTACCAGTCTTTGTGCCATACTTGAAGTCCAAGTAGAACACCAAACCGGATGGCAAGTTCATTGGCTGAACGGAGACGAACTCCTTAGCGGCGAACTCAGCAAACACACGGCGAACCAATGGAAGGGCAACGCCCGCCCACTGTTCGGAGTTTGCGGAAGTACCAGTGGCGGTGGCTTCTTCAATCAGCTGTTTGGCTTGATTTTCGAGCAACACGGCCATATTGGACTTCTCGACATCACTCTTGATACCTTCCAAAAGGCCTGTCTTGTCCCACTTGGTCACAAGACCACGGGTTTCTTGCATCAGACGCTTCTGAGGGTCGAGAGTGTTTGTTAACAATGTTTTGATATTTTCCATATGTTATTGTTTTCTCTGTTTGTTGTTTGTCTCGCGTTACTTCTTCGGTGCTTCTTTGATTCCAGCGAGTTTCTTGAATCTTGAAGCCATCTCCGTAGCCTCAGTGATGATTTCACCGGATGGCTTGGTTGATGCTACTGGCTTGGATGCTAGTCCTTCGGTAATTTGAGTCACTACCTTCTTGGCAACTGGCTTAGCAGCCGCCTTTGGGGCATTAACCTTTGTACCGAAACTCAGGGACTCCGCCAACAAGGCGTAGGCCAACTTGACTTCACGAACGCTCTTGGTCAGGTCAAAAGATTCGACGATTTTCAAACGATAGTTGTCGTCGAGTACCCCTGCGAACTCCTTAAACAGCTTGTTCGTGTAGAGCAGCTTAGCGTTGAGCAGGTTGACCTCATTGATTTGTCCACGGAGGAAACGGATGGTGTCGTAGGCTTCCTTCAAGGCGACCTTGTATTTGCCTTCTTCCATCTTTGGCTTTCCACCGACTTCTCCACTACCGATGTTACCCTTACCACCTTGATTGTGGTTTGGATTCTTGGTAGCTTCGATATCTTTGTTCGAAGTTGTCTTCAAAGCTGCGTCTTGACCACCGACATTCTTTGGAACGCCGTTGTCCTTGGCTTCTTTGACATCTTCCTTCTCTTCCTCGTCTTCTTCGGCTTCTTCGTTCAACGAAGCAAGCAATTCTTCGAGGTTAATTTCTTCATCATCCGCTGGTGCTGGAGCAACTGGGGCTGCGGCTGCATCGCCTTCTGGCGCTGGGGCAACTGGAGCAACTGGTGCTGGAGCGGCTGCGGCTGGGTCACAAGCAGCAGGGGCTGGTGCTGGAGCAACTGGGGCTGCGGCAACATCACCTTCTGGTGCTGGGGCGGCTGGAATTTCAGCGGCTGGGTCTTCTGGAGCTGGTGCTGGTGCTTCGGCTTCTTCTTCTCCGCCTTCTTCACCTGCGACTTCGGCTTCCAATTCCTTGATAATTTCATCCAAGTCTTCGGATGTCAAACCGGCTTCTGCCACGGTTTCGTCCATCTTCTTGCCTTCTTCCTCTTCCTCTTCAGCAGTTTCTTTGACGATGCTTTGAGTAGCGGCTGGGGCTTTTGAACCAGCGGCGCCTTCTGAACCACCGACTGCGACGGTCTTAAAGTTGCTAGCTGCGTCCGAGACTTTCTTTGGTTGACCCTTCGAAACAGCCTTGGTCTTTGGGCCTTTGGCTTCACCACCGGCTCCTGAGACTTGATTTGGGGCTTCGACTTCGGCAACCATTTCTTCTTGTTCCTCTTCGGAATCCTCTTTCAGTTTTTCGGCAAACATTGCTTCAAAACGAGGAGCGAAGGCTTCTTCAAGCGATGCCTTGGCATTGGCGAGAGCAGTGGCTCTTACTGCCTTTGCGTCAGCAATTGCTTCTTTCAATAGTTCGCTGTTAATCATACAGTTTTGTTTTCTCTTGTTCTGAACTTATTAAGAAGTCCAATGAAGGTTTAGTAGATACCGTGGCGGCAAATAGAAGTTGCTGCATTTCTGTTAATAAGTAGATAAAACATTTTCAAAATTACAAAAATCTTTAGATTACCACAAAAACTACTTATTAGGACATTATGTATAACCACAAAAAATACCAAAAGAAATGGAGAGATTCTCACAAAGAAGAGAAGAAAAAATGGTACAAAAGGAATCGGCACAAATACCAAACCAAGTATAAAGACCGACAACGAGCACAGTGTCTCATTAAAAAATATGGGATAACGGTTGAACAATATAACGAATTATTTCTCAAACAAAATGGATGTTGTTCAATTTGTAAAAGACATCAATCTGAATTCAAAAGAAGTTTTGCTGTTGACCACAACCACGAAACAAAAGTAGTAAGGGGATTGTTATGTCATCATTGTAACATCGCTATTGGACATTTCTTTGAAGATATCGACATATTACAACGAGCCGTATTCTATCTGAAAGAATCTTCGATTTGAAAAGAAAGATTGTGATATTTATTAAAGGAGACACAATCTATGCCATCAACATCTGAACGTCAACGACGATTTTTCGGGCTCGTAAGGGCCGTCCAAAAAGGTGAAAAACCAGAAGGTGATGTATCACCGGAGGTAAGAAAAGTAGCAAAAACTGTCAGTTCCAAGGATGCGGGTGATTTCGCGTCGTCTGTTGCGGAGATTAAAAACAAGAAGGCAATGATTGCAATTCTCAAAGATATCCGCGAACCTATGTATCTCGAAGAAACTGAAACCAACCCTGTCGCCAAAACATTCAATGTCAAAGACGACTTTGAAAAATATGTCAAACGTTATGTGGGCCAACCCTTCTCCCCTAAAGAAGTGGAAGCGCTCAATTCCTTCAAAGAAGCTAAACCAACAAAAATTGAACGAATTGAAATTCGCTTTGAAAATACCGATGAATTCCAAAACACTACCACAACCATCGTAAAAAAGATGAAAGATAGTGGTCAGTTCTCGTTTAACGCTTTCACCAAACATACGAAAGTAGAGCCTGAACCTGAACCTGACCAACCAGAATCGCTCGAGCCTACCGATGCCAACGCTCCACCAGAAATTCCAATGAAGGAAGTGGATGCAGCACCAACCGAAGAACCATCGGATGACATTATTGTAACCAAATCCATTTTGTTCAAAGATGAAATCAAGGGTGCGGCTCTGTTGGTGGAATTCTTGAAGAAACTCGACCTATGATAAGCCTCAAGGAAATACTTCATACAATCCAATCGGAACACGAATCTGGATTGACCGAAATCGATAGTTGGAAGATTACCGATGCGGACTTCCTTACTGACATGGGATTCACAGTTGAAGGAATCAATCACTTTACGTTGAAAAACCCACCAATCTCTGTATGTCATAAGAAGGGTGAAGGATTCATAGTGGAAGACAAGGGTAAGAAGGAAAAACACACATTCCTCAAGTTCCGTGAGTTGATGGAGTATTTTTCAAAATACAGACAGAAATGGCAGAATCAACCATATTTATGAGCATGAAAGAAAATCTCCAAGTAACCGAATTTAGTCTCAAGAGAATTGTAGAAAATCTTGATAAGATTCCTTCAAACGGAAAGTTTGGGGATGAAGTAAAACGCCTCTCCCCGCAAGAAAAGAAACGCCTCATGGAATTGGTTTCCAAGTTCAATGAATATGGAAAAGTTCTGCGTTGTGAAACTGCTTTGATGGAAACGGCAAAGACCCTCGACGAAATCGCTCAAATGGCAGAAGCTTATGCGATGACCGAATCATCCGACTTCTTCCAAGGTCGTGTCGTAGAACGTGACTTCAAACAAGTCAAGGGCATCACGAAAGACTTCAAGAAACTAGCCCAAGAATGTTACGGCAAGATTCAACAACTCAATGCCCTTTATGAAGACATGGGACATGTTCTCGGTCGTTACTACGAAATCAAGACCCTTGATGAAATGGCCAGCATGTTCCAAAACCAAGAATCGGCGCCAGCCCCTCAAACCGGACAAATTGTATCGGAAGTAGAGGAAGTGGAAGACGAAGAAGGACAGTAAACAATTGTTCGGAATGGGAAGAGGGCGGTCAACAATGACCGCCCTCTTTTTGTTTCTGAATCTGATTATTTGTTGGTCGAAGTGGCACTCACATTGATGAACGGAATTGTGCTGGCCGTCACCGTTGGGAGAATACCATTCCATTTTTCCAAAGCAATGCTTTGAAGAACGAGTGGATTCTTGGCCAATGACTGAGCAATCAACTCATTCGCTTCAGCCTGAGCCTTCGCTTTCAAAAGAATGGCTTGAGCGTCACCCTCGGCTACCGCCTTCTTGGAACGGGCATCACCCTCAGCCTTGGCAACCGCTTGGTCAGCTTCGGCCTGAGTCTGTTTCACCTTCAACTCAGCGGCAGCAGTCTGTTGTTTCTGAGCGATGATTGCGTTGATAGCGGCTTCAATCTTTTCATCCACATGGAGTTTGTTGGCGAAAGTGATATAGTCAACTTCCCACCATTCTCCAATACGAGCCTTGACTTCGGCCTTGACTTCATCAAGGAATGCTCCACGCTTGTCACCGATGATATCCATTGGGTCATACTTTGAAGCGATACGACAAAGGGAATCACGAACTTCGTTACGAAGATATCCATGAACGATGACACTTGGTTCAGCACGGAACTTCACGAAGATATGAGGAATCTGAGTATTGACGAATTTTCCAGACATGGATACATCGGCCTTGATAGCCGCACCACCCTTGCAATTGAAGGAAATGGCTTCATCCGTTGGAGAACCCTCGGTGATTGCCTCACACCAAACGACATTCTGTTGGAATGTCGGATACTCATAGACCCTTGTGGTCAATGGGAAGTAGAATACCCAACCAGTTTGGACGGGGTAGTTTTCAACTCCCTTGTCAGAACCAGCTTGATTGACTTTGATGCCGACATAACCCGGCTCAATACGAGAACATCCTGTAATAGCGAGAACCGCAATACAGGCCAATAATGTAACTAACTTTTTCATGTGTGTTTCCTTTTTGTTGTTCGATTAACTTTGACTAGCCGCAAAACTAAGGCCACTCAAAAATGTGAAGAGGGCAAAACATAACCAACCGAAAAGTGGGCCGAAAATCCAACAAGCCACCACTTTGAAAATACCGAAGAATGTGACTGCCAGAGTTCCCTTAATCATCAGAACGATAAGGTAAATGCTGTATGCCAAGGCGCCAACTCCAATACCGATGCCACCACCGATAGCCAAAATCACCGAAAGGATGCCGAGAAGGAATAAAAGTGTTTTCATGGTTACGAGTTGAGAAGTTTGTAGTAGTAGAACACTTCACGAAGAAATGCCGTGAACAATCCGCCGATGGTCAGAACTACCAACAGAAGACCAAGAACGAAGGCAATCGTGTTGGCAATGGTCATCAGAGCGAAACCGCCCTTGAACAAGAGAACTGCCAAGACAAGTAAAATTGCGTAGTAAAGCAACTTTCGTGTAACTAACCAACCCATTGATTTCCAGTTTGTCGTATTCATAGAATTTCAATCTAACATGGATATAATATCACAGTGTAAAGGCAAAGTCAAATACAATCGGATGACCCTTTTATACCTTCTCGAATAACTGTTTTTCATGTTCGACTTCGTTTGGGTCGAAGTCGATTTGTTTGCAGATTTTCGCAATGAGAGGCGGCAAGTCGTGACCATCAGCCACCCATTTAATGTGTTTCATCAATTCCTTGAGTCGGTAATTGTAAATTGGGCCGTTCCGCCCATCACGACAAATGCTAATGAGTGTATCACGCAATGCCGAGATGTTGGCACAACACTTGGATAATCCTGAATCGTCGCTTTCGCCGTCAATCAGGCTGACCCATTCAGAGTCGGTTAAGGTGATAGTGTAATCTTGACCAACTTCGTTGGTGAGGTCTTTTTGTTTTGGGGTTTGTCTTTTCTTCATAAAAAGGGAATACCACCCCTTATTTCTTGGAGTGGTATTCTTCGAACAATGTGTGATACAGTTGGTTTACCTTGGCAAAATCAACACTCTTCTTGAGAGTTGTTGTCTTGTAGGCTTCATCCAACTTTGTTTGCATAGACTTGGCAAATTCCATGACTTGTTCATACGACCAAGCACCGTTCTTCACGGCGAGGATTTCCTCTCGGTCGGGTCGTCTTGTCACAACCTTGTGGTCTGTGAGAATTTCGTAACCCATTCTCATGAGTCGAACAAGATGGGAAGCGTGCTTTGTGTCATAGCCCGACTTCTCTTCCAACTTGTGTCGCTCAGGATTACGATTCTTCTTCCAATTGAGCCACGAAGCGTATTGTTCCTTGGCTCTCTTGCATTGTCGTTCACGATTGAGCAATTCCACAACTTCATCCTTGAGGTCGTATTCCTTTGCCAAACGGGCAACCACGCCCGCTTCGTATGCCTGTGGCCAGTTATCCCAACCAACTTGCAAGCCGTTCATTTGGTAGAGAAGTTCCCAGATTGTTTCCTTGAGTTCGCTTCTCTCCATTTCTTCCATTGGAAATTGAGACAAGTTCCAACGTTCGACTTCACTCTTGATGAAACCGAAAACTTCGTCAAGTTGACGAGGACGAACAGGTGGCAAACCAAACTCTTCACGAGTAGGTTCGTGGAGTTCGCCCATTACAATCCACTTACGATGACGTTCAATCTTTGCAGCCTGAGCGAAAGCGTAACCACTGAATGTAAACTTCGCCTTGGAAGAGAGGAACAAATCACGATGTTCCATCAACTTTTCCATTGGTGACTTAAACACGAAATGGTCGGCTGGGTCTGTCCACAAAAGTTCAACGATGTTAGGATTGATATTCGCAGCCAACACCATGAACTTACGGAGACTGTAAAGAACCGATTCGAACTTGGGGTTCTTGGGATTCTTCAAATGACCCAACTTTTCCTCAACTGAGGCATGGTTTTCCGATTGTTCAAAACGATGGAAAAGGTCGTTTTCCACTTCCTTTGGAGGGACAACGATACCCTTCACATCCACGTCTGAAAACTCATTGTTCAAGCCATAAGCCTGTGAACCGTGGAGTGTTACATAAATTGTATTTGGGACAAGCCAGTTCATATTGCAAACAATATACCACAAAGGGTATAAAATGTCAATACCCCTTTTAGGGAATAACCATTACATCCTCACGGCGTATTTTGATTGTCTTTATCACATTATCATCGTGATATGAAGCATACCAACGATTACAATACCAACAAAGAATTGGGTAAGGTTTGTATCTTTCCACTAATTCTGAGAAGGTAAGGGGAATGTTAGTGGACGCACTACAATCAGGACAATTAACTTTCATTTAAGATTTACCCATGATTCGGTCTAACATCCAAAATTGGAAAGGAATCTCATGGTCAAATTTACTGACTTCCAAAGGCCACGATTCAACTCTTGTCGAACGGTCATCATTCCAATTCCAGAAGTTACTGTAAATAACAAGACCATCGGTGTGAAGAATAAAGTGACAATCGTTCTTGTGACAATCGCCCTTGTTACAGATTCCTTCGGTGCCAACAAACCCGCGTAATTTCAATCCTTCGATTAAATCGTCGTAGTTCATACAAAACACTTCCAAACAACTTGTGAAACGGGGTTAATCCAATAGAAATTGATTTTCTTTTCTATTAACTGTTGAACAACATTGTGAGTTCCGCCTTTGTTTCCATCCCACACAACAATGGCCAAATCAGCATGTTCGACCATCCACGAATTTTTCACCTTCATGATTTGACTTGAAACATCCAACAATTTTTTACGGTGTTTCTTTGTTTCATCCGTCATGTAATTTGCTTGTTCTTCAAATGGGACACAAGCAATAAACGGAATCTGATATTTGAAACACGCTTCGCAGAACCATAAATCTACGCCACTAGCCATTCCTGAATATGCTAATGATACTCCACAATCTATTTTCAATGTATAGACCAATTCGGATATTTTGATAGCTATCCAATCACAATCGTAATTGGAAAGTTTCTCTTCACGATGGCCAGTGACAATCAATCTCATGTGCCTACTTCGACTTCTTCGACCACCATAACATCACCGGTGATAGTAAAGGCATTCATGGAGTCTCGTTGAATTTTGTTATCACCAACCGGCTTCAATTTGATGACGCAGTTTGACGCTTTTCCATAACCAGTGTAATGTTTCCTCGCTCCTTTGACAGTTCGATATGCCCAAATACCTTTCTGCCCGCCGTTCACAGTTTGTCCTAAAACATAACGGAAAGTGGAGTGGTAATTGCTGTGATATTGACCCTCGCCATCCTTGATGACTTTCTTGTAAAAGATATTCGATTCTGGAGGAATCACTCGTTTGAGATTGGTATCAACAGCATCAATCAAATGATAGTAATCAATGGCTCGTGTCGTTGCGATGTTTTCCAAATTGGATTCAAGTTTGGCGAGTTGATTGAGGGCTTCTTCAATGGAGAATTCTTTGGTTGCGTCAAACAATTCACCGTAGGTATAGCCATACATACCACCAATAACATCTTCCAACATTTCCCATGATGTAATTTTGAGATTGTTGACAGCGAGACAGAGTTTGACGAATTCCTTTCGAGAAATCTCATACCCCTTGCTTTTGTATTTGTCAATACGCAGCAATGAAATAATTGGATATGCGGTCTTTGGATTGACCATCAGCCGACGTTGAGCAACATCCTTCAAGAAATCGTCGTGGAGAACGAATTCCTCAGCGGCGAAATCGTAAACCCCCATGTTGACAGTGAAATCGAATGTATCGAAAATCTCTTGAGGCGTCTGGAAAAACTTGAAGTAAATGAGTTGTAAGTGGAGTTCATCCTTAACAAACAACACGCTCTTCTTGGTGTGGTTTGTGTAAATCAATTGGAACTGACCAATATCAAGGAAGTTATCTAACTCCTTATCCACATCATCATCGTCAGAATCATCAATATTGAAAAGATTCTTGAGTACAATCACTAACGATTCGTAATCACGGAAGTAAACATCAATATCATTGATTTCCTTTCCTGAAAACATGGAAGTGACCGCCCCACCAGCAACGAAACACTTGGCATGTTTCAATAAACGGACGACATCTGCGTTGCCGATATGACGGAGTAGTTTGGTTTCTTCTTTAGCGTATCGTTGGCTCATAATTTGATTAAGTTGTGGTTATTTGTTCAAATGGTTTCTCACATAGAAGGTCAACAAAGAACATGATTTCCTTGTAGGTTTTTGATTCCTTGTCGAACTTCCATCGTTTTGTGGCTACATCGTGAATCCAATCACGAAGAGATGTTCCAAATTCCTCGCTGCGTGCTTTCCAATCACACACCATTTCCGCCACATAAACTTTTGGCATCCTATCAATCGAACCCCAATACTCAGGATGATGGGGATTGGTTTGATTGTGGTTACTGACTGCCAGTTTCAGTTTGACCTTCTTTTCATCAAGATTTTCCGATGATTGGCCGGGCACGATACTCTCCCATTCAATTCCGTAAAATTTGCTGGCGTCATGAACGAATCCATGAGCCACCAATTGTTTGCCCAAATCAATTTCACCTTGAGAAATCAGACGTTCACCAAGAATCAAACAGTTATCTTCGACATTACGAATATGCCGAGTGATAAACCGAATCTTACTCATGGTTTCTTCGGCTTGCTTCTTGATTTTGTCTGACTTTTTCATGTAAATGAACCGTAGGCTGGTGTATCACCAATAACTAACGGTGTTTCATTTTCTCGCTCTCGCAATTGATTTCGTAATTCCATCAACAATCCGACTAAACGATTCTTTCCAGAACCGTCTCCACCATCGCCCCAATAACTGTCATTGA
>ERZ724505.1654-NODE-1654-length-11882-cov-5.008878_pt1 | contig 11882 bp, 28 predicted proteins | sample MGYA00376038_ERZ724505 | MGnify/ENA primary metagenome ERZ724505 (study PRJEB28724, sample SAMN07190884) | wastewater metagenome | isolation source: effluent of sewage treatment plant in Hong Hong | place: Hong Kong | collected 2016-03-17 ... | reverse complement strand
GGGGCTATAAACCGCAAAGAAGGGCACGTGAGAGATGACGTCGCGGCCCGAAAAACAAGAAGCGAGGAGAGTTGATATGACATTACACGAGTATCCGGACTGCGTGATCGCTATCACGCTCGAAGGAAACACTTACGTTGTGCAGATACCCCCGGCCCTTGAGCCAGCCCTCGGGGTCTCTGACCAACTTGATAACTACTGGGAAGAATGCTTTGCGGATTTGCACGACCTCCAGCCTGGAGTGTACTTCTGCACAATCCGGACTGAACCGGACCTCGATGTTCGAGAAGAATTTAGAGGCCCTGAGCACGTGACAATCTTTGTCGAGAATATTACCCCAGTGGTGCTGGCAAGAGGGGGTGAGCGATGATTGACCTTTGCCAGCAAGCCAGCGGGTTTAGTGAAACACTTGCCAATGCGGTTGAGTTGGCTCGATTGCTTTATGCGGTTCCGACGATCCAGGACCGTGGGGGCGTAGAGATTGACACGATCCATCTTGACCGGAAGTTTTACTTGCGGGTGAAGTGCTTCCATTACAGCACGTTAGTATGGGTGCATTATTACCCAGGGCGAGGGTTTGATGTCGGCGAGGTCATGGACGACGCCGGTATTGATTGCGGGGAGTTTTGCGTCCTGCCCGGCCCGTATGAAGGGCAGATAACTGCCCCCACCCTTGATGCCATCGCCAGCATTATCGCCGACGGAATTGACTGCTGGTTGAACCGAGAGGTAGAGGGAGGCGAGTAATGGCAGTTGAATACGACAAACACGGCGACCCGATTTACCGCCCATCGGTTTTTGAGGCGATTGCGGAACGGATTCTTGACTATGTAACCAAAGTGAATGCTGACCCGGACGCAGTCTTACATCACGAGGACTTCCAGATCATCATCGAGGACGCATTGACCGTGCCATACTATGACCAACGCTCAGTTGAGCAGGTCATTGCTACCCGCAAGTATCTCGGGATACTTTCTGATGGCCCTGACAAACAGGAAGAGATCGAAAAGCTCAGGAAGATTATGGGTGGCCGGTTATTTGCCCAAACTAAAAGGGATTTTGAGATCAGAATGTTGATGATCAAAATGGCCGAGAATTTGAAGAAACAGCAAGCCCCGGCGCAGACAAAGAAGCCAAGGAGAAAGCGCGATGAAATTTAGACTCGATATCTACCCTGACTTTGCTGTGATGAAAAACACGCTCGGCAAGTCAAAAGTGAAGGGTCGCCGGCGGAAGACCGAGACTCCGGTTCAGTTTCTCACTCGAATGGTTAGCAGCTTCCCTGACCCGATCTTCGAAGTGTATTTCAAGCGGGGCGATACGTTCGAGAAGATTGAGTGCTCAGAGAGGTAATATGAAACGATTTTGGGTTAGTTGGTGGACGGCAAATGACGCAGATCACGGGGTTGACCGGTGGCCGCCAGATCTTGTGATTTGGTCAAGTGGACTGCGCGGTGCCGAACTGTGTGAGTTTGAGGAATCGCTATGCGCGCTGATTGATACCGATGGCGACACGGCGAGTATTTGGGCCGCGCTCAGGTCGTGGTTCCCTGATCTCGAAGAGCGATTCTGCTCTGAAAAGCCTGCGGACTGGCAGCCGGGCGACCGGTTCGAAGGGTACGACCCGCGATACACGACCATCGAGATGAAGCCGCCAGATGCACAGAAGGTGTTATCGGGCGAGTGATAAGTGGCAATGAAATTTGAGTCTATGAAAGGGAGATTTGATATGGCAAACGATAGCAATAGCAACGCAAGCAGTGGCGGAATTGGGTTCACTGGTCTGCTTACAATTGTGCTTATTGTGCTGAAGCTGACCGGGTATATCCACTGGAGTTGGGTGTGGGTACTCGCCCCTCTTTGGGGGAGCATTGCGCTGGCATTGGCCGTGGGGCTGGTAGGCGTTGGTCTTTACATCTTAAGCGAGGTTTATAAAGCATGGAGGTAGTTATGTCCGGCTCGATTGTGGTTGTGTCCACCTGTCATCGGTTTACGGGTAAGCAACAGGAAGAATTTGAACAGCCGTGTCAAGAAGATGGGGCTGGCCCGCTCAGAAGCCGGCTGTTAGCGCAGAGGCTTGCCCGAACCGGCCTGGAGCTGCTCAGGAGGCAGTGCGATAATGAGTGACCTACTTGGGTCGGTTCTGGGGATGATCGCGATAATTGGTTTTGTCATGGTGATCGTTCTTTTTGCCGGGGACGATGACGATGACGAGATGTGGGGAGGTGAGTGATGGGAGTGATAGATGATTTTCGCCAACGGGTTTTGGAGTACATTGAAACAGAGCGGGCGACTTGTAGGCGGCGGCCCGGTTGCAAACAGACTTGAGCCGGATTCGTTTGGTGGACCAGTAGAAGAGCTTCGTGACCGAATTCTGTCAAGAAGGGACTAAGTGATGGGGAAAAAGAGTGTTTTTGATGCGTTGGAATTACGTGTTCCTTGTCGATGGGAACATCTGACAATTAGAGAATATTTTCACCGCCTGCTCAAAACTCTATGGGAAGAACAAGATGGGTTTAGCGGGAAGCGGCCTTTTGGGGATAGCGCCTGGAGCTACGATCTGTACCAGGTGTTAATCAGGGAAGGGTTTATCTCCGGAGTGCTTGATGAGGATGGGGATGTTGAAGATATGAACACCGAGATGGCTGAAGTCTATGTCGCCAAGTTGATTGATGCAGCGTTTTTCGGGGAGGTGAAAGATGAGTAGGTCAAGAAGGCGATTGCGAAATGAAAATGCCCGCTTGCGTGCCGAAGTGGCCCGCCTGCAAGCCGAATTGAAGCGGTTGCGGGAAGTCGGCCCGTTGCAGGAACTGTTGAGCCGCTCACTACCAAGGGTAGTCCGTGAAATAACCAGACGAGAGGCCGTCCAGAACGCGGCGACTGCCATCAGGAAAGACCCGCTGGGATTCTGGGAGATGGTAGAGCCGCCAGATCCAAAGCCACAGGTAGTGATGGCAGAAGATGGCGCGATTTACGCGGACGCCCCTGCTGTGGCCGAAATTAACCGGATTCAGGCTTTTTTCAATGAAGCAAATGACAATCAGCTATTTCGGCAGCGCCACCGGTTGATACAAATCACGGCGACTGGTGAGCCTCCGACTCCTCCGAAGAAAGGGGATCAGATTCTCCGTGAGCGATCATATGGAGCCGAGCTGAGAGAGTTTAATGGTGAAAAATGGGTAACGATAAAAATGTATCACAAGAATGGAGCAACTGATGACAGAGATTAGTATTGATGGGAAAAAACTGGTTCAGATGGTTGAAGACCCGGTGAGGGATTTGCCGACAGCGGAAGCCAGAGCGACGGCCTCGAGGTTTATGGTTTCTGATTGCATTCACGTGATGACCAGCCGGGGCGTGTGCGGGGTGTGTGGCTTGTCCCCGGTTGCGATTACCCCAGCCCAGAAAGGTGAAAGCGATGTACACAAGTGAGAAACTGGAAAAACTGAAGGCTGTCCCCCAATGGGTCAGTTTAGCTTGTGGCGGTTGTGGGATGGGGCTGTTGATGCTCTTTGCTCTTGGGTACTGGGTTGAATCAATTATTGCTGTGGTTTTCACCGTGGCCGGATGGAGTGCTGGATATATTGAAGCCAAAAGCTGGTATGCCCGGCTGGAAGAAGAGCGGCAACTTTGGTGGGAAAATCGCTACCTGCGACAAAGAGAAGGCAAATCTGATGAGTAATATTGCCTGCTTGGATCACGATTTGGAAGAACAGTACATAGGCTGGAAGTGTACTCGTTGTGGTCATTCCCAAATATTTGCACCCTGGGAAGGGCTCGACGACGACGAATACTCTGATGACGAGGAGGAATGGCCCGATGACAATTGAACAAGTTGAGCGAATTTTGGGCGAACCGTTACAGGAGTTGAGTGAGAATGTAAAAGGTAAAGCAAAGCAAACCTTGGGGTTGATGGGGATTCAGCCGAGTTCTTCAACGAGGATTTACTACTCGGAGATAGTGGCTGGCCGCACGGCAAGAGACCCGATTGAACGGATTTATATTGAAATCCCAGATGAGTGGATTGCGAAAATCGCGGATCGGATTGCAGAACTTGAAGCCGAAATCGCCCAACTGAAAGCCCAAGACGAATGGACGACCTCCCTACCGAAGGAAGTTGGCTACTACTGGATGCGACAGGTGGAACGTCGCCCAACAGACCACCCGAAATTAGTTTTTATCGGGGAGTGGGTGTACGACGGCGTTATCAGGTATTCCCTATCCAGCTTTGTGGACGATTGGGAGTTCCGGAAGGCCCGATAGACAAAAATAAATCAATTACAAAGGAAGGAATAAGTGAGTAAGTATGTGTGGACACAATGGAGAATTTGATGATCCGATGACTGGGAAGTGTGTGATCTGCGCAGGCGATCCAGGCCCGGAGAAGGACCACGCGAAGCGCGGAAAGCTGGAATATAACACGCAGTTCCGAAACAAGACCCGGTGGCGTGCGGACGCAAATATTGACCTGCGGAAGATCGAGAAAGTTATCTCTCTGTGCCGATCCCTGGTTGCGGAATTGACGGAACTTGGGATTGGCCCGGTTAACGTCAGGTTGGTTGATCAGGCGGCATGCTTTTTTGACGCGGCGGGCAGTCAGTTTTTCTTCACACAGGACGGCGGCCTTGTTGCGGTCGGGTGCCGGGCACTGATCAAAACCGCCAAAGGGTTCTCTGTCGGAACGATGGCGAAGGCGGTCAAGTCCCACCTTGAAGGAATAGCCGCCGCCGAGACTGAGGAAGGAGGAGAGGATGGGAGCGTATCCAGTACTACAGCCGGACGGCAAATTTGCGATCTGGAACACAGTCGCCGATGGGTTTAGCGACCTTAACCTGACTGAGCATCAGGCGTTGTCTTGTTTCCAGGAATACGATACACGAAGATGCGGGGAGCGTCGGCGTGATCGTGAGGCACAGCTCAGATTGTGCCGCGAAACCGGGCGAGCGTTTGAGAATGCCGACGCCTGGGCCGAGGCTGTGGCGTGGACGCTTGTGCTTGGCGACTGTGACCGGGAAGCATTCCGCCAGCAAATCACGGATCTCGGCCTGCTTGACCCGGCAACCCAGGAGCAGGTAGACATTCACGTCGAGGCAATCCGTCGCGACCTGGATCGCGGGTGAGGTGAATTTGATTTGCGCAACAACTGTTGCACTTTTGACCAATAGAAGGAGATTGTATGTCATCAGCAAGAAGTCCGCGAATTTGGTGGGAAATGGCAAGCAACTGGTTCCAGATAAAGTTTGAGGGCGTGTTCGAATATTGTCGAATGTCGCCCCCTGGGTTCGGGCAGACGAGCAAGGCGAAGACGCCGACAGTTGTCACGCTTTCAATCCCGGCAGACTTGTTTAAAAGCATAGGGCAGACGCGCCCCGCGCCAGTAGCCCACGACATGCGAGACCCGCCTTCTCTGGTGGTATGTCCAGCCGAGCCCAGCCGGATCTTGCTTGAGATGGATATCCGTGCACTGGAAGAAATCCGCGACACGGCCAATGCGATTTTGGCGTTTGATCACGAGGAATGGATTCGCAATCAGCCGTATCTCGAAGAGCCGTCCGCTCTGGCCAGGCGAATGACAATGGATGAGATTATCGCGTACCGGGATAAAATGGCGCAGGAATATATTGGCAGAGGCAAGCCAGCCCCTCGGGAGGTAGAAGAATGGTGGCCACGGTAACGCGGTGCGCTTTCGTTGTTCCTGGCGAGCCGGTGCCGAAGCCCCGGCAGACCCAGGCTGACCGATGGAAACAGCGTGCTCCGGTAGTTCGGTACCGCCAGTTCGCTGACCTGCTGCGACTGTACGCCGGTCGTCACCAGTGGCGCGAGGTCGAAGGGATGCGGTACTCGCTCGCGGTTCGGTTCGTGCTGCCGTTCCCGAAGGCCGCCAGCGCCAGGCGACGCGATACTGATGCTGGGTCGCCGCACCTGGTTAAGCCCGACACGTCCAACCTGCTCAAAGCCGTTGAGGACGCGCTATTCCTGCACGATCAGGCGATCTGGTCGGTCACGGCGCAGAAGTACTACGACGACGGGCGAGGGCCACGAACCGAGATTACTATTGAATGGGAGGAGTTATGAGATATTCAATTGTGAGGGCGATTGTCATTACTATGGCGATGGTTGGGGCTACGCTCCTTGGGGTGTGGGTAGTAGGGGATAAAGACGCATGGGTGGTGCAAGTTACGCTTGTTGTTGGTTTTATCCTTGGGTTCTTTTTTGGGCGAACCGCTGGGATAAGGGCTGTGAATGAAACAATTCAAGAGGTGATTGATGAACGCACACGAAGAGGCTGATAGGCTCTGGGGCGAGTGCGAGCCGCCGGAAGACACTGACCATGAATGCCATGCGCTACGTGGCCGCGTGCTGGAGTTGGAGCAGGCGATTGCCGACGCTGTCCGAATGGCCGGCTACGGATACCCGATGCAACAGGTGATCCAGCGGCTAAACCTGACCAGGGCTTCCGATTAGTGTAATTAGCGGAAGTGTGGTGTATAAAGCGAGTGCAGCAAATCAATTGAGAGGAGATCGGTATGGGAAGGGCGGTAAGACGGGTTGCATTGGATTTTGAGTGGCCATTAGGAAAGGTTTGGCCAGGTTGTTTTAACCCTTATCCCTGGGAGGAATGTCCTGAGTGTGGAGGGAGTGGATATTCAGAGGAGTGGAGAAAGAAGGCCAAAGAGCAACACCTATCGCGCCATAGCAGAGAGATGGAGCGGTTTGGCATTTCTCGGCACTGCCCCCGTTGCGGCGGGTACGGCGACGTCTTCGAATCCGAAGAGACTCGCGACCGGTTTCGCAACTGGACAAAAGAGTACCCACCCACCGGGGAGGGTTGGCAGATGTGGGAGACCACATCGGAGGGCTCACCTATCAGTCCGGTTTTTGCCTCACCTGAAGAGTTGGCGGAGTGGCTGGCGGCTAACTGCCCAGACGAGGGCACGGCTGAAGACTGGGAGATTGTGATTCGCAACGGATATCGCCCGTCATTCGTGTCCCGTGGGTGACAAAGCAAAAGCCCAGCAGGTCAATCCCACTGGGCTTTGTGTTTTGGGGTTCCGGGTTTCGGGCTACCCGACCACCTATCTTATCCGCAGAGTTGCCAAATAGTGATTCAGCAACCTTGCTGGTTATCGAATTTTGGTGGGCGCCCTTCAGCCTTCGGCGACCAGGTACAATCTTGGGGCACGCGCCAAACCCCATCAATTTTTGCTGCGCCGGGAATATCACCCCGGCCCGCTGCTCTGATTGCCGTTTCCGACTTAAACCCGTTTGCCTTGCAATAGTCCCGGAGACTGATAGTCCCGGAGACTGCGATTGAGCGCTCCTGGGCGGCGAGCTTTTCGAGTTCTGAAAGAGCATGCCCCAGGCAGTTGATTGCGAGGCTCACGGCCCGCTTTTGGTCTTGGGTGCCCCGAGCGTATTGTTCGGCTGGTTTATCGAGAGCGGCCCGCGCCGCCCTCTGGTGCTCTCTGGCTTTGGCCAAAGCAATGCGTTTTCGAGTTTCAATCGACATCTTCCACCCCCTGAAGGAATTGGAATGCTTCTTTCTTGGAATTAAATCTTTGGCTAAGAATAGGCAACTGCCCTTTGATTTTTCGAACTTCCCACCTTGATCCTTCTTTTGCAAGCACCCAACCAGGAAGCCCGTCAACCACAAATGCGGAGTCTCGCGAAGCCCATCCCACTTCCTCAAATCGGATCAGCTTTAACTCAGGGAGCAACCCGTTTTGCCGTGCGTGGATCAGCAAAGCTGTCTTTACTTCTTTTGATAGTTCGTCCCAAAACGGGACGGCGTCTATTCCCCAGCCTAAAATGGAAACTGCGTACCGTTCACCGGTTTGCTGTTCTTCTTCTTTCGAAGTTCGAACAACATAAGCCCAGCAGTCACCCAACTTAGGTAATTGAACTTGCACGTACTGCTTTGGGTCCACGTTTTCGCTGTGGCATACCCGGTTTTGAACGTTCTGATCAGCCAAACTTGATAGGGTTCCTAATCTTCTCATTTTCGTTCTCCTGGTGTAAGGTTGGGGCGGTTGGGGAGTTCGCCCACTGAAACCCTCAACCGCAGAATTAGTTTTTAGTTTACTGGCGGCTCAGAGGTGCAATCTCCGAGCCGCCTTTGCTTTAGCTACGTTCGACGACCCAGCCTTCAAACTGCTCATCACCGTAAGCGTCGAACCATTCGTTGAACTGTTCCGGGGTCATTTCCTCACGGTTCACACAGCCCACATGAGCGACCGTGTAGTCTTCTCCAGCGATACCTGTTGGGATTTCGAGGGATTGGGCATTCAGATTCGTTTCATCAACGTGGCAGTTACAGATAGTGCAAGTCATTTGGTTTCTCCGCGTTTTAGGGCCGCCGCCCGTTTTTTGCTCTCTCACTGCCTAGATACTACTAGCTGTAGTAGTTTCTGTCAACAGAATAATTTCAAGTTTTGGGAAATATTTTCCGGCCTGGCAACAAAAAATCCACCAGCGAACCGGTGGCTTTGCCCTCATCACCCCGACTTTTATTCCTGCGCGGGCGGCAAACCTCTTTTTACTTACGGCGATCCGGTATAGAATCAGGGCATCTTTTTGGAGGAGGTGCTCTGTGCCGATACTCGTCTGCGCAAACCACAAGGGCGGTGTATGCAAAACCACGACCGCCGTTAATCTCGCCGCTGGCCTCGCCCTGGCCGGCTATTCCACCTGTCTCGTTGACTGCGACCCGCAGGCCAACGCTACGCTCTCGACCAACTATCAACTTGAAATCTCAACCTGCCTGGCCGACGCCGTGATCAAATTCGACGGTCGTCCACTCGTGCCAATCGAGGACGCGATCTATCAGACGGCGGTGGAGAATCTTGATCTCGTGCCGTCCCGCCTGTCACTGGAGGAGATTCATTCTCAGGTGCTTGGCGCTGTCCCTCGCTTGACAAAGGCTATTCGGACGCTCGGTGCCCGGTATGAGATAGTCGTGATCGACACGCCGCCCAGCCTTGGCCCGCTCTTCATCGGCCCGCTCCAGGAAGCAACCCACGTGATCATCCCGGTCACTCCGTCCATTCTTTCCCTGGACGGGCTGGTCGCGCTGGTCGGCGCGATCCGCGACGTCAGGACCGGTCGGGACGACGGCAACCCTCGCATCCTGGGTACATTGCTGTCCGCCTACGACAGCCGCAACTCCATCGGGCAGCACACCGCTGAAGTCCTGGCTGCTGACCCGGAACTGGGTCCGGTGCTGTTCAACTCCCGAATCAGCATCAACACCCGGCTGGCAGACACCCCTGGCGAGCACTTGCCGGTCTACTGCTCGTCGTGGCGCGGCCCGTCGCTCGACAAGGCGATTGCCCAGTTTGACGAGCTGGTCGCCGAGGTTATTGACCGCCTGCAGCTTAAATCTGGCCGCAAGAACCTGCGGGCCGTGAAGCGAGGTGCTAAATGACCAAACGCAAGCCTGCCGCCCGCATCCCACTTCGAACCCCCGAGAAAGTCACACCGACCGATCCTGAGTACAGACCGCAGACTCGCCAGGATGCAATTCGGCAGGTGATGGCGGCGACAATCCGGGAAATCCATCAGCCGTCGCCCGTGCCGCACACCCTGGGGCCACCCGTGCCGCACGCTCAATCCAGTGCCGCACATGCGGCACGCCTGGGCCCGCAAAATGCCGCACCTGCGGCACACCTGGGGGCACCCGTGCCGCACGCCCCGGCACCCCCTGTGCCGCACACTGTGGCCGCACGCGATCTCCCGAAAGAGACAATCCGCCTCCCGCGCGAGATCATCACTGAAATCAATGTTTTAATTGCCCGACTCGGACTAACGAAGCAGCAGTTCTGGGAGGGGGTTGCCGCACACGTCCTGGCCATAGCGTGCGGCACATCGCCTGATGGACTGGTCCAGTTTTGTGCCGCACGTGCGGCACATGACGATAAGAAGACTAAAACACATGAGACGATAATATCGTCGTACACCCGCTTCACGGCCCAACCGTGGACCACGCGTGACGATCTGCAAGCATATCGGTTCAACGACGTAGACCCGCGCCTGATTGACATTGCGATGATCCAGGTGATGGACCGCAAGCTGGCAGGCAGGCGAGGCAGCGACCGCATCAAGTCGTTCGCCTACTTCGTCCCAGAGATCGAAACCGTTCTGGAGCAAGCTCAGGCTGGGGAGCTGCCGCACGATCTGGCTCAGTATCACAGTTACGCAATGTCTACCTGGGAGCGCCGTATCAAACCGATCCGCAACCAAAAATGGAGAATATGAGGAGAGACTATGAGACAATACAAACCCGCACCGACGAAACAGGCCGCACTGGCCGCACTCTTTGGCGACACTTCTACCCCTGCTCGCCGTCCTGAAGACACAGTCCTCAAGGTGCCGCTTGCCCGTGTCCTTCCCAATCCAGGCCAGTCGCGCACCTCGACCAGCCTCTCCGATGATGCCGAACTCAACGCTTCAGTCCGCGAGCACGGTATCCTTGAGCCGCTTTTGTGTACCCCGAACCCGGATGGCACGTTCACGATCATCTCTGGCTACCGCCGCCACAAGGCCGCTACCGCCGCCGGACTGACAGAGGTGCCGGTCGTGGTTCGCCCGGCAACTCAGGAGCAGTCCGAGTTGTATGCCCTGATCACCAACCTGCAGCGCGCCGATCTGCACCCCGTGGACACGGTCCGGGCAATTGCCGCCCTATATGCCCGGCTTGGCTCACACGAAGCCGTCGCCCGGCAACTCGGCTGGACAGAGCAGCAGGTTAAACACTGGGCTCGGCTGAGGCATATCCCCTCCCGTATCCTTGACGAGCGACGACGTGACCCGCAGGTGACGTTCCGCCAGCTCCGCGACGAGTATGAAGCCAACTACAAGTTGCGAGCCGAAGTTAGTTCCCGTGGGAACTCGACCCCGCTGCTTGACGAGATCGTGGCTGCTCCATCACCGGAGCCGCCCCGCTATCCCAGCTTAAATGCCCCGTCGCGCACTTTGACCGTCCCGCCAGCCCAATCCCTTGCCCGGCTTGCTCCGGCTCTTTCTCCGACGTTTCACGCGATTAATACCGAAGTTAGCGACACTGAGGTTTACGAGCCGGTGGTTAAGCGTTTGCCGCTAAACCTTGCGCTCCGTGACTGGTCGTACCTGTATCAGCCCCAGGGGCAGTCCGTGTGCCGGATTAGCCTTCAGTGGACCAATAACACCACGGCGACCACGGACGATGCTATTCGCGCCCTGGAGTCCTGGCTCGGAATTTTGTACCAGATGAAGCAAAAGGAACTTGAAGGATAACCAATTAGTGTTACAATCCCGGTGGCCCTGAACCCTGACTCGCTTAGGTAGTAGGGGCCGCCCGAGGTTTTATTTTACTGCAGGCGAAACTCGGCCTCGTGCCGTGAGAGACTCCGGGTCTCCTATACCTGCAGCGTCCTGGCCGTGTGACTCCCCTCACGGCCTTCCTCTTCACCATGAGTCTTACCCTATGGGGCGACCCTCAAAATACACACCTGAAACCGTTGCAGTCATTCTTGAGGCACTTAAAAATGGTGCTACCCACGAGCTTGCCTGTCAGGCTGGCGGGATTAGCCACCAAACTTTTGCCGAGTGGACGCGGCTATATCCTGAATTTCTTGAGGGAATAAAAAGGATTGAGGCCGAGACCGCCCAGCGGTGGCTTGCTCATATCGAAGCGGCAGCCCCCAAAGAATGGCAGGCTGCTGCGTGGCTTCTTGAGCGCCGCTACCACCAATCCTATTCACGCCGAACCATAGACAAAGCGGTCCAGGTTCAAATCACCGCCGACGATCTTTCCAAAATGACCGATGAGCAACTCGATGACCTCATCAAACGCTTTGACCCTTCTGCTCGCTGAACGTGAGCGACGGCGACGAGCCAAAGAGCGA
>ERZ724505.1650-NODE-1650-length-11913-cov-6.746922_pt1 | contig 11913 bp, 7 predicted proteins | sample MGYA00376038_ERZ724505 | MGnify/ENA primary metagenome ERZ724505 (study PRJEB28724, sample SAMN07190884) | wastewater metagenome | isolation source: effluent of sewage treatment plant in Hong Hong | place: Hong Kong | collected 2016-03-17 ... | reverse complement strand
CACCAAGGGAGTCCAGAACGCCACGATGGGCCACGCAGAGCCCGACAGCGACGAGATGGGCTACGACATGGACAACGACGGCGACGGGCTCAACCGGCGCAAGCGGCGCATCGAGCGCGGGATGAGCGCACCGGGGCCACAGGAAAGCCAGTCCTACTCCTCGGTCGGCGGGGGCGCATCCATTTGACCGCCGTCCGGATCCTGACGTGCAACCGTCAGGACACGCCCGAGTCGCTGTGGGGTAACACCCTCACGCTAAAGTCGATCCGCACGGGATTCCCGACAGCGGACGTCGAGGTGTGGGACAACGCCAGCGACTTCGGTGTGGCCGATATTGAGGCCCTCGCCGTGGCTGCCGGTGCCCGCTTCGTCCCGATGGACAAGCGGATCGAGCACTGGCAGTGGCTCGACCAGATGGTCAGGAGCACCCGCGGCGAACTTGTCATCGTGGATCCGGACGTCGTGTTCTGGAAGGAATTCCAGCGTCCCTGTGGACCGGGCGCTCTCATGTCTGGCCGATACGTCGCGGAAAACGGAGGGTATCTTGCAAAGACGCCACCTCGCCTGCACACGTCGCTTCTCTTCATTCCAGATGCTCAGGCTCTCTGCATCGCGATTGACGAGGTAGCCCGGCACACCTACGACTTCCGTGGGTGGCAGCCGTGCGCGTGGCGCGAGAACGGGCGGATGGTGCATGTCGACACGGGGGCGGCTGTGTTCGCGTCCCTCGGCTACGCGAAGTGCGTGGCGTTCGACGAAGAGGTCCTCGACACGTACGATCACATGGTCTCCGGCACGGCTCTCGACTGGTGGGAGAAGGCGGAGAAGGCGGGGCATGTCCGCCGCGACGTTCTTGCGGCTATGCGCAGCGCCCATCAGCGTGCGCGGGCGGACATCAACTCGGTCAAGGGGCTCTGGCGCGAGCAGGAGTGGTGGTTCAGGGGTGTCGGGTCACAGGCCGACGCGTTCTTCCGGTGGTCGAACCGGAACGCAGACGCGGCAGACCTGATGACCGACATTCACCGGCTCTCGCAGGCGATAGACGATCTCGTCGACGGGGACCAGCCGAACGCCGTAGGCCACGCGGGTACGGTGCTCTCGGCGGCCCTGATCGACCTACCGCTGAACCCGTTCTACCGGCACTTCGAGAACGAGCTGCGCCCCTGCATCAAGATGGCGACCCTGATGTGGCAGGCGAGCGAGGATCTGCGCGAGATCAACCCGGCGTTCGGCTACGCGTGGCGGGAGTCGACGGCGCTCGTTCTCGCCATGATCGCGACGCTGGCCGGAAATGACGGTCGCGCGGTTCTCAAAGAGATCCACGAGTATTACCATACACACGGCGTCGAGACCTTCGCCGAGTGGGAGGCCGCAAATGGGTGACCAGCTTTCCGGTGGCGTCTCGGTCGGCCGCGAACGGAACATCGACCAGCAGCAGAACAACTACCTCGGTGAGGTCGGGCACGGCCCACTCGACGAGTTTGTCAAGCAGCTTGCCCAGCGGTATCGGCAGCAGCAGGCGCAGAGGGACCTCGGCTACGGCGGATCGGGTTACGGGCTGGCCGCACCCGGGCCTGCCGGGCAGACCGGACGCCCTCCCGTGCGTCCGCCGTCCGGGCCGGATCCGCGACCGCGCAACCCGAACCCTCCGGCTGGCGGAACTCCGACCGGCACGGGTGGCTCGCCTGAGCGCCCGGGTCGCACACCGTTCGAGCCTGTCGATCAGCCGTACCAGAACCTCCCGATGGAGGGCGGTGGAGTCGGTGGCGACAACGGGGACGTCTACGAGCCGGACAACGGGGTGCCTCCGCACTACCGCAACCCGACCGGCGGCGCCGCTGGAACCGGCGATCTCGTGGACTACTTCGGGCCGAACGGCTACGGCAACGAGTACGGCGCGCAGACGCCCGACGGTGGCCTCTTCGGAACCTACGGCAGGCTCGCGAACTACCAGCCGACCGACGAGGAGCGGTGGGTCGGCGGACGCTACCTCGACCAGACGGGCGATCCACGCACCCAGCTCGACCGCGACGTCGAGGGCGGTTTCCGCTGGCAGGCGAGCGGCGAACGCACCGACGACGAGAACGCGCTCAACTGGCGCTACAGGAACATCGCGAACGATCCGAACTCTGCGCTGGACCGAGAGGTCGTGGACAACGCCCGGACGTTCGTGCAGAACCCCGGCGCGACCGGCATCGACGGCGTTTCCGACCGCGACATCTACGACGCTTACGGCAACGTGACCCGCACCGCCGGGCGCGGTGAGGACGAGGCCTACGGGGCGTACAAGGGCATGCTCGACCGGCCCGGCTACTCGGACGCCACGAAGTCCGCGATGGTCACGCAGGGCATGCTCTCTGCCCGCGCGGCGGGCGACTCTGCGCTCGACGAGATGAAGAACCGCCGGAACGTCGGGGGAGGTTCCGAGGCGTTCTTCGGCGCGGCGGCGCGGCTCGGGCGCGGGCAGGCTGGCGTCATGGGCCAGCAGGCCCGGCAGAACGAGATCGACTTCGCAAACGAAGCCGCTCGGCAGACGGAGGTTGGCGCAGGCGGCATGACCGATCTCGCCAGCATCGGGAACCAGCGGCGTCAGTTCGGGATCTCCGGGCAGGCCGGGCTTCAGGACTCGGCGCGTCGTGCGCGGATGTACGGCAACGACATGCTCGCGAACCGCTCGGATACCGAGTTTGGCCGCCGCATGGAAGGCATCGGCGGGATGGAGCGCGCCACCCGCAACGCCCGCGACGACCAGCGGTTCGGGCTCACCGGCTCGGCTGGCCGCGCCGACGAGATGTCGCGCCGCACGAACGACGCGCTCGCGGGCTACCGCTCCTACTCGGACCAGATGGAAGCCCGTCGCCGCGAGGGTCGCGAGGGCCAGCGCGGGCTCTACGAGGGGTCCCGCGAGGACGAGAACAACCTCGTCACGCAGATCATGTCGGGTCTCCGCACTCCGCGCGAGACCTACAGCTTCGACCGCAGTACCACCGGGTCTGGTGGAGTGAGTATCTGAGATGGATCCGAACGGCTGGCAGCGGTACAACAAGCGGCGCCCGCAGTCCCGTAGCGGTGGGATGGGCTTCGGCATCGGTGGAAGCTCCGGCTCAGGAAACCTCGGCATCGCCGACTACCTGACGGAGAACTTCGACAACCTCGGCGGAGGCTCGCTCACCCCGCAGCAGGAACTCGCCGCGACGCAGAAGGCCATCCGCGAGGGCGGCGCGATGAAGTCGCCGCAGACCGACGTCACCCGCTTCATCACCGAGGCACCAGACGGCTCGAACTACATGGACCCGAAGCCCGCCGAGATCCCGCCGATGCTCGCCCGGCAGATCACGGACCCTACCCCTCCGGCGCCCGCGTCCGGCTCCGGGATCAACCCGCAGATGCTCGTTCGCCCGCAGGGTGATGCGCAGTCGCGCGGATCCAACCTCGCCAACACGATGCCGCGCAGGGAAGACTTCCGGCAGAACGAGGCGATGGCTGCCAAACTTGAGGAGCGCGCGAATAAGGCTCTGAGCAGTGGATGGATGAGCTTTGCGCCGGACCACACGATAGCATCGGCGACACGGCAGCTTGAACTTGCGAATGCGCTGCGTGGGCGGGACGAGGCCAAGTACCAAGCGTCCGTGAACCAATACTTCATCCAGAACCCGGACCAGCACGAAGAGTGGAAGCGCCGCACGATGATCGACAAGAAGATCATCCCGCGCTCTGCTCCGGTCAATGCCATCGACCCGCGGACAAAGAACCTCGTTGGGATCAACGAGTACGGCGGCAAAACGGTCTACGAGGGAGTCATGCCGCAGGGAGCCTTCGAGAACGACCAGACGTCAGCACGCATGGCGCAGGACGACGGGAGGAAGGCGGAAGAGGCGAAGCTGGACCGAGCACTCAAGCGGGAGATCGCCAACCTTGAGCACTCGGCGTCGGTGGGCAAGACGGACGCGCAGAACCGCGCGACCGCGGCGAGGCTCGCTCAGCTTCAGGGGCTCACGCCGGAAGCCGTCGAGTACGCAGGGAAAGAAGAGGACAAGATCGCGAGTCGGCATCCGGCCGGAAAAGAGGCTGGGTATCTCGCGCAGGGCTTCATCATGGTCGACATCGAGAACGACGACGGGACATCGCAGAGGGTGCCTGTGCGTCCGAAGAAGGTCTTGGTTCCTCGTCCGGGACAGGCCCAGCCCGCCGCCCCCGCGACCGGCGCGAAGGGTGCGGCTGGCGACGACGGCCTTGTAGACACCGAAATCGTCAACGGAAAGATCGTACCGAAGAAGAAGAAGTAAGTGCCTAAGCGCCTGAAGTACGAGGGGAAGGTCTATCAGTTCCCCGATGAAGCGACCGAAGAGCAGATCGTCTCGTTCCTTCAGGAGAATGCGCCGCAGCCGGACAAGACGGTAACGCGCAGGGCTGAAGAGAATCTCGCGAACCTGAAAACGGAGAACCCGTTCAACCGCACCAAGAGCCTCTACGCCGGGGCTCCCGATGCGGATAGGTCGCCCGGCCTTGCCGACTATCTCGACGAGAAGCTCCTGTCCGCCGAGAAGGCGATGGTCGGGAGTGTTCCGGTCGGCATTGCGAAGGCGCTGCTAGACATTCCGGCCGGGATGGCATCGAGCACGGGCCGCTCTATCGGCGGCGAGACGTTCTCGCAGGACAAGTCCTACGCGTTCCCGACCCGTTCGGATCAGGACATCGCGCTTGAGCAGCCCGTGGTGCGCGGCCTTGGCCCGAAGAAGGGCATGGCTCCGCTCCTCTTCGCTGGCGGTGCGTACGGCGAAGCTCCGCAGACCGGCGCCCCTGCCGACATCGCCAAGATCGGCCCCGTTGATCCGTTCAACCTCTCTGAGGAGGCTGCGTTCTACCGCGACTGGCAGCGCCCGCCCGAGCGCATCGAGAATTACGACCAGTGGCTTGCGCAGCAGGATCTCGCGACGCGCATCAGCCCCATCAAAAACGGCGCCCTGAACCCTCACGCCGCGAAAAATCTCCTCGGCTCGGCAGTGGAGTCCGCGCCGCAGATGGCGACGATCCTCGGCGCGTCGTGGCTTGGCGGACCCGGTGCGGGAGCCGTCGCTGGCTCCGCTCTCGGAGCCGGAAACGCAGGGGCCGACACGGCGCGGTACGAGGCCGAGCGTGGCTTCTCGAATCCAGATGCCGCGATGACTGCAGCCCTCGGCGGTATCGCATCCGGCGCGACCGAGGCCATCCCGATTGGCGACATGATCAAGCGTGGCGGGGCTGCGGCGCTCAAGCCCGGCTTCTGGAATGCCGTCCGGCAGGCCGGGGTCAACACGGGCAAGAACGCGCTCGAAGAGATGCCGCAGGAACTCACCCAGAACTACATCGAGGCGATGACCGCTGCGGACCCGTCTCGGCGCATGGAGTACGACATCTCCGACCCCGGAGCGTTTGCGGGGCGGCAGCTTGAGATCGCTGCGAAGGCCGGGCTCACGAGCGCAGGGTTTAGCAGCGTCACGGAAGCCCCGAACCTGTACCGAGGCGCTCGCGCAAAGCCCGCCGACATCATCGAGGGACGCGACGGAGCCACCGGCATGCAGCCCGTGGACATGAAGGTCCCGCCGTCAGGGCCGCGCATGGAGAAGGGCGTCTCGGCGGCGACGCCTCCGGACAAGGCGGCGCGCGTGGTCCCAGCCGACGCACCCATTCCGAACGGAATGGAGAAGGTTGATCTCCAGGACGGCACCCTCCTTCTCTACGATCCGGCCAAGACGCAGCGCGACTTCAGCTTCGTCCGGGCGATGCGGGACCCGGCGGCGCGAGAGGCCTACCTTGCCGAGCACGGCGCGAAGCCGGTCACCGACACATCCTCTGGCACGGCCACGAGCACGACGGGTGACGTCCCAGCCGCGCCGCCGCCGCTCATCGAACCGATGAACGAGGAGCAGTACCTACGCGCGGCCGAGGAGGTGCGGCAGCGAGCTATCGCGCAGGACGAGGCAGACGCTCTCGTCCCGCTTGAGCCCATATTTGCGGCTCCGGTGGCTGACGAAGCCGCGCCGGTCGAACCATCGGCGGCCGTCGCGCCAGAAGCGGCGCCGGTCGAACCGCCTATCGAGCAGGTACTCGCCGAGATCCATCCGGAAGCTGTGGCGCAGGCCGTCGAAGCGCTGGCTCCTCCCCCGTCCGAGGCGCCCGGGACGTCGTTCGCCGAGAGGCAGAAGGCCAAGCGGGCGGAGCCGAAAGTCACTACTCCGGTAGCCGATCAGAAAGCCGCCGCTGCGTTTACGCCGGTCCAGCTCAAGCAGGCCGAGCAGCTCGTGAAGCTGGCGTACCACAGCGAGAAGACGGCAGATGGCCCGACCGAAAGGACGCGGGCCGAGCGGGAAGTCGAGCGGGAAGAGAAGCGCGCTCGCGAAATGGGCATTGACGTAGACGCCATCTCCCGCTCGGTCGGGCGTGAGCCCACCGGCTCGGACGGCAACGCGCTGCCGACCGTAGCCAAGGTCGTGCCGGAGTCTGCCGAGATTACGCCGCAGGTCACGATAGAGACGTCGCCGTTCATGCAGGCCCGGCGAAAGGCAGAAGCAGAGGCGCTGGCAGCAGAGCCCGACGAAGATGTGCCGTCCTTTGCGAAGACGGCCCCGCAGCGCGAGTCGCGCATGCAAGCCTTCTCTCAGGCGAAGACGCGGATCTCGCCGGAGGAGTTCACGAAGGCCCTCGACGACGTGAAGGCCCGCCTTCCGGGGATCGCCGACCTGATCGACACACTCGACACGCAGGACCAGCTTCATCCGCTCGTTGCGCAGGCCGCGAACGGCGACCGCGTTGACGCCTACACGCACAACGGGCGCATCGCCATCGTCCGCGAGAACATGGCGAACGCCGATCACGTTAAGGTTGCGGCGATCCACGAAGCCATCGCGCACCTCGTTCCGCAGCAGGTTTTCGGCAAGAATCAGTGGCGCCAGAAGCTCAACGACTGGAAGAACGACTCTCGGTGGTTCCGCGACTTCGTGACGGATTTTGCGAACACGGCCGAAGGACAGGCGTATCACCCGTCCGAACTGGCTGAAGAAGCGGTGGCATTCCATGCGCAGAAAATTCTGAACGAGCCGGGCTACAAGCCGCCGAGCGCGTACCGCCAGTTCGTCGCGAAGCTGCGCGAGTGGCTCCGCTCCGTCGTCGGCGACCGCAAGCTGCTCGGTGCGCGGAAGCTGCTGGAGTTTTCCGACCGCGACCTCGCCGCCTTCCTCGCACGCTCGGAGAACATCGCGCGCGAAGGGCTGCCGAAAAACCGTCGCAAGGGCGACGCACGGCCGTCGTTTGCCAAGAGTCAGGGCGTCGATCCGCAGAACATGGCGGATTCGCTCAGGACCGTCACGGAGGAGCCGGAGGGCGGGCCGCGTACGGTTCTGGGCCGTCCGGAGCGAGCGAACCCCGGGCTCAACCCGGAGGGCCGCGCGGCCACGGTCGCGTACGAGCAGAACCGTCCCGACGTCGAGCCGCAGAAGGTCGCGGACTGGCAGGAGGCGGGGGAGCGCATCGCTCTTGAACCCGGTGCACTCAAGCGTCTTACCGAAAAGGAAGGCCAGCTCACGCCGGAGGAGGTCTACGCCGCGAAGCTCCTGATTTCCGACGAAGGGCTTGCATCGTTCAAGGATCCGTCGCGGCTCGACACGCTCATCCGGCTCATGGACAAGTACGTGGAGTCAGGTCGCAACGCAGCGCGCGAACTCCGCGCGCGCACGGACGATGTACTGTCGCCTGCGGACAGGCACCGCCAGTACATCATGGAGGCTCTCGTCGAGGACTTCCCGGAGTCGTCGTGGAAAAAACTCCTACTCGGCGAAATGGAGAAGGGCGACTCCCGCACTCGACTGGAGAAGCTGCGCGACGGGCTATCGGGCGCCTTCGGACGCGCCATCGCTGACAAGCCGTTCCAGGGTGAGACCCCGCAGGAGCGAGCGGATCGCGCCAAGAAACTGATCGCCGGACTGAAGAAGGATACCGGCATCGACATCCAGTCGCCGGACTTCGATTTTTCTGACCGCGGCGCCGTACTGGATGTGATGAAGTACCTCGGCGCGAACCGCGCGTCGATTTCCGACAAGGCGTTCGAATTGTGGCAGAACAACATCCTGTCGGGTCCGTTGACTCATAAGTTCAACACGATCTCAAACCTCACCAACGGCCTCGTCCAGTTTGGGATTCTCAAGCCGCTCGAAGGGCTCTACAGCGGTGGAGTCCCCGGCATGCGTGACGCCCTTGCGGTGTGGAAAGGGACGCTCCCGGGTATCTCGCGCGGGCTTGCCAACGCGGCCTATGGGTGGGAGAACGAGGTTCGGCGCTCGGCCATGATCGGGTCGGACCAGAAGTTCCGGGAAGGTGTCGGCCGCACCGGCAAGATTGGCGGCAAGTGGGGTAAGCGGATCCGTGCCTCGTATCGGGCACTCCTTGCCGAGGACGAGTTTTTCCGTGGCGTCTGGGGAGAGATGCAGGCTGCGTCTACGGCCTATGGTATCGCCCGCAGGGAAGGGCTCAAGGGCGATGCACTGACGAAGCGCATGCAGGAACTTCAGGCCGATCCGCACTCAGACGCGTGGCTCGACAATGACGAGATCGTTGACGAGTACCTGTTCCAGGAGAAGCTCGGCGATGTTGGCCGGGCTGTCGTAAATCTCCGCAACAACATCCCAGGACTGCGGTACATCATCCCGTTTGTGTCAACGAACGTGAATGTTGCGAAGCGTGGGTTCTCGTTTCTCCCTGGCGCCGGAGTCCTGTCGGAACTCGCCGGACACAAGGGCGGATCGAAAGACGCGTCGCTGGGCGCCCGCATCGCAGCCCGCCAGACGGTCGGCGTCTTGATGACGATGGCAGTCATTGGGATGCTCGACGACGAAGAGGATCCGCTCATCAGCGGGTCTCCGGTCGCTTCGCGGATCGGGGAGAACCGTCAGGCTGAGCGTGATTTCCAGATGCGGACTGGAGGGGCACAGTCGATCAAGCTGGGTGACGACTGGTACAGCTTTGCAAGGCTTGAACCGTTCGCAACCACGGTCTCTGCGATTGCCGATTTCATCACGGCCACGAAGAAGGCTAGGAAGTCTGGTGAATGGGGCAAGGAAGCCTCCGGCGCGTTTGGAAAACTCGCCAACCAGTTCGCCGAAAAGACGTTCCTTGCCAACCTCGGGACGATCTATAAGGCGACGATCGGCGGGAACCCGACAGAAGAAATCCCCAATCTCATTGGGAACATCGGCGGCGGCTTTATCCCTGCGTCGGGTGCGTTGCGCCAGTTCGCGCGCATGGCGGATCCAAACATTCGCGAGGTCGGCGTCTGGGGCGCGCAGAAGCCGGACGACAAGGGCGAGACGAAGGTGGACCGGCAGGCGCGAAGGATCCTCTTCCGCGTCATGCCGATCGCGTCGTGGTTTGGCGCTGAGCCGAAGGTGTCGGTCTACGGGGACGAGTACGAGAAGGGCTCTGGCCCCCTTCAGCAGCTCTTCTCGCCGTTCGAGAAGCAGCCAAAGCAGAACCCAGACCAGCAGCTTCTCGATTTGGCGATTCGCCGGATGAATCTCCGTAACCCAGGAAACGAGTACTACCCGCCGGTCGCCGAGCGCTCGGCCACGCAGGGCGAAGACGAGGCTGGCGAGTACGGAGAGGATCCGGTGTCGCGCAAGTTCAACCAGTACTTCTCCGACCGCGAGCTACACGACCTAGCCCAGACGCGCGGGAAGGCCGCCGTGGCGCACCTCAAGGAACTCATGGCCGAGTACGGCGGCAAGCTCCCAACGGAGGGTCGGCCGAACACGCCTGGGTTCCGCGAGGCGTTCAAGCTCGGGACCGAAGAGGGCCTCCAGAAAATCGGCGCTCGGGAGTAGAATCCGCGGGCCGAGGTAAGGTCTGGTTTGGCGAGCCTGGGCTGGGTCAGGCACGGTTTGGTGGGGCAAGACAAGGCGAGTTTGGGTCGGGTAAGGCTAGGCAAGGTGTGGCGGCCCTCCGGAAACGGGGGGCCGAATCTTTTTTCGGCCGCATCGCATTTTTCGCTTGCAACGCGGACGACGCATCCCCCATCATGTGTGCATGCCGAAGCAAACGAAGAAGGCGCCCAAGACAAGGATGAGCGTGCGGTTGAGCCAAGAAAACGCAGCGAACGTGATGGCGACAGCGACAAAAGAAGAGCGTACCCCGTCGTCCGTCGTGGATCGGATCGTGGGGCAGCACTACAGGAAAGCGAAGTGAACAGGTTCGGGCTGGGCGAGGTTAGTCCAGGCGAGGCGCGGCATGCCTCGGTCTGGTTCGGCCTGGCTAGGCAAGCCACGGTCTGGTCGGTTCCGGCATGTCCGGGCACGGTATGGACGGAGGGGCTTCCGGCCCTTCCCTCGATAGCGGATCCAAGAACGGTCTGGCGCGGCCAGGTTAGACAGGGCTAGGCGGGGCGTGGTCAGGCACGGCCAGGTCTGGCGGGTTTAGGTATGGCAAGGCACGGTCAGGCTCCCTTTTTACGGGGAGAAGAAGGAGAAGGAAAGTGGCGAAAACGGCAATCAAAATGGTCGAGAATCTCGACGAGACACAGCTCTCGAACGGCGCGGAGGAGATCATCGCGTTCGAGCGCCCCTACACAGTAAGCGTCACCGTCGAGGGCGTCGCTCCGATGCTCCTGCATCGCTGGAACGACGAGGCCGTCGCCGAAAAGGCCGCCGCCAAGAAAGGCAGCGCGGCTAAGAAGAGCGACAACACGGAGAGCTACGTCTACCGAGACGAGGACGGTCACATCTGCATCCCGGCGAAGTATTTGAAGGGTGCCGTGGCTGGGCCGAAGGGCGCCGCGAAGTTCCGGCAGGATCCGCGTAGCCCGCGCAAGTCCGCGCTCGACCTCTACAACGCCAGCGTGATCGTCACGACCAACCTCGCCAAACTCAACGGCGGCGTGAAGACGTGGGACTACCTCGACCGGCAGCGCGTCGTCGTCCAGCGCAGCGGCATCACGCGCGAGCGGCCTGCGTTCAACTCCGGCTGGAAGGCGACGTTCGACATCATGGTCACGCTCCCGCAGTACATCAACCCGTCCGACCTCCGCGAGGTCCTCGTGGATGCCGGACGCCTCTGCGGGCTCGGCGACTACCGCCCCACCTACGGTCGGTTCGGCATCGTCAACTTCGAGATCCTCGGGGAGTAGTCGTGAAGTACCCGACACCGAGTTCTCCCATGCGCGGAGCCGAGCGCCCACTCGCCGGGGACACGCCGTACGACTTCCGCGAGCGGATGCGCGAGCGGATGCGCGAGGACGACCTCATGGTGACGGACGCGCGGGAAGAGGACTACTACGACACCCACGCGAACGTCGACGAGGACGACGATCCGTGGATCAATCCGCACCGCAGCTCGCGGTACGATGCAGACTAGAAAGCGCGCCCGCCGCATACGGGTAATGGAAGGAAGAAGGAGAAAACCAATGGCAGTCAAGAAAACCCGTACGGTGATCGTTACTACGCAGTACAGGGACCTCTACTACGGCGAGGTCGCTGCGACCGACGCGGAGATCGTCAAGACGAAGGCGGTCAGCGTTGCGAAGTGCCGACACATCGCGTACTGGACGGGGCCGAAAGGCGGCCTGACCGGGCTCGCCGCCGAGGGGCCGTCAGCGCAAAGTCGGATCGGTGCCGAGTGCGAGGCCCTCATCACCGGCGTCGCACATATCCTCGTCGTGTCGCCCGAGGCGCGGCTCAGGTTCGCCGCGATCAAGCCGTGAGCGTCGGGTACGGGGACGGGTACGGGGACGGGTCCGGGTCCGGGTACGGGTACGGGGACGGGTACGGGGACGGGTCCGGGTCCGGGTACGGGTACGGGTACGGGGACGGGTACGGGGACGGGTCCGGGTCCGGGTACGGGTACGGGTACGGGGACGGGTACGGGGACGGGTCCGGGTCCGGGTACGGGTAC
>ERZ724505.1648-NODE-1648-length-11926-cov-3.423385_pt1 | contig 11926 bp, 10 predicted proteins | sample MGYA00376038_ERZ724505 | MGnify/ENA primary metagenome ERZ724505 (study PRJEB28724, sample SAMN07190884) | wastewater metagenome | isolation source: effluent of sewage treatment plant in Hong Hong | place: Hong Kong | collected 2016-03-17 ... | reverse complement strand
CCCGTCGAGATGTAGGGGTGCGTCTTCGGATCGACGTCGGGATTCACGCGCAGGGAGATCGGTGCGCGGACGCCGAGCGTGCCGGCGATTTCGTTGATGCGTTCGAGTTCGCTCGCCGATTCGACGTTGAAGCAGTGGATCCCGGCACGCAGCGCCTGCTCGATTTCGGCGCGCGACTTGCCGACGCCGGAGAACACCACCTTGGCCGGATCGCCGCCGGCTTTGATGACGCGGCTCAGTTCGCCGCCCGAGACGATGTCGAAGCCGGCGCCGAGGCGGGCGAACAGGTTGAGGATCGCCAGGTTGGAGTTCGCCTTGACGGCGTAGCAGATCAGCGTGTCGTGCCCCTGCGGGCCTTGCAGCACGCGGCGATAGCTCTCGTAGGCGGCCGTCAGTGCGGCGCGCGAATAGACGTAGCACGGCGTGCCGAAGCGCGCGGCGAGTTCGGCGAGCGGCAGGTCCTCGACGTGGAGCCCGCCATGGCGGTAGGAAAAGTGTTGTTGGCTCATTGCGTCACTGCTCCGCTGGCCGGTTTGTTATCATCGATAGTTTGCGCCGCTGCTGCTGCCGGCTTTGCTTCTTCGGCCTTCGCCGGAGCGGCAGCCGGCGAAGGCGCCGGTTTTGCCGGGGTTGCCGTGCCGAACAACGGCGGCTGGGCATGGCTGGGCGGCAAGGTGAGCGGGGTCTTCGTGCCGCATGCTGTCAGCATGGCGAGCGCGAGGAGTGTCAGGCAGGGGAGTGGCGAGCGCATGGGGCGGGCAAGTCGAACGAAGCGAAAAAACTTGCATCGTATCACAGCAGGCATGTGCCGACCGCGCCAGCGGCCTTGAGGAAGGAGTGAGGGAATGGATGAGCGGGAGTTCAATGCGTTGGCGGATGCGATGCTGACGCGCATCGAAGCGGCGCTCGATGGCTGCACGGCCGATTTCGATTACGAGATTCTGGCGGGCGGGGTGATCGAGCTGGAGTTCGAGCACGCCGGCGGCAGCAAGATCGTCATCAATCGTCACGGCGCGGCGCGGGAGATCTGGATTGCGGCGAAGTCGGGCGGCTATCATTTCCGCCCGGACACGCAGGCGCCGGGACGCTGGGTGGGGACGCGCGACGGCGTCGAGTTGATGGCGCAACTGGCGCGCTGCATGAGCGAGCAGTCGGGCGAACCGGTCGAGCTGCCGGCGGCTTGACGGGCGGCACGATGGCTGCGCGGGCCGCAGCCATCGATGCTCAGTTCTTCTTGATCGGCTTCGGATGGGCGTCCTGCACCGGCGCGGGCGCCTGCTGCTTTTCCGGTGGCGCGGGCGGTGCGCTCGGCGCCGCCGGCTTGTCGCCTTCCGCGGCCGTCGGCGTTTCGTCGGCTTCGGGCAGGTGTTCCTTGTAGACGAATTCCTGTCCCTTGCCCTTGCCGCCCGGGTCGTTGGCATTGATCGTCACGAGGCCTTCGGGCTGTTCCATGTAGCTTTCGGAAACGCCCTGCAGGGCTTTTTCCATGAAGCCGATCCAGATCGGCAGCGCCGCCGAGCCGCCGGTTTCGCCGTTGCCGAGCTTCTTCGGCTGGTCGAAGCCGATCCAGGCGATGCCGACCACGGTCGGCTGGTAGCCGCAGAACCAGGCGTCGATGTAGTCGTTGGTGGTGCCGGTCTTGCCGGCCAGGTCGCCGCGCTTCAGCGACAGCGCCTTGGTGGCGGTGCCGCGCCGCACGACGTCGTGCATCATGCTGTCCATCAGGTAGGCGTTGCGCGCATCGACCACGCGCAGCTGCTCGTCGCCGGCCACCACGGGCTGGGTTTCGGCGAGCACGTTGCCCTTGTCGTCGAGGATCTGGCGCACGATGAACGGCGTGATCTTGTAGCCGCCGTTGGCGAAGACGGAATACGCGGTGAGGTGCTGCCACGGCGTCACCGAACCGGCGCCGAGCGCCATGGTCAGGTAGGGCGGGTGCTTGTCGGCATCGAAGCCGAAGCGCGTGACGTAGTCCTGGGCGTACTGGGTGCCGATCGACTTGAGCAGGCGGATCGATACCATGTTCTTCGACTTGGCCAGGGCCGTGCGCATCGACATCGGGCCCTCGTACTTGCCGTCGTAGTTCTTGGGTTCCCAGGCCTGGCTGCCGGTTTCCGCCGCGGAAATGACGATGGGTTCGTCGGGGATGATCGACGCCGGCGTGTAGCCCTTCTCTAGCGCAGCCGAGTAGATGAAGGGCTTGAAGCTGGAGCCCGGCTGGCGCCACGCCTGCGTCACGTGATTGAACTTGTTGCGGCCGAAATCGAAGCCGCCGACCAGGGCGCGGATGGCGCCGTCGATCGGGCTGGCGGCGATGAAGGCGGCTTCGGCTTCCGGCAACTGGGTGATCTGCCATTGCTTCTTCGCGTCGCGCGAGACGCGGATGATCGCGCCGCGTCGCACGCGCTTGTTGGGCGGCGCCTTGTCGTCGAGCATGCGCGCGGCGAACTTGAGGCCGTCGCCGCCGATGCTGACGATCTCGCCGCCGCGCAGGTAGGCGCGTACGCCGCTCGGCTTGGCGTCGAGCACGACGGCGGCGAGCAGGTCGTCGGAGTCTTCGTGTTCGGTCAGGGCTTCTTCGAGGGCTTCGTCCTGGTCGGAGTGGACGTCCTGCATGTCGGCGTAGCCTTCGGCGCCGCGATAGCCATGACGCCGGTCGTAGTCCATCACGCCCTTGCGCAGGCTGAGGTAGGCGGCTTCCTGGTCGGCCTTGGTGATGGTGGTGATTACCTTCAGGCCCCTGCTGTAGATGCTGTCCTGGAATTGCTCGAAGGCGATCTGGCGCGCCATTTCGGCGACGAACTCGGCATGCACGCCGAAGTCGTTGCTGTCGCGCTTGACGGTCAGCGTGGCGTTCTGCGCTTCGGCGAACTGCGCGTCGGTGATGAAGCCGAGTTCGTGCATGCGCCGCAGGACGTACAACTGGCGCAGCTTGGCGCGCTTCGGATTGGCGACGGGGTTGTAGGAGGAGGGCGCCTTGGGCAGGCCGGCCAGCATCGCCGCCTCGGCGATGTTGATGTCCTTGAGGGACTTGCCGTAGTAGATCTGCGCCGCCGAGGAGAAGCCGTAGGCGCGTTGTCCCAGGTAGATCTGGTTGATGTAGAGCTGGAGGATTTCGTCCTTGGACAGGTTGTGCTCGATCTTGAAAGAGAGCAGGACTTCGTAGAGCTTGCGCGACAGCGTCTTTTCGCTGGAGAGGAAGAAGTTGCGCGCCACCTGCATGGTGATGGTCGAAGCGCCCTGGCGCTTGCCGCCGCCGATGAAATTGGAATATGCTGCACGCAACACGCCTAGGGTGTCGACGCCGCCGTGGGTGTAGAAGCGTTCATCTTCGGCGGCGAGGATCGCCTGCTTCATGATGGTCGGCACTTCTTCGATGCGCACCAGGGCGCGGCGCTCTTCGCCGAATTCGCCGATCAGGTGGTCGTCTGCGGTATAGACGCGTAGCGGGATTTTCGGCTGGTAGTCCGTCAGCACCTCGAGCGAGGGCAGTTGCGGATAGGCCAGCACCACCACGGTGCCGAGCAGCGCTGCCGCTGCGAGGAGCGTGCCGAGAAGCAGCAGGGCCAGATAAAGGGACCAGCGGAGAACTGCGGACAAGGGGCGGACTCGGGAAAAATTCAATCGCACATTATATGCCGCCGTGTGAGAAATTCCCCTCGTCATCCGGCGAATGTGTGGGAAGATACCCTACAGATTTTGGCGGCAAAAAATGCTTTACACTCGACATAGTTGCTGCTAGCATTTAATGTAAATTATCCGTGTAGCGCCTAACGCAAGATTTTAAAAGGAAAATTTTCTTGCAGATTGACTTGTCAATTTTTAATCCGAAAGCGCGGCCATTGATCGGGTTGGACATCAGTTCCTCTTCGGTCAAGATGGTCGAGTTGGCGGATGCAGGCAAGGGCGCTCAGCGCATCGAGCGATATGCAATCGAGCCGTTGCCTCGCGATGCGGTGGTGGATGGCAATATCGCCAATTTCGATCAGGTCGCGGAAGGCGTCAAGCGCGCCTGGAAGCGGCTCGGCTCTTCCACCAAGTATGCCGCGCTGGCGCTGCCGGCTGCGGCCGTCATCACCAAGAAGATCATCCTGGCGGCCGGCCTGCGCGAGCAGGAGATGGAAGTGCAGGTCGAGTCCGAGGCGAATCAGTACATTCCGTTCGCATTGGATGAGGTGAACCTGGACTTCCAGGTCGTCGGTCCGGCACCTTCCAGTCAGGACGAAGTCGAGGTGTTGATCGCCGCTTCGCGCAAGGAGAAGGTCGAGGACCGCGTTGCATGCGCCGAGGCGGCAGGGCTGAAGGCACTCGTCGTCGATGTCGAGTCCTACGCCACGCAGGCGGCTTTCGAGCTCGTCGAGAAGCAGTTGCCGGGCGGCGGAAAGGATTTGCTGATCGCCCTGGTCGACATCGGTGCCAATGTCATGAACGTGACCATGCTGCGCAACGGACAGCAGGTCTATACGCGCGAGCAGGCTTTTGGCGGCAATCAGCTGACGCAGGAAATCATGCGCACTTACGGCATGAGTTACGAAGAGGCGGATGCGGCGAAGCGCAACCACTCGTTGCCGGAAAATTACGAGGCGGAGCTGCTCAAGCCGTTCATGGACAATCTTGCCCTGGAGGTCTCGCGAGCCCTGCAGTTCTTCTTCACCTCGGGGCAATCGCAATTCACCCAGGTCGACCAGATCGTCCTGGCCGGTGGTTGTGCGGTCATTCCGGGACTGGACGCGGCAGTGAAGGCGCGTACCGAGGTCGAGACGCATGTCGCCAATCCGTTCGTCAATATGCTGACTTCGCCGCGCATCCGGCCGAAGCAGCTGCTCGCCGATGCGCCGTCGCTGCTGGTCGCATGTGGCCTGGCTTTGCGGAGGTTCGACGAGTGATCCGCATCAATCTACTTCCGCACCGCGAGGAAAAACGCGCGGCGCGCCGTCAGCAGTTCTTCGCCTTGTTTGGCCTGATCGCCATTCTTGCCGGCCTGATCTGGTTCATGGGTTACGGCGTGATCAACGGCTACATCGGTGCGCAGGACAACAAGAACGCCTTCCTCAAGTCGCAGATCGCCACGCTCGACAAGGATATCGAGGAAATCAAACGCCTCAAGGAGGAAGCCAATGCGCAACGCACCATTCTCGCCAAAGTCGAGAAGCACGTGGCCAACACCCGGTCCGGGCGTGGCGCGCGCGCTGGGTTCGTCAGTGATGATTGCGCCCGCCATCTCGGTGGCGTCGCGTTGTTGCTCGGCATCAAGGGCGGCCAGCTTGCTGGCGGCAAAGCGCGGGACTTCGCCGAAGGCATGGTCAAAGACATCATGGGCGTGGAAGCGCGCACCGCGTTGTCCTCGTCGGACATTCCGTTGCCGGTCGCTTACAGCGGCGAGGTCGCGGAACTCGTGGGCGTGTTCGGCACGGCCCGGCAGTACGGCACGGTCATGCCGCTCGGCGCGGGCAGCGTCAAGTTGCCGCGCCTCAAGACGGACACCACGTTCACCCTGTTGAGCCAGTCCACGGCCATCACGGAAAAATCCCCGCAGACGGAGTGGGTCACGTTCACTCCGGAAAAGTTCGGCGGGCTCATCCGCATTCCGAGCGAACTGGATGAAGACTCCATCGTTTCCATCGGCCAGTTTGTCGCCCGCTATGCCGCGCGGCAGATGGCCCGCGCGGAAGATACCCAATTCTGGGTCAGCACCGGCGCGGCTTCGGGCATCAACGGCACGGCGGAAGGTCTCACCAAGTCGGTGCAGACGGATTCCAAGACCACGTTGCAAACGGGCCTTGGGTCACCGTCCGAGATGACCCTCGCACATTTGCGCGCGGTGCGTTCCGTGCCGGATGCCTCGGCCATCCGTTTCGGGGCGTATTACATGCACCCCACGTTTGAACAGAAGCTCGCCAGCTTCAACACGGGCGGCGACAAGCCTTACAACCCGAACGCCCAGATCGCTGGAACGGGCGCGCAACCGTTCGTCAATGGTCCGACCCTCGACGGTTTCCCGATCCGCTGGGTGGATGTCATGCCGGTCTACACCACCGCGGATGCGCTCACCACGGTCCATGTGTTGTTCGGCGATGCGTCGTTCAACTACCTCGGCATCCGGGGTGGCATGCGGTTCGACACCAGCACGGAAGCGGGTTTCACCACGGACGAAATCCTGGTGCGCGCGCTGCAACGCATGACGGTGGGCAAGATGGCCACCGGTTGCATGGCTGGCGTGCTGACTGCCGCGAGCTGATCGGTTGCTTGATTCACACCGGGCCGTCGGAAACGGCGGCCCGGTTTTCCAAACGCCAATTGAAAGATGACCACGATGAAAACCAAACTTACAATCCTTGCGCTGTTGCTGACGGTGACCAGTCTGCTGGCTGCCCCGGCGGATTATGTTTCCGCCCGTGCCACCGGCACGACTTCCGCCTCGGTGTACTTTGAACCCAGCCCGAACTTTGCCCGGCTCGTCGTGGCCGATGTCACGAGCGATAAGGCCGCCAGTGTGCTGTCGTGGCAGTTGGGCAACACCAACGGCACGCTGTTGAATGCTGCTACCAGCACGGACACCAATCTTCTCATCACCTTGACCACGGTGGCGAGCAATGCCGCGCTGCTTTCCGTGACGGCGGCGGGAACGGTGACGGCGCACACGGCGTTCACCAATACCCCGGTCACCAACGTGACGGTGACTTTGGAAAATACCCTTTCCACCAACGTCGCGCGCGGCAGCATCGCTCGGGAAGTCACCAGCACGACCATCACGATTGACGCGGCCTCAAGTACCAATGTTGTCAGCATCACCGCGGCGAACTACACGAACGCACTGGCAGTCGGCACGAACTTTTTGTTCGAAGGCGATCCCGGCGTGGTCATCACCAACCAGGTGGCCAGTTGGGTCACCAATGGTTCAAGCTTTGACCTAACGCTGTCGAACAACTGGAGTTTTGTTCCCAAGCGGGCCTACGTCCTGACCAGCACGGTTTATCCCGTCATGTTGCCATCGCTGGCCAGCGCCAATTCCGTGGTGCTGTCCAACTCGGTCGGACTCATCGCCACGGATAAACTCGCCATCTTGCCTACCGGTGGCGGGGCGATTCTCCGTGACATTCAATCCACCAACACCCTGCGCTGGACGTGGCTCACCATCAAGGCCGCCACCGGCGTCGCGCTGGGCGTTGGGGATAATGTGTACGTCCTGGACACCGCGCAAACGACTCCAGTTGGCGCCGCCACGGTGCGTTTGTTTGCCGATCCTCTCCGGGTGCTGCCACCCAATGTGCCCGCCGTGTTGACCGTCGATGGCACCAGCGCGGTCACGATCAATTCGGCCACCGTGCGTTACAAGTAACATGATTCCGCAACCCCCCAAAGACCGGCAGTTGGTCAGTTCGCACGCCGCGCAAAGATTGCCGGTTGCGGAACAACCAGGCGTCGGTCTGAAGAAACAAGCGCACCGCGCTATTGCTACCGTCGCGGAGGTGTTGGGGCGCGATCCTAAATCTCAAACCAAACGGCCATGAATCTCGGACTTGGCAATCTCACCGAACTCAAAGCGCAACTGCTGGCCGAAGCATTGCGGTCTGGCACTCGTTACGATGCGCGCCTTATCGCCGTGGGCAAAGGCGCGGCGGCTGCCATTGAGCAGTTCTGCAATCGCAAGTTTGGCCGAGTCGTGGGGGATACTTACACCGGCCCGGCGGACCGCACGCATTGCATCCTGCCGCGTTATCCCGTCGAGAGCATCAGCCAGGTGGAATTCAAGTCTGACGAAACCACTGGCTTCGTGGTGCAGACGGACAATGCCTACGTCGCGCTGAAGTCCGAATCCGGCATTGTGCATTTCGGCGCTTCACTCGGGCCGCACTGGTCGCAGATCCGCATCACTTACACGGGCGGATTTTGGTTTGATGAAACCGAGGAGAATAACGACACGCTGCCCAGCGGCGCGACCGCGTTGCCGCAAGATGTGAAGCTCGCCTGGTATCTGCATTGCCAGACGATCTGGCAGACGCTGGACAAGCTCGGCACGGACATCACCAAGACGGGCACCGCGCAAACCACCGGCGCGACGTTGTCGGGCTTGGATATGTCGCCCGCGGTAAAAGCCATGCTCGGACAGTTCATCCGCTACGCCATGATCTGATGCAACCCACCGTCCAAATCCAGTTCACGCCCCAGGCGCAGGCTTTGCTCGCCAAGTTCGAGCAACTGCCGCAGCGCACCTTGCGTGGAATTGCGCGGGGTTTGGATCAGGCGAATCAACTCACCATCGGCATCATCCAAAAGGATTTTCTTAGCTATCCCAAGTCCGGCCCGACTACTCCGGAAGGCTTGCGCGTCATCACAAACCGTTTGCGTGGCAGCATCCGCGCTTCGAAGGCAGTCATCACGGGTGACTCCGTGCAGGCCAGCATCGGCAGCAATGTGAAGTACGCCGCCGTGCATGAGTTCGGGTTCACCGGCACGGTGATGGTCGGTGGCGGCATCCGCAAGCGTTCGGTCACCAAACAATTTCTCACCAAGACCGGCAAGGCAACGCAACGCAAGGTCCGCGTCGGCGATGTGATGGTGCGTCCGCATTCCCGCAAGATGAATCTTCCCGCCCGCGCCCCGGTGCGGCGCGGCATCCTCCGCAGCATGGACACCACCAAGCAGGCGGTCAGCGCTGCCGTCATCAAGGAGTTGACCGCGTGAGCTTCTCCGATTTCATCAAGCTCCAGAAGTTCGCCGCGCAGGCGTTGTTGTGTGACACGGAACTGGACCGCATCAACATCGCCACGCGGGATGAGATCATCGCCAGCGAGGATAAATTGCCCGATGCCACGCTCGCTGCCGAGGTGCTCGTTTACATTACGCCGCGTGAAGGGGGCGACGGGCGCACCGGTTGCGGCATCATTGTGGAGAAACCTGAGTTCCGGGTGAACCATCCCAACTTGCCCGGCCCGGAAGGCGACATCCTGCTCACGTTGCTCGTGTTGGAAGACCCTATCACGAATCACGGTCTGGAGCACGGCACGTTGTTGCCGGCGCATCAAGTGGCCCAACGCATCTTGGAAGTCCTGCACGGCTATCAGATCGAAGGGTTCGGCCAGATGTTTGCCGATGTCAACGCCATGCAAAGCGCGGCGGACTTTGAACCGCTCCGCGCATATCGCGTGAATCTCAAGGTGCGCATGCCGCGCAACCAAGACGCGCGCGTCGCCACCCCCACGATCATTGAGGACGCGGGCACGATCACACTCGCCTGTGTCACCACCGATGCGCGGATTTTCTACACCACCGACGGCACGTTTCCCGGCGTCTGCAATTCCGCCGCCCAAGAATACAATGAGCCGTTCGACGTGGAGGTTGGGGATGTCATCCACGCCGCCGCGTATGTCGAAGGCCAACCCCCGAGCCACATCATCAAAGCCACCGTGACCGCATGAACCTCAACTCTCATCCCTCAACTCTCAACCGCTAAAAATCTATGGGATTACTCCGCTCCAACATCATCAAAGGTCCGGCCAAGATCGTGTTCGACTCGATCACCTACTTCACGCCGGACGACATCACGTTCACGCTCGATGACGGTCGGCAGCAGATCGCTTCCTCCATCTTCGGTCCAAATGCGGATCGACTGGTCATCAATCCCAAGGTGATGGTGAGCTTTACGCCGCATGCTTTGGTTGGCACTGGCCCGGCGGAAGTCACCCGCGCCGCGGCCATGGCTGCCGTGGTGCCCGCCATCTTCACCAACGGTTATTTCGGCACGCAATATCTCGTCAGCCAGGGCAGTGAGAAGACGTTGCAGATTTGGGGCACAAACGGCGAGTTGTTGACCATCTACAACGCCGTTATCACCGCGCCGCCGAGCATCACGTTCAGCGCCAACAAACCCATCTTCGGCAGCATGACCATCACCGGCATCTGCAAGACCACGAGCAGTGACATCGATCTGGGTCAGGCCAACAGTTTGTTTGATGTCGCCACGGCGCAGGCTGATCCCGGACTCGCATTCATCGGGTTGCCGAGTTACTTGCAGCGACGTTACAAGGGCGCGCTCGGGTCGCAAACCGGCTTCACGGAAATCTGGCCGGAAGATGGCTGGACCGTGTCGTTCAATCCCTCCTGGCGCGAGCGCACGGTGCAAGGGCTCACGGTGGATTACGAACTCAGCGGCATGGAGATCATCGCCAGTTGCGTTCCGGTCGGTCCAAGCATGTCGCAGATTTTAAATCTCATCGGCGTTGGGGGCGACAACGGCGCGAGCTGGGCGCAAGGCAAGAGCATGTTGGCCCAGCAAACCACGCATTCGCTGGTCATCACCGATCCAAGCGACAGCTCCACGCCGTTCACGTTGAACAAACCGATCATCCGCACCGGCAACTTCCGGTTCGGGCACGAGAACCTGCGCAATGGCGAGGTGCAATTCGTGAGCACGCTGCGGCTCAGCGGCGGCAGCGCCGTGGCCCTCGCCGCGTTCGCATAATCTCAACGCTCAACGATCAACGCTCAACCCTCAACCCGTGAAAATCAGCTACGCAACACCCGGCAGCAGTCCGAGCTACACCGTTCTTGGTGATGAATCGGATCGCTCGGCCACGTTTGAGTTGTTCGCGCCGGGTTTTCAACCGCTCAACCAGGTCGAACCGTTGGCCGGTGGCAGCAACACGTTCAAAGCCGCTCGCGGCAACGTGAACTCCGGGTTGCAGATCGTGGTGAGTATTCCTTACAGCACCAAAGCGCTGGCGCTCGCGGGCGTCAAAACCATTCACGATGCGTTCATGGGCGTGAAGAAACATCTCAAGGTGGAAGAGGGTGCGACCGTGCATTACTACCCCAACGCTTTGTTGACCGGACTGACCCCGGTGCTGCGCGGCACGACCATTCAATTCAACTTTCAATTTGTCACCGACGATCTGACCACTAGCGCTCCCACGACATGAAAATCACCCTTTTTAAAACCCTTTTAACCGTGGCTGTTATCTGGGCCACCGCGGGCCTCGCCAGCGCGGCAACGTTGCAGGTCAACAGCCGCAACTTCACCAGCGAGCCGACGCAACGCCGCCGCACCACGCTGACATTGACCGAGGCCGGGCCGGTGGTGGCCGGGCCATGGTTGGTGGCCGGTGACAGTGTCTCCAAGTTTACCGACACCAACGGCGTGGCGTACTACTCGAACGTGCTGGCCGGCGCGTATCGGCTGGATGTGGCTGGCAGTCCGGGCCGCAGCTATCCGATCACCGTCATGGACACCAATGTCCTGCTGAACGCCGCCGATCTGGTGAACAGCACCAACCTCAACACCAGCTTTTACACCGCGGCCCAGGTGGATGCGCTGCTGGCCACCGCCGGAGCTGGAGTGCAGGTCTCTGCCGCCCAACTTGCCGTGCCGAGCACCAACGCCGGCGTGGTGACTGTGACCGTTTCAACCAACGCTGTTTCGGAACTGGCTACCAACGTCACCCGCTTTGCAAGTCGCGCGCTGGGCGACAACCTCATCAACAACGGTGATGGTACCATCTCCGCCTACAACCGCTGGCAGTTCGACAACATCCTCAACGGTGAGCAACTGAATAGTTGGTGGATCAACGCAAACGGGGATGCGGGCTTTCAATACCTCACCGGCAAACTGGCCGGGGCATCGTCCGTGCCGTCCGCCGTCACGAATCAATGGCAGGCCGACGCCCAGACCGCCGCGCTGAACGCGACGAACAAATTCAAAACCGACATCGGCGCAGGGACGGTGCCGGTGGCAGCAAGCGCGTTGACGGGAACGGCCACCAACAACACCACCGGTAACGCGGCGGGGGCGACAAATCTTTTTCCAAACGCAAATATCACGAATGGTGGCTGGGTCATGCGGATCGCCACGAACATGTATAACAACAACAGCAATCTGTCGGTGCATTACTATCCCGCGACGAACGCATCATTGCCGGGTGGCGGCGTG
>ERZ724505.1647-NODE-1647-length-11928-cov-4.572728_pt1 | contig 11928 bp, 13 predicted proteins | sample MGYA00376038_ERZ724505 | MGnify/ENA primary metagenome ERZ724505 (study PRJEB28724, sample SAMN07190884) | wastewater metagenome | isolation source: effluent of sewage treatment plant in Hong Hong | place: Hong Kong | collected 2016-03-17 ... | reverse complement strand
GCAGATCCGAACATAGCAAGTTTTGAAACAAACATGAGAACTTACGGGCAAACGCTATGCGGAAAATTAGCAACTTATTCAGGCGATGATCAGTGGGGTCAGCCTAACGGGCTTAATGATACTTATTACGACGGGCAAAGAGTCTTTTATAATTTAAGGGATTATACGAACGATTTAACTTGGTTGCCTTGTGCTGAACGTGCTGAGGCAATCTATAGAGATAGATATGTAAACGGGACAGGAAGCGGAAAATGTAACGGTGGATTTTGTGCAGGCTATTGGATTTTCACTAGAGGGCTTTTAGAGAGTTTTCGAAGAACTGGTGATACAGTTTCAAAACAAGCGGTTGTTAATTTAAGTAAAAACGCATCATTTTGTAGAGACACAACAGCGGAAGATCCAACAGATCCGCAATATATGAGAGAAATTGCTTATTGCGTTAATGCTTTTTTAGATGCCGAGAAAGTAGGAGAGCCAAGACGGGTAAGGTTATCAACTTATGTTAATGCCTTACATTCTCAGCTAAATCAGATTTTTGTTACAAATTCTTATACAGGATTAGTCCAGCCTTTTTGGGTTGCCTTAGCTAGTGAGGCTCTTATTCATTATGCCGAAGATGTTGGAGATCCGAGAGTTACGCCTTTACTTGATAAGGTAGGAAAAGAACTTTATTTAAGATTTTGGCTTGTAACGGATCAAAGTTTCAAAATGAATACTAATGATCCATCAGGAACTAAAGATCTAAATCTTCTGATTGCTCCTCTTTATGCCTATGTTTTTGACCAGACTTTGCAGACATGGTTTAGAGATAAATTCGATGAAATTTTTAATAGTGGTGTGGCTTACGGCTACTTTGCCTCAGGCAAACAATTTAATCAAAACTATAGATGGTCAATAGATGGTTTGCGTTGGAGGGCAAGAGCATTGCCAACGCCTACGCCAGTACCAACAGCTACAAGCACAGCAATTCCAACGCCTAAGCCTACGATAGCACCAACAATAGCGCCGACTATCCATCCATGCGAAAAGGCTCCAGCAAGCACAAGTCCATTTTCAGGCGCATCTTGTACTAATTACTTTTTAAAACAGATAAGGGATAAATAATATGTGGTTTGGAAATAAGAGAATATTGGAAACATTAAAAAGAGTTACCGAAGAATTTAATCTTATCCATGAAAGGCTTGATAAGATAAGAGAAAGAGATGTTCTTTTAGCTCAACACTTAGCAATCGTGACTCAGCAATTATCAGAAAAACAAGATAAGAAAGTTAAATCTAAAGCTAAAAAAAAGAGGGGGTAAGTGTTTGAGGAAGAGGAGCCTTTGAAATTCATCAATCTCACCTATAATTATTATGAGCCTACCGTAAGGATCGAAAAAGAGTATTCAGGCATTTACAGCCTATTTTATGCAGTCCTAGAAAGAGCAATTCAAGATTATATAGGGGTAACAGATCCTCACGATAATCAGACAACGGATTATATTAAACTATCGGCAAGAAATTGGCTTGAATCCAATGAGATGGATGCTAAGGATCATTTTACCTTCTTTTTTGTATGTGAGGCTCTTGACTTAGATCCTCTTTATATCAGGGCCATAGTTTTTGGTTCTAAAGATAAAGAAATTAGGAATCCAAAGTCAGGGGGAAAACTAAAGTCTAGGACATCAAGAAATCACAAAATTCTTAATGAGATATTGGAGTTGTATTGAGCGAGCACGAGCACCAAGCAGCACTTTTTAAATGGGCAGAAGCTATGCAGGAGCAATATCCTGAACTTATGCTTCTTTTTGCTGTCCCAAATGGGGGTTTTAGGCATATAGCAACGGCAAGAAAGCTAAAGAAAGAGGGGGTCAAAGCAGGGGTTCCAGATGTATGGCTTCCAGTCCCTAGAAAAGACTATTCAGGGCTTATTATAGAATTTAAGTTTGGAAAGAATAAACCAACCTCATTACAAAATTGGTGGATCGAAAAGCTAAAGGTCAACAAATATATGGTGGCCGTTGTTTGGGACTGGATAGATGCAAAAGATTATATTGTTCGATACTTAAAGCTCTAAAGTAATTGGCAACTAATACCTCGAAAATAAATAATAATAATATGAATAAAAGAAAGGTGGGAAGGCCGAGCAAATATTCTTTGCAATTGGTCGCACCGTTACTACAACGATTAGCACTCGGCGAATCCCTAACATCAATCTGTAAAGATCCTAGTTTGCCAGCAAGAGAAACGATCTACGCTTGGGTAATGCCTTGGAGCGAGTATTATATCAAGGAATTTTCTGACAAATACGCAAGGGCGAGAGAGATCCAAATGGAAAGCTGGCAAGATCAGATAGTTGATATTTCTGATGATGGATTGGCTGATTTTATATCCAACGAAGAAGGGAAAACCGTAGTAGATTACGAGCATATCCAACGCTCACGCCTTAGAGTTGACACCAGAAAATGGTTAATGAGTAAGATAATTCCAAGAAAATACGGTGATAAATTACAGCAAGAAATCACAGGAAAAGAAGGGGCAGATCTAATACCTTCAATTACTATTAGCGTTAAAAAACCTAATGAGCCTAAAACTTGATTTTGAGCTACACGAAAGGCAATGGGATGCACTAAACAGTAAGGCTACAGAGCTTTTATACGGTGGTGCCGCCTCAGGTGGAAAGTCTCATATAGCAAGAGTAATGGCTATTTTATGGTGCTTAGAAATTGCAGGCATTCAAATATACTTTTTTAGACGTCTTTATGATGACTTAAAAAAGAACCATATCGAAGGACCTACTGGTTTTATTGCTATGTTAGCTCCTTGGATTAATACCAAGCATCCAAAAAGTCCATTAACAGGGGGTAGGCTTGCTGAAGTTGTAGATGGTGAGATTAGATTTTGGAATGGCTCAAAGATATTTTTATGTCATTTACAGCACCAAAAAGACTTAACTAAGTATTACGGCCCTGAATTTCATGTTCTTTTCTTAGAGGAGGCAACTCAATTTTCTGAGTTTATGATTCGGTTTTTACGCTCAAGATTAAGAATCCCTGCCGTTTTAAGAGATAAGATACCTAAAAAATACCTAAAACCAAAAGAAGAATGGAAAGATCCAAGCGTTCCTGATTATTATTTTCCTAGAGTTATATATACCAGTAACCCAGGGGGAGTCGGGCATTCTTACATTAAGAAATCCTTTTTAACTGGCGTAAAGCCTTACGAATTACATAAAGCTCCTGATGATGATGGAGGCCATATACGGCAATATATTCCAGCTAAAGTTGACGATAATCCCTCGGTTAATAGAGAGGAGGTTAAGGCAAACTTAGCTGGATTACCTCCTGCGCTAGTCAAAGCTCTATTGGATGGCAACTGGTCAGCTGTTATAGGGGCCTATTTTCCTGAGGTAGATCCAAAAGTTCATTTAATTCAGCCTTTTTTAATTCCTCAACATTGGATGCGCTTTATGGCAATGGATTGGGGGGCATGTGGTGAGGGCGATCCGTTCTCGATTGGTTGGTATGCGGTAAGCGATGGTTCTATTCCTCTTTATCCTAGAAATTCTCTAATCTGCTATCGGTCATGGTACGGCAAAGGACTACCAAAGGTTACAGCACAACTCGTATCTCAAGGCATTAAAGATAGAGAAGTCCATGACGGGCAAATCCTCTACAGAGTAGCAGGGGGCGACATCCTAGAGAAAAGAGGGCATGGAGAATCCATCTTTGAAATCTTCAACAACTACGGCATCCAATTTCAACGGGCTGACATGAGAAGAGTGTCAGGTTGGCAACAAATTAGAGAGAGATTAGTTGGCAACTCCGGAGTGCCTTCGATATATTGGTTTTATCAGTGCGAGGATCATTTAGAGACATTAATGAACTTACAGCACGATATAAACAATCCTAACGATTGCGCGAGTGGGGAGGATCACTTTGCGGATCAAGTTAGATATGCATGCATGAGCAGACCATGGGTACTAGATCAACCCAGAAAGGACTTGCCATTACACGAGAAATTTAAAGAGCCATCTCTTAACGAGCTATGGGAAAGAAGAGATGAGAGCCTAAGGGGTCGAAGGTAATAAATGGTTGAGTCTACAGGTCAGGAAGAAAATCTTAATAAATATCAAGGCGATGAAGGCGTGGTTTTACGCTGGATTAAAGAAATTGATTTAGTTGAGAAATCAAAAGGACAAGAATCCTTTGAGAGATTGGGCGATAAGATTGTAGATCACTATAGAAACGCCGATTGTTTACAAGCTCTTACAGATCCAAAGCCTTCTAAAGTAATGTTCAATATCCTTTGGTCAAATGTTCAAATTCAAAAGCCTGCTTGCTATTCCAGAATGCCAAAGATTGTAGTTGAAAGGCGTTTTAAAGATAAGGATCCTATTGGAAGATTAGCTTCAAGAATAGCAGAAAGAGCGACTAGTTATATGTTATCTAGTCAGCAAGATAGCTTTAATTATGCGGTAAGAAGTGCGGTAGAAGATAGGCTTTTACCAGGGAGAGGGAATTCTTGGATAAAATACACTTCTGAGTTTGAAAATGCCAAAGATGAGCAAGGAAACGATTTACTAGATGAAGATAATCAGCCTATACAAGTACCAAAGCCAAACACTGAGAAAGTTCTAGTTGAGTACATATTTTGGAAGGATTACTTAGAATCTGCCAATAGAAATCCTTATGACATAAGATGGAAGGCCAGAAAAGTTTATTTAACTCGCCATAAACTAAGAGAGTTATGCCCTGATTGTGCTGATGAAGTGCCTCTTGATTATGATCCTAATGGTAAAAAGAGAAAGAAAGACTCAGATGGTGAGGCAGAGTTTTTAAAGCAAGCAATCGTTTATGAAATATGGGATTCGGAAAGTAAAAAAGTTTATTGGATATGTAAAGGATATAAGTCAAGACCTCTAAAGGTAGTAGATAATCCATATAAGTTAGAGCAGTTTTATCCTTGCCCTGTTCCATTACTTGCAACTACTACAACAGATTCAAGTTATCCAACGCCTGATTTTAAAATTTACGAGAAGTTAGCTGATGAGCTTGATTATGTAACAAAGCGTATTTCTGCAATAGTAGAATGTATTCGTTTTGTAGGAGCTACAAGTGAGCAATTCAATGCTGATGTTAAAAACATGCTCAAACTTTCCGATGGTCAACTATGGCCTATTAAGCAATGGCCAGCTTTTGTAGAGAAAGGGGGCTATAAGGGCGTTATTGACTGGATGCCTTTTGATAATGCCATTGCCGCACTAGGGCCTTTAATTCAGTATCAGCAGTCTTTAATCTCTCAAATCTTTGAGATTACAGGGATTCCAGATATAGCAAGAGGGGCAACGGATCCAAACGAAACACTTGGAGCGCAGAACCAAAAGCTAAGATGGCTAGGGATAAAACAAGAAGAGAAATCAAGAGACGTTCAAAGGTTTTGTAGGCAACTTGCCGTTATTATCGCAGAGATTCTATTTGAGGAAGGATTATTTTCAGACCAAACATTATGGCTAATGTGTGGGGCTGACCAGTTTACACCTGAGGAGCAACAGCAATTTCCTGAGGCATTAGCCTTACTAAGAAATGATAGATTAAGAACTTTTAAAGTTGATATTGAAACAGATTCAACTATTGCAATTGATGAAGCAGAAGAGAAACAAGCTAGAATGGAATATCTTTCTTCGGTTTCTCAACTAATGCAACAAATACAAAGCATCTCTCAATTTAGACCTGAGCTAATGGAGCCAGTTGTAGAATCTGCGCTCTTTGCGGTAAGAACCTTTAGAACAGGCAGACAACTCGAGGGAGCTTGGGAAAAGGCACTTCAAACAATTCAAGATAATGACAAGGCCGCACAAGAACAAGCCGCACAACAGCCGCCTCCTCCTGATTATGAGAGCCAAAAACTACAACTAGAGGCTCAAGCCTTACAGATGAGGGGAGATTTTGAAGCTCAAAAGATTCAGCTAGAAGGTCAAAAACTCCAGATGGATTTTGAGATTCAAAGTCAGAAAGTCCAGATTGAAGGGATGAAAGTACAAACCGATGCTCAAGTTAAGGCAACAGAGCAGGAACTTGATAGATTTAAAACTCAGTTTACTCAGTTTGTAGAAACTCAAAGACTAGAGCTTGATAAATATGCAACCGTTCTCTCAGAGCGTGAGAAGATAATGGAAGAGGCAAGATTATCAGCTGACTTAAGAATGCAAGAGCACGAAAAGATAATGAAGAGTGAAGGAGGAGGAGCTAAATCAAGCCCCGTAAACATTAATCTTTCTGAAGGAATGCCCGTTAGTGTAGTTCATAATGTTCATAATCCTGCCCCTAAGAAAGCTAAGAAAAAACGTATCAAAATGATGAGAGATTTCGATGGAAGTTTAATAGGAGAATCCGAAGAGATAGATGAGGAGGCAACTGAAAACGAGTCAAAGGCTTTTGAACTTATAGAGAATGAGGGCTTAAGCTAATGGGTCAAAAGATAAATAACTTTAACACACAGCTAGATGCCACAACGCCTGATTTCACTGCGGCTAGTTCAGTTGATGCCTCAAGTGAGGTAAATCAGCATGTAAGAATTGATTTTGGGACAAACGGCGCAACCAGTAGAGTTACAGATTCAAATCCTTTTCCTGTGTATACTCAAGGGACAGTTGATACAAGAGAGACAAGGCCAGCGAGTGCTAATGTTAGTAATGTAACCTCTTCAGCCTCGAGTACTACGGCGTGTGCAACGAATGTAAATAGACGAGGGGCTTGCTTTTATAATGATGTTGACAAGGCTTGCTACTTAAAGTTCGGAGCGACTGCCTCAACTACAGATTTTACAGTTAAGATATTTCCAAACGGATTTTTTACAATGCCCTTTCCAGTCTATACAGGGCAAATTGACGTTATATGGGACTCAAGTCCAACAGGTGATTTAAGAGTTACGGAGTTTTAAGTAAATGACTAACGGAGAAGTCTTTTATCCTCGAGTAACGCACCAAATAAGCGGTAATACTGCTGGAGCAACTGCCAATATTTCAAGTGGTTCTTATGTTCTAGCGGCTGGTAATAACGTCACACTCTCACAAAACGGTAATTCAGTAACAATAGTTGGAGGTGCTAGTGGTGGGGGAGATGGAGGAAACTTTATTGCGGCAGGGACACAAACAGCAGGTAGTACAGCAAGCGTAGTCTTTTCTAATTCTAACGGTATAAGTTTTGGGATGAGTAATAGTAGTGTAGTAACAGCAAGCTACTCAGTGCCTTCTACGGCTGGACTTATTTCTAATATAAATTTAAGTGCAGGTACAACTTCAAATAATCTTTCTGCTTTAACTTTTGCCGATTCTAACGGCATAACTTTTGGATTAAACGCCTCAACTATTACAGCGAGCCACAATGGATTAACCTCTCAATCCAATCAGGCACTATCAGCGGCTAACGGATCATTCACTTTTCAAACTGCAACTTTTGCCGATAGTAACGGGGTAAGTTTTTCAACAGGTACACAAGGAATCTACGCAACGGTTAAAACTGATTATTTAACTTCTCAAAGTAACCAAGCATTCTCAGCAAGTGGAGGAAGCTCGACTTTCCAAACTCTCAACTTTGCCAATAGCAACGGATTAACTTTTAGTAATAGTGCTGGATCTGTAATAGCCTCATACTCAGTACCTTCAACAGCTGGATTACTTTCTAACGTTAATCTTTCAGCAGGGACGACTAGTAATAACTTATCAGCCTTTACTCTTTCAAACTCAAACTCTATAAGTTTCGGCCTTAATGGTTCTGTTATCACAGCAAGCTATGGGGGTTTAAGTTCTCAAAGTAATCAAGCTCTAAGTGGATCAAATGGAAGTTTTACTTTTCAGACTGCTACTTTCGGGAATCTAAACGGATTATCTTTTTACTCTTCAAATGGATCTATGGTTGGTTCTTATACAGTTCCAACCGTTCCAGCCCTAGGGAGTATAAGTGCAGGAACTACTTCAGCTACTTTAGGGCAAGTAATATTCTCAAACTCAAATTCTGTAAGTTTTGGTATGAACGCTGGAACAGTAACGGCAACAGTATCATATCCAGCACAAACAAATCAGACGTTAGGACTTTACGGGGTAAGTAATACAACTTTAAGCTCATCAGGTACAGTTGATGCAAGAACTCTTTCTTTTCAAGGTGCTGGTGCCGTATCAGTTGGAGTAAGTAATGGTTCAGTTGTTATAAGTGGAGGGACTGCGGCCGCTTCTCCTGTAAATTTCTCAGCAGGGACAACTTCAAATAATCTTGGAAGCGTGGTTTTCAGTAATTCAAATGGTGTAAGTTTTGGCCTAAACGGATCTACTATTACGGCAAGTGCCGCAGGGGGAGGGGGTGCCGCAATAAGTGGAGGGACTCAGAGCGTTTCCAGTGGAACAGTCATTTTTTCTAATTCTAACGGAGTAAGTTTTGGTTTAAGTGGTAGCCAAACAATGACAGTTAGTGTGTCAGGGCTTCAAATTTACTCTTCTTATGATGCGTACGGACAATCTCCTTTAGTGGCAGGACAACAAGGGCAGTCTACTCTACATATACAACCTTACATTATGCCCTCTGTTCAATTTGACAGAGTTGTTCTTCCTATAGTGATGAGTAACGCAACGAACTCCTCAGGTTCCCATTCTTTAACTTTTAGAGTTGGAATATATACTCAAAACGGATCTACTCTTTCCCTAGCTTCAAGCACTTCTTCAACGGTTGCTATTACACAAAGCGGAACTCAAGGGGTATACTCTACCTATGGAGGAATAAGGCAGTTTACAATCGGCTGGACAAACACTTTACAGGCCGGCCATTATTGGCTTGGAGTTTTATCCGCAACCACAAGCGGAGGGGCAAACGCTTCATTCTCTCAAATGCTGGTTTCTCAGCTTAACTCAAATTTTAGCGGAATATTCGGGGCGGCGAGTAACACAAGTAATCAACTTACGCAAGGTTTAGGAATTTATTCCGCTCAAACTTCGGATTTGCCAAGCTCTATCCCGTATAGCGCAATTAGAGGGACGGCAAGTTTAAATCTAAGACAGCCAGCAATATTTTTTGTTTCACAAACAGCATAATATGAAATCACAAATCGTAATGGAAAATTGGGAAGGAAAGCATAATCAATCTGATTATCAATCACGCCTAGCAACTGAAGGTTTATATAAAGATAGATCCACAATTTGCATTGTGCCAACTAGAGGAGTTATTCCTGCAAAAGTTGTGCAGAATTGGCTAGGGTTTATGACTCCGATGAATCAGAAATTTATGCGGATGTTTATGATAGGCTTAGAGGTTGGTGAAGCCTATGAACAAGCTATTACTGCAATATTAGAGAATCCAGAGTTAAAAAACTGGAAATATATATTAACAGTCGAGGAAGATAATCTTTTACCTCCTGATGGATTACTAAAACTCTATAATGCAATTGATGAAGGTTATGACGCCGTAGGGGGTTTATACTGGACTAAAGGAGAGGCAGGGCAACCAATGTGTTACGGAGATCCTAATGTATTTCCTCTTAATTTTATTCCACAAATTCCAAAGCCTGAAAGCATTACAAGATGTAATGGTTTAGGCATGGGTTTTACTCTTTTTAAGATGGATATTTTTAAAGAGGGTAAGATTGAAAGGCCATTTTTTAAAACTCTTCAAACTTATGATCCTGCAACTGGTGGAGCTTCTTATACTCAAGATTTATATTTTTTTGAGAAGGCAAGTAAAGCAGGGTATAAGTTCGGATGTGACTCGAGAGTGAGAGTTGGACATTATGATCTACAAAATGATTTTACTTGGTAAGTTATGACAGAAGAAAAAAAAGAATTAAAAATAGATTTAGGGTGTGGAGATAATAAGAGAGAAGGCTTTACAGGAGTTGATAAATATAAGACTCCAAGCGTTGATATAGAGCATGATTTATTTGTTTATCCTTGGCCTTTTGAAGATAATTCAGTTGATGAGGTTTGGTGTTCTCATTTCTTTGAGCATATCGCAGGAATGGATAGACCAAGATGGATAGAAGAACTTTATAGAGTGCTAAAGGTAGGAGCTAAAGCAACTCTTATCACTCCTTATTATAAGTCACCTAGAGCGACTCAAGATTTCACTCATCAATGGCCCCCAGTAAGTGAAGAAACCTATCTTTATTTTAATAAACAATGGAGAGAATCAAATAAACTTACTCATGGGCTTTATGATGTTAAAGCCGATTTTGATTTTACGTTTGGATATTCAGTTGATGGTGTTTGGGCGACAAGAAACGAGGAAACAAAAGCCTTTGCAATGCGCCATTATTGGAATGCTATCCAAGATTTATGGGTTACATTAATTAAAAAATGACAGTTTTAGGAATTGGACAAAGAACTACCTCTTATCAAACTCCTGCCTATGTTCAGACTGATAACTTTTCGGGAGGCTCAGGAACGGTAACGCCTACCTTCCCTAGTTCTACAACCTCAGGAAATCTTATAATTGTTGGAATTGCCATAGAGGATGCAACTTCAACGGTATCCTCAGTTGTAGACTCTAAAGGTAACACCTACCAAGCGGCAACCAGTATCTCTACCACGTATGGAGGAAATAGAAGGGTTCAGATCTATTATGCTTATAACATAACGGGCGGTTCTTCTCATACTGTAACGGTTACTATTTCAGGGGGAAGTACTAGGGTAAATGCTCATATAAACGAGTATTCAGGATGTGAATCAGCCTCAGATCCTCTTGATGTAACAAGCTCAGGAAGTGCAGGAGATGATCCAACCTCAGGTTCAGCAAACACAAGTTTGGATAAAAGTCTTATTTATAGTTTTGTGGCGGCAGCTGGAACTCTTACAGCAGGGGCAGGTTTTACAGAGAGGGGTGAATACGTTTTTAATATTTATTCAGCTACAGAAGATCAGGTCCAGACTACAGCAGGGAGTATCTCGGCAAGCTGGACAACTTCAGGAACGGCGCAAGGAGTGTGCCAAATGGCGTGCTTCAAGCCTAAATTAGTTTAGTTATGTTATTTTTCTTTAAACCACGAGCTTATAATGGAGGAATAGCGCCGATTCCAGCCTCTATTGTAGGACCTTGGATAGTTCAAGAACTTAAAAAGAGAAAGAAAAGACAAGAGGAAGAGGAACAAAAGAAAGCTAAAGAAGTGCCAACTGAGGTAGAAAAGGCAACAGAAATTGCGATAGAGACTTTAAGGGAAGATTCAAGCCCTAATTACTCTAAAGAGTTAGAAAAACAACTGGAAGCCTTTGCCCTTGCAAGTGCTAGGGCTGAGCTCTTAGCTAAAGAATTAGAGGTTTTAAGGGCTAAAAAAGCAGTCGAAGAGGAGATCCAGCGACTTAACATTATGGTTCAAAGAGAGATTGCCCTAGAAGCAGAAAGGCAACGTATAGCGAAAAAAATCCTTGAAATGCAAGAAGAGGAGGAAGCTCTTTTATTCCTCCTTATGCAATAAAAAATCCTTACAAAATAATTGGCAACTAAGCCTTTCATTTGTCACGATCAGAATATGACACGAAAACTTTACGTTATGCGTGATTTAAAACTGGTGGAAGTAGGGGGAGATATTCAGCCTTCTCAAACTCCATTTGTGCATGATGATTCTATGCCTCCATTAAGGCATTTAGTTTCAGGGCAAATCTTTGATTCAAAATCAAAATATCTTGCAGAATGCAGAAAACATAACGTGTCTATAGTAGGGAATGACTTACTATCAAAACAGAAACATGAGTTACCAGATAGATTAACAGATGCCAAAGTTATGGACGCAGTTCACAAAGCTGAAAGCATTATGGCAGATCCTTCTAAACTAAGAGCAAGAATGAATGAGAATCTTGCGATACTTGAAAGAAGAGAGAGATTATTAAATGGTAGATAATTTAGAAATAGACGCCGCAATTGACAGGGCATCTTCAAGAATTGAAGAGGCTAAAGAGGTTGAGATCTTTGAA
>ERZ724505.1642-NODE-1642-length-11950-cov-4.274653_pt1 | contig 11950 bp, 13 predicted proteins | sample MGYA00376038_ERZ724505 | MGnify/ENA primary metagenome ERZ724505 (study PRJEB28724, sample SAMN07190884) | wastewater metagenome | isolation source: effluent of sewage treatment plant in Hong Hong | place: Hong Kong | collected 2016-03-17 ... | reverse complement strand
AAGTTGAAGCTCATTTTGAACTAATTGACGATATAAAGCAATTACGAGACGAAATCGCTCCCGAGACACTACTGACGATTAACGGCGATATCCGCGATAGAGCTCATGGGCTAGAATTAGCAGAAAAGCACGGCGTTGACGGTGTCATGATTGGTCGCGGCATTTTTGCTAATCCATTTGCGTTCGAACATGAACAGCGTATACACAGCAGGGAAGAATTGCTTGGCTTGTTACGCCTTCAGCTTGATTTGCATGATACATGGAATACAGCAGAACGGCCACGTAAATACGACCCCCTAAAGCGTTTTTTCAAAATTTACGTACGTGACTTTGAAGGCGCGGCAGAACTGCGTGACAAATTAATGCACACTAAGAACACCAACGAGGTCCGACAGCTCATTGATTTATAGTTAGTTTTATAGTATAATATAAATTAATGGCTACACACGATAATTTTGTTGAATCACCAAAGCTTATATACGGATCAATCGAAGGCGTAAGTCTTACCAAGCAGATTGATTCGCTTGATGTCGGGGAGACACTCTTGTTTCGAAGTTCACCAAACGCCCCAGAACCTCCTGAAATGGAAGTAACCTATCAAGAAAATCCTGACTATCAAAAGGGGAGGGGAAATTCTGTAATGGGCGTAGCGTTTGCTGACATGCAACTAGGTGAGTTCAGCCAGCCTGTCGCACTTAAAAAACTTGGACCAGCCTGGAAAATAAGCGAAGAAATTAGATTAGCTACCAAGCTTAACTCAATAGGTGCAGATGGTTACAATGTTTCTAGTAATCCTGTAACCTTCGTGCCGATCGGAGCCTATCGGAGTACCGATGGTAAGTTGGGTGTACTGACTCGTTTTGAGCAGGCAGTCGTAAGTTTTGATAATACATTTTGGAATCAACAAGAACCGCCGACTGAACAGCGGATTGAATATGGCATGGCAAGCGCCGCTGCCGTAGCGATTTTCCTTCATTCAGAAGGATACGCACACGGCGACCTGCAGGTAAAAAATACTGCCGCCGATACCATTGGGTCGCGTGTTATAGATATTAGCTCAATGAAAGCACGGAATAAATCACATCCCGAATACGTACCTAGCTATGTCGAAGATATTGCTGATTACATACGATCGCTAAAGGTGGATCAGCCAGAGCCAGACAATGGCGTGACAGCAGAGCATGTGCGTGAATTCTTTCTTGAGCCATACACTGACTGTATTGAAGATATATTTCCTTATGAAATTGCGCATATCATAGGGAATTACATCAAATCACTTGATATCGAATCCCTTCTTAGAAGTAGACTCTTTACCAAACGATAACATCATCTTTAGCGGCGCTGACGACGGCGAAGACCAGCTACGTTAAGTCGAACCTGGTGGCGGTCAACCAACTGCGTAGCTTTTTCAAGCTCAATCGCGCTTTTAGCGTTCTTTTGCATGTCAAGCGCCTTGGCAAGGGCAGCTTTACTCTCGGCTTCTACAATGTCGTCGCCATGATCGGCTTCGTCCACAAGCACGCGCACGCGTGAACCTGTAATTTCGATTACACCACCAGATATCGCAAAGTATTCAATGTGGTTATCACTATCGCCTTTTTTATGCCGAACACCAATTGCGCCAGGTATAGCAACACTAACCAATGGCTCATGCCCTGGGAATACGGCAATCGGCCCAGCTGCGGTTGGCAGCATTACTTCGTAGACGTCTTGATCTACTTTAATGCCGGCTAGTGTTACGAGTTCAAGCTTCACGGATATATTAATCTTTCTTCTCGCTTAGTGGGCCTGGGGCCATGTAGAACCAGCTCTCAGGCTTGTCATCGTACTTGCCTTCAAGAATGTCTTTAGCATCCTTAATGGTGTCTTCGAGTTTACAATACACACCCTTGTTGCCGGTAAACTGTTCTGCCACGTGGAATGGCTGCGCGAAGAACCGTTGCAAGCGACGAGCGCGGTTAACCGTCTTCTTTTGTTCGTCGGAAAGCTCGTCCATACCAAGGATGGCAATAATATCTTGAAGATCCTTGTACTCTTGCATAGTACGCTGAACTTCACGAGCAACAGAATAGTGGTTTTCACCAATAACTTCAGGGTCAAGCGCGTTTGAAGATGAATCAAGTACGTCAACGGCAGGGTAAATACCAATTTCGGTGAGTGAACGGTTCATGCTGATGGTCGCGTCAAGGTGAGCGAAGGTTGTAGCAGGTGCTGGGTCGGTCATGTCGTCAGCTGGTACATACACAGCCTGCACAGAGGTAATTGAACCTTTCTTAGTAGAAGTAATACGCTCTTGCAGCATACCCATTTCTTGCTGCAAGTTAGGCTGGTAGCCCACCGCGCTTGGCAAACGACCAAGCAGGGCAGATACCTCGGCTCCGGCTTGGGTGAAACGGAAGATATTGTCTACGAACAATAGCACGTCTTTACCCTCGTCACGGAACGACTCCGCCATCGCGAGGCCAGCTAGGGCTACACGTAAACGTGCTCCAGGTGGCTCATTCATTTGGCCGAATACGAGTGACGTCTTATCAAGCACTTTACTGTCAGCAAGCTCTTCGTAAAGGTCTTTACCTTCACGTGTACGTTCACCAACACCAGCGAACACCGAGTTACCAGAGTGGTAGGCAGCAATATTGTTAATGAGTTCTTGAATAAGCACAGTTTTACCAACACCAGCTCCAGCGAATAGGCCAGCCTTACCACCCTTAGTAAGCGGCGCAATAAGGTCGATAACCTTAATACCAGTTTCAAGAATCTCCGTCTTGTTTGACTGTTCAGCTAGCGTAGGGGTATCACGGTGAATACTGGCACGCTTACCAGTTACTGGCTTGCCACCATCAATAACATTACCAACTACATCAAACATACGGCCCTGAGTTTGGTCGCCAACAGGCACGCTGATTGGCGCACCAGTCGAAACAACCGCATCACCACGCTTTAAGCCGTCTGTACTGCTCATTGAAATAGCACGCACGGTACGTTCATCGAGGTGCTGCGCAACCTCAAGTACGAGCACGTCCTTACCTTTACGTTCGATTTCAAGGGCGTCATAAATCGCCGGTAGGGCACCAGCGAACTCTACGTCCACCACCACACCCACTACTTGGGTTATTGTTCCGGTTTGTTTACTCATTAATATCCTCCTGCTACTGTATCTATCATCATTTTAATCATATCCGTGTATTGTTCGACGCTAGGTATCCCTTTAGCTCGTAAATGCTCATGAACGTCTTCAACTGTAATGTCACCTGCAGGATTATCGTCTATGAACTCGGCAGCTATCATTAGTACCTGCTCGGGCGTGGGATCCCACAATTTAGCCTCTGTTCGAGCAGGTGTTTCAGTAATCATCATTTCATTGCCTCCGCGCCGCCACTAATTTCGGCTAGTTCCTGCGTAATTGCCGACTGACGTGCCTTATTCATGGCAAGCGTTAGGTCATCAATCAAATCACTGGCGTTATCGGTAGCATTCTTCATGGCAATCATTCGCATGCTATGCTCTGAAGCCCTCGCATCTAGGAATGCCTGGAATAGCTGCGCATTCACCAAACGGTACACTACGCTTGTAAGCACGGTTTCGGCATCTGGCTCGAATAATGCTTCGTGTAGCTCATCATTTTCTGGTGTCTCTACACTACCAGCCGGCAGGAGCCGCTCCGTTTTAGCAACCTGCGAAATACTACTCACGAAGTCGGTGTACACCATGTCTACGGCATCTACTTCGCCTTCGGTAAACAGCTTATAAGCACTATCCAGAGCTGCTCGCAGTTCATGGCCCTCTAATTGGTCTGGTAAGTCGTCATACGCGCCGACTAATTCAGCATCTTTAAGGCGAGTGGCGAATGCAGTTACTTTACGGCCTATAGCTATCGTCTTGGTTTTAATACCAGCCTTGTCGTCTGCCATAAGTTCGCGAATGTACTGCTTGGAAACATTGGTGTTATACGCACCGGCTAAGCCTTTGTCGCTTGCTACTACAATCAGTAGGCGATTCTTGACTGTGCGTTCTTCGAACAGTGGGTGATCTTTGGTCTCACCTTGCTTGGCAAGATTAGCTAGGATTTCACGAGCAGTTTGCGTATAGGGAGTAGTTAGCTTGGTAGCCTCCTGTGCACGACGCATCTTGCTAGCCGCCACCATTTGCATAGCCTTAGTAATCTGCTTGGTATTTTTTACCGAGCGAATACGAGATTTTAATTGTCGCTGACTGGGCATTACCCCTCAAAACCTTTCGCGGCAGACTTTGCAGTCTTTTCAATTAATTTGGCAACAGGTGAATCTTTTTCAACTTTATCGCCACCCTTGTTGAGTTCCTGCATTTCCTTTTTGTGGTCAGTCCAGAGTTTGGTGAGTAGTGCCATCTGGGCGTCCTTAATTTTGTTCACAGGAACAGCATCAAATGCACCCGCATCAACCGCGTAGATTGACGCGCATTGTTCCCAAATACTCATTGGCTGGTATTGTGGCTGCTTCAGTAGCTCAGTAAGGCGCTGACCGCGGTCGATTTGGCTCTTTGTAGCCTCGTCAAGGTCGCTGCCAAACTGAGCGAAGCTAGCAAGTTCACGGAACTGTGAAAGGCCAAGCTTTAGGTGGCCAGAAACAGATTTAACGGCTTTAGTCTGAGCGTCACCACCCACACGACTCACCGATAGACCGGCAGAAATTGCTGGACGAATACCCTGGTTAAATAAGTCGGTTTCCATGAAAATCTGACCGTCGGTGATTGAAATCACGTTGGTTGGAATGTACGCACTAATGTCACCAGCTTGAGTTTCAATAATCGGCAGGGCAGTCAGTGAACCAGCGCCTAAATCATCAGATAGTTTAGCCGAACGCTCGAGTAGGCGAGAGTGTAGGTAGAACACGTCACCTGGGAAAGCTTCACGTCCTGGTGGGCGACGAAGGAGTAGTGACATTTGACGGTAGGCAACGGCGTGCTTGGTCAGGTCGTCGTAAATCATTAGCGCGTGGCCGCCCTTGTCGCGGAAGTATTCACCCATAGCAGTACCGGCATATGGCGCAAGGTAAAGCATAGATGCAGGGTCAGACGGGCCAGTTGCAACCACAATAGTTTGCTCCATCACGCCTTCTTGCTTCAATCGCTCAACAAGTGCTGCAATCTTAGAAAGCTTTTGGCCGACGGCAACGTAAATGTTAATGATGTCAGACTTGTTACGAGCCTGGTTAATCATAGTGTCGATAGCTACGGCTGTTTTACCAGTTTGGCGGTCGCCAATAATCAGCTCACGCTGGCCACGACCAATAGGGAACATAGCATCGATTGCCATAATACCGGTCATCATAGGTTCGTGAACGTGCTTACGGCCCATCACGCCGATTGCTTCGCGTTCTACCGGGTTAGTCGCCTTAGCTTTGATAGCTGGGCCACCATCTAACGGCCGTCCAAGTGGGTCAACCACTCGGCCTAATAATTCTTCGCCCACAGGAACGGTCAGGATTTCGCCCTTCAAACGCACTGTGTCGCCAGCGGCAACCTTGCTGTCATCACCAAGGATAACCGCACCAATTTCATCTTCCATTAAGTTCAAAGCAAATGCTTCAACCACACCGTTTTTGGTGTCGATTTGAAGTACTTCGCTATAACCAGCATCAGCTAGGCCGTGCACCCATGCCACGCCGTCACCAACGCGAATAACTACACCAGCTGATTGTAGCCCTTCATTCTGTTCCAGCCCGGCAATAGCAGCCTGGAGGTCTTTTGATAATTCTGCAACTTGTAAATCTGCCATATCTCGGGTCTCCTATACCGTTAATTGTTCTAATTTAGCTTTCACACTCGCGTCTAATTGGTGGCCAGGGAGTTCTAAACGTATGCCGCCAATTAGAGTTTCGTCAACTTGCTCGCGCAGCACTACATTCTTTACATGCGCATTCTGCTGCTTAACAAATGATTCAATTGCTTCAAGCGCCGATGAGCTGAGCGGGCGCGCTGAAATAACCGTACCGATTGCCGTGCCAGCATCTACTAGCATAGCTTCAATATCACGTACTATCAGGCTAGCTTCTTTTTTGCGATTCGTATCAATTAAGTAAGCCGCAAGCTCTTGAAGCACCGTTTTCTTGCTCTCACCGCTGCTCAAGCGAGCAGCTGCATTACCAGCTAGTTTACGACGTGAAAGCTTAGTAGCCATAGTTACTGCTTAGCTCCTTCAACAGACTTTTTAACCAAAGCTGTATCAAGCTTTTCATCGGCTACACCAGCTACGGCTAGGCCAGCAGCTTTTTTAACTAAGTTAATAGTGTCTTTTTCGAGCGCCTTACGGGCAGCCAATACATCTTTTTGAATATCCTCTTGAGCCTCGGCAACAATGCGTTCTGAACGAGTCTTCGCCTGAGCTTCGGCCTTTTCTACCATTTGGGTAGCTTCGGTTTTAGCAGTTGCTACAATATCAGTCGCTTCCTTACGAGCTTTTTTGAGCGTATCCTCAATCTTCGCTTCAGCCGCCTCAGCTTTCTTTTCGGCATCTTCGGCAGCCTTACCGGCTTCTTCGATTTTGGCTTGGCGTTCATCAACAGACTTCATAAGAATAGGGAAGACGTATTTACCCATGATAAATACCAGTATCAAAAAGGCTATCGCTTGAAAAATCAGCATTTTAAGGTCAATACCAAGCGAACCAAATATATCACCTGATTCAGCTGTTTCAGCAAAATTGTAGAGATTGTAAAACATAATCCCCTATATAACCTAGCTTACTGATTTAGCAATGAAGGCAACCACGATACCGATAATTGCCAATGAGTCGGCAAACACAATCGCGGTAATCATCAATGTACGGATTTGACCAAGCTGCTCTGGGTTACGACCAAACGCACCAAGTGCGCCACCACCAATTACTCCAATACCAACTGCTGCACCAAGTGCTGGCAGGGCATACGCAAGTACAAATGCTAGTTGTTCCATTTAATTATTACTCCTTAAATTATTACCTATATTATACCATCCGGCTATTCGTGCTGGGTAACCAGTTTAGATGTAGCAGGAGAGTGGTCGGGGGAATCGTGATTGCCATGGCTTTCAATTGCCAGGCTGGTGAAAATAACGGTGAGGATAAAGAATACGTACGCCTGAACAAAACCAATGAATAACTCGAAGGCCATAAAGAATGGCAGAGCCAAAACTGAGATATAGCTGGTAAGTACAGTAATAATAATGAGCAGGATTTCACCGGCAAAACAGTTACCGAACATTCGGACACTCAGCGCGGCGTAGCGTGAAAACTCACCAATGAACTCCAAAATACCTTCAAATGATCCAATCGGGTCTTTAATTGGGTTACGCAAGTAGCGCTTTGCATTGCCGATTACGCCATGAGCTTTTAATGCATATATTTGTACCGTGATGAATACGATAATCGACACCGCAAACGTAAAGTTTAAATCGGCCGCAATCGAACGAAGAACCGGCACGTCGTTATACTTTACCGAATCAAGTCCAGGCAATACACTCATCCAGTAGCTAAACATCATGTAAAAGAAAATGGTGAGCGCCAGCGGAGCAATTTTACGAGCTATCTTTTTATCAGGAATAATGCCATCTATTTGGCCAAGCATGCCTTCGAACGCCCACTGAATCAACCCAACAAACCGGTTATAGCGGCATTTTTTTACCATACTCGTTACATACCAAAAGATTCCAAGCATGATGGCCAGGCTAAGAGCACCGGTAAGAAGCGCATTGGTAATAGGGAAACCAAGCAAGTCAAACAGCTGTTGTGAGCCGACACTGATTTCGATTCCGCTGGCAAAATTAGTTAGCATTTACGATTCTTCTTTCAATTTCTGAAATTGTTGTTTCATTAGTACAACCGTGATAGCTATGCCTATCGTTAACCCGCCTATGCCAAACCATGGTGCTGTATCGGTCATATGATCGATCCATAACCCCAGGCTGACCCCTCCAAGCGTTGGAACGAACATGCGCCATGTCGTGTCGGCAATAGTGCCGAGCAATAAAACGACCGGCGAGCGATCCGGCGGTGGGACGGGAGTATCGTGCTTATCAGACGATGTACTCATCTGACTTAAATTATACCATCTTTGGTTATTGCTTGAAAAGCGCAATATTTTGGCTGGCTAATAAATTAGGAAGCCGGAACCAGTGCCACTCGTTGTTGCGGGTACCTGCAAAATAGGCCAAGGTGTGGGGTAAGTGGGGTTACCTTCGCCTGAAATCTGATAATAATCATTTTTACCCCAACAGTAGCCCCTGTTATCGGAGGCAATAGCACATGTGGTGTACCTGCTTGCAGAAATACTCTTATACGTACCGCCTGCAGGCACGGCACCTTGGTTAACAAGTACGGCAGTACGACGCGTTGTTACCGTATTATCTCCAAGTTGGTTTACGTCATTTAAACCCCAACAATAGGCCTTATCTTCAGAACTGATTGTGCAGGTGTAGCTTATACCTAAAGTAATGCTTTTATAGGTGGCACCAACAGGCATAGCACCACGCACAACGGCTACAGGTATGGTGCGTGTTGTGGTCGTGTTATCACCTAGCTGGCCGCTACCATTATTACCCCAACAATACGCTTTATCATTGGAACCAATAGCGCAGGTATGATTATTGCCAGTTGCGATGCTCTTGAAGGTCACGCCGGCGGGTATAGCGCCTTGCACAACTGCCACTGGGGCAGGATTAGTGTTTAAATAGGTAGTGTTGCCACCTTCGCCAAAGGTATTGTCGCCCCAGCAGTAGGCTTTGTTGTCGGAGCCAATTGCGCAGGTATTAATACCGCCTGCAGAAATACTTTTGAAGGTTACACCGGCTGGCATGTCACCTTGGGCAACGGCTACAGGTGTCAGTTCTGGTGGCGCAAATATACTGCCATTATTTCCTAGTTGTCCATTACTGTTATTACCCCAACAATAGGCTTTGTCGTTTGAGCCAATAGCGCAGGTATGACTACCCCCTGCAGAAATACTTTTGAATGTTACACCGGCTGGCATGGCACCTTGCGCAACGGCGGTAGGCGTAGGCTGGCTAGTGGTTGTGTTATCTCCCAGGACCCCGTAGCTGTTATATCCCCAGCAATACGCTTTGTCGTTAGAGCCAATGCCGCAGGTATGATTACCGGTAGCAGACGTGCTAACTGACTTAAACGTCACGCCGGCCGGCATGGCGCCTTGCACAACCGGGAATGGAGTGGCTGACGGACCTGAAACACCAGAGGTAGATATGCCGTTTCCAAGATAGCCGCCTTGATTACTACCCCAACAATAGGCTTTATTATCCGAAACTGTGGCACATGATTGAGTACTGCCCGCAGAAATACTAGTGAGCGTTACACTAGTTGGAATAACACCAGTAGGAACCGTAACTGGAACTGATCGACTAGGCGTCATAGCACCATCGCCGAGCTGCGCGCTATCGTCTGCACCCCAGCAATAAATGTTAGAATCACTACCAAGAACGCAAGTATGGCTATAGCCAGCCTTAATGCTATCAAATGTTACTCCCGCGGGTATGCTTCCTTGGCTAGTAGCTACTGGAGTTAGGCGCTGCGTTTGAGTGCTGTCGCCTAGCTGCCCGTAAGTATTATCGCCCCAGCAATATAGCATGTTATTGGAGCCAATGCCGCAACTATGTAACTGGCCAGCCGCGATACCCTTAAAGGTAGAACCGGCTGGCATGGCACCTTGAGCAACTGCAACAGGAGTGAGGCGTTGGGTAGTCGTATTATCGCCCAGCTGCCCAGAAGAATTACTACCCCAGCAATAGGCTTTGTCGTTAGATCCAATACCGCAGGTATGATACGAATTTGTGGTAATACTTTTGAAGGTAGTGCCGGCTGGCATGGCTCCTTGAGCGACCGCAACGGGGGTATAGGCCGTTCCAGTGCTATTATTTCCGAGCTGCCCATTACTGTTAAAACCCCAGCAGTAGGCTTTGTCGTTAGAGCCAATACCGCAGACATAGCCGTTTTCTGCAGCAGCTATACTTTTGAACGTAGAACCAATTGGCATGGCTCCCCTAGAAACAGCTACGGGTGTATAGCTGGCAGTTGTTGTATTATTACCAAACTGCGCATAGGTATTATCGCCCCAGCAATAGGCTTTGTCGTTTGAGCCAAGTGCGCAGGTAAAGCTGCTACCAACCGAGATACTTTTGAACGTTACACCGGCTGGGATGGCACCTTGGGCGACAGCCACTGGCGTACTGCTGGTAGTAGTAGTGCCATCACCCAGCTGCCCAGAAGAATTACTACCCCAGCAATAGGCTTTGTTGTCGGAGCCAATAAGACAAGCATGTGAACCACCTATTGAAATGCTGCTAGCCGTTACGTCAGCTGGCATTGCGCCCCTAGAAACAGCAACAGGGATAAGCGATTTAGCTATGGTGTTGTCAAATTTAGCCGCACCCCAACAATAAACGTTATTTGTTAAATCGAGTGCACAAGTACCATAGTAACCTGCGCTTAATGACCCGGCTTTGAATGTCATCCAAGCCGAACTCGAACCCGAAATACTTATGCTAACTTTAACAGACGAATTCGTTTGCATTACCACGTCACCGCTCGTCGTTCGCACCTGCCGTACGATGCCTTGTGAATTAAAATCTGTCGGCGTGCCGCCGCTATCACTGACTATTCCAACACTAAACGCTGTTCTATAATTTCCACTCTTTAATACATAGCATGCTACATCAGTGCTTGATGAAGGACAGCTGATGTTTTCAGTCCCCGTACAATCGGTGTTAGGTTTGAGGGGTTTTGCATCCGTCCATGTAATGCTTCCACCGTTCTTTTTCATACACGCATTAGCCATAGCAATTCCAGACTTAGCAGCGGAGCGGCCGATTTGGTCAACGTATTGGTTGCGAATACCAGCAGAGATGGAGCTAACGCCAGTCAGGGCAGCGAGCAGTACGACCATCATGACGACGGAGGCAACAAGAACAGTGGGTAAAGCAAAGCCTTCTGACTTTGTTTTACCCTTATAACGATGTGCTACTTGTCTTGTCCAACCCATACATGCTTTCGAACGACATTTTTATTACTTATGGTAATAATAGCACCGCACATGGTATATGCCTAGTAGAAAATTTAGTGTATAATGTATAGTAACGAACTAAATCAAAGGGGAATAAAAGCAATGAGCGACTCATCATCACCTGTCACTATCTACACCACAACGTTTTGTGCATTTTGCGCCACCGAAAAGCAGTGGATGGACAAGCTTGGCGTTAAATACGTTGCCAAGAACATTGAAGAAGACGAGGCTGCCCGCGATGAGCTACTAGAAAAAGTTGGTGGCAACTTCCAGGGCGTTCCAGTTACCGATATCGCTGGTGAAATGATTCTGGGCTTCAACCGCCCCGCACTGCAAGACGCGCTCGAAAAGAACAAACTCGTTCCAGCAAGCTAATCATTCTATAAACGAGCTCTGATACTCACGCAATTAATTGTGTGAGTATTTTTTGCTACTTAAAAGCCTTACGCTTGATTTTAGAATCCAGCGTGGGCATACTCTGTGTATGACAGAGCAGCTTCCTACTCATAACGATTACGGTACTAATTTTTATGGCAAGCATATCGATATCCAGTTGCTCGATGATAAAACGCTAACCGAACAACTTGAAACGCGCGATAGAATTCGCACGTACATCGACGTCGAGGATGAAGATATTCTGCCTTACCCAGCACGGCAGGTAAAGCTCGAGTCATATCATGATATAGGGCTTGATACATTACGAATTCAAGGCGAAGTAAGCTTTCGCCCAACCGACCTCCAGAATATGCCAGACACTTGGCCAGGCATGTTTCTTCAAGAACTTCAAAACAGCTTTCAAAATTATGGTTACGAGATTGCTTATCAAGAACATGATATGGCTGCACTCTACATTTCACTCGACGTAACCCATTCAATTCGTATTGCACTTTCTTCTACGGCCGTAGAATGTGCGATTGACGTGGAGC
>ERZ724505.1640-NODE-1640-length-11969-cov-4.296962_pt1 | contig 11969 bp, 19 predicted proteins | sample MGYA00376038_ERZ724505 | MGnify/ENA primary metagenome ERZ724505 (study PRJEB28724, sample SAMN07190884) | wastewater metagenome | isolation source: effluent of sewage treatment plant in Hong Hong | place: Hong Kong | collected 2016-03-17 ... | reverse complement strand
ACGACGAACTCCGGAAGGTCAAAGGAAGGGGCTGGCGGGCGTTTTCTTCTCAAACTCGTGGCGTGGGCTTGAAAGAGGGTTGTCAAACGTGCCGACCGCCAGCCCCAACGATTTCTCAGGTCTCGAGGCCGCCGACGACGCCGCCGAGCTTGACGTACTTCAGCGTGCCGGGCTCGGACGCCGCGGATGTGTCGGATGTCTCGAGGGCCATCGCGCAGGTGCCGATCAGGTACGCGAAGTTCGCCGCGCCGCTGGCGATCGAACTCGTGACCGCCTTGAGCGCCCAAGACCCGTTGCTGGGCCCGAGCGGGAAGGGGGTCGTGCTGTACTTGGTCATGTTGGCGATGGTGCGGGCCTGGATCGCGGATGCCGCGGAGACGATGGTGATCCAGCCCGGCTTCACCTTGCCAGCCGTCACGCCCGAGCCGTCGCCCGCGACCGCGAGCGAGGACATCCAATCGGGCATGTCCACGATGATGCCGGCGAAGAGGCCGAGCACGGCCGTCTCCGGCTTCACAACGTCCTTGCCGCGGCCCTTGAAGCCGCCCGCTTCCGAGAAGCACACCACGCCGCCGAGGACCGGGACCGATGTCCCCTGCGTGGTCTCGTCGTTGGCGTACCCCGTGAACCAGACCTTCCGCGGCTGCGAGTCCGGTGCTCCGAGGTTTGAGTCGCCGCCTTGAATCTCAATGCCAGGCATGTTCGATCACTCCTGTCCGGGAAGGCCCGGAGGTTGGGTCAGTGGTTGGATTACCGGGTCGTGCTCATCACCCAGCCGTCCGCGCGGCGGTCGTCGCAGAACATCATCGCGCTGGACACCAGATCCACGCGGAAGGTTGTCGAGCTCTGCTGGTGGTTCTGCGGGTCCTGCTCGTCCATCCAGATACCCTGGAGGTTGAGCCCGTAAATCTTCTTGGTCCAGAGTCCGACGATCGGCGCGAAGCTGATCTGGTCGAACACCGGGGTCCGCACGATGTCAACGCCGCGGAAGGTGTACTGCGTGGCGCGGTTCACATCGCCCGTCGCGCCGCTGATCTTCCAGTCGGGCCCGGCGTTGGTGAGCTTCTCGTACTCGTCCGAGTTGCCGTGGCCCATGAGGATGAGCCGCTTGCCCTCGCCGTCGCGGATCCCGTTGGTCTTGAACTCGTCGAGCGCCATGAAGTTGGTGCGGGTCATGCCGCGCCGCATGGTGTCGAGAGCCGGCAGGTTCAGCGTGCCGGAGTAGTTGGCGCACCAGTTGCGCCAGCGCTGGTTATCGACGTTGGAGGCGTCGATGCCCAGGACCGTCGCGGTCGTGCTGCCGTCGGAGTTGACGATCTGCGAGCCGTTGAAGTCGCCGGTCGTGTCCGACGAAGCGTTGATGCTCGTGGTCGAGAGGATGCCGAACAGGCCGCGGAAGTCCGAGGTCGGGCCCGACACGGGCTGTGTCGAGCGTGCGATCGCGGACTCAAGATTGGCGTGGATGGAGGCCGCGCAGCCGTCGCGGCGGGAGTTGAGCGTGTCGTACAACTTCCCGTCGCCCGAGTTCATGGCCTTCTCGAGCTTGTCGAACATGAAGTGTTCGCGGAAGAAGGCCATCGGGCCCGAGGCCGTCCCCATGAGCTGCGTCAGCACGTTGGCGCTGACCGAGAAGGGCCGGATCCACTCGAACGCGGCGGAGTCGCGCAGGCGGACGCTGGTTTCATACGAGGCGTTGAGCGCCGTCGTTGAACCCGCGGGTACGCTGGTGCCGGCGCCGCCGTCGATGATCTCCTTGTTGTCCTTGAACAGCAGCCTCATCAACGGGTAATCCGTGAGGCTCTGCGTCTGCGTGTACTTGTTCTTGGGGTGCTTGGGCCGCGTGCCTGCCACGAGGTCCGTGATCTGCCCCATCGAGAGTCCTTGAAGACCCATGTGTCACTTCTCCGGTCAGCCCACACCAGAGCCACCGTTCACTTGCGAGAGTTCTCGATCCGACGAATCGCCGCCAGACCCCGGGCCCGTTCCTGCTCCGGAGTCTCAAACTGGTTCTGATTGCTCTTGCTGCCGCCGCCGCGACCCGGGTCGGCGCTGATGCCGCGGGCCGCCCGCTTCACCGCGCTCTGGACCGCGTTGGTCGCGCCGGTCTTGCTGGGGGAGCCGAACGTATCCCGGAGCGCCCCCTGCATCGCCTCCTCGCGCGTCAACTTGATGCCGCGCGATTCGGCCTTCTCGATCAGGCTGCCAGCCCGCATCGCCACCTTCCGGCGCCAGTTCTTCTGGGCGTCGGTGTGCTTGTCTGGGTCGCCCTTGCCAAGCCGATCGGCGTACTGCGTCTGCTTGTCGAGGAACCCGTGGATCCACCGACCGGTTTCCCGGGCCTCGGTCTGCCGCTGGGCATCCTCGCGCTGCTGCCAGCCCTGGACCCGCTTGTTGACGGGCTCGAACTCGCCGCGGAGCTTCTTGTTCTCGTCGAGAAGGGCCTCGACCTTGGCGGTCAGAGCCCCGATCGTGCCGCTGATGTACTCGGCGATGGGCTTGGACGAATCGCCCAGCTCGTCGGTGAACATCTTGACGAACTGCTCGGAATCGAAGTCCTCCGTCGCGACTGGTTCCGGCTTCTTCTTGCTGGCTGCGGGCGCCGCGGGAGTCTCGTCCTCTTCGGTCTCTGCGGATGCTTCTGGCTCGGTCTCACCGCTGCCGTCGTCGAACTCCTCCTCCTGAAGGAGTGCGAGACGCGACTCAAGATCGTCGCTCATCTCCGGCGTTTCTGACCCTTCCGCATCGTCAGAGGCCGTCTCCGGAGCGGTCTCCTCGACGGCCTGCGTGGGCTGAGTCTCTTCGCCGGATGCTGTTGAGTTGTTGGTTTCTGGCGTGGTCGCGGTGGTGATTTCGGGCATCCTGCCGCTCGCTTTCCCTGATCGGGAAAGCCCACGCCGTTCACAGAATAAGTGTGCTGTATGCCCGCGTCAAGTTGGATCACATTCGTTTATGGTCGTTGCTATCCTTCGCGCCAAGGAGACCACGGATGGCACAGGTCAATGATTCGGTAGCCCGGCAGCTTCTGGCAATCCTCACCCTGACGGAGCGGGCCGCCCGGAACGCACGCGAAACGATGGTGATGCAGTTCGAGGCGACCGCCCAGGCCCAGCAGCCGCAACTGGCGATCGCGGGCGCCGCCGTGCTGGACCAGATCCAGAGGGGAGATGCCCGCGTTCTCGGGGCCGCCCAGCAGAATCCGGCCGCGAAGATCGCCGCAGATATGGCCCAGGTCGTGCAGGGCGAACTGAACAACCTCGTGATCTGCATCGATCGGATGAAGGCTCTGCTCAGCCAGCCGCCACAAGCCTCGGAACCGCACCAGTGAGCGGCACCGGGGCCGGCAAAGGCGACCAATACCGCCCCGTCAACCGCAAGAAGTGGGATGAGGGGTGGGAGAGGGTGTTCGGGAAGAAGCGCGCACGGAGGCGGCCATGTTCGGCATCGAATCGACGGCGGGGACGGTCGGACTGATCGCGGTTGCTGGTGCTATTGCTGCGGGTTGGCGGCAGGTTCTGGGGCTGTTCCAGCAGGCCAGCAACTACCTTGTCGGCTGTGCCCACCTCGAGTATTGGGCCTCCCGCGCGGTGTGCGCCTACCTGAGTGAACGCCGGAGCATGAGCTACTTCCGCCCGCGATGGTTCGATGGCGCGGTGTTCTACGTCCGCACGGGCCGTCGCCGGGAGCTGGTGATCTACGAGAAACTCAACCGGACCACGACCGTCGCGTTCATCGGCTGGGTGCCCGTTCTTCTGACCGAACACAAGGAAGGCACGGAGACCAGACGGGGCGCACCTGTCGCGTTGTGGTGGATCCGCGGCACGCTGGATATCGACCGGTTGATCGCCGCGGCGACGGACCTCTACAACCACCGAGAGCACTCGTCGGAGTACAACCAGCGATTCCGCGTGATCCGGAAGGTCGGACGCGGCGGATCAATGCGACGGCTTGGTTCTCAGGGCGAGCCATCGCCAAGATACGCCACATCCCATGACGACGACTACGAGGGCATCCGGATTGGGTCATTCGTGCCGCTCACCTGCAAGGCTACGGATGTCGCTGTCGATGCCGTCACCGATCATCGAGCATTCGAGGTGTACTCCTTCGACGATGAGATCATCACCGTCGTTGACGAGGTGCGGCAATGGCATAAGTCCGGAGACTGGTATCGCGACCGCGGCATCCCGTGGACCCGCGGATGGTTGCTTGTGAGCCCGCCCGGGACCGGAAAGACCAGCCTCCTGCGTGCGATCGCGCAGGAGTTGGACCTGCCCGTCTACCTCTTCGACCTGGCCTCCATGAGCAACGAGGAGTTTTCGGAAGCGTGGGGCGAGGTCGGATCCAACTCGCCCTGCATGGCCGTATTCGAGGATCTGGATGGGGTGTTCCACGGTCGAAAGAACGTGCTCGGGGATCAGGGCGGCGGCCTCACCTTCGATTGCCTTCTCAACTGCATCAGTGGTATCTCTCAGTCTGACGGGGTATTTACCGCCTTCACCACGAATGACATCACGAAGATCGATCCCGCGATTGCGCAGCCCAGCGGCAACGGCACAACCAGACCCGGCCGCGTAGATCGGATCATCGAGCTTGGTCCGATGAGCGAGAAGTGCCGACGCCGGCACGCGACCCGCGTCCTGACCGGTGTTCACGCCGATATTGAGGCGATCGTGCTGGCCGGTGACGGTACGACGGCTGCACAGTTCAATGATCTGTGCGTGCGCAAGGCGCTCGCTGCATTCTGGGATGAGACCAACCTCAAACTCGGCGCAACAACGACACAGAAAGATGTGGCGTGAAGGCCAAGGACGCCAGAACCTCCCTCCTCTTCTCCCTCGGCGATCGCGTGATCGAGCGGTTCGGAGACGGCGCGAACGCCCCGACTCAAGCGGCCAAGATCATCGAGATCAAAGACGATTTCTGCCTGACCGATACTGGATACTGGTACGACAGGCTGACGGGGGCGATCAACCCATCGCACAAGGTCAAGCACTACCAGGCGATCCACAGCACGAAGTTCAAGCACGCGGGCGATGATCTGAAGGGAGGCACGGACGCATGAGCAAGGGCAAGATCATCGCGATTGATTTCGGAAGTATGCAGATGACGCAAGGACTACTGGAGTGGTATGGATCTCCATGCCCAGAATGCCATTTGGCATCTACAACGAAACCTGCCCCAACGCCCACGTGACATTATGAGGCGAACCTTTCCGTAGGCGCGGCCCTCCACAGCCCGCAACTCGTGCTCTATGTCTACGTTGTCGCCAAGCTTGCTCTTCCACCACCCATCTCCCTCCAACTGTTTTGCTGCGTGCGTTGGAATGCCTGCGGCATCTACGAAGATGGCAATCTTCTCCTTGCCAGGCTCGCACTCTTCGGATGTACACGGTTTGTAGCCAAGCCACTTCGAGAAGGTAGCGACGAAGTTTTCCAGTGTCGCAACGCGCGGAAACCCCGGGGGCCAGTATCGCCCATCGACAGGCCACCAACGGCGAGTGTTGTCGTCGGCAGCGAAGGCTATGCAGTTGTACTGGTCGGTGGCATCGCTTGTATGTCGCCAGTTACGCCGTTGCGGGTCTAGCTGAAAGAAGGAATAAAAAGTTGGGTCTGGCTTCCAACTCATGCGATACGCCCCACTCTATCCACGCCCTACGAGCTTGGGACGCATTGCCCCAAGATGACTTTGGTACAGGGGTCCACCCATACAAGTCTTGCAAGAGAATATCCACGGGCGCGTTGGAGAACCGATACGCACGCAAGATGGCGTTCGTGGCCGCCAAGCCCATGTCTTTTAGCTGTGCGTATGCCGGGTGGTCACGTATCTGATCCGGGGACGAGAAATATGTCGTCTCGCTACCCCACTTCTCAACAAGCTGCGCAACTTCCTGATTGAGCATCCAGCCGGACGCTTCAATGGAATCTTCCTCGAATACGGAGCTGTAGTTATTGCTCATGATCTCCGTTCCTCTGCACGCTTTGCAGTATATTGGCAAGCGGTCGGACCGGCCGTGATGGCAATGCTCTAGCTCGGATCGTCCGGCCGCTGCCCCTTCCGGGCAAAGCACCCGGGGTCCGCAGCGTTCTGCATCCGCGCGGTCTCGAACCGCTTGACGTAAGCCGCCTGTTGCTTCTGGTTCTTGAACCTGACCGAGCCGTCATCCTTGATGCAGCTCTCGAACTTGGAGCCCATGATCTTCTTGAGCAACTTCACCTCGGTCGGGTGGCATCCCGACACCAGCGAAACCTGCTGCTGGCCGTAGAAACTCGCGTTGCCGGCGTGGATCTCGTGCTTCTCGATCTTCCCGACGCAGGTCTCGGTCTTGCACTCGGGGCAGACAACGTGGTCCGTGCCGAGCCAGGGCCTCACAACCTCACCCTCGAACTCGTGACCACAGCGGCAGGTGACGCGACGGCGCGCCATGCTCAGCACTTCCCCTTCATCGGGTAGAGCTGGGCGGACGCCAGCGAGTTGCGGGCCTTGCCGATGCTCTTCCCCTTCGCCTTGACCTTGGACGGGTTAGTCTGCTTGTTCGAGGCGCCGGGGGTGCGGTTGGTGTTCTTCATGGGCGAAATCCTTGTGATCGTCGTTTGGGTTTACTTGCCTGCGGGCCGCTTGTCTAAGCCCTTCTCTTTGAGCAGCGCCGCAACACTGTCGATGTGCAGACAGTCGCACATGCACGCGCAGGTGTTGGCGTTCTGAATGGGGGCGATTGACCCGTTGCAGTAGTCGTTTCCCGGCGTGGCAGAGTGCAGCACGCCTACCGCCGTGATCTTCCCGTCGTTCCCGATCTGAACAATCGTGTCACCGTTCTTCGCTTCGCGTCCGTCTCGATAATGCACTTTTGGGTCTCCTACTGCCCGACCCCGACGCTCATGGCGCCGCGGTTGAGCATGGTTGGGTTGGTGTTCTCCGCCCCGCTCATCGCAGGGCTGCCCGCATTGTTCGCCGCGGGGTTCATTCCTGGCACTGGTTGCGGCTGACCGGGCTGGGCCTGAACGCCCTGACGCGCCATGTGGGCCAGCATCTGCTGCGCCATGCCCTGCTGCGGGAGCAGCTCGTCGATGTTCTCGATCCCGAACTCCTGACGGGCGATGCTCGCCAGACCGTCCGGGCTCACGATGCCGGCCTGAATCGCGGGCACCATTTGGATGAGAAGCTCGAGGAACTCCGTCACGCGCTTGAGCCGGACATTGGGGTCCATCCCGACCGCCGAATACCGCTCGATGTCGAAGTTGTAGCTGATGAAGTCGCCGCGGCGGGTGGCCGCATCGAACGTCAGCGTCACGGCCTCGCCGCCCGGTGGTCGGTAGGGCAGCGGCAACTTGACCAGCGGGTCGGAAGTCAGCCAGAACCCGAAGAATCGATCGATCGCACGCAGAACGCGGTCAACGCGCTCCCGCATGGCGGAGATCCGCAGGTTCGCGTTCGCCTGAAGGTACTGGGCCGCCGTCGCGGTCCCGTCGGTGGCTCCGGATTCCTGACCACCGACCAGCGGAAGGTTCCCCGTGGCGTCGGCTGCCTCCTGCTTGGCCCACGCCAGAACGCCCATCAACTCCTTGACGACGCCGACCACCTCGAGCTTCTGAACCGAGTCCTTGCCGCCGCGGGCCAGCTTGACCAGCCCAGAATCCCGCATGTCGCGGACCGTCATCGCCTCGTCTTCGGTGTCGGCCGTGTAGCCCCAGACGACCTTCGCGATCTCTGCCTCGCGCCCGATCTTGGCCGAAACGATCTTCATCAGATCGTGCAGGTCCCTGAAATCGGCGACGTAGGGCTTGTAAAGCACGCTGTCGGGCATGTCGAGGAAGCCGAGCGTCAGCAGCGGGCCTGGGTCAGGGCCCTGCCACTTCTCCGCCAGCAGCCACTTCCCGTCCCCATCCTTGGCGATGCTCTTGGGGTCCTGTGTCGCGGGGATCGTGACGGTGAAGATCCCATCCCCGGTGTAAATGAACACATCCCAGAGTTCGATCGTGTCGATCAGCGAGAACCGGTCAGGCGTTCCCGTGTCGCGTCCGATGTCCGAGAGGTTGTCCGTGCTCCCGACCCGCTTCTCGAGGCCGGGCGTGTCCCGCAGGATCTGTGCGGCCTCGGCCCGCGTGGCGACGTTGGGGATCGGGATCTCGCGGTCATACGGCGCCACCTGGGCGCACGCGGGGCAGATCGTCAGGCCGGGGCCAGCGGTGTCAGCCAGCGACGGATCATCTTCCGACAGGTCCCACTGGTTGCCGCAATGCTCGCAGGTCGCGTGGGCCAGGTAATCGCTGGAATCGCGGCCGAAGATCCCCGACTCGATCGACTCCTGCCGCGGCATCCGGTACTTGATCGCCTCCCAGCGCAGTTCGCGGCGGGTGCGGGCGGCCGGATCGCAAGCGTAATCCTCGAGGCTGATGCGCCGGCAGAACGGCTCCGCGACCGGAACCCGCTTGTTGTCATCGACGGTCACGAAATCCTTGCCCGCCCGCATCCCCAGCCGCAGGATGCCAATCGGTCCAAGGATCGCATCGAGCACGGCGGACCGGGTTTCGTAGAGGGCCTCGCTGTCCTCCCAGACGCGATCGAGGGCCAGCTCGAGCAGCGATGCCTCGCCGCGAAGTTCGGCAAGCGGGGACCGCACCCGATGCTCCGGCACTTCGGAGATCAGGTTGGGGACCAGGATGTTGCCGGCCTGCGCGATCAGGTTGATCGGGCGGCGGGTTCCGTCCTGACCCCGGTACTCGATCAGGGTGCTGGCGAGACGCTTGCGGTCGTCCTCGAGGGATCGATACCCCTCCTGAAGGTGCCGCGCCATGCTGTTGGGTGTGATGAAAGACGGCAAGGAACAGAGTCCTTGCCCACGCCGCCGACATCCTAGCGGGGTTGAGGCGTCAGTTCCCACTCAAGCATGTGACACGGCGCGGCCTCCCGATACTCGATCACCCCGGCACGCTGCCCCATGTGCACGCAGTATCAATAGCCGTAGGTGTTCGGCGGCTTCCCCATCTCCACGACGAGGATCTTGGGCGGATCAGAGCGCGTGAAGCCACGCAGGATCACCGTGGAGACGTTTCCCGCGATGTCGGTCAGGCGGCAGGTCATGCGTACCTCATCACCGACTTGAGCAGCGAGAACGGCCACACGAGGGCGTACCAGGCGAGCAGGACCACGACCACTGCGATGTAGCAGCACACCGCCCCGGTGGTTCCGATCTCGCTGCGGGTCTTCGTGTAGTGCTTGGTCATCGTCGCGCCGAGCGTGTCGGCATGGAAGCAGAGACTGATCGAGGAAAGCACCACGCCGACGAACAGGTATGTTGCGATCCAGAACAACATCTACTTCCTCGCTCTCATCGTCCGCTCGTAGTCCTCGCGACGGATCTTGCAGATGAACTTGCGGTCGGCGGAACGCACGACCACGCCCTCGGTAGGACCGCACACTGCCGGATCGGTGGCGCAGGCCGTCACCATCGCCCGCGATCGGAACCAAGCGTGAATCCCAGCGACATCGGCATCCATCGGCGGCAGTGGTGCCGACGGCACAATGCGAAGATCCAGCCCATTGCCGTATCCCAGAACCAGCGTCGAAACGGGCGCGAACGCCTGCCCCCCATTGTCCCGCCATTCTGACATAGCGGACAGTCCGCGGGCAACCGCTTGGTTCAGAACGGCGTTACTGAACTCCATCACATCGAAGAGGCGGAAGCCAACGGAATCCCCGTAGCTCTTGCAAGCCGTCGTGCGCCCGCCGTACACCTCGCCGAACAGCACGCACGGGGCTGGAGCCAACTTGGCAACGCGATCCGCGATCGGAACGAGGGCCTGGACAATCCCCTGCGCCGGGTCGCCGATCCTGTCACCCTTGGCGTACAGCAGATTTTCCCGGCTGCCGATCAGGTAATCCCCGTCGTGGTCGATGATGATGCGGGCATTGGTCCCGTCGATCTTCTCGGTTGCGATCAACTCGCCATCCGGGATCGTGAGATGCTCCTCGGTGAATCGACCCTTCTCCCCGAGCGTGTGAAACGTCGGGATCGATGGGTACTTGGTCATCGTGTTGAGGATGGGGAACAGATCGCGGGTGAACACTACTTCGCTCCTCTTTGGATTGGCTTGAACGGCGATGGCTCGACGCGGTAGACCGGGCTATCCGGTTCAGGAGCATGATGAACCACCGCGCATTTCTGAGTGCCCCACGCCGGATCGGTCATCATGCCCAGCCGCACATACACCGCCTTCGGGAGTCGGATGTAACCGACGAGATGAGGCGGGAGTTTCCGGCTCTTCCGCTCCCATCGACGCATCGCACGTTGGTATTTCCTGCGGGCGGTTCCGAGGGTCATGCGATTACGAGCCATGAATCGTTCCGTCATAGGTAAACGCCCAGTTCCGAACCGTGACGGGCGTGTTCACGTCGATCACGACGACCCCTCCTTCGGTCCCGAATATGAGCATGTCGTTCAGTTCGATCCGGTCGCTGAGGTCGATGCGGTCAACCGCCTTCGCCCGCGTCGGCCTGATCGGCAGCACCGCGGCGAGGGCTCCGACAACGATCGACTTGAGCATGGTGCGGCGGTTCATTTGCACACATATCCCCCAAGAAGTTTCTGAGTTGATTTGGCGCGGGCCACCACTGTCTTTGCCCAACACTTAGAACCACGCCCGTGGTTTCCTCGACAATACACGCAACGAAAGGGCTCCCCGCTCCACATCGGGATGCTCAGGACCGCGTTTATCAGCAACTGCGTCTGGCGAGGGAGCTTTTTCAAGGCTTCGCGGCGGGTGGGCATGACATCTGCTCCCTAAGTTTCTTCTTGGCCGCATCCAGAGCATCGAGCGCCTTTTTGCACGCGAAGAACATGGCCTCGTCGAGATCCGATCCCCATTCGTCGTTAACTTCGACGGGGTTGAACCTCCTGATGACAACCGATCCTTGCGTGAGCAGCCACCGCACCGCCGCGTCTCGGCATGTCGCCTGCCAGTTCTCGGCTGTTTCCAACTGAACGATCTTGGGCCAGCCCTGGTGCTGCCACGCGAAGGCGTCTCGATACCTCACGAACTCGAACACGTCGCCCGATTCGCTTGTGTACTCGGGCCGCCGTAGCCCGCGAACGTACAGCGATTCCCAGTCCGGACCGTTCATGCGGACTTCCTCCCCAGCAGCCGCCGGATCAGCCCCGGCCGCTTGGGCTGACGCTCAAGCGGCTCGGGCTGAAGGGTCGGGAGCAGTGGCGGTCGTTTGGGCGCATGCGGCCGCGTATGCCACTGCATACGCATCCCCGACTGCGGCATCGGGGCGGTGTCGAGGATGGTGTATCGCGGCCTCAGCCCCGGCTCCCGCTCCCACAGTTCCGGCCAGTTCGGTGTCATACCGTTCTCCATGCCAACCCTCCCCCTGCCGCTCCAAGTCAACCGATCCCTACAGCGTATCGCCGGCGCCACCGCGGGGCAGATGTCCCGCCTCGCCGCCGATCTCTCCGATGTCCCGTGGGTTCGTGACGCATTCTGGAACGCTCACGAAAGCGATGTTCGCTGCCTCGGACGCTTCGACATCAAGGGGCCGGGCGATGCGCCGTGGCCGTCAATCCTGATCGAGGTTCGCCGCCGGCCGCGGCACACGGGCCAAACCGACCGGACGGCGCTCGTTGCTGTCTACGTCAACTCTTCGGGTGAGTGGGAGAGCTCGATCCGCGAGTCTGGGAAGATCCCGTGGGATCAGTACCGGGGTTCGCCGGATGGTCCTGTTTCTGTCCTGAACGGCGATCGCCCTGGTCGGATTCTTGAGGAGACTTCTCGCCGGCCTGAGCCTTCGGAGGCTTCGGATCAGGGTACTGAACGCCCGGAATCCGGCCTTGGCGCCACAACTCCAGCACCTTAGCCCCCGATGGCGACAGCTTCAGCTCCCGCATCCCGTGCTTGGCGGTCTCCTCGTCTGGCGCCCCAAGGTGCTCGATCAACTGAGCCAGCACGAGTTTCTCGAGGATGGCGATCGTGGCG
>ERZ724505.1639-NODE-1639-length-11975-cov-29.294715_pt1 | contig 11975 bp, 11 predicted proteins | sample MGYA00376038_ERZ724505 | MGnify/ENA primary metagenome ERZ724505 (study PRJEB28724, sample SAMN07190884) | wastewater metagenome | isolation source: effluent of sewage treatment plant in Hong Hong | place: Hong Kong | collected 2016-03-17 ... | reverse complement strand
CCCAGGTTGAGTCGCCCCGACGCGGAGTTGGCGGTATCGGTGTTCGACCCGCTCGTGGTGTCGGTGGTTCCAGACTGGACGCCGCTTCCTCCGGTACCAGGATCGGCGGAGGTACCTACGTCCTTGCCTGCCTGGTAATACCCGTCCGACATGCGCGCCAGCTCAATAGTCATCTCGGTGTGGATGGGCACCATGCCTGGAGCGAAGAGCTTGTGTGTCCAGCTCACCGTTGTGATGCGGGCACGGATGCGACGCGTGCCGGTGTAGTCCGACAGGGACACGACGACTATTGCCGGTAGAAGCATCCCCCAGTCCGCCGTGGTGCCTCGCCAGGTCTCTATGGGAGACCCGTTGCAGAGTCGGAACAGGTGTTCGATGTCGGCCTGGGTTCCGTTGGCCAAGATGTTGTCGCGCTGTTCGGAGGTGATCCCGTTGTAGTACTTCTCGTAGTCGCTTCCTGCCAACAGGTTGAGGTCTTCGCCCCGGTACAGCGTGAGGTTGAGGGACATCGTTACGCCCGTGTCGAGACCTACTGGGTACGCCTTCTGAGCTGCTGACCTCACCGCGAGGATAGGGTCGCTCTCCATGTCCATGGTGTATTGCTCTTGGACTGTCTCCGGGTTGTAGGAGAAGCGGAATCCGTAGTTGTCGTTCCACGACGCCCAGGTGGATTTGATGTCGCGAACCTGGGAGCGCCATACGGGATCGCTCACGAGGAACCCACGAGAGTTGGGGATCGCCAGGTTCTTGCCGAGCGCGTAATCCTGGATGTTGGGCTGAGGCGCGTTGAACAGCACACCTTCGGTGAGTTTGCCTGGAACAATCTGGCTGGTGACTATGGATACACCGCTGTCCTGAGCACCGAGCGAACCACCGACCGTGGGAAACCCTTGAATAGTCTTGCTGGCCTTGGCGGGGGTTTGCACCGCTCCGTTGGCAGAGTTTGTTCCCAATACGGGCGGTAACGAGGCGCTCATACCCAGTTCCTTAGCCCAACAGATTCACGGTACGACTCGAAGTCAGTAGTGGTCGGAGAGGGAATGCTGTCGCCTCGTGGGGGGTTACGAATCCACAGCGCATCAGGAGGGAAGATCGTCTTTGACGGCTGGCGGTGGCTGGAGACTTCCTGGTAGCGGTGGTCGAAGTGAGCACCGATGGTCAGGTGTGCCACGGTTGTCCCGCTGGCACCAGATAGCGCGATTGTTTCGCCTGCGGTGACTTCGTCTCCCACGCTGACCAGCGTGGTATCCGACAGGTGCTCATACGCGACCACCACTGCATCCCCATTGAAATGGGTGTTGAGTAGCAGGAACTTGTTGCCGCTATCCACTCCGATGGTGGAGATGGTCCCATCCAGCACTGCATAGACGTGCGTACCCGTGGGACAGGTGATGTCGATGCTCCAGTACGGAGACACCACGAGCTTGCCCGACTCGACGGTCGTCCGAGTGCTGTTCGGGTAGTACTTCTGCATGTACTCAAGGGGAAGTGGGAGCGCCATTTGTCGTCCTTACTTGGTAGTTCCGGGTGGGAGGATCGGGGTGGCCGGGGTGAAGGCGTTGCCAGGGTTCTCAGGAGCGAATGCACCAAGGGCCTCGTCCCCGGTCTTCTGCTTGATAACGTCGTTGCCGGACTTTGGCGCTACCGTTCCGCCGATCTTGGAATCCCCAGTTGGGTCGGTGTCTCCAGTCGCCATGTAGTACGAATCCACGATTCGCATCATGGAGATCGTCACGTATGTTCTTGTGGGAACCATCCCGGAGGCAAACAGGCGGTGGTCAACAGAGATCGTCTGGACGATCCCCCTGATCTTCCGGGAAACAGGAGCGTCTCCGAAAGAGACGATCGCGGTCACCGGCAAGATCAGCCCGAAGTCACTGCTGAGTCCATGCCAGAGCTGCTGGGGGTCACCGTTGAACACCCGGATCAGGTACTCCAGATCTACCAGCGTTCCCCGTTCCCCCAACTCTTGTAGCTTGCCTTTGGTAATCGACTCTGGATACCACTTGCTCACGTCGTTTCCCGTTCGAAACAGGTTCACGTCGGCGCGTCTGTCGAGAACGACGGTGAACGAGAACCCGCCACCTGTCAACCCGACAGGCGCGTTTCCGATAGCTAAGGACCGACGCATCAGGATCGGGTCAGACCCCATGGCCGTGGAGTAGGACTCGCCAGTCTGTTCAGGGTTGTAGTGGAATCTCATCCCGTATTTCTGGGTGAACCCAAGCCAGTCCCCACCGCTGTTGTTCTTGGTTCCATCCGTGGCAGTCGCGCCCCCGGAGTCTGCGTTCCCGGCAGCGGTCTGGGTCGCGGGTACTGCTCCAGTGATCCCAAGCGCAACTGGGTCACGGACGATCCATCCTCGGGGGTTGCGGTCGCTATTTGCACGTCGATTTGAGATCCATCCCGCTTCAAGGTAGGGCGTGGGAGGTGGCGGGTTGAACTCGACTCCACTGAGGATGGACTCCCTCGTCAGCAGCCTCTTGACCTTAGAGAAGTCACCCTCTTGACGGAGCTGGTTCTCGGTATCGACCGTGCCCGTTGACGCATTGTCACCCCCGACAGAACCATTGGGATGCCCATCTCCGGTAACCCCAGAAGGGTCACCGGCACCTGCCCATATCTGGGACACAGGTTCAATGAACGGACCCTTGTACGCCCCGTAGTAATCCTGCAGTTCGAGGTGCCCGTACGACGCCTGGATGTGCAGATGGGGGCCGGTGGTGTCTCCGCTGTTCCCAGAGGTCGCCAGGAGCTGCCCTTCTTTGACCTCGTCTCCAGCACCCACCTTCAGGCTGTTCTGCTGAAGATGGACGTACACCACTGTGATGGGCTGGTTGTTCCACATCGTGTGCAGCACAATGAGGTTGCCTGGGTTCACCTTGAGGGTTGGGTTTGCGCCAGTGTCGGGGCGGTCAAAGACCGTGAATCTGATGGTGCCCGCCCCGACGGCGTACACCGGTTGGTACACCAACGGGTAGTCAAGCGCACCTCCTTCCAGATCCTTCTTTTTCTCGTGCAGCGGGTTGTCACTAGGGGCGTACTCACCCTTGAACGGCTTCTGCATGTCACACGCTGGCCAGGGAGTCGAGGTTCGCTCGCTTCTTTACTTCCTCACCGACGATGGTCACAAGGCGTTCCGCCTCAGCACGCGACGCGTTGTTCAGCGTCACGTACACGTTGACCGTGCCGCCTCCTGAACCACCTGCGCGCTTACCCGCGAGTACCTCACGTACGGAGTGGGCAATCTCTGCAGGCAGCACCATCTCGCCGCTATGAAGCTTTGCCGCCTGGTCCTTCGGGACGTCCCATGCTCCTTCGGAGTGCGACCCGTACCTCTTGAGGTACTTCTCTGCAGCCTTTGCGCGAGCATCACGAGCTGAGCCATCGGAGCGCTCGAAGATCGCGTCGAACTGACGCGCCGCCTTACCCGCGTCCGTCTTCGGGTCAAGAAGCATCTTGTTCAGGCCCTTGTAGCTGCTCAGTTCCTTGACGAGGAAGTCAACCTCAGCTCCTACGTCCCACTCGCTGCGGCCAGACTTCTTCGCGAACGCCTTGAGGTTGGCCCAGCGATCTCCGCGCCACTGGGCGATGCCATGTGCGGTCCCACCGTCTCCAGTCGAGTGGGGGTTGAACCCTGACTCGATCTCCAGGTTTCCAAGAATCGCTGCGGCACCTGCTGGGCTGTAGCCCTTGGCCAGGAGCTGCTGGTAAATGAATCGTGGGCCTTTTCCGCCAGAGGGGGACGAACCGCCACCAGCGGATCCTCCGAGCGCTGAACCTGTGGAACCTCCAGCCGTGGGAGACGACGATCCCTTAGACGTGTTGGCCGCAACACCCTTAATAGAACCGGGGAGACTGCCCCCGAAGTACAGCGACGATCCGCCCCCAGCCGACCCGAGGAGTAACGCTGCGCCGCCCATGGACGATGACCCGCCGGACTTGATCCCGCTGCCCCCGACCCCTGGGGTCATGTTCTTGATCCCGCTTCCGCCGACACCAGGGAGAATGCCGGACCCCCCGACGCCGCTGGCAAGACCACCAGTGAGGGCGCGAATCACCGACCCCAGAGGTCCACTCATGATGCCGTCCATAGCGGCCTTGGCTCCGATACCGAATTGACCGATCGGGCCGAGCCTGTTGGTGGCTCCTTGAAGAGCCGCCGTGAAGTCCTTTGTCGCCTGCGTGGCAGCGTTAGTTCCTCGGACGTTGGAGTCCATGTTCGTTGCCGTGAGGTCGCTCTCGGCCTTACCTAACTGGCCGCGCGCACTAAACGGGTTCTCGTCGGAGTTGTCGCGCTCGTCGATGTTGAAGGGCTTACCCTCCTTCTCCGCTGTGTAGCGCTTCAGGAGGTTTGTCTTAATCAAGGATTTCGCATCCTCGTTGAAGCCCATCTGATCGAGAAGCCGATTGGGTTCCCCAGCGTAGAGCTGGTTGGTCACCTCACCCGCGTCCTTGTACCTGCTCACACCAAGCTGCGCGTAGAGCTGTTTGGTGACTTCCTCAGGAGATTTGCGCCTGCCCGTCTTCGGGTCCGTCATGAGCAAACCGTGCTGGAATGCCTGCGCGGACGTACTTCCGCTGTACATGCTCACCATTGCGGCAGCGGCGGACCCTTCATCCATACCCATCGACCCGTAGAAGGATGCGCTGCGCGCGATGTTCACACCGGAGCGCGCATCCATGTTGGGGTTGGTGACTGCTGCCACCTGGGCGTACGAGTTCGGGTTGAGCATCGTGGGCATGGCGTCGCGGAACCCGGTCTTGAGGTAGTCGCGCATACCGCGACCGCCGCCCTGGGCTTGGGCCGCAGTCCACAGGGTCTCGGCAACGCCCATCGAGGAGTCCACCGAAGGCAGGAGGGTGTTCATGGCGGTTGACGCGTAGGTCGCGCCCTTCACCCCGTAGCTGGCCATCTTCATCCAGTTGGGACCGCCGCCACCACTGGTCCCGCCGCCTCCTGCGGGAGGATGAGATCCGCCGCCCTTGTTACCGAAGGACGAGGTTGGGATGGTCTTCCAGGTTATGCCCATCTTCTCGGCAGCACCTGTGAACGTGCCGTGCATGGCTGCGGGCCGGGGGTACGGCATGGACGGGCCAGCCTTGGGAGCTGACGCCGCGCCGCCCATCCCGTGGTTGAAGATCTGCGATCCCTTACCCACGTTCAGAAGCGACGGGTTCATCCCCAGGGAGCTACCAGATGAGAGGTTGAGACCGCTCAGCCCGGTCTTGAGCTTGGCGACTTCCTTGTTGAGCTTCTCAACTTCCTTGCGGAGGTTGCTGACCGCGCTGGTGATTCCACCAATGTTGCGAAGCAGCTTGAGACCTGACGGGTCGCTGTCAGCCATTTCTCGCTCCCATCTCAGCTCGCGCTTGTCGCTCTAACGATCGGTTAATCCAGTTCGCCCGTTCACGAAGAGACATGCCCTTCACGTCCGACAAGGAGAAGTGGTACATGTGAACCAGCGCCTCCAATTCGTCCATGTGAGCGGTGTAGCTAACCGGGAAACAAGGCTCCCACCGGGATAGAGGTGGTCACTTCCGAGCCGCATTCGGAGCACTCCGCCGTGATGTCTTCTAGAACTGGTCCTGGTAGGACATCGACGAAGAAGTCCGCGATTGCTTTGCGGTCCTTTGACGACAACCCACGAGCCGTGGACTCGTTCACGAAGGGGAACCCGGTGATCCCGGTGACGCAGTCGGCGATGAGCGCGGTGGTCATCTCCGCTCCGGTGGAGATGTCCTCGTTGAGTGCCCGTCGGTGCAGAGCGCCTGTTGGGTACCCGGCCACCGCAACGGCTCCTGACGGCAGGACGATCTCGAAGGTGCGGTCGCTGAGCTTGTTATCCAACGTGCGTCGTTCGATGTCGTCCATGTCGATGCCGACCTCGACGACGGCTTCGCACGTTGTGCAGGCTGCGGGGACTTCGATCACGCTTCCCCACGTCACGCGGCTGATGCCTAATAGAAGCTCGAAGCGGTCTCCGATGGTCAGCAGGTCTGCTTCTTCCTTTCGGAATGGCTGACCTCCCACCGACACCACTGCCCTTTCAAGAATCGTTTGGACACTTGCCCCGAGGGTCTTGGCCTTCTGGATGAACTCCTCGTCGTACCCATTGAGTTCCCGGACTTCGGCAATGTCACGTACCCCGTTTGCGGGATCCCACAGGCCCACCGGCAGGACAACTGTTGTGTCCCCCGGCGGGACCGTGGGTGCCGCTTCTACTTCGGAGAGTTCGCTCTTTGCTTCGTCAACGATCTCGGTGAGGTCGCGAAGATCTTCTTGAAGGCCCTGTGTCATTTGATGCTCCAGTTAGTGGGTGATTAGTTAGTTGATTCCGGTGTTGATGGCGTCGCCGTAGGTGACGAGGTCGCCACCGATCTTCGGCTTGCCGTTCATTTGAATGTCCATGCCTTCGTGAACGATGGTCATCTGCTCGACCCAGATACCGTTGTCACCTGCGTTGAAGTCTGCGTAGGCGAGGTTCGTGGGCCACGCGTTCATGAGCAGGATCGTTGCTACGACCGGATCTTGAGCGAAGTCCTTGACCCCAGCAGCGTCAACGTCGATGGGCTGCGGGTGTGCCAGAACAGAGATGGCGATCTGGCAACGGAAGGACTCCGTGACGCCTGATGCCTGCGCTGCTCCGCGTCCCGGATCGAAGATCTGCGTCCACCAGTTCCAGTGCTGGGTTGATCCCAGCGTGACTCCACGCTGGAAGGTGACCGGCGAGAAGGACTGTTGACCAGGCAGCATGTGCATGGTCGTGTGGTAGCCACCTTCGCGATACGGGATCGCCTCCGTCTGCATGGACAGACCAGAGATTGATGTGAACCCCAACGTGGTGTCGAACTTGTCGGGAGTTCCATCGAAGGTGCTCATCTTGACCACGAACCGGAAGTTACGGATCGGGTCGCTCGCAGCGCTGGAGCGCTGATTGATGAAGCGGGGGGTTGCGTTTGCCATTAGTCAGCTCTCCTAGTTGCGGACGGATTCTTGGTGCTGGACAAGATCGATAATCACGAACTCAGCCGGGTACTCCACCGCGACTCCGACCGTGACGTGCAGCTCTCCGGCTGCCACCGAGGACGGAGGGTTGTTGGTGGCGTCGCAGGTCACGTAGAACGCTTCCGGCTCGCGTGCGCCACGCAGTGCTCCGCGCTGGTAGTACAGACCGAGGAAGTTCTCCAGGCGAGCTGTGACGTCGGCCCACAGGTCGGGACCGTTCGGCTCGAAGAGCGCGTACTCCAACAGGCTCTGCAGGCTGGAGCGAACGAAGGACAGCGACCGGCGGATGCCGACGTAGCGATCCGACTGACGCTGGTCGAGCGTGCGCCCACCCATGATGCAAGGGCCGATGGTGTTGACTCGGCGAATGACGTTGATCGGGTTGTAGCCCGAGTTCAGCGACGACAGCCGGTCAGCGCTCAGAGCGCGGCTGGGTTGCACGACCGCGCGTAGGAAGGCGGACGTACCTGCTGGGGTACGCCACACACCGACGCGTTGGTCGTTGTCCGCGAAGGCACCGAGCACGGAACCGGCGTTGGACACCGAGCGCGTGATGTTCGACGACCCGATGAGCGGGTCAGCGATCAGCACGTCTGGGTAGTAGACGGCGGCGAAGCTGGACTTGGTCAGCCCTGCTGCCCAGTACTGGACGGAGTCCACATCGTTCTCGTCCGGGGATAGGTCCGGTGCCGAGATGATGGTGAAGGCGTCTCCGCGCTGGGAGCCGTACGCCACGACTGCGTTGACGATCGTGGTGTCCGAGATGCCTGGGGCCGTCATCGTCAGTGGCTGAGCGATGGAGTCCAGTTGCTTGAGGGCATCGGTGTAGTCGCTGGAGACGGGTGCGTCTCCGTCTGATCCACCGGACAGTTTGGTTGTGCTTCCCTCAGAGATCCCCGGAACGATGTGCGTTCCGTTGGCCTTGACGTCGGTCAAGCGGATGTACCGGGAGAACCCGTTGACCACCGTGGCGCAGTACTGACGGTCGGACGCCTTGAGCGTCAGGTAGTTGTGGCTTTCCAGAACGCGACCGTCAAGCTTGACCACGATGCTGAAGCGCGAGAGCAGCTCCGCATCGTCGTCTCCCTCATCGGCACCTGGTGCCAACGATGTGGGCTTGAGGATGACGATCTGCAGGTTGTTGCCCCAGTTACCTGGCGAGATGGCCTGGATGTTGAAGGCCGTCTTCTCTTCGGTGGTTCCCGTGTAGGACGCATCCACGACAGACTTGGTGGCGTAGTCCGCGCCACTTTCTAGAACGCGAACAACGGTCAAGGGGCTGGCACCCGCCGACGCGTTGGAGAAGTACGTGTACGCCGCATCCACCATCTGCTTGGACGGCTCTTCAGCGTCCGAGCCGGGGACGACTGCTCGCCAGTCGCCAAACAGCTCGACGAACTGACTCCAGTTGCCGACAGCGGTTGGCACCGTCGGTCCTTGTGCTGTTGGCCCAACGATGACTGACCGGGCGATGCCGGAGTTGGTTGTGCCAGTCTCACGCGCCTTCAGTGACTCACTAACTGTCACCCCAGGTGTGCGGTACTCAGCCATTTCTCGCTCCTTCTAGTTGGTTTTCCCGCTAGGGGTTTGTTGGAGGCACGATGACGAAGTCTGCTTCGCTCACCGCTGCCTCATTCGTGACGATGTGGTGCTTGATGTTGCCGAGGATCTTGGTGACGTACTGACCCTCGTAGACCTGAACTTCTCCGACCGGCATGAACGAATCGACGCGGACGGTGAATGTAGAAACGAACAGTCGCTTGCCGTTCTCGACTGCCTCGGAGTGACCGATGTCGAGAAGCTCTAGGCGGCGGGTGGTCCCGTCGATCGTCTTCATGTCGAGCCAGCCGTACCGGTAGGGAACCTTCTTGCCCAGGAAGCCAGCCAGGATTTGGCGGTCATGCCGGGGATGGCGGGAGAAGGCGCGGATCTGGTAGTCCACCTGCACAGGAACTGGTGGGCGCGACTTAATAGAAAGAGGGAACCCGGTGGTGTCGATCCAAACGTCGTTCCACAAGCCGTCGGAGTTGTAGAGGCGACCGTCGTCACCCAGCTCCACGTTCTCGGGAAGCAGATCCATCGGGAACGACATGGCCGGAACCCAGCCGCCTCCGTGGCCGCTCATCACGCGGTTCGGGGCCTCCGTGACGTCGATGAGGCTGATGGTCGCGTAGGGGTATTTCTGCTCACGCATCTCCAGCTCGGGCTGGGAGAACCACACACCGACAGGACGCGGCTTGCCCGTGTCGTCGTAGACGTTGATGCCAAGCAGGTGGCGGCGCAGCGCGTTGTCCTCGTCAATGAGGAAGCCGTCAGAGATGTTGGGGAAGCCCGTAGTCTCGGCCTGCCAGTTGTCGTCGATGATTGTGTTGGTCATGAGGCCAACAGCTTCCGCGTGAGTGCGCGGGTGGCCATGCTTTCGCTTCTATTAGCGAACCGGCGAAGTACGGGGTTGGGTTCTCCCGTGATGCCGTACTCCAGATCTTCGACTTCCTTCTGGATCGACTTCGGGTAACCCGGCACGAACTGGCCATCACGTTCGACGATTCGAAGCAGCGTGACGATGCGTGCGGGCCACCCCGCTGCCGATGCCATGACGCGAAGGGAGACTGTCATTTGACGCTCGGTGGATTCAATGGCCTCTTCGAGGGGCGCACTGATGACGCTGACAAGCGCGTCAAAGTCGTCCATACCAAACCTCGAATCCAGGGCCGTCCGTAGCAACTACCGCATGTAGCTGCTACAACTCCGAGGGTACGGGTTGGGAACTGCTCCCGTCATGCAGAAAGCCCCCGAACATATTGTCCGAGGGCTTTCTAGGAATCGCTGCTACCGAGGCGGGAGATACAGGTTAGGCAGCGTTCCGGCTGTGCGGGTCTTGGGCATCGGAACTCCGGGAGGAGCCACTGCCTGGTTGCGTTGGTTCACAGGATTCATGGGGTTCATAGGGTTCTGTGGATCCCATGGCTTCTGGTGCAAGTACGCCTGCACCCAGTAGGCACCTTCGGGTGTCTTCTTCCATTCCGCGAACTGAGCAGTCTCGATCAGGGTGCTGACGACGCGGGTGTACATGATGTACACGCCCCAGCCAGCGAATACGACCAGCAGTCCGACGTAGAAGAGCGCCCCACCGGCATCCTTCGCGTTGATGACCCCTCGAATGAGTACCCCGGCCATGCAGAAGGCGAACAGGCCCATGATGATGCCGTAGTAGACGACACTGCGTGTGACCCACTCGCCCCACGGGTCTTCCAGTGCCCTGCGAAAGTCCCGCTCGCCGTACATCTGCTCGGCGAGCATTTGCTGGTAGCGACCCTTGGTGTAGATCGGTGCAGTGCCGTTGACAACACCGGGGTCAAACCCGACATTCGATGTTCCGTAGCTCTGGTTCATGAGTGCTCCCGCTTGCACATTGGTTACCTGGTACTGAGTACAACAAGCGCGAGGGTCATTTTATTCCATATGAGGTACGGATCTGAGAACTAATCCGCGAGCAAGGCTACGGCTAAGTCAGCGCCTGCTACGGAGCTTCCGACGGCGGTAACGTCGAATGTAAGCACGTCTCCCTTTGCCAACGAGAAGCTGACCACTCCTGTGGCCGAGGCGGTTCCCGCAGACACGCTAACTGTCGCAAGCGTTGACGCGCCGCGCTTCACGCGCACTGTCACGCTTGCCCCGGTTGGGGCGGTGCCCAGGCGAACTGCCACGCTCGTGACCGCCACGGCGGCTACGCATACCGCCCCTGCCGGGAGGACGTTGTCCTGCACGGTCAGCGCCCCTGACTTCACCTGCACGTCCATACCGGTTGGGGATGCCCACACTGCTCCGTACGTGGAGCCAGAGTCAGCCGTTAGAACTTGTCCGTTGGTGCCTACTGCCAGACGCCCAACCGTGTCGTCAGCGGAGGCAACGATGAGGTCACCCTTGGCATCCACGACTGATGCGTTGATGGTCCCGGTCAGCGCGCGCCAGCGAAGTCCGGTTGCCGTTCCTGAGTCAGCCGTGAGGTACTGGGCATCCCCGCCAACTGGGAGGCGAGTTAGCGCATCTGCACCGGACGCGACTACGAGGTCACCTTTGGCGTCCACCACCGACTTCGGGATTGCTGCATCGGCGGTGACGTGAGCCGCCGCTACCCCGTTCTCGATGTGCTCTAGCGCCTGACTGGTGACGGGCGTCTCCTTGGACGGCTTGTCTTTCCAGTCGGCGTGAAACTTGGTGTAGGTCATGACTCCAACTTCCTACGATCCCGGTGTCAGATCAGGTGACGGATACGTGTCGTCTGAGGGATATGGGTCGTCCGATGGGACGCCCGTGAACGTAGTAAGTCCTGGGTACAGATCGTCTGAGGGGTACGCATCCTCAGTGAGGACATCGTATCCGTATTTGACGAACTGCGGATCGTTAACGACTTCCTCAGGCTTGACCTGGTCAGCGTCGATGCGGACTACTACGAGATGGTCGTGAATATGGCCCTTGGGGTACACAGTGGTGGGCTGGAACAGCTCCCCGCGATACGTGATGCGGTCCAAGATGTGGCCGTCTGGACTGTGCATGAGGTTGGGGAGCAGTCGGTACACGACGGGTGCGTTAATAACCAGCGTCAGGTTGTCCATCGTGTAGAAACCACGGTCGTTCTGGTACTGCGGACCCTGGTTAATAGAAGCCTGTACGACAGGGACAACGAATGGCCGGTTCCAACGCCGTCCACCGCCCGTGTAGCTACCCACGTCGTACACAGGATCGGTGTCTGATTCATCGGGCGCGTAGGTCCACCAGAGCACAGTCTGCCCAATGGGGTGCTCAAGGTCTTGTCCGATGCCAACCCCGATGTGTGAGACCTCAAATTGGGAGTCGAAACGCCCACTGAGATCCTGACCACGCATACAGCCAGGGTACTAGCGACCCGTACCTCAGACTGGCTAAAGCGGGTACGGGTAGTGCTGCGGTGCTACTCCTGCGCCGC